>Ga0209415_10009453_pt1 | contig 16744 bp, 12 predicted proteins | sample PeaSoiSIISIP2007_FD_187696 | JGI IMG/M metagenome (GOLD analysis project Ga0209415, IMG submission 187696) | Peat soil microbial communities from Weissenstadt, Germany - SII-SIP-2007 (SPAdes) (version 2) | ecosystem: Environmental > Terrestrial > Soil > Wetlands > Peat | place: Germany... | reverse complement strand
CGAAGGCACTCGGGGAATTGAAGAAAGGCATTTTGCACAACGTAGCGGCTTCGACCGAAGCGGATAAATTTGCACGGCTGCCGCGCAAGGACGAGATTAAATATTCGCCGGACGCTTCGTACGTGCACATGTGCACGAACAACACGATTGAGGGGACGCAATGGACGGAGATGCCGGAGACGGGCAATGTACCGCTGGTGGCGGACATGTCGTCGGATATTGCTTCGCGACCCATTGATGTGAAGAAATTCGGGATGATTTTTGCGGGGGCGCAGAAAAATCTTGGGCCCAGCGGCGTTACCGTGGTGATTATCCGCAAGGAGCTGGCGGAACGCGCGGACAAAAATCTGCCGACGATATTGCAATATCGCACGTTCATCAAAGAAAAGTCGCTGTACAACACGCCGCCGACGTTTGCGATTTATATTGTGGGACTGGTGATGGAATGGATCGATTCGGTGGGCGGGATCGCAGCGATGGAGAAAATCAATAACGCGAAAGCGAAGTTGCTCTACGACACGATGGAAGCGAGCGGCGGATTTTACCGCTGCCCGGTGGAGAGCGCTTCACGGTCGAAGATGAACGTGGTGTTTCGCGTGGCCGGCGGCAAAGAAGATATCGAGAAGCAATTCGGAGTGCTGGCGGCGGAGGCGGGGCTTGTTGGGACGCCGGGACACAGGTCGGTTGGCGGGATGCGCGTTTCGCTTTATAACGCGGTGACGCTTGGCGCGGTTGAAGCGCTCACTTGCTTTATGCATGAGTTTCAGCGGACACGCGGGTAGGCAACACGGGCGAGGCCCTTCCAAGCTCAGGGTAAAAGCCCCGCCCCCATGGGGCGTTCTATCGCATCCATCAAAGCCCTCATCAAGGAAGATTCTTCCCCTTGCGCTTCGACAGGAGTGGGCGTAGTCTCTTGTCGAAGCAATAGGGGAGCTGAATGGCTACCAAGAAGATTGAGCTTCCGCAGGGGACGCTGGACCTGCTGATTCTTCGCACGCTAGCGCTCGAACCGCAGCATGGATGGGCGATTTCCGAGCGCATCCAACAGATTTCGAGCGATGTTTTGTTGATTCAGCAGGGATCTTTGTATCCGGCGCTGCACCGACTGGAGCGGCGCGGGTGGATCAAAGCGAAGTGGGGCACATCCGAGAATAACCGCCGAGCGAAATACTACGAACTCACCAAAACCGGGCGGAAACAACTCGAACTCGAGCAAGATTCCTGGAAAAAACTGGCGGCTGCCGTCGCCCAGATTCTAGAGACGGCTTAGGGAGGACCTCGTGTTCAGCGACCTAATTTTGCGGCTGCGTTCGCTATTCCGACGCGAAACCGTTGAATCGGAAACGGATGCGGAGCTGCGTTTCCACTTCGATCAGCAAGTTGCAAAGTTCATAAAATCCGGGCTGACGCGTGAAGAAGCGATGCGGCGCGCGCGACTCGAATTTGGCGGGCACGAGCAGCTGAAGGAAGAGATTCGGGATGCGCGTGGCGTCAACCTCGTCGAGACGCTCATTCAGGATGTTCGCTATGGATTGCGCATTCTGGCGCGTACGCCGGTGATCTCTTGCATCGCGATCCTATCGCTGGCCCTGGGCATTGGCGCAAATACGGCAATCTTCAGCTTGATTGACACGGTGATGTTGCGAATGCTGCCGGTACAGAAGCCAGAAGAACTGACGCAAGTGCGAATGAACGATCCACGTTCGCCAAACGAAGAACCCGAACCGACGTTTACAAATCCGCTCTGGGAAGCGCTACGCGACCGTCAGGATTTTTACTCCGGCATTTTCGCGTGGAGCCTGACGCAATTCGACCTCTCGCAAGGCGGCGCGGTGCGCGACGTGAACGGCATGTTCACGAGTGGCGAGTATTTTTCAACGCTGGGCGTTCGGCCTGTGGCCGGACGATTGATCACGGCGGCCGATGACAAACGCGACTGCCCCGGCGTAGCCGTGCTGACCTACGGCTTTTGGCAAGAGCATTTTGGAGGGGCGCCGAGCGCGGTGGGAGGAACTGTATCGCTCGACAATCATTCCTTCGAAATCGTCGGCGTGAGCGCGCCAGGATTCTCCGGCCTGGAAGTGGGAAACAAATTTGACGTGGCGATTCCGATTTGCGCGGCGGAAATCTTCGACGGACCAAAAACGCGGCTTGACCGGCGCTCCTGGTGGTGGCTGAACGTGGCAGGGCGCAGCAAGCCCGGCGTCAACGCGGACGAATTGGAGGCGCGGCTCGGAGTGATTTCGCCGCAGGTGTTTGCAGCAGCACTGCCCCGGGACTGGGAACCAAAAAATCAGGAGGAATTTCTCAAGCGCTCGTTCGTACTTACCCCCGCAGCAACAGGCACGTCGTACCTGCGGCGCCGGTTCACGCAGCCGCTTCACATCCTGATGGGCGTGGTAGGGCTCGTGCTGCTGATTGCGTGCGCCAATATTGCAAGCCTGATGCTGGCCCGCGCGGCGGCGCGGCACAAGGAAATCGCGGTGCGAAAGGCGTTGGGCGCGTCGCGCGCGCGGCTGATTCGTCAACTGCTGACGGAATGCGTGCTGCTTTCGAGCGCCGGGGCGCTGCTCGGCGTCCTCTTCGCCCGGTGGGGAAGTGCGCTGCTGGTGCGCTACATCTCCACGGGAGATAATAAAGTCTTCCTGGATCTGTCCCTGGACTGGCGAGTGTTGAGTTTTACGGCCGGCGTGGCGGTTTTTACAGGGATTCTTTTTGGAGTGTTGCCCGCGTTTCGGTCCACGCGGGTATCGCTGACGTCGGCGATGAAGGGCAGCCAAGCGATTGATGGCGAGAGCCGCGCCAAGTTCCGCCCGGGAAAATGGATCGTCGCTTCGCAAGTGGCACTTTCGCTGCTTCTGCTTGTGGCGAGCGGGTTGTTTCTGCGCAGCCTCATCACGCTTGTGACCATGGACGCGGGATTCGACCGGAATAATGTGCTGATCGTACGCGCGAATTTGCACACCGCGAAGGCGCTGCCGGAGCAGCAGCCCGCGATGTTTGATGAAGTCGAACGGCGCTTGCGGTCGCTTCCCGGGGTCATCTCCGGGAGCAGATCCGTGATGACGCCGGTCAGCAATTACGTTTGGAACAGCGACCTCGACGTGGATTTGCCAAATGCGCCGAAGGGCGATGCCGCGCTGGCGTATTTCAATTTCATTTCGCCGAGCTACCTCGAGACGGTTCGCACTCCGCTGCTGGCTGGGCGCAACTTCAACGATGGAGATACAAAGACCGCTCCTCGCGTCGCGGTGGTGAACGAGACCCTGGCGCGAACGTTTTTCCCGAACGGAGACGCGCTGGGAAAGTATTTTCGAATACATCCCGATCCAGGGAAGCCCGCGCCGCCGATCCTGATCGTGGGACTGGCGAAAGATGCCAAGTACGAGTCCTTGCGCGAGGAGGCGCATGCGACCGCTTACTTTCCGATCGCGCAAATACCGGAAGATGCGGAAGAGCAGGTATTCGAGTTGCGGACGGCGGCGCGTCCCTCGGCGCTTGTGCCGTCGGTGCAAGAAGCCGTTGCGAGCGTGAGCAAAGCGATTCCGCTGGAATTTCACACGCTCGCCGAGCAAGTGGATGATTCGCTGGTGCAGGAGCGGCTGCTGGCGACACTGTCGACATTTTTTGGCGCGCTGGCGTTGTTGCTGGCGATGATCGGACTGTATGGAGCGCTGAGCTATCTAGTGGCACAGCGGCAACCGGAATTCGGTATTCGCATGGCGCTGGGCGCGCCGCGAGGTTCGATACTTCGGCTGGTCATGCGCGATGTAGTCGCAGTGCTTGCGGGAGGATTGGCGGCGGGCGCGTGCCTGGCGTTAGCAGCCGTGGGCGTTCTGCAAAAAATGCTGTATGGGCTTGCGCCGCATGACACATTGACCTTTCTCGTTGCGATTGGCGTGCTTTCTGCGGTCGCGATGCTGGCCGGTTATCTGCCAGCACGGCGCGCGATGCGAATCGATCCGATGGCGGCTTTGCGCTACGAGTAGTTCGAGACGCAAGAAAAAAAGCTCAGGAACAGCCCTCGTCAGGGGTTCCCGCGCTTCGTCGCCAATCAATTCAGCGCTAGTTATGCCAGGTCGAAGAGCAGGACTTCGGCGTTGTCGACGCCGGTCAGCTCGACGGACTTTTCCTTCGAGATGGCAGCGCCGTCGCCCTCTTCAAGCTGCTTGCCATTCAGCTTCACGCTGCCGCGGGCGACTTGCACGTAGGCGTGGCGTTCGGGCTTAAGCTCGTGCTTGACGGCTTCGCCTTTGCCTAGCACTGTCGCATACAACTCGTTGTCCTGACGGATTTTCACGGAGCCGTCGCGGCCATCCGGCGAAGCGACGAGACGCAGCTTGCCTCGCTTCTCTTCTTCGCTGAAGGTTTTCTGACCGTAGACCGGCTTTAGACCTTTTTCTTCCGGAAACATCCAGATTTGCAGCAGGTGCACGGGGTCGGACTTGGACGCATTGAATTCACTATGCGTCACGCCAGAGCCGGCGCTCATGTACTGGACGTCTCCCGGGCGAATTACGGAGCCGGTGCCCATGCTGTCGCGATGCTCGAGGGCGCCTTCGAGGACGTACGTGACGATTTCCATGTCGCGGTGCGGGTGGGTGGGAAAGCCTTCACCTGGCGCGACGCGGTCGTCATTCAGGACGCGCAGCGTGCGGAAATGTACATGCTTGGGGTCGTAATAGTCGGCAAATGAAAATGTAAAATAGGTATCGAGCCAGCCGTGGTTGAAATGGCCGCGTTGCTGGCTTTTCCGGATATCGATCATTGGTCCACCTCCCGGTTTGACACGAGCATAATACTTGTTATCACGACTATTGTCAAGAGGCTATTTCGTGCTGGGCGCTTGCCGTCAGAACCCGCGCCGCTTGGTTCTTCCAACGCCAACATCCGCTTGGGGTTACCGGAACTTGCATCCCATTCCCGGCAGCCTCTCTTTGGTGTAGAGTGGAAAAGTAATTGCCATTCGATGTGTCTGCTTCCGAGGATTTCCCAATGGATTCTGCGCCGTCCGCAACACAAACGAAAAAGCCCGAGGCAACCGCCGCACCCCGCGAAACGCTCACCATCACGGACAACCGCACCGGCAAATCCTACGAAGTCCCCATAACGCACGGCTCCATCCGGGCGATGGACTTGCGGCAAATCAAGGTAGACTCTGCGGAATTCGGGATGTTGAGCTACGACCCCGCGTATAACAACACAGCGTCATGCGTGAGCAAGATCACCTTTATCGACGGGGATGCGGGAATCCTACGTTATCGCGGCTACCCAATCGAAGAGCTGGCTGAAAAAAGCACTTATCTCGAAACGGCTTATCTGCTGCTGCACGGTGAGTTGCCCACCGCGTCGCAGCTCAAGGAGTGGACATACAACGTCACCCACCACACGTTCATCCACGAAAGCATCAAGAAATTTCTGGATGGATTTCATTACGATGCGCACCCCATGGGGATGATGATCTCCACGATCGCGGCGCTTTCCACGTTCTATCACGATGCCAAGGATATTTTTGACGCGGAGTCACGACGGAAACAGACTTACCGCCTCGTAGGAAAAATGCCGACGATCGCAGCGTTCTCTTACCGGCACACTCTGGGAATGCCGTTCGTTTATCCGGACAACGAGCTGAGTTATCCTGGCAATTTTTTGAATATGCTGTTCCGCACCTCGGAGGCAAAGTACCGGCCTAATCCGACGCTCGAACACGCTCTCGATGTGCTCTTCATCCTGCACGCGGATCACGAACAGAATTGCTCGACGAACACAATCCGCGGAGTCGGAAGCTCGCACGTCGATCCGTACTCGGCCACGGCCGCGGCCATCGCCGCGCTCTATGGCCCACTCCATGGCGGGGCGAACGAGGAAGTCCTGCACATGCTGCTGGAGATCGGCTCCGTTCAGAAAGTGCCTGACTTTATCAAACGCGTAAAATCCGGAGAGACGAAGCTCATGGGCTTCGGCCACCGCGTTTACAAGCATTACGATCCACGCGCCCGAATCATCAAGAAAGTGGCTTATGAAGTTTTCGAACTAATGGGCAAAAATCCGCTTCTGGAAATTGCGTTGGAATGCGAACGGATTGCTCTTGAAGATGAATACTTCATCAAGCGCAAGTTATATCCGAATGTGGACTTTTATACGGGCCTAATCTACCAGTCCATGGGTTTTCCGATCTCCATGTTCCCTGTGCTCTTCGCGATTCCTCGGACTTCGGGCTGGATCTCGCAGTGGCAAGAGATGCTCCTCGATCCTGAGCAGAAGATCGCACGTCCGCGGCAAATTTATCTCGGCCATGATACACGCCAGTATGTCCCCATGGACCAGAGAGGCTGAGCGCGCCCTCCAAGACACAAACCTAATGGGCCCCCGAGAAAAACATTCAGCAATACCCCAATTTAGTACCCATTTGGGTGTTCCGGCTCGAAAGTCGGATCTAGCCAGTTATATTTAGTTTATAGAGGTGGTATGGCACAAACTCCCAGCAGTACCGGAAATCCTACAGTACGGCGCCGTAGCCAGCGCGTGCTGATGCAAGTGGCCGTTCGCGTTCGGGGAAAGGACGCGCAGGGAAATTCATTTGAAGAGGAAACAGAGACTCTGGCCATCAACGCGCATGGCGCCTTGATTTTAGTAAACTCCAGGGTAACCAGCGGCAGCACCATGCTGATGCAGCACAAGCGCACGCAGGAGGAGCAAGAGTGTCACGTGGTGTTCCTCGGGCCCGTCCGCGCCGGCAAGGTGGAGATTGGCCTGGAATTTTCTGAGGCGCGTCCCACATTCTGGCGCGTCGCGTTCCCCCCGGAAGACTGGACGTTGAAACACCCGGATGCCCGCCCGATTACAGTGTCTCGTACGGAAAAATCGTAGGGCGTCTGTTCCCTGCTTTCGCTGAGGCTTGGGGTAACATTCTCGCGTCCGGACAACGCTTGGGTTGGCGAGAGAGCGTCAGCCAAGAACGTCCTTTCGATCCGCGGTGGGATGTAAGTTCATGAAGGAAACTTTGCGAAAACTGGCGACTTCGCTTTTGCTGATTGTCGTCGTCGCTCTAGCGACTCGCTCGGCTTTCGCCTGGTACGAAGAACGCCAAATCTCCGCACAAGCTCTGAGCCTCGTGCCGTTTCAGACGGAAACAGGACATATTGCTTACTCGATTGCGAGCGGAAAGGGATTTTCATCTCCTTTTCAGCGGGATAGCGGCCCAACAGCCTGGCTTGCGCCAGTCTATCTTTATCTTCTGGCGGGGATTTTCAAACTCTTTGGGATTTATACGCTGCGCTCGTTTTTCGCTGCCTTGTTTCTGAACATTCTTTGGTCGGCGGTCGCATGCGTGCCAATTTTCTATGCGGGCAAACGCATTTCCGGACTTGGCGTGGCCAGCGCAGCTGCGTGGCTATGGGCATTCTTTCCGAACGCCATCATCATCCCATTCGAATGGATTTGGGACACGTCCTTGTCGGTGTTCCTGGTTGCAACGCTACTTTGGGCCACGCTCAAGATCGCGGAATCGCGGCGTCTTCGCGACTGGTGTCTGTACGGGTTTTTATGGGGGATTGCGCTGCTCACGAATCCGGCCATCGCTACGCTTTGCCCAGTGCTGCTGGCGTGGGCCGCTTACCGAAATCGTGACAGTGCTTCCGCGTGGTTCGTTCGGCCCGCGCTCGCGGCCGGGATCACCGTGCTTTGCTGCGTGCCCTGGACGATCCGCAACTACGTTCAATTCCATCAATTTATTCCGCTGCGTTCGAATTTTGCCTTCGAGCTGTACATCGGCAACAACGAGAATTACGACGAGCAGCACAGGTTCCGCCCCGGCGCGATTACACAAGATCGCGAGATTCTGCGCTACCTGCATATGGGCGAAACCGCATTTATGGAAGAAGAAAAAAGAAAAGCTATAGCGTTTATCGAGGGGCACCCACGCATCGAGATGTGGCTCATCATGCAGCGCTTCGTGGACTTCTGGACGGGAACCGCAACTCCGTTAGCGGCATTCCGGCAAGCGGATTCGCTCTGGCTCCGCCTGATACTGTTGTGCAACGATGCCGCGCCGCTCGGAGCGGTGCTCGGTATAGCCGTTCTGCTTGCCACAAAAAACAGCTATGCTTGGCCAGTCGCGGGTATTCCCCTGCTCTTTCCGTTGCTCTACTATGTGACGCACACCTCATTGCGCTATCGGCATCCCATTGATCCGCTCGTGGTCCTTCTGGCGGCGATTGGTATGCATGGGATATGGCAAGGATTCACGGGCAGAATCCGCAAGTCCGCAGCCGCGGATGTCACTGCGGCTCAATACAAATGAAAATAGCCGTCCTGTTGCACGAGACGGACGGGTACGCTGAACAGCAACGATAGATTTTCAGCCGTCAAAATGTCCTGTTTGACCCCGTCGGCCAGAATACGACCTTCTCTCAAAAGTACTACGCGTTCGATTTCCGGAATAATTTCAGAGACGTGGTGCGTGACCAGCAAAATGCCGAGGCCGCCCTTGGCGAGATTCCGCATCGTATCGCGCAATTGAAATTGGGCGGCAATATCCAGCGCGTTGCTTGGCTCATCGAAGAGCAGCGTCTGCGGATCGTGAACGAGGGCTCGGGCGATCAGCGTCCGCTTGGCTTCGCCGGAAGACATCTGCGAAACGGCGCGGTGCGCTAGATGCGCAATGCCCAACCGCGCGAGCGTGGCTTCCGCGCGAGCCAGATGTTCGGGATCAGGATGATGGTGCGGAAAGATCCGTGTACTGCTGAAAAAGCCGGAGAGCACGACGTCCCGCCCTGTTGCATCGGTAGTGCAGGAAGCCAGCAGATCCGGCGAGACAATTCCAAGAAGCGAGCGCAATTCGAAGATATTCCATCGTTCGCGACCCAGAATGGAAATCCCAGAACCCTCGTGCGCAACCGGGTAGCACTCGCGCGTGATCGTTTTGATTAGCGTGGATTTGCCACAACCATTAGGGCCCAGGATACAAACGTGTTCTCCGGCCCCGATGCGCAGCGATACACCGTCCAGAGCGGGGCGCTCCGCGGACTCTCCGCGCACCACAGTGACGTTGTGTAAAGCCAGGAGAGGCGACTGGGTGGTCATTTTAAATCCAGTTTAAGCGGGAACTATATCTCAATTGAGCGGAATTAAGAGGCAAGGCGCCAAGGCAATTTGGGCAAGCGCGCTGAATTACCGGCAAACGTATCGCGAAAGGACTGGCAATAGGTACAGGTAACGCATAAAAGGAGCACGGCTACCGGGAATCCAAATCCCCGAGCCGGAGCATCATAATGGGGATGGGGGATGGGTCTGGCGGTGACTATGCGCAGATATAAAGCCAAGGCAGCTTGGCTCATCTTTGGTGTCCTCCTTTCCGGTGTTGCTCGAGCCCAGTCTCAAGAGCCCCCCGTCGCCGCTAGTGTCGAGAGCGGTCCACCTTGCGACCCGGCACTCGGAAAATCAGACTGCAGTACTTTGGCGGAGCCACAGCCCTCCGGTAGCATTCATGGCCTAGTCGTGGACCAGAGTGGAGCTTTCGTCGTCGGAGCTCACATTCGTTTGACCCGCGAAAATCCAGCATACAGTCAAGAAGTAGTCTCGGGCGAAGACGGCATATTTTCCTTTGCGAACGTCGCGCCCGGACCCTTCGAGATCTCGATCACTTCGGCAGCCTTCGCGACGCAAACGGTCACGGGAACAGTGCGCTCGGGGGAGACTTGCACCATTCCACAAGCGACCCTGGCAATTGCTACCGCTGTTACCGAGGTCCGGGTCGTGCCGCGACGTGTTGAAATAGCGGAAGACGAGATCAGGGTAGAAGAGAAACAGCGCGTGCTCGGCGTCATTCCCAACTTTTATGTCACCTATGTTCCAAATGCAGTTGCGCTCAGCTCGAAACAAAAATTCGAGCTGGCATGGAAAACGACGATAGATCCGGTGTCTTTCGCAATAACGGGGGCCATCGCGGGAGTGCAGCAGGCGCAAAACGAATTCAGCGGATATGGGCAGGGAGCCCAGGGTTACGCAAAACGCTTTGGCGCCTCCTATGCCGATTTTGTTTCCAGTACTTTTATCGGAAGCGCTATATTGCCGTCGATCTTCAAACAGGATCCGCGTTATTTTTACAAGGGAACCGGCACCAAGCGCTCGCGAATTCTCTACGCGCTCTCGAACGCGGTCATCTGCAAAGGCGACAACGGTCACTGGCAAGCAAATTACTCTGGCATTCTCGGAAGCTTGGCCGCCGGCGGAATCTCCAATCTCTACTATCCTGCCAAAAATCGCGATGGAGCGGAATTAACGTTTGAAAACACCCTAATCGGAATCGGGGCAACGGCCGCCGCGAATCTTCTTCAAGAGTTCGTGGTCCGCAGGCTGACGCCCAATGGTTCCAGCCGTGGCGCCGCCAAGGCGCAGAGCGCCATCGGCAAGTTATCTAACACTCTCGTCCACGACGGCGACTGAGACCAGCGCCCTCCGCGGAGTTTTCGGCTAGCGCCAGATTGTCCTAGTCACGCTCATCACAAATAAATCCGCACGAAGAAAATTTGAGCATTGATGCCTCAATAGATTCCGCCAATCTATCAAACAAAGCGCATTGGCATAAGACAGGTAGGGAAAGAAATAAAAGGAGGTGAAAACCGCGGGGTTCTCACCTCCCGGGGTGGGGTGGGGTGTTACAGGACAGTTCCTTTGGCGGCCGTGCAGCCCTGCCCTGCCAGGCAGGTCTGCGGCCTCACTCGCTGATAAATTGCGGTAGGAGACTCACCACCAAAGGGCTTGCCTTGAGGGTTTTGTAGCACTGGGATGCGCGGGTGTCAACGGCAAAAGCGCTTCTTTCCTGAAGAATCGCGGTGTGCGGAGTCGAGCCGACAGGGAACGGAGATTATGGCTTGTCCAGGATCTCCCGGACCATGCGGCTAAGACTTGTGGGGCTATAGGGCTTTTGCAGATATCTGGAAGTGGGCTCCAACCCTCTCGACTCCTTCGAATAACCGCTGGTAAACAAGATCGGAAGCTTGTCAAAACGTTCTGCGAGTTTTACAGCCGTCTCCTGGCCTCCCATTTTAGGCATGATCAGGTCCAGGATAGCTAGCGCGGGTGTTTCGCTTTCGCAGAGCTCCAGCGCCTCCGCTCCATCGACGGCACACAGAACACGGTACCCCAGGCTAACGAGTGTCTGCCTGGCCATCTCCCGGATGGAGTCGTGATCTTCGACGAGTAGCAGGGTCTCCGTGCCGTGAACATCCATTACCGGTGACGCCCGCTGATAGTTTGACGAACTCTCTGATGCCTGACCGTGGACTGTCGGGAGATACGCCCGGAAAAGGGTGCCTTGGCCGACTTCGCTATACACGTGGATGAACCCGCCGTGCTGCTTGACGATCCCATAGGCCGTGGCTAATCCCATCCCGCTGCTTTTTCCATTGTCCTTGGGAGAAAAGAAAGGTTCGAAGACACGCTCGCGCATCTCCGCATCCATACCAACGCCAGTGTCGGAGACGGACAAAACAGCATACCGCCCTGGGGTGACCTGCGGGTAAAAACGGCAGTAGGAGTCGTCGATGTCCACCATTTCTGTTTCGATCATCAGCTTGCCTCCCTGCGGCATGGCGTCGCGCGCATTCAGGCAGAGATTCATCAGCACTTGCTCGATTTGGGTAGGATCTGCCTTCAAAGGATCCAGCAGAGCATTGACCACTTTAAGTTCGATGTCCTTGCGAATGACTTTGTCCAGAAAACTTGCGAGGTCGCTGGTAACGGCATTCAGGTCCACGCTTCGCGGCTGCAGAATCTGCCGGCGAGAGAAGGCGAGAAGCTCGCGAGTAAGGGTGGCGGCCCGCTCGGCTTGCTCGCGTATGCGCGCGAACCGTTCGGAAATTTGAGGATAGCTGCGGCTCTGATCGAAACCCAACTCGGCCCATCCCAGTATCGCTCCAACAACATTGTTGAAGTCGTGAGCGATGCCGCCAGCGAGCTGGCCAATGGCCTCAAATTTCTGAGACTGATGCAACTGGCGCTCGATGGCGCGAACCTCCGTTACGTCCTCGGCAAAGACCTCGACGGAAGCCGTAGTGTCTGAAGCGGCCGGGCCACGAAAGTGCAAACGCACTGCGACCATGCCTCCATCGCGCCGCCGCCATTCCGTCTCCCCACTATGTAGCTGGCCTCCCTGGCGGCAGGCTGCCATGTATTCCGCGTAGTGAGCCGGGTAGCGGAAGATATCGCGGACTAACGCGGGAGGTTTCAAGTCCTGCGGCGACTCGCACGCCAATATGCGCAGCAAGGAGGGGTTCGGATCGAGAAAAGTGCCCTCACGAGAGATGCGAAATATCCCGTAGATGGAGTTCTCGACAAGCTGACGATTGCGGGCTTCCGAAGCAGCAAGTGCTTCTTCCGCGCGCTTGCGTTCTGTGATTTCGAGGACCACCACGCTGATGGCAATAATCACGCCCGAGGCGCCGCGAAGCGGGTGAAAGCTCACCAGCCAGGTGCGTAGCCCTCCGGATTGGGCTAATAGTGTGCCTTGAATTTCCACGTTGAGGATGGATTCCCCTCGAGAATACACGCGCCGCAAGTATTGCTCGACGGCCCCCGCGACACCGGGATTGACGTCCCGCGTCATCAAACCGACGTGTTGTTCGGCCGGGATCCCATTGATCCGCGCGAGTTGTTCGTTCACCCGCAGATAGTGGAGATCCGGGCCGTAAACGGCGAGGCCAATCGGAGCGGTCCGGTAGATTTGTTCGAGTTCGGCAAACTGTTCCCGGGCTCGAGATTCGCTTTCGGCCAGCGCGTGGTGTGCGCTCGCGTTTTCATCGCGCAGATTTTTCTCTTGCAGGGCTCGATTCAATGCGGAGGGTAGCCGCCGCAGATGTTCCTTCAGAATGTAATCATTCACGCCTTGCTTGATGCATTCGACGGCGGCTTCCTCGCCCAGCGTACCCGTCACAAGTAGAAAGGGAATGTCTTTCCCGCTGGCGCGCACTTCCTTCAGAGCTTCAAGGCCAGTCCAGCTCGGCAATCGATAGTCTGCGAGGATGGCGTCGAACTTGCCATTCTGGAGCGCGGCCACGAATTGTTCGCGGTCCTTCACGAGCGTGCATTCCACTTCGTACCCTGACGCTTTCAGTTCGAGTAGCGCGAGCTCAGCGTCATGGGTTTCGTTTTCCAGAAGAAGCAGCCGCACCGGCATCGTGCTCCCTGGCAGCTGCAACTCGTCGAGTAGAATGGTTTTCACGCAACCCTCGCCGCGGTTTGGCATGCATCTGTAAATGACCGCAACGTTCGGCGTATGGCTCTTTCTATTCGGATCAAGATCCCTCTTCGAACCAACCGACCTACACATTTTCCATCTGTCTTCATAGGAACTTACCGGCGCTCCAAAGCGCTCTCTTGCTGGGTAGAGGCCTGCCCGAGGACCGTTTCGGACTGCCGCAGTTCGGATTCCACGGCGTCGAGAAACTCCAGGAAGGACCTGACGTCATTTGCGCCCCAGTAGCCCACGCTGAGACGCAACTGGAGCGGCCCGCACGGCTGCCGGCTCTGGTTATGGATGGCCAACCGCGACTCGACGCGCTGCCGGAGAACCGTGGCACTCGGCTCAGCTGCATCCACGGCCAGGGCCGCGAACTGCGCGTCGCCCAGCCGGGCGAGAAAGTCGCTGCGGCGGAAGCAGCTCCCGATGAGCTCGGCAGTGCCGCGCACCGCCTGCTCGCATCCCACCGATCCAAGCTCCTCCTGCACCTGAGAATAATTCTCGATCAGCGTACAAAGAAGAACCAGCGTGCCTCCCGAACGCATCGCCGTCTCCATGGACCGAGTCCCAAGCGTCGTGAACCCATCCCGGTTATAAAGACCAGTGAGCTGGTCTCGGAGGAGATCTGCCAACCCTTCCAGCGTGTTGCGCTCGAGGGCAGTGCGCAGCACACGTTCCATGGTGCGTGTGTCCATGAACCCTTTCAGGAGGTAGTCAATCGCGCCCTCCGAAACGCTGCGGGCGGCATAGCTCTTATCGGCGATATCGGCAAAAACGATGAGCGGAATGCCCGGCGCGGCCCGGTGGATCCTTCGCACCGCCTCTAACGGATCTGGTTTGCCAAGGGAGAGATCGAAAAAGATGGTTTCCGGCACGGCCAGCTCTATGGTGGCAATAAGCGTAGGCACCGTTGAGACGACACTCAATTCCAAGCTGCTGTCTGGACCTGGGTACAGCGCGCGGAGGGATGCTGCCGCTTCGCCTGGAACCGTCTCCGCCAGCAACACGCGAAATTTCTTTCCGGTCATTCGTAGGACCTCCCCTTGGCCGATAAAAGCGATACGGCCCCCGAAAAGGGACGACGAGGCATCCGGCAGCGAATCTGCCGACGCGAATCCGTATCGCGAAACAACTTTTGGCGAGACTGGAGAGGACAGTCCTCAGGACCGCAAATTTCCACAACTTGAACTGCTCGGAAGGGGTGAACCTATTTTCTCGCAGACGCGGGAAGAGTCAATAGACCTTCCCCGAGGGTACACGGAAGTGCCACTGCCTGCTGGAACGAACTTCCTGGCCCTCCGACGGCCGGGTCTTCCTGCGCCTTCGTTTTAGGTTCCGGGGAGAGCTGCCGGAACTGGAACAAAAATGTCGTCAATTTTCTCAGCGAGCACAAAATCGTAATCGCTTATGCCTTTAACGCTGTGCGTGGTGAGGTCGATAACCACCTTATTCCAAACATTGAACCACTCTGGATGATGGTTCATGGCTTCCGCGACGAGGGCGACGCGCGTCATATTGCCGAAGGCGGTGACGAAGTCCTTGCAAGCGTATTCCTGGTGCAGCTTACCGTTGACAATTTTCCAGCCGCGCAGCTTGGGAAGAAGAGCGTTGATCTCGGCATCGGTTAATTTTTTTGCAGGCATGGCTTGCCCCTCCGGCAGACTGAGCAGATGGAGGTTCCATTATGAGCCGGGTACCACAACCGGGCAACAATGTGGAAGCGTGACGGGCTTGGCAGGCTGGGTTGCACGCCATTCAGCTGTGCCAGTTTCTGCAGACCTGGCTGGTCAGGGGGAACCGCCGCGTTGCGTTGGCCGTTGAATGAACCCGCGAATTCCATTAAGGTAGAGGTTTCTTTTCTGGCCAAAATGCGCCGTGTGCACCGCGCCAGGAATATCCGCGGGGGAAATCGTGAAGAAGAAGATTCGAGTGATCCAGTACGGCATTGGGCCAATCGGCGCATCCATCGCGCTGCTGATGCGGGAGAAGCAAGCCATTGAAATTATAGGCGCCATCGATACAGACCCTGCCAAAGTGGGCCGCGACCTCGGCGAAATCACTGGCGCTACCGATGCCCCGTGGGGCGTAACCGTTTCGGCGGATGCCAAAGAAGTGCTGGAACAGGCCGCCGACGTCGTGATCCACTCAACCTCTTCCTCCTTGCCGAAGGTGATGGATCAGTTGCTGGCGTGCTTGGAAGCGGAGTCGTGCATCGTTTCTACCTGCGAGGAGCTCTCCTATCCACTCCGCACGCACCCGGAGTTGTCTGCTCAACTGGACAAAGCGGCCAAGGATTGGGGAGTCGCTCTGGTGGGAACCGGCGTTAACCCTGGCTTCGTAATGGACAAGTTACTTATCACACTGGCGGCGGTCTCGCAGCGGATTGAGCATGCCAAGGCTGTCCGCATTGTCGACGGTGGTAAGCGGCGTCTCCCGTTGCAAAAGAAGATCGGCGCTGGCATGACGGAAGAAGAATTTCGCGCACAGGTGAAGGCTGGGGTAATCAAGCACGTGGGCCTGCCGGAGTCCGTGGCCATGGTCGCCGACAGCTTGAACCTCCCTGTCGACGAAATCACCGAGACGATCGAACCAAAAATCGCCACGGAGCGCGTGCAAACAGAATATTTGACGGTCGAATCGGGACAAGCCGCGGGTGTCCATCAAATCGCGCGCGGCCTAAGCGGCGGCAAAGAACTTGTCTACCTCGAACTGCAAATGTATGTCGGCGCAAAGGAACCCGCCGACACCCTTGCCTTGAAGGGGCATCCCAACATCAGTCTGGTGATTCCCGGTGGCACGCATGGCGACGTTGCCACTGCGTCCGTGGTGGTGAACTCCATCCCGGTCATCCTGGATGCGCCAGCGGGGTTGCGCACGGCGCGCGACCTGCCCATCGGATTTTTCTCCCCCAACGCTCGGCCCTGAAAAAATCACGGCCAGTGATTCCAGGCCAATGAACAAGCGTATGATGCTCTGGCGCGGTTATACGGAGTGATTCGGGCAATCAAAGAAGCTAACGGATTTTTCTAGGCTTTAGGGAAATCATGAAGAAATTCAGCTTGGTTTTGCTTCTTGCGATGTTGTTTAGTTCCTTTGTTTCGGAGCCGGTCGCAGCTCAGAAACCCGTTCCCACACCAGCGAAAAACCCAGAGACGGCGCGCTGGGCGCGCGAAGCAGCGAGCGTCACCATCACCCGCGACGACTGGGGCATCGCGCATGTTTACGGGAAGACGGACGCTGATGCGGTGTTCGGCATGATTTATGCTCAGGCCGAGGATGATTTTAACCGCGTGGAGACGAACTATATCAACGCGATGGGACGGCTGGCGGAGGCGGAGGGCGAGGCAAAGATTTATCAGGACCTGCGTATGAAGTTGTTCATCGATCCCGAGGACTTGAAAAAAGAATACGCGGCAAGCCCGGATTGGCTGAAAAAATTGATGAACGCCTTCGCCGATGGCTTGAATTACTACCTCTCGAAGCATCCCGAAGTTAAGCCGCGGG
>Ga0209415_10009452_pt1 | contig 16744 bp, 13 predicted proteins | sample PeaSoiSIISIP2007_FD_187696 | JGI IMG/M metagenome (GOLD analysis project Ga0209415, IMG submission 187696) | Peat soil microbial communities from Weissenstadt, Germany - SII-SIP-2007 (SPAdes) (version 2) | ecosystem: Environmental > Terrestrial > Soil > Wetlands > Peat | place: Germany... | reverse complement strand
AAAGGCTGGACGTCAACCCTCCCAGGGCATAAAGGACGGCAACGTGAAAAAGGTTTGCTTTCATAGTCGTACTATGGGAAATCGACGGGAAGAAATCGAGAGAAATCGACGACAGACGGAACAATTTTAAATTTCATAATTCTTCACGCCGCCCCGAGCGCTTGTGCCTTCCGGGGACGACCCGCCTTCCCGGGCGTCAGCTTCCGCTCCCATCGCTCCTCCAATCCGGCGACGAACTCCGGCGAACCGAGCGGCCGCCCGGCGTGTGTCGCATCGCGAATCGCCCTCGCGCCGTCCGTCCGCTCCTCTCCCTGGCGCAACCACGGCCCCCATTCCTCCGTGGTCCAGTCCCTGCGCCACTCCTCCAGCTCCACCAGTTCCGCCGCGTCGGTTCCTCCTTGGGAACTGGGGACAGCCTGCGTGTTTCCAGTACTCATTGACAAACAATCCGGCCTGAGCGGAGGACCCGCGGAAACGCGCAGGCCCCGTCCCCGGTTTCCCGAAAACGCCTCTCTCGAATCGATCAGTCTACTGATCCCAGGGGAACTGATAGGTCGGCAGTTTCTCCGTGTCCGGCATCCTGAACTTCGCATATTGGATCCTGCCGTCCACGGGCACCATCTGTAGAATCTCTTGTCCATCACCCAGGGGGATCATCGTCTGGCTGTACCCGCCGGGGCCTGGGGTGTACCGGATGGGGGTTTCGATCAGGGTCCACAGGCCTTCGCCGTTCTTGCGATTGATCATCATCCCGTTGCCGACCTGTCCGAGGTCGTAGCGGAGGATCGCGCGGCCCGTGACGAGCAGCGTCCCGTTGGGCGCAGGCCACGGCGACCAGACGATATACGGCGTCGCCCACGGGAACTGGCGCCAGCGATCCTGGATCAAACGACCGTACTGTTTGTAGTCGCCCCAATTGTCGCCGTCGTCCGACACCTTGAAGTGGACCAGGTTGCTGCGCGGTTCCAAGGCATGGCCCGGCATGCCGACCATTTCGTAAACCATGTAGAACCTGCCGTTACCCGCCCGCGTGACGATGGCCATGCCCGGTCTGGTCAACCCGTCGGGAATCGCGACGTCATAGACCAGATCCCCCCACGTCCGGCCGCCGTCGTTCGAGACTCTGTGATCCAGCAGCTGGCTGTAGCCTTCCTTCTTGTCGCGTTCGTCGGAAAAATAGACCACCAGCCTTCCGGCGGCGTCGGCGTACAGATAGGGTTCGAACACCGGACTCTGCTCGAGCGAGATACCGGCTCGATCATTGGGATCGTAACGCCCGGGACTGCCCACGGCGAACGTGCTGAGATACCGCCAGGTCTTGCCTCCATCGCTGCTGTAATAACAACCGAGCATGTCCTTGGCCGGGTCCGTCCGCTCCTGCTCGGCGGCGGCCACGATCGTGCCGGCGGGGAACTCGCCCATCTTTACCGGCAGTTCATAGAGCGACGGCTGGCCGCGCAGGCCTTTGATTTCGGAAAAGAACCGGAACGTTTCGCCGTTGTCGGTACTGCGATAGATCGGCAACGCGCCACGGCGGCTGTAGGTGGCGAGGAGCTGGCCCTTTCCCGGCGCGTAGGTCTTGAGCTGGATGACTCTCGGATAGCTCGCTCCGAGCGAGGTGTCCCATTCGAGGTTACGGATAGTGAAATCGCCCGGCAACGGGACCGGCACGCTGAGCTGCGACGCGGTAACGGCTCCACGTCCGCCCGCGGACGGTACGTCCTGTGCCCGGAGAACCACACCGCCACTGTTCGAAACATTCCATAGCAGCAACGCGAAAATCAGCAGCATCAAGAATCCCCGCGTCAGCGACATCCGCATTGGGCACCTCGTGAATTGAATTATCCCTCTCGTTTGCCGTCCGCGTCTGAGCTGCGACCCAAGATTTGCGAAAACTCGATGCGTGAAGCACCAATCTACTGCGAGCCCACGGGCGACGGAGCCGTGCTTTGGTCGGGGAAATTTTGCTAGCGGGCTACGCGTCACAGCGCATCACAGCGCATTGCCCGTACGTGTATGAGGGGGGACTGGGGGGAACCTGGACTAGGAGCTTGCTGAAAAAGACTTCTGGCCGCAGATAAACGCAGATGGACGCGGATTCGCAAAGCGGCAAGGACTTTGTCTTCAATCGGCGTTTATCCGTGTTCATCAGCGGCCAATCTTGTCCTAGCCTTTCTTCAGCACCCTCCTAGCCGTGCCGGATCACCAGCACATCGCCATCCTTGACGATGTACTCTTTGCCCTCCAGGCGCAGCAGGCCTTTTTCCTTCACGCCCACGTAACCGTCCAGATCCACCAGCGCCTTCCAGTTCACCACTTCGGCGCGGATGAACTTCTTCTCGAAGTCGCTGTGAATGGCCCCCGCCGCTTTCACCGCGGTGCTGTTCTTGGGGATGGTCCAAGCTCGAACTTCGGTTTCGCCCGCAGTGAGAAACGACATCAATCCGAGCAGCGAATACGTGGCTGAAATCATGCGTTCGAGGCCGGAATCCTGGAGGCCGTAGCTCGCCACGTACTCCTTAACTTCCTCGGGCGGCAGTTCCGCCAGCTCCGCTTCGATCTTTCCGCAGATCGCCGTGACCGCCGTTCCGCGGCGTCCGGCCAGGGGACCATTGCGATATTTCTCTTCGATTTCGCGCATGCGGCCTGCGTCGGCCTCGCCCAGATTGAGCACGCACAGCATGGGTTTCCGGGAAAGGAACTGGAAACCGCGAATGCGCTTCTCATCTTCGTCGTCGAGCTCCAGACCGCGCAGAGGACGATTCGCCTCCAGCTCGGCTTTCAGACGTTCCAGCAGAGCGAACTCTTTATCGAATTCGGGATTCTTGATCTTCTTGCGGTCCTTATCGACACGCTCCATGCGCTTCTCGACCACCACCAGATCGCTCAAAATCAACTCCATCTCGACGTCTTCAAAATCCCGCAGCGGATCCACCGACCCCTTCTCATGCGGCACCGTGTCGCTTTCAAACACGCGCAGCACGTGGGCGAGCGCATCCACCACCCGCAGACTGGCGAGATAGCTGGGATCGCGCAGAGCTTCTTTCGAGATCGCCGGAAAATCCAGGTACTCGACGGTCGCGTGAGTGATCTTGGGCGGATTGAAGATCTTGGCCAGCTCATCGAGTCTCGCGTCGGCGACCTTGGTCACCCCCACTCGCGCTTCGAGCGACCCCACACGCGCCGATTCATGGACCCCGGTCAGGATCGTGAACAGACTTGTCTTCCCCACCATCGGCAGACCAACAATTGCAGTTTTCATTACGTTTTCGAGGTTACAGCGGGACGTCCACTAGGGTCAGGATCTCGCGCAGGATCTTCTCCGCCGTTTCGTCGGAGCGCTGTCCGATGGCTGCCCGCGAATTCACTACCAGGCGATGCGCGAACACCGGCACCACCATGCGCTTGACGTCGTCTGGAATGGCATAGTCGCGGCCTTCCACCGCCGCCAGCGCCTGCGAAGCCCGGTACAACGCCTGGGCGCCGCGAGGGCTCACGCCCATGGAGAGCGCGTCGTGAGTCCGCGTCTTCTCCACGATCGTCAGCATATATTCGACCAAGGATTCATCCACCGGGATTCGCCCGGCGGCTTCCTGTAAATGCGTCAGTTCCTCGCCGGACAGCACCGGACGAATCCCCTCCGCCGCGGAACCGCCCGCCTGCCGCAGGATTTCCTTTTCCGAGGCATGGTCCGGATAGCCGATGCGGATTCTCATCAGGAACCGGTCGAGCTGCGATTCGGGAAGCGGATAAGTACCGTGATGCTCCGCCGGATTCTGCGTGGCGATCACCATGAACGGCTGCGCGAGCGGCCAGGAGCGGCCGTCGATGGTCACCTGCATCTCATTCATGGCTTCGAGCAGCGCGGATTGCGTTTTCGGCGTGGCGCGGTTGATTTCATCCGCCAGCAGAAAGTTGGTGAAGATGGGCCCCGGCTTGAACTCGAATTCCTGCGTGTGGGCGTTGTAGATGGTGACGCCCAGCACATCGCTCGGCAGCATATCGGAGGTGAACTGGAGGCGGTGGAAATTGGAATGGACGCTGCGCGCCAGCGCGTGCGCGAGCGTGGTCTTTCCCACGCCGGGAACGTCCTCGATCAAAAGATGTCCGCGCGCCAGAAGGCAGGCAAGCGACAGGCGCAGCACTTCCGCCTTCCCGCGAATCACCTCACCCAATGTCGATTCGATTTCTGAAAGCTTCGAGAGCGAAACGGGCGGGCTGTATACGGAGTCCCGCTGGACCATTACTGCCATGATATCGAAAAACGCGCGGTTGCCGAGAAATGCGCGCTTGGGGACAGGCTTCTCTGTCCTGAGGCGCCCTCGGTTTTCTGTCCACCGGAAATGCAGACCGCCGTGTGGACAGAGCGGCCTGTCCCCATCCGGACCTCAATCCAGGCTCATATCGACCACATTGACCACGAAGCGCTCGGGCGGCAGAGAGCTGATCGGGTCCGGGGTCAGGTGCGCCCAGGTCTGGTAGGCGGTGTTGCCCACCGTCGAGTTTAGATAGAACAGGAATTGATTCGAGAAGCACTTGAGCGGCGGCGGCTGGCGGAAAGTGAGCCGCATCCCGACGGCCTTCTCGATCCCGACCCCACCGGTCTCAACCGCCTTGTCCTCGAGCAGCGTCACGAAGCTGGAGCGCGCGGCGTGGGGCCATAGATCCGCCCTCAGAAGGTTGCGAAGATCTACTCGCGCGCCGAAAGTGGTCTCGCATTGGCGAATCCACTCGAGGATACTGTCGCCCCATTGCCAATGCTGTACAAATCCCAGATATTGTTCCACCAGATTGACCGCCAGATCCATCTTGCGTCGGTCTAGGTCGAGTGCACGGCGCTCAACCTCAAGTTGTGTGCGCGCCGGGTCGCCATCCGGCATTAGACTCTCGATCGAATGGGCAGGCAGGATCTCCTCCTGCTCAATCAAATCGTTGGCCATGTCCATCACGCGGTCCAAACGTTTAACTCCCGGGACCGTTCGCACCAGCAAAGGAGGCAACTCGTGCGTCAGTGTACCGGGCACTTCCACGAATTGCCGGCCACCTAGAATGTCCATAACGCCTTGCCTGTGTTATCGGCTTCGCGGCCGACAAACTGAACCCGTCACTATAGCAGACGCTCGAAACCGCCGTTATGTTCCACCATGACGCGCCGCGCCATGACGTGTTCCCCCGCAGTCCGCAAAGGGTGCGGGGCGCCCCGCGAAGGAGATCAGGAACTGTTTCGCGCCGCACTCCGTTTTGCGCGCGTTCCTCAGTAGGTGACAGGTTCGTCTCAGGGATGGCATGAGACTATTTGGCGGTTCTTAATCGAATCCCGAAGGTTCATAACTGTGCGCACGACTCCAGAAGGATGTCGGGCGCCGCGGACGGGACTCGCAAACACACCCTAACCGGCGTGTGCGCCGTGTGGGCCTTATGGAACCGCTAGGGCGTTTTTCCCTCTACATTCTCCCGGCGGCTTTTCCGATATTGGAGATGTGGAGCACCGTGCCGAGCGGCGTCAGGAATCGCGACTCAAGGCCAATCAGCCGGTCACGCTGACCGTCCTGACCGTATCGATCGGGCCGCGTTCACCCGTTTTCGAAGCGTGCATATTGGAGGTATCCGGCAGCGGATTGCGGGTTCGAACACCCGGGCCGATCCCTTGCGGTGCGCCGGTCCGAGTGGATGCCGGCGAACTGCCGATGCTCGGTAAGGTCTGCCGATGCAAGCCCGAAAACGGCGCCTATACGGTGGGGATCAACCTTTCGCATTCCATCGCCGCGCTCGCGGAGCTGGAAAAACTCAACCAGGCGCTCGGCGGCGGGACTTCGAAAGGATCGGCAGCCCATGCTGCTCTTCCGGCGCGGAGTCCTCGCCGGACTCGTTCCTAAGGAACAACCCGCAAAACGCAGCGCGGCGGCCTTGTTCCTTGACTGAATTGAGGGTGCCACCGCACCCTTTGCGGGCTAGTAATCGGAGCGCTCACCCCCGCTCGTGCGGAGTATATTGGGACACATGACGTACCGATATCTCCTTACGGAGTGCGAGGATTCAGTCTCCGTCGTCACTCTCCACCGGCCTGAGCGGCGCAACGCGCTTTCGCTAGACCTCATGCTCGAGTTGACCGCGTGCCTGGACGAGATTGCGCGCAATCCTGCAATTCGGGTCGTGATCCTGGCGGCTTCAGGAAAGGTGTTTTCCGCGGGCCACGATCTGAGTGAGATGACTGGTCGCACCATCGTCGAGTACCGCAGGATTTTCGACGTTTGCGCGGATTTGATGACCACCATCCAGTCCATCCCCCAGCCCGTGATCGCTCAAGTGCAGGGGATGGCCACCGCGGCGGGTTGCCAGTTGGTGGCTAGTTGCGATCTCGCGGTCGCCAGTACCGAGGCCTCCTTCGCCACGCCCGGCGTCAAAATCGGCCTGTTCTGTACCACGCCGATGGTGGCCCTCACCCGCGCCATCGGGAGGAAGCGAGCCATGGAGATGCTGCTGTCGGGGAGTCCGATTTCCGCGCAAACCGCCGCCGGATGGGGACTGGTGAATCGCGCCGTTCCGGCGGCCGAACTCGCCCGCGAGACACGGGACCTGGCGAACCGGATCGCGTCGGCCAGTGGATTCACGATCGCCCTTGGCAAGCAGGCCTACTATACACAAATCGACCTCGATCAGGCGAAAGCATATGCCTACACCAAGGAAGTGATGTCGATGAACGCGCTCGCGGCGGATGCGCAGGAAGGCATCGCGGCGTTTCTCGAAAAGCGGCCCGCCTGCTGGCAGGGACGCTGAGCGGCAAAAAGCATTGGCCGCAGATGAACACCGATAAACGCGGATGCGGTAGTCTTTTGAAAATCGAAACGGCCTACCACCGATCTCTTCCCCAGTCGGGTTGTAGATCCGCGTCGATCAGCGTTAATCGGCGGCCAATTTGGGCACAGCGCTAGCCCGGCGGCAGGATCTTCGAAATGTCGTTATAGATCACGAAGACCACGATCATCATCAGGAAAACGAAGCCCACCTTCACCACCGTTTCCTTCACCTTCAGATCCAGATCGCGGCCCATCAGCATTTCGACAAACAACATCAGCATGACGCCGCCATCCAGGATGGGTATCGGAAGCAGGTTGAAGATGGCCAGGTTCAGGCTCACCGCGGCCATCAACCCAAGGAACGGACCAGCGCCCTCGCGCGCCGCCTCGCCCGACATTTGAGCGATGCCGATAGGCCCGGCCAGCGATTTCGGGGACATCTTGCGCTCCACAATTCCTTCGAGGAACGTAAAGATCAGCTTCGCGCTTTGAATATTTTGCCGGGAGGATTCATACAGGGCGGCACGGAGCGGAAGCTTGGTAATTTCGAGGCGCGGTTCGAGCGTTACGCCGATCATCCAGCGTTCCTGTCCGTCCACGTCACGCTTGGTGGGTTGAATCGCGGCGGTTCCCAGTTTGCCTTGACGCGAATAGACCAGTTCCACCGGCTTTCCATTCGTTTCCTGATTCACTTCGTGCAACCGCGAAGTAGAACGCAGCGGCTCGCCGTTCGCGCTCACCAGGATGTCTCCGGGCTCGATCCCCGCCCGCGCCGCCGCCATATCGGGCGCCACGCTCGCTACCGAGACTTCGGTTTCCTGGGCCCACCCGGCGAATCCGAGCCCCTGTTTGTCGTCGAGCGCCGGGGTGACGGTGAGATGGAGCCGTTCTCCCTGCCGTAGGACCCACACCTGTAACGGTTGGCCTGCGCTCGCGACCTCCTTCATCATGACGTCTTCCCAGTTGGGGTTGCGGATATTTTCGATCTGAACCACCTGATCGCCTTCGTGAACTCCCGCCTTCGCGGCGGCGCCGTTGGGAACCACGTAACCCACGGTGGGCGAGTTCGGCATCGGGATCTTGGGGAAGTGGACCATGAACAGGCCAGTGAGCAGGGCGACCGCCAGAACGATGTTAATCGCCGGCCCCGCAAAAGCGACGATCAGCCTTTGCCAGCGTGGCTTATTCAAAATGCTGCGCGGATCCGCGGCGCCTTCGTCCCCGGGCTGTTCTCCCGTCATCTTGACGTAGCCGCCAAAAAGAATGGCGGAGAAACGGAAGTCGGTCTCCCCGTACCGGAACCCGAACAATCGCGGCCCAAAGCCGAAGCTGAACGTCTCGATTTTCACGTCGAACGCGCGAGCCGCGAAGTAGTGCCCAGCCTCATGGATCAGGATCATCACCCCGATCAGAACCAGGTACCACCAGATATTTTGCAAAAAGACCATACAGATACTCTTACGCGCCCAGCGAGGCTTTGGTTGTAACTTTCTTACTCGACTCCTTACTCAACTCCTCACTCGACCCTTTACTCAACTTCTGTTCGCCCCACTTCTTTTCTATCACGTTCCGCGCCACTTCACGGGACGCCCGATCTACGCCCAGCACGTCGGCGACTGAATGCAGGGCGCCGGCCGGAACTCGTTGCAAAGTCTCGGCGACCGTCCAGGCGATGGCTGGATAGGGGATTCGCCCCGCGAGAAATGCCTCCACCGCCATCTCATCGGCGGCGTTCAGCGTGCAGGTTGCGGAACCCCCGGTTTCCTGAGCCTGGTAGGCCAGCTTCAGGAGCGGGAACTTCTCGAAATCGGGCGGATCGAAGGTCCAGCGCGCGGCTTGGCTCCAATCGAGACGCGGCGCCGGGGCGAGCGCCCGCTCCGGGTAGGTGAGCGCGTATTGAATGGGCATCCGCATGTCGGTCGCCGACACCTGGGCAATGACGCTGCCGTCATTGTACTCGACCATCGCGTGCACTTTCGACTGCGGATGAACCACCACTTCCACTTCTTTCGGCTGGAGATCGAACAACCAGCAGGCCTCGATAACCTCGAAGCCTTTATTCATGAGCGTCGCCGAATCGATCGTGATCCGCCGCCCCATCTTCCAGGTTGGGTGATTCAGGGCCTGCTCCGGCGTCACGTGCTCCAGTTCGGAAGCCGGAGTTTCGCGGAACGGTCCCCCGGACGCGGTCAGGATCAGCTTTGTGACCTCATCGCGACGGCCGGCACGCAGGCATTGGTGGGCGCCATTGTGTTCGCTATCCACCGGAATCAGTTCCGCGCCTGAGGCCCGCATCGCCTCAATGACCAGCTGGCCGCTGGCCACCAGGACCTCTTTGTTTGCAAGACCGACGCGCTTCTTCAGCCGCACCGCTTCGTAGGTGGCTTCGAGCCCGTCCACGCCGACGATCGCCGACATGACAAATCCGGCTTCCGCGGCCGTCGCCACGTCCACCCTCGCGCCCGGACCTGCGGCTAACTCGGGCGGCGGAATGCCGTCCGCCTTGAGCTGCCGGCGCAACCGGTCGAGCGCCCGCTGATCCGCCACCACCGCGACTTTGGGCTTGAATTCCCGAATCTGGCCGGCCAGCCGTTCCACGTTGTTGCCGGCCACCAAGGCGTAAATGCCAAACCGGTCCGGCCATCTGCGAACGACGTCGAGTGTGCTCGTACCAATCGAGCCAGTGGAACCCAGGAGCGTGAGATGAGTCACTCGACTCCGATCATAACACTCGCATTCCACGGAACGGGAATCCGAGAGGCGAACAGGATGAGAAAGATGTTCGATTACTTACCCTGATCCCTCTTGACTCAGAAGCTTTTTAGGGGCGCCGGGGAGGGTTGCTTCAGGGGTCTTTAGTGAGGTTAGTCTCGCTTTGGTGGGAGTTATCTCCCCGGCTTGATTCCAATAATAGTATACCTTCAGGCAGAATGCAACAGTTTTTTGTAGAGAATGGTTAACTTTTTTTTACGCTCTCGCGGGATGCCAGATTTTTCCTTGAGTTGGATAGGGATGTGCCATTCGATCACAGGGAGCATGCAGGTGTTTACACCCGATTAAAACCCCGTGACGATCTTCTGAACAGCCCGGATGGGCTATTTCTTGACCTCGACGCCCGCCCATTCTTCCAAAACACGGATTGCCGAGCAAAAGTCATCGTCACCCCATCCGCGCGAGATCGCAACTTGTAACATCTGCTGTGTCAATGCGGTAGCCGGCAACGGCACATTCATGGACTTTCCCGACTCGAGTGCCAGGCCGATGTCCTTGTGCATCCACTTGGTGGAGAAGTTGGCCCCGAAGTCCCGCCGGAACACGAACGGCGCTTTATAGGAGATCAATCCACTCTTGGCGGCGCTATTGTCCAGGATCTCGAGCATCAACTGGGGATCGATGCCCCCCTTGGTCGAAAGCACCAGTCCCTCGACGAACGCCTGCATCAGGTTCGCCAGGATCAGATTCTGAGTCAGCTTGGCCTGGAGTCCTTGGCCGGAGCCTCCGCAGTAGTAGAAAACCTTGCCCATCAGATCGAAATAGGGTTTGGCCTTATCGAAGATCGCTTTGTCCCCGCCGATCATGAAGGTCAAGGTCGCCTTCTCAGCGCCGGGAGTCGATCCGGTGCATGGCGCATCGAGGAAATGCGCGCCCTTCGCCGAAAATGCTGCGCCGATTTCTCTGCTGACTGCGGGCGAGATCGTGCTACAGTCCGCTGTAATGCTGCCCGGCCGCACTCCCTCGATCAAACCGCCTTTGCCGGTGGTGATGCCGCGGGCCATATCGCTGTCGCCAACACAATAAAAGACGAAGTCGGCGCGTTCCGCCACCTGCTTGGGTGTTGCGCACGCCGTGCCCTTGCCCTCTTTCGCCAGTTGCTGCGCTTTCCCCGCCGCATTCGTCCACAAGGCGACTTCGTGACCGGCATTGAGAAGATGCCGTGCCATCCGGTAGCCCATCATTCCTAATCCAAGAAAACCGAGTTGTGCCATAGAAAGAGTTTACGACTCTCCACTGGGTAACTGCCCGCAAAACCCGGGGCGGGTACACTACGCGCGGCAGCGGCGTTATTGACTTGTAATGAGGTGCGCCGCACCCTTTGCGGGCTAACTGGGGATCGTAAAATCCGCGCGGGCGATTTCGAGTCTTCGTTCGGAACTTGAACTGGATCGTACTTAGATGCGCGCGGTGTGGAAAAAGGGACTAATCCCGCTGCTCGTTTTGAGCCGGCGGCATCCCGGCCAGCAATCGGAGGATCAACAGATCCGAGGGTTGAAAAGTCGTCGCGGGGACGTTATTCAGATCCTCATCGCGATCGATCACGTGGCTGCGGATCATCGTCCGGAGCCGGTCGACCGAGATCCCCAGCTCTTCGGCGGCCTCCGCCTCTGAGTACTGGGATCTCCCCGTTCTAGTAGTTATGAGCATCGGTGGCTGGCGTCCTCTCCTGCATTGTATGGGTTGCGGAGAAGCGGCCCAATCGGGGAGAGCGCTTATTTATCCTACGGTATCGCCTGACGTACCAACGTACTAAGAGTGGAATGTAGGAAACGCATGGACGGCCATCCCCACCATTCCATTCGCTCCGCCGGAACATACAATATCAATATGCGTCTGCTCGTCTCGCTGTGTCTTTTTTCAGGCTTTGTGTTGGCGCAATCGGGCTTCGACCCGACGGCGCTCGATCGCAGCGCCAATCCCTGCGTCGATTTCTATCAATACGCGTGCGGGGCCTGGATGGGCTCGAATCCCGTCCCGAACGATCACTCGCGCTGGGGACGTTTCGATGCGCTACAGGAGCGCAATCGCACTATGCTCCAGAACATCCTGGAGACGGCGTCGGCGCCCTCGCCCGCGCGCAGTGCGGTCGATCAGAAGATCGGCGACTTCTACGCCGCTTGCATGGATGAGAAAACCATCGACGCGCGGGGTCTCGCGCCGCTCCAGGCCGACCTTGCCCGCATTCGAGGGCTGCGGGACAAGGCCGCCGTGACCGATACCGTGGTGCGCATGTATCGCGCGGGATTCGCTCCGTTCTTCCGGTTCTCTTCCGAGCCCGACGCGAAGGACTCGACCCATGTGATCGCCGGGCTCGACCAGGGCGGCCTCGGTCTGCCGGATCGCGACTACTACTTCAAGACCGACGAGAAGTCCGTGAAGATTCGGGCCCAATATCTGGAGCATGTCCAGAAAATGTTTGAGCTGATGGGTGTCGCGCCCGCATCGGCGGCCAGCCAGGCCAAAGCGGTAATAGCGCTTGAGACCGCACTGGCGAAGGATTCGCTCGACCGCGTGTCGCGGCGCGATCCGGAGAAGTTGTATCACAAGATGACCGTGAAGGACTTGGCATCGCTCGCGCCCGCCTTCGATTGGACCAAGTTCTTTCAAGGTGTCGGAGCGCCGGCGATTCAAAGCCTGAACGTGGATGTCCCACTGTTCGTGAAGGCCTTCGATGCGGTCCTGACCGCGACGAGTCTCGACGATCTGAAGTCCTATCTCACCTGGAACCTGTTGCGGGATTCGACCGATGTGCTGCCCGGCAAGTTCGAGCAGGAGTCGTTCAATTTCTACGGGAAGACGCTGCAAGGCCAGAAGGAACTGGCGGCGCGCTGGAAGCGCTGCGTGAATCTGACGGACGGCCAGTTGCCCGACGCGCTGGGGTGCCAGTTCGTGGAGAAAACGCTGGGCGAAGAGGGGATGCGGCGCACGCACGAGATGGTAAACGAAATCGAGAAGGCGCTGGCGCAGGATATCCAATCGATCGACTGGATGACGCCGAAGACCAAGGAGCAGGCGCTGGTGAAACTCCACGCCGTCATCAACAAGATAGGATCCAAGGAGCATTGGCTGGACTATGCCAGTGTCAAAGTGGCGCGAAACGATGCCTTCGGGAATGCCGAGCGCACGAGCGAGTTTGAACTGCAGCGCCAGCTCGCAAAGATCGGCAAGCCACTCGACAAGCAGGACTGGGAGATGAGCCAGCCGACCGTCAATGCCTACTACGATCCACAAGAAAACGACATCAACTTTCCGGCGGGTATCCTGCAGCCGCCCTTCTGGGACAACCAAATGGATGACGCCGTGAACTACGGCGCGATCGGCGCCGTGATCGGACACGAGTTAACCCACGGCTTTGACGACCAGGGCCGCCAATTCGATGCGCAAGGCAATTTGCGCGACTGGTGGACCGAAGAAGACGCCAAGGCATTCGATCAGCGCGCCGATTGCATCGTTCAACAGTACGGCAGCTTCACCGCGGTCGACGACGTCCATTTGAACGGTAAACTCACGTTGGGCGAGAACACCGCCGACAATGGCGGTCTGCGCCTGGCTTACGGGGCGCTGATGGATCGCCTGGCCGGCAAGGAGCCTCCGAGTCGCGACGGCTTCACCGCCGAGCAGCGCTTCTTCCTGGGCTGGGGGCAGATCTGGTGCGAAAACCGGACGGACGAATCGGCCCGGATGCGCGCCCAAACGGATCCGCACTCGCCGGGGAAGCAGCGGGTGGACGGGGTGGTTTCCAACATGCCTGAATTCCAGAAGGCGTTTGCTTGCGGCGCTGGCCAGCCGATGGTACGGAATCCCGCGTGCCGGGTCTGGTAGCGCGGAAGGGGACGGACTTCTTTGTCCCAAGGCGCCCACAGCTCCGAAAAGAGAGCACCGCCTAACGGCCGCGTGGACAAAGCGGTCCGTCTCCCTTCCGGTATGAACCCAAGGACGTCAAAGGCGCCCTGATCCGGACGACCCAATGGGAATCGCCGATTCTATCGACTGTCTGGTCGAGCGGCGCCGGGTCCGGGCGCATCGGGCTGGGGTGAATCGGGCTGGGGCGAATCCGGCAAGATGAACGACGTTTCGCCCGGACGCAGCATTTTCAACTGCTTCCGAATCTGCATCTCCTGCTCGCTCCGGCTCTCCTCCAGCCGCCGGATGCGATCTTTGCGCCGCTGATTCTCAAGCGCCATCCCCACGTTCTGCTCTTCGAGCCGCCGGATCTCCTGATGCTTCTCAAGTAGTGCCTGGACGCCCTGCGGACCGTGCAGCACCACCCAGCTATACACCACCACCAGCGCGCCCCCCAACACATAGCCTGGACGCCGCGCCACACCCTGCCAGACAGTTTGAAGCAAATGTCTCAAGTAATGTTTATAACCTGAATCTGCAAAAATTTCCAGTCCTCATGCTATTCTCATTTGTGGAGCCGGGTATGGACGACCAGCAGAAAGCGCGAATGGCGTGTCCAAAATGCGGATCGACGGATGTTCGCCGGTCCAAGAATGAGGGCGTCTTGGCGGCCTGCCTGCGAATTTTCGGACGCTGGCCCTTTCGGTGCCGTAGCTGCCGCGCCCGATTCTTTCGTGCCTCGGAGCCGCGGGATTTTGATTAGATTTTCCGGCCTTTCGAGCGAACTTCCTGGTATCAGAGCTTGAGGGGCTACCCCTTTCCCTTGCTAGCTCCCAAAGGGTGCGCCCTCATGACAAGCCAAGTGACACTGCCTCCGCGCGTAGTTTACCCGCTCCGGGTTTTGCGGGCTGTTACTTAGGAGCGCACAGCGCGGGACGCGCTCGCTGCTGACTGAAAACAATCGCGGCCCGCTGCGTTGTGCGCGATGTTGACCGAGGAGCGCACAGCGCGGGACGCGCTCGCTGCTGACTGAAAACAATCGCGGCCCGTTGCGTTGTGCGCGATGTTTACTTGGGAGCCCTCGAATCCTTGCTCTTGTTCAGGAGAACTTTGACTTCATCCGGGGGCTCAAAACGGTTCGGCGGGACGCCCGTATTCGCCTTGACGCTGTCGATCGAGATCGAAAACTCCTGACCAGCCGCTTTCTGAACCACTTTAGTGGGAATGGACACGCCGTCAAACGCTTTGTAATCGGAGACGTCAATTTCCACCGGGACTTCTCCCATTTGGCTCACCGCCACAGTGGTGGTCCTGCGCAAGAGGCCGGAGTTCTTCGAGAAATACATGGTCTCCGGGTTTCCCTCCGACGGCGCGAGAACCACCTTGTAGCATTGCTCGCCATTCACCGGCTCGAGGCCCGTGGTCTCAACTTTCGGATAGATCTTGCGCCATTCGAGGGCCGCGTTGAAAGTCGCCTCGCGCAAAGCCTGGGCTCGTTCTTCGCCGGATTTCACGCGAGGTCCCAGGATGGCCGTCTGTTCCCACGCCACTCCGCCCGAAACTCCGGTTTCGATTTTTCCGATCCCCTCGATTTCAATCAGCGAATACTCGTTGCCCGGCGCCGCCGCATAACGCGTCAGAGTACCCTTAAGCCCCTGCGCCGGGAACTCCATGGTTCCCGTGGCGACTTCGTTCCGGCGCTTTAGATAGGCCGCCTTACCGCCGGTGACCTCGATATAGCGGTCGAGCGTCACCTCGGCCTTGGGCAGGGGTTCGTCGGCTGCCGGCGCGCACATGGCCGTCCACGCGCCCAGTAGTGCGATGGTTGCGATTCTTTTGAGAAACTCGCGCAAAACCCGCTGCGGGTGAACTCCGTGCGGCGCGAAACTGTTCCTGATCTCCTTGGCGGTCCGCGCCGCACCCTTCGCGCTCCTGGTCATTTCGCCTTCCCCCGCTCCCGTATCCACTCTAGCGCGGCATCCAGCACCGGATCGTGGCCGGAGAGAAGCGCCTCGCGAGTCAATTTCACCTCCACGTCGGGCGTAACGCCGATCCCCTCGAGCGGTTGTCCGCCCGCGGAGATGTAGTTGGCTACGGCGTATTGGAATCCGTCGCCATTCGGCAGCCGTTCGAAGACCGACGGCAGCGCCGCCGCCGCTGTGTGAGTACCGAACACGCGAGCCCGGCCAAGGTCCTTCAATCCACCGGCGAAAATTTCCGAAGTGGATGCCGAGGAACCATCCACCAGAATGGCCACCGGGCCGGTGAAAACAGAGGCGCGCGGATTGATGACGAAGTTCAGTTTCACGTCGCGCATTACCATGACCCCCAGCCGCTGATCCGGTTGGTTGATCAGCCATCCGGCCATCCCCATGGCCATGCCGCCAATACCGCCCGGATTGCCCCGCAAGTCGACGATCAGACCGTCACACCGTCCGCAGCCCTGGATGAAATCCCCAAATTCCGCCATGACGCGGACCAGGTCGAGGAATGCGTTGAAAGCGACGTAGCCCGTATTCCCCAGCCTCCTCGACTCAAACCACACGCGCATGGAAGGCAGGTTCCCAAAGCTGGTACGCTCGCCGCGCGGAGCCGTGAAGACGAGCGGGAGGACCCGCAGGTGGTTCGAGCCATCGAGGAAGGCGAAACGGCCGGTATCCCCAGGCGGCCCCTCCAGATGCGACTGCACGGCGCGAGCCAGCGTCAGATCGGGGATCGCGGGATCCTGCCGCAGCCTATGGATCAGCGGCGCGAGCAGGACGCCGTTCACACCATCGATCTCCCAACCGGCTTTCACGCCGGCCTGTTCCGCGGGCGATCCGGGGTCCACTCTGACGACGACCGCTTGTCCATCGAGCACGCGTGCGTCGATGCCAGCCGAACCGTCGCCTGGGTGGTTGTCCCCCGGGAGCCGGGCTTCCATGGCTCCCGGGATCGCGGGTTCGACGTCATCATACACGGAAGCGGGGACGATCGCAAAATGGGTCTGCTTCAGCCGCGAGAGCATTTCGCGCAGTACGGTTCGTGCCTCCTCCATGCTCCCGGCCCGTTCGATCTTGGGACGAAACTCCTCGTGAATCGCGTTCCAGTCGAGTCCTCCAGGATTTGTTTCCCAGTGCTTGTCTCGAATCGTGCTCCAGACTTTTTCGAAGGAGGCGAGGTTGATCTCCTTTTGTTCCGGCGTCAGTTCGGCGGGCAGTGGAGCGGCCAGCAGGCAGCAAATCCAAAGCGCGCCTGCTCTTTTGAGGAACCCGCGCAAAACGGAGTGCGGCGCGAAACAGTTCCTGATCTCCTTGGCGGTGCGCGCCGCACCCTTTGCGCTTTTGAGG
>Ga0209415_10009451_pt1 | contig 16744 bp, 13 predicted proteins | sample PeaSoiSIISIP2007_FD_187696 | JGI IMG/M metagenome (GOLD analysis project Ga0209415, IMG submission 187696) | Peat soil microbial communities from Weissenstadt, Germany - SII-SIP-2007 (SPAdes) (version 2) | ecosystem: Environmental > Terrestrial > Soil > Wetlands > Peat | place: Germany... | reverse complement strand
GCGCCCTCGTCGGAGAACGCGCGCACCAGCCGCGCCGCCGTCGCCGGGTGCATGCGCGCCGGGTAGGTGTGGAAGCCGTGGACGTGGACGCGGTCGGGGCCGTCCGCCTCGGCGCTGCCCGGGTCGGCCGGGGCGACGTCGAGTGACGCCGCGAGCGCGTCGGCGACCCCGCGGTTGCCCACCGCTTCGACCTCGCCACCGACGTGCGTGAGCGAGCGTCGCGTCATCGCGCCCGCAACCGGCGACCCGCCGCCTCCGGGCTCTCCGCGTCGTCCTTCCCTCCGCCCGCGCCGTCGTCGCTCACCCGGTACGCGAGCTCCGCGTCGTCGCGCACATCGACGCGCGCGCCTCCGTGCGCGGACAGCCGCGAGAGCAGCCCCTCGGCGTGCACCTCCTTCGTGCTCATGATCCGCGCCAGCTCGGCGGCCGTCGTGTCCCCGCTCCGGGAGCGCAGCACCTCGCCGGCGACGTGGTCCCACGCGTGGTCGAGCTGCTCGCGAGCCTCGGCCCTGCGCCGCCGCGATCGCCGGAGGCTGACGACGGCGAGCGTCGCCGCGACGAGCGCCACGACGCCGAGGAGGGCCGCCGCCAGGTGCGAGGCGAGCGCCACGAGAAGCGCGACGCCGACGGCCATGGCCGCCATCGAGCCCAGCACGAACGACGCCGCGAGCCACCCGAGCGCCATCGCGCGCGCACGGTGCGACCGCACCAGGTGGGGCAGCTCGCCGTCGGACCGGGCGATGTCGCCCTCGGTCGGCACGAGGGGACCGCCGCACACCGCGCATCGCCACCGGAGCGAGGCGCTCGGCTCCACGTGCGCGAGGGCGCCGCAGTGCGGGCATTTGCTCACGGGTGGATGATGGACGTCCCGGCGGGCGGCGTGAACTTGAACATCTCCGGCGCCACGGCGAGGTTGACCTTGGGGGCCTCGAAGTCGAAGCGATTCCGGTTCCCCTGGCCGTCGATGATCATCACCCGGCGGACCTGCGAGGTCGCCGAGTCGACGTAGAAGAGGACCTTGGAGTACGCGGGCGTGGCCTGCTTGGGCGTCCCGACGAGAACGATGCCGCCGGGGAACTTCATCTGGTCGCCGGGGAACAGCTCGAAGTTGAACGAGTCGCCCAGCTTGCCCGTGCCCGTGAGAAACGAGAGCGCCGCCGGGTACTGCGACTTCTCGATGGGCTGCTCGTACATCTGCTTGTTGTTCGCCTCGTAGACCTTGATGACGACGCCGTCCGAGACGACGCGGTTGCCGGTCGACTGCGGGTCGTCGTACGTCCAGTGCATCTTGCCGGGCTTGGCGAAGGTGACGTGGCCGTGCGAGCTCTTCTCCTGGTTGTAGGCCTTGACCCAGAACTTCTGGCTGAAGTCGGTCGCGAACGTCTGCGACTGGTCGTAGACCTGCTGGACGCACGCGACGGCCTGGGCCGCCGTGGGGGTGGCCGGCAGGCAGTTGGCGACCGGGGCGCTCGAGGCCGCCAGGGGCGGATCGCCTGCCGCGGCGGGGAGGGCGCACAGGCAGAGCGCGGCGAGCACGGGGAAGAGGAGTCGCTTCATCTAGGTTTTCTCGGTGGATGCGAAACCTATGCCCTTTGGACGGGTCACGCACGCGGGTTATTGCATGGGGCGGTACGCCTCGAAAGGTCAACCGCGGGGCCGGCGTTTCATTCCAGGCGTAACTCCCGTCCGGACAGCTGTCGCGGCGGCGGACAGGAGCGTCGCGTGCTGCAGGTGCGTGACCGCGAGCGCCAGCGCGTCCGCCGCGTCGGCGGGAGGTGCGACAGCGAGCCCCAGCACCACGCGGATCATCTGCGCGACCTGCGCCTTGTCGGCCCGGCCGCTGCCCGCCACCGCCAGCTTCACGCGGGCCGGGGGATACTCGAACACCTCGAGCCCCGCGCGCGCGCACACCAGCAGCGCCACCCCGCGCGCGTGGCCCAGCTTCGCCGCCGCCTGCGCGTCCTTCGCGAAGAAGAGCGCCTCCACGCTGGAGACCCCGGGCGCCTGCGCACGCACGACCTCCACGAGCTCGCGCTCGATGGTCACGAGACGCACCGCGATGGGCGCCTTCTCGTCCGTGTCGATGACCCCGTGCCCCCGGTGAAAGAGGCGCGTACCCCGCCGCTCGACGACGCCCCAGCCGAAGTGGCGCGTGCCCGGATCGAGCCCGAGCACGACGACGCCGGACATCGGCTCTCAGCCCGCGCCTTCGAGCGCCGCCAGCTCCTCGTCCGAGATGTCGAAGTCGGCGTACACGTTCTGCACGTCGTCGTGGTCGTCGAGCGCCTCGGCGAGGTTCAACGCGACCTGCGCGTCGCGCCCCGACAGCTGCTTCTTGATCTTGGGCACGTAGGCCAGGGTGCTCGACTTCGCCTTGAGGCCGCCCTTCTCCAGGGCGTCCAGCACGACGTTGAGCCCGTCGGGCGGCGTCGTCAGCTGCCACTCGTCGCCCCCGTCGGAGTAGTCCTCCGCGCCCGCGCCGACCGCGACCTCCATCAGCTGGTCCTCGGTCGCCTCCTTGCCGATGGAGAGGAGACCCTTGCGCTCGAAGGCCCACGCCGCCGTGCCGGCCGAGCCCATCGCGCCGTTGTTCTTCTCGAAGATCTTGCGGATCTCGGCGACGGTGCGGTTCTTGTTGTCGGTCATCGACTCGACGAGGAAGAGCGTGCCGCCGGGGCCGGTGCCCTCGTAGGTGATCTCCTCGTAGCTGGCGCCCTCGAGCTCGCCCGTGCCGCGCTGGGCGGCGCGCTTGATGGTGTCGCCGGGCATCGCCTGGCCCTTGGCGTCGGAGATGGCCTTCCGCAGGCGTGGGTTGCCGGCGGGATCACCGCCACCCATGCGGGCGGCGACGGTGATCTCTTTGATAAGCTTCGTGAAGAGCTTTCCTCGCTTTGCGTCGAGGGCGCCCTTCTTGTGCTTGATGGTGGCCCACTTGGAATGGCCGCTCATGAGGGGGCCAAACCGTAGTGGAGAGCCGGGGGCCGAGCAAGGGCGCCCTTCCCCGGACCCCTAGAAAGCCAGACCCGCCGTGACGTCGCCCCACGGCTGGAGCCACGGCACGCCCCCGCCCTCGGGCGCGGCCCAGAGCACGTGCAGGAGGCCGACCTGGATGCCCAGGACGAGCGGACCCGGGAACGGGCGCGTCTCGTAGCCGGCGACCGGGCCCGCGCTGAGGCCCGCCGGCGGCTGCAGATCGCCCTGGATCGGCCCCTCGACGGCGCGCGCGTAGGCCAGGGTCACGTCGACGTGCAGCCCCTCGGCGACGCGGCCGAGCACGTACCAGCGGGGCGTCAGCATCCCGGTCCACCCGGTCGTGCTCCCGCCGCCTGCGAGCGAGCGCACGCCGAAGCCCGTCATGCCGGCGATGGAGAAGCGGCGCGCGAGGCGCAGCTCGCTGGTCAGCGCCACCGTCGTCGGCGGGAACAGCTCGAGCAGGCCGACGGACAGGGTCGCGCGGGGCTCGTCGGCGCGGGCCAGCACCTCACCGGAGGACGCGCAGAGCAGCACCGCGAAGAGACCGGCTCGCCGTCGTCGCCGCCTCATCTCTCAGGGCATCGTGACGCGGGTGCTGGCCATGAAGCCGTCGTCCGCGGCGTGGGCCACGGAGACGAAGGCGTCGTAGTCCCGCGCGGGGATGGTGCCCGTCGCGACGCCGAGGACGAAGTCGTCCTCCAGCGCGGTGCCCGCCGCGCCGGCGGGCGCCGTGACCGCGATGCGCCGCGACGCCTCGACGAGCGTCGCCTTCACCTCGAGCGGACCCGGCATGCGGGCCACCGTCGCCCCCGCGGGAAGCTCGATGCGGCGGTGCAGGTGGTACTGGACCGCGCGGCTCAGGGCGAGCGCGCTCTCGCGCCCCGCGCGCGTGGCGAACGTCGCGCCCAGGCTGGACACGCGCGCGCGCGGCCAGGCCGAGTGCAGCGTGTCCAGCCCCGGCAAGAGCCACGTGTGCGCGCCCCCGAGCTGCGCGTAGCCGCTCACGCTCACGTCCGCGCGCAGGCTCACCTGCCAGCTGCCCTCGCTCGACGCGAGCTGCACGTCGTCGACGTTCGCCCACGGCAGCCACGCGAGGACCACGTCGCGGAGCGCGCGCTGCCGCTCCGCCCCGACGGTCTTCACCAGCGCCTCCGCGAGCGTCTGCGCGTCCCGGCCTCGCAGCACGATGGTGAACGTGCCGCGCGCGTCGCCGTGCGGGTCGAGCGCGAGGCGCACGTCGATCTCGTCGCGCTCCTCCCGGTCGCCCGTGGAGGGGAGCGGCGCGATCGTGCCGTTCGCGGCGAGCGCGAGGCGTCCGCGGAGCTCGGGCGAGACCCGCCCCGCGGGCAGGGGAGGGCCGTCGACGTCCGCGTCGATCCACACGTCCTTGCCGTCCACGTGCGCGACGACCAGCGGGTGCGTGAAGCGCCCCATGTGCGGCGGGAACGCCGGGTCCGCGCTGAACGGATCGCTCTCCGCCACCACCAGGTCGCTCGGCACGCCGAGCTCGCGCAGCGCCCGCAGGATGAGCCACGAGCGGCTCCCGTCGTGCGACGCGAGGAACGCCCTCGCCGTCGTCTGCTGCACCGACGCGACCCCGCCCGCGTAGTCGCTGAGCGCCGCCGCGTCGGACTCGCGCAGCGCCTTGCCCGCCATCGCGACCACCGCGTCCACCGTGGCGCGCGTCGGCTTGCCCGGCCCGGCGGCGTCGTGCGCCCACGCGGTCACCTCCGGATCGTGCTCGTCGAGGGCGGCCAGCGTCTCGCGGAGCGCGCGCGCCAGGGTCGCCCAGTCGGACGTCGAGAAGCTCACCCGCGCGCTGCGGTCCATCTGCGGGACGCCGTCCTCCACGCGCCGCACGGCGTGGTCGACGACGTGCCACGTGAGCACGCGCATCTCGCCGTCCGCGCGCTCCTCCGCCTTGCCGAGGAGCGGGTGGCTCCAGAGGGCGCCGTGCAGCGCGCGCGGCAGGCGAAGCTCGATCGTCGCGTCGTGGACGGCGGTGCGGCCCGGGAGGAGATCCGGCGTGTCGATGCCGACGTCGCCCGTGTCCCCGGGGATCGTGAAGCCCTCGTAGACGGCCTCCACCACGTCCCCCTGCTCGAGCTGCGAGAGATCGGCGTGCGCCTGCGAGGCGCGGGGGGTCGGGTCCGGCTCGAGCACGCGGCCGTCCTTCTTCATGATCCGGCGTCGGAGGGCGCGGGCGCTGCCGTGGCCCCACACGTCGGGGGCGCCGGCCTGCGCGTTCTCCTCCACGTCGGTCGTCCCGCTCACGCGGCGCACGTCGAAGAGCAGCCAGTGCACGAGCCCCGACGGCTGGACGTCGTAGCGCTCGGTGTGAGCGAGCACCGCGGTCGCGGCGCTGGGCAGGATGGGCGTCGCGCGGTCCTGAGCGGCCAGGCGATCGGCCTCGCCGTCGAGGTCGCGCGCCGCGTCGTCGCCCCACACGGCGAGCAGGGGGAGGAGCGAGCCGGGCGAGTCGTCCGACGCGAGCGCCGCGCGGAGCAGGTGGGCGCGGACGTCCGGCGACCGATCGAGCGCGGCGAGCGCCGACAGCGTGCGGTCCGCCGGGAGCATCGCGCCGAACGCCCGGTTCGCGGTGGCGTCGTCGCCCGCGACGAGGGCGTCGCGCAGCTCGACCCCGAGGAACCGCCCGGGGGCTCCCAGCACGCCCCGGAGGCGCGCGAGCTCCGCCGCGGCGCGCGCGTGGTCGCCCAGGGCCCGCAGCGCGTCGAAGCAGCTCAGCGTGTCCCGCGACGTGAGGCGCGCGGGATCGCACATGGCGGTCGCGAGCTCCGCCCCGAGCCTCGGCGTCGCGGCGTGCTCGGCGTCGGCGAGGAGCGTGGTCCCCTGCAGCGGCGCCCGGGCGCGTGCGAGCGCCGCCTGCGCGCGGTCGAAGAGGTGCTCGCGCGCGGCCGTCACCGCCTCGAACGCGTCCACGATGGGCGCCCTCGCGCCCCCGCGCGCCTGCTTCGCGTCGAGATCCCGCAGCACCTCGACGCTCGCCTCCTCGCGCCCCCGCCGCACGCCCGCGAGCACCGCGTGCGCGATGGTCCCCTCCCAGCTCGTCGGCCAGGCCTCCAGCACGCGCTCGTACGCGGTGCGCCCGCGCTCCGCCCGGGTCGCCGCCGACAGGTCGCGCGCGCTCTCGAGGGCCCGCCCGTAGACGAGGCCCAGCTCGGGCGCCGCGCCGGTGCGCTTGGTGATCTCCCAGAGCATCTGCTCGGCCTCGCGCGGATCGCTCGCCGCGAGGTCCGCCGCCGCCTCGAGCAGGAAGTCGTCGCTCCGGCGGCACGCCGAGGGGTCCACCGTGAGCACGCCCGTCACGCGCCCGGGCGCGACCGAGCCGACCGCGGGGGCGTGCGCCGGCAGCGGCGCGCCGTCCTTGCCGAAGACGTCGACCTCGACGGTGTCGGTGTCGCTCGCGGTGCCGACGCGCGCCACGATCCGCAGCGGCCCCGGCGTCGCCGTCACGCGCGCGAACCGAGCCGCCGCCCCGTCGCCCAGCTCGAAGGGCCGCCTGACCACCAGCGTCCCGCCCGCGCGCAGCACCGCGGCGCCGTGCGCGCGGAGCACCAGGCCCACCACGCCGTCCTGCGGGACTACCACGTCGAGCACCACCTCGCGCACGCCGGGCGAATCGCTCTCCGCCGACAGATCGAGGGCGCACCCCTCGGCCGCCACCACGATGGGATGCGCCGCCGTGCCGAACGCGTCGCCGCGCGGGTACGCCGGCTCGAGGCGCGCGCCGGCCGCGTCGAGCGGGCCCGGCTCGTCCACGCCGATGACCGGCGCCCACGTCGTCGGCCCGAGGACGACCGCCTCGCGCGCGCACCCGCTCGCGGCGCGCTGCCTCTGCGCCTCCGCGGCGTCGCCCCGGCGCTGCGCCACCGAGAGCAGCGCGCGCGCCACGAGACCGCGCGCGAACGGCCCCTCGGCGTCCACCCGTTCGAGCTCCATGGTGACGCTCCCCCCCTCGCCCGTGCGCCACACGAGCCCGGCGTCGTGCGAGGCCTCCCCGAGCGACGCCATGCTGCGCGTGGCCAGCGCGTCGAGCGACGCCTCGAGCGCCGGGACCTGCCAGGGATCCCCGTCGGCCCGCGCGGCGGCGCGCACCGCGTCGAGGTACGCCTTCACCGCGACCCGGGGGTCGCCCGTGGCGTCCGCGCGGAACGCGTCGCCGAAGAGCAGCGGCAGGTCGGCGCGCGGGCCCTGCGGAGCGCGCGCCTCGGGGCCTCCGCATGCGAGGAGAGTGAACAGGGTGACGAGGAGACAAGCCGCCCTGGCATACCCCACCCCCCTGGCCCCCCGCCCCGCAAGCAGGGCGGGGGGAACGTGAGCGGGGAGAGCCGCCGAGACGCAGAGACCGCGGAGCGAACGGGTGCGGATCATGGTGCACGCTCCCCCCGCCCTGCTTGCGGGGCGGGGGGCCGGGGGGGTGGGGTTGCCGGCTCGAGCCGTACGGCCTTGTGCATCAGCGAGTCGACGCGCTGCACCCACGCGCGCCACCGCGGGTACTCCTCGACGGAGATCGCGCTCTGGTCGAACACCATCGTGCGCTTGACGACGAGCGCCTGCGGGTCCCGAGGGTCCGGCGCGATCTCCAGGTGCGCGCGGCCGAAGGGCCCGCCGTTCTCGTCGCCGCCCGGGGGCAGCGGCTCGAAGCGCCAGCCCTTCGGGGCGACGACCCGGATGGTCCGCGACTCCTTCCGCGGGGCCATGTTCGACGGTAGCCACACCGGGAGCGTGCGCTTCACCAGCGGGGCGATCTGCGAGGCCGTCGTCTGCGACGGCGACAGGGGCAGCACCAGCTCCGCGCCCTCGTGCCGCGCGAGCCCGTCGCTCCGCGCGCGCCACTTCACCTCGGCCGCGCCGCGCGGGAGATCGCCCCGGAACTCCACCTTCTTCTCGACCTCGACCGTCGAGAACCAGGGGCCCACGAGGTGGTCCTCCACCCACTGCGCGCGGGCGCCGCGCTCGGTCAGGTAGCTGCGCATCCAGAACGCCTCGTCGCCCAGCGCGTGCTCGTCGCCCTCGAGCTCGGCCCCGCCGTCGGGCGCGAGCTTCACCGTCCACGACGAGTCGACGCCGTGGTCTTCCGGCGTGCTCGCGGGGAGCGACACGATCTCCGCGGGTCCGTCCATGTGCAGCGCCACGGCGCGCGCGTCCATCGAGGGGAGCGGCCCGAGGCGAGACTGGGGGCTCGTCGCGTCCAGGTACGTCCCGCCGCCCGGCCCGGGGAGCCACGCGATGCCGTGGTCGAAGAGCGGGACGGCCGCGCCCTTGGCCCGGACGATCGAAGGCTGGTTGGTCTGGCGCGTCTGCACCATCACCTCCTTCGCGTCGATCCCCACCGCCTTCAGCAGCGTGATGAGGAGCAGCGCCTTGTCGTCGCAGTCGCCCTCGCGGCGCGCCAGGAGCTGCTGCGGGCGGTTCGGGAGCCACCACTCGCCGCTCACGTAGTTCACGTAGCGGATGTCGTCGGCCACGAAGTCGAACACCGCGCGCAGCTTCTCGTCGCGCGTCGCCTTGCCCTTCGTGAGCTTCGCCGCGAGCTCGCGCACCTGCGCGTCGGGCTCGGTGAAGCCCGCCACCGCCTCGCCGTACCACGCGCGGAAGGCGTTCCAGTCCTTGAAGGTCGAGACGAGCAGGATGGGGATGGTCTCGCTCGTGGGCGGAGCCAGGGGCTCGTCGGGGACGTTGGGCGGGTGCTCCCAGACGAAGCGCACCACGTGGCGTCCGTTCTCGTCCTTCTCCTCCCGGCGCTCGGCCTTGCCGTTCACGACGTCGGTGAAGATGGGCCGGTCGGCCGGCGACTCGACCACGTCCTCGTTGTAGAGGATGGGGTGCGTCGTGACCGCCCCCGCGTAGTCGAGGCGGTAGAACGGCGGATCGCCGCGGCCGCCCACGGGGCCCGCCGTCCACGACCGGAACGCCACCTCGACCACGTCGCCCGCCAGCAGCTCCGGCCAGCGCACGCGCGCCTGCCCGTTGTCGTTCGCCTCCTCGACCGGGAAGGCCTCGCCGCCGTCCTTGCGGTGGACGCGGGCGCGCAGGATCTCCGTGAGGTCGCCCTCGGCGGGGATGTTCTCGAAGAGCTCGTCCTCCGTGCGCGGCGGGATGACGATCTCGCGCGCGTACTGGACCATCTCCGAGACCCGCCGGTCCGGGTGCATCACCACGGCGCGCAGCCAGTAGAGCTGGCGGTAGTCGACGTCCGGGACGTCGGTGCTCGTCGGCGCCCGGCGCGCGAGGATGGTCTGCGACGGCACGATGTACTTCTCGTCGTCGCGCCCCTCGTCCTCGCGGGTCGACGCCTTCGCGCGGAGGGCCAGCTCCGCGCGGTACCGGGCCTCGGTCGGGTCGAGCTCGCGCGCCCGCCGGAGCGCCGCGGCGATCACCGGGCCCGCCGTGGCGTCCGACGGCGCCGCGCTCGTCTCCTGCGCGAGCCCCGCCCACACCGAGGCGAGGTTCGGCGACCAGCGCGTCAGCAACGTGTAGAGCGCGAGCGCCTCCGCGTGGTCGCCCGTGCGCGCGATGGTCTGCGCCACGGCGAGCGCCTCGTTCATGTCGGTCACCCCGCCGGCGAGCGCGCGCGTCGCCGCCGCCACCGCGTCGGCGCGTCCGCGGGTCGCCGCCACCACGCGCACGCGGTCCGAGCCCCAGTCGCCGCGCTTCGTCAGCTGCTCGCGCGTCGCCAGCGCCACCTCGGGCGACAGCCCCTCCGCGGTGCGCGCGAGGAGCTGCAGCACGACGTCGGGCGTCGCGTCGCCGCCCGCGCGGGCCGCCGCCTCGAGCCGGTGCAGCGCCCGCACGCGCAGCGCGTCCGTCCCGAGCGCCTGCTCCACCTCCGCCGTCAGCAGCACCGCCTCCGGGTCCGTCGCCTCGTCGAGCTTCGCGCCGCGGAGCGACGCCATCGCCCAGTCCGCGAGCCCCGCCTGCACGTGCCGCTCGACCAGCCGCCGCTGCGCGAACGCCCGCGTCCCCGGATCGCCGACCGCGCGCGCCCGGTCCAGCCACGCGCCGCGGTTCGCGCCCAGCGGCGCGATCCAGCCCGCCATCGCGAGGCGGTCCGCGTCGAGGCCGTGGTCGGCCAGCGCCACGAGCAGACCCGGGGCGCGCGGGCTGCGTAGATCGTCCGCGCCGCCCTGGGTGCGCAGGACCGCCGCGTCGAGGCGCGCGTCCACGTCGCCGTCGGCCTTGCCGATCACGCGGGCCAGCAGCGTCGGGAGGGCGCGCGCGGTCGCGCGGTGAAGGGGGCGGACGGCGGACGGCAGGTCTCCGGCTGTGCCGGAGCCTGGTCGAGAGCTGGGGGACGCCCACGGCGCCTCGGTCACGCCGTCGGGCCAGGCGCCCGCCTCGTCGGTCACGCGGAGGCGCACCTCGCCGTCGTCGTCGAGCGCGCCGGTGCACTCCTTCGCCGCGAGGAGGTGCTTGCCCGCCGCCGCCTCGACGCGCACCGCGAGCCGGTCGAAGCGCAGCGAGGCATGGACGGCCTCGTCGCGCCCGACGTCGACGCCGTCGAAGACGAGGCGCAGCTGCCCGGTGGACGCGGCGTGGAGCACCAGGGCCTGCGGGCGCGGGACGTCGAGCGCGGTCGCGAGCCAGGTGCAGCTCTCCTTGCGCGGGAACACGAACACGTCGAGGGGCACCCCGGTCGCCGACGCGAACGCGCGCGGCACGTCGCGCCACGCGACGTCGACGGTCCCCCACGAGTAGCGGCCCGCGCCGTCGAAGGGCGTCTTCTCGGCCTCCGGCCCGTCGTGGGCGGCGAGACCGCCGCCGGTGTCGCGGAAGGGCCCGAGGATCGAGAACGCCTGCACGACTCCGAGCGCGTGCTCGGCGCGGCCTCCCGCGTCGGTCCCGCCGTCGGAGGCGAGCATGCGGCGCTGGAGCGCGGCCTCGGCGCGGACCTCGGCGGGGACGCCGGCGGTGGCGGCGATGCGGGCGAGCGCCTGCTCGGCGCGGCCGTTCGCGGCGCGCGGCGCGAGGGTGACCAGCGTGGCCAGCGCGGCGGCCTGGGCGTGCTCGGCGGCGGAGGGGGCGAGGGCGCGGGCGAGGGCGTCGTCGACCATGGCGTCCGGCGTCGTGTCGGTCCAGCGCACGGCGTCGGAGGGGGCGGAGAGGGCGCGCCGGGAGTCACAGAGGAGGAGGGCGAGCGTCGCGAGGGGGAGCGCAAGGGGGCGGCAGAGGCGCAAGGTCCGGGGACTGTACTAAGGGGTGCCGGGGGGCGCGAGGGCGACGGTGGGGAGGACGTCCCGAGCGGTCGGGAGGACGTCCCGAGCACTGCTCCCGCCGTCCCGAGCGTTGCTCACGTCGTCCCGAGCGTTGCTCAGCTCGTGAGCAGCGTTGCTCACGTCGTCCCGAGCGTTGCTCAGCTCGTGAGCAGCGTTGCTCACGTCGTCCTGAGCGGTGCTCAGCTCGTGAGCAGCGCTGCTCAGGTCGTCCCGAGCGCTGCTCACGTCCGCCCGGGCGCTCGGGAGGCCGCCCCGACGCTCCCCCTCCTCGATTCTCCTCACGATTCCGCGATCCGGCCACTTGGCCTCCGCTGGCGCCCCGCCCCTCCCTTCCGTATGTTCTTCGCGATGCGACCCGTCCTCATCCCCCTGGCCGAGCGCCTGGGTCGCTACGCGCTGCGTCGCCGCGGGATCCGCACTCGGTGGATGCCCACGCCGCTCGGACCGGTCCACGTCTACGACAGCGTCGGCCTCGGCCCGCTCCCGACGACGGTGCTCCTTCACGGCATCAGCTCGAGCGCCACGCCGTTCGGCCCGGTGCTCGCGCGCCTCGCGCGTCACGTGCGGCGCGTCGTCGCGCCGGACTACCCGGGTCACGGGTTCACGCCGGCGCCCGCGGGGACGCTGACGCCGGAGGCGCTGCTCGACGCGATGACGGGCGTGCTCGACGATCTCCTCGACGAGCCGGCGATCGTCGTCGGCAACTCGCTCGGCGGGGCGCTCGCCGTGCACTACGCCATCGCGCGTCCGGAGCGGGTGCGCGCGCTGGTGCTCGTGTCGCCCGCCGGGGCCCCGTCGACCGACGCCGAGTGGAGCGCGCTGAAGGGCGCGTTCGACTTCGACTCGCGCGCGGGCGGGCTCGCGTTCCTCGGGCGCGTGTACCACCGCACCCCGCTCATCGCGCGCATCGTGGCGCACGAGCTCTCGGCCTCGGTGGGACGGCGCGCGGTGCGGGATCTCCTGGCGAGCGCGAGCAACGAGCACGCGCCGACCCCCGAGGCGCTCGCGGCGCTGCCGATGCCGGTGCTCCTCGTGTGGGGGCAGTCGGAGCGGCTGCTTCCGGAGTCGCACCTCGACTACTACTCGCGCCACCTGCCGCGTCGCACCGTCGTGGAGAGGCCCGCGGGGTTCGGGCACTGCGCCCACGTCGACCAGCCGGGGAGGGTGGCGGCGAGGATCGTGAGCTTCGCGCGGGGGCTCGAGGCCGCGCACGGGTGACGCTCAGTACTGCAACCCCACCCGCCCGACCGCGAGCCACGGCGTCTTCATCGCCACCCCCGACGCGTCGGCCAGCGCGCCGCCCGGGAACAGCACCCCCGCCTGCGCGCCGAGCTGGAGCCGCAGGATCGGGCCCAGCGGCCGGCGCACCTCGAAGCCTCCGTCGAGCTCGACCCCGAGGTCGTGCCGCTTCGGGTCGCCTCCGCTGTAGTTGACGTACGCCCCCTGCACCGCGAGGCGGTACGGGTCGACGTAGTCCGCCGTCGTCTGCGCGATGACGGCGCCCGCCTTGAGATCGAGCCACGGGCGCGGGCGATAGACGGCCGTCGGGTACACGTACTGCGCGCCGAAGACGCCCCCGTTCGACGGGAGGAGCGACGCGCCGGGCTGCGGGCGCGAGCCGTTGGCGAGGTTCGGGTCCTGGGCGGCGACCGAGGCGCGCGCGGTCTGCCAGCGCATCACCTCGTCGAAGAGGAGGAGCCCCACCTTGTGGTTCGGGTCGAAGACGAAGCGCCTCTCGGTGCTGTCGTCGGGGTTCGCGTCGCCCGAGGCGTAGCCCACCTCGACCTGGGCCACGACGCGCCCGTACAGATCCGGCCGCGCGGCCACGTTCCTCGGCGGCTTCGGCCCCTCGCGGTCCGTCAGCACGACCCCGAGCGACGCGGCGCCGCCGTAGGTCTGGATCTTCGTCCACGCGCCGCCGGGCAGCTGGTAGATGGTCCGCTCCTCGTCGGTCGAGCCGAGCTCCGTCGCCGCCTCGAAGCTCCCGAAGACGTACGCGGTCTCGCCCGCCGCGGCGATCGGGCGCGCGAAGTGCCCCGCGACGTCGATGACCCCGACGTGGATCCGGTCCTCGTAGGGGAAGTACGCCGGCTCGGACTGCTGGCTGTGCGACTGGTCGCGGTAGACGCCGTAGACGCCGAGCATGTCGGGTCCCTGTTCGTAGAACGCCGCGAGGATGCCCTGCCAGGCGTGATCGCCGTTCGTGAGGATGGCGACGTTGTCGCGGTAGACGAGGTTGCCGGCGAGCGCGACGACGAAGGGGCTGTCGATGCCGAGGGGCTTGGTCGCGAAGAGCACCTGCTCGACGATGTTGCCGTACCGGTAGTCGCCGAAGAGGGACGGGTGGTCGCCGTCGTTCGCGACGAGCCCCATCCCCCAGTGCGACGGCTGCTGCCCGACGCGCAGCAGGCCCACCGGCGAGGTCCACTCCAGGTACAGCCACCGCGCCTGCAGGTTGGAGTACCCGTCGTACGAGTCCCGCGGCGTCTGGTCCGCGTACGTGTCGTGCGCGAGCTGGCCGCCGAGCAGGCCCGTGAGGTCCGCCTGCCCCACGACGCGCAGCTTGTCGCCGAGCTGGAGCGTCGGCGTGATGCGGAACCAGTGCGAGACGAAGTCGTTCTGTCCGAGCGAATCGCTGACGGTGCCCGGGTATTTCTGGACGACGGTGTCGCTCGCGTCGAGCGGGAAGCTCCGCAGGTGCTCGTCGCGGAGCTGCTCCTCGCCGTGGAGCTGCAGGCGCACGAGGCCCGGCTCGGCGGGCGACTCCTCGACGCGGCCCGTGTCGAGCACGAGGTGCGCGAAGTCGCTCGGGACGTCGTCGGCGAGGGCGACCGCGGGGGCCGAGGCGCCGGCGAAGGCAAGCAGCAGGAAAGCGCGTCGCATCAGGGGTGGCCACGTGAGGAGACAGTGGATCCGCGAGGCCGGTCAAGGTACTTGGCTGCCATGTCGGCTCCCGTCGTCGTCGGTCGCCCCCTCACCCTCCAGGCCCTCGAGGACGTCGCGCGCCGCGGTCGCCCCGTCGCGTTCGACCCCGAGGCGCGCAGGCAGGTGGTGCGCTCGCGCGCGGCCATCGACGTCATCGCCGCGCAGGGCGACGACGCGGCGCGCGTCTACGGCGTCAACACGGGTTTCGGCGCGCTGAGCGAGACGCGCATCTCCCCGAGCGACGTGCGCCAGCTCCAGAAGAACCTCGTGCGGTCGCACTCGTGCGGCATCGGCCCCGATCTCGGCGTGCCCGAGGTGCGGGGGATGATGCTGCTGCGCGCGCAGGTGCTCGCCCTCGGGTGCAGCGGCGTGCGGCCCGAGCTCGTCGAGCTGCTCCTGGCCATGCTCGAGCGACGCGTCCACCCGCGCATCCCGGCGCAGGGCTCGGTCGGCGCCTCGGGGGATCTGGCGCCGCTCGCGCACCTGGCGCTGGCGATGATCGGCGAAGGGGAGGCGCGCATCGACGAGGGGCCGTTCGTGTCGAGCGCCGACGCGATGAGGCACGTGGGCGTGACGCCGGTGGCGCTCGAGGCGAAGGAGGGGCTGGCCCTCATCAACGGCACGCAGTACATGGCGGCGCTCGGCACGCTCGCCCTGCTCGACGCGGAGCGCCTGTGCACCGTGGCCGACGTGGCCGGGGCGATGAGCCTCGAGGCCCTGAAGGGCTCGGGACGCCCGTTCGACGAGCGACTCCAGGCGGCGCGGCCGCACCCGGGGCAGGCCATCGTCGCGCGGAACCTTCGGACGCTGCTCGCCGAGAGCGAGATCATGGAGAGCCACAGGCACTGCGGCAAGGTGCAGGACGCGTACAGCCTGCGCTGCATGCCGCAGGTCCACGGGGCCACGCGGGACGCGCTCGCGTGGGTGCGGGAGGTGCTCGAGCGCGAGGTGAACTCGGTGACGGACAACCCGAGCGTCTTCCTCGACGACCAGGGGAACGCCGACATCATCAGCGGGGGCAACTTCCACGGTCAGCCGCTCGCGCTGGCGCTCGACCTCGCCGCGATGGCCGCGGCCGAGCTCGCGAACATCAGCGAGCGCCGCGTGGAGCAACTCGTCAATCCGGCGCTGTCGACCGGGCTCACACCGTTCCTCGCACCGGCGGGCCCGAAGAGCGGCCTGCACTCGGGGTTCATGATCGCGCAGGTCGCGAGCGCCTCCCTGGTCAGCGAGAACAAGGTCCTGTGTCACCCGGCCAGCGTCGACTCCATCCCGTCGAGCGCCGGGAAGGAGGACCACGTGAGCATGGGGAGCGTCAGCGCCCGCAAGCTCCAGCAGGTGGTGACCAACGTGCGGAGCTCGCTCGCGATCGAGATCCTCACGGCCGCCGCGGGCCTCGACCAGCGCGCTCCGCTGGCCCCGAGCAAGGGCGTGGCGGCCGCCCATGCCGCAGTGCGTGAGCGCATCGCCCCCCTGACCGAGGACCGACCCCTCTACCGCGACATCGCGACCGTGGCGGACATGATCTCGGCCGGCTCCCTCGCCCGTGCGGCAGAGGCGCAGGTGGGACGCCTGGCCTGAGGATTTGCGCTATCCTTCGGGCATGAAGTCCCAGGTTGTTCCCTGTCTCGTGGGGCTCGCGGTGCTGCTCGGCGGCGCCGGTTGCGCGCAGCTCGGAGCTTCGCCGGTGACGACGCTGCCGCCCGACGTCCACGCGCTGCCCACGGCGAGCGAGGTCGCCGAGCACCCGTGTCGCTGGGGCGACGTCAGCGCGTGCGTCGCCAAGTGCGAGCTCGACTCCCAGGCCTGCAACGCGACGGGCGTGATGTTCGAGTTCGACGAGGGCACGCACAGCGATCCCGCCGTGGCCTCCGGCTTCTACAGCCGCGCGTGCACGGGCAACTACGCGCCCGGTTGCAACAACCTCGCGTGGCTCTACCTCCGCGGCTCGGGCGTCCCGCGCGACCAGCCGCACGCGATGCTCCTCTTCATGGCGGCCTTCGACTCGTCGAAGCTCGCGTGCCTCAAGGGCGATCCGAGCAGCTGCCTGCTCGCGGGCGAGCTGCTCTACGAGGACCACGTCGAGGCGAAGGACGGCGACACCGCGGTGGCCTTCTTCCGTCGCGCGTGCGAGGGCGGCGACGCGCACGGCTGCCAGCTCGCGCAAGAAGAAGAGTAATTCGGCGGGCAGGGAGAACTCGAGGGAACGCCAGTTCCCGAACAGCGCACCGTGCCGACGTTTTCGTTGGCACGGGGAGAACAAACCGCGTCCCCGCACGTTGAACGGGGTGATGCAGCACGCCCGCCGCCGTGGTCTCACCCGCCCCCTCCTCGCCGTGGCCGCCGTCTCGCTGGCCGCGTGCGGGTCCACCGCCGTGCCGCCGCCCGCGCCGGCGGACCCCGTCGCCGTGACCGGAGGCGCCAGCCCGCCCGCGCCCGCCGCGAGCGCGGCTCTTCTCTCGGCGCCGCAGCCGGCGGCGGCGACTCCGCGCGTCACGCCGAACGGGCGGCCGGCCTGCGGCAACGTGACCATGCGGGCCCCGTCCCCGCCCGACTGCGACCGGCTATGACGGAGGCGCCGCTATTCGAGCTCACCTGGCGCGGTGGCG
>Ga0209415_10009450_pt1 | contig 16745 bp, 13 predicted proteins | sample PeaSoiSIISIP2007_FD_187696 | JGI IMG/M metagenome (GOLD analysis project Ga0209415, IMG submission 187696) | Peat soil microbial communities from Weissenstadt, Germany - SII-SIP-2007 (SPAdes) (version 2) | ecosystem: Environmental > Terrestrial > Soil > Wetlands > Peat | place: Germany... | reverse complement strand
CGATTTCGGATTCCTGTGGTTCGAGGATGAAGCCGTCGTCGCCGGATCGGCAAGCTGGGTCGTGGCCGGCAACGCTGCGGATGCGATCACTAAGGAATCGAAGTAGGCGAATAGTAGAAATCGCGCGGTGGCCCCGAGGGAGTGCCGCGGCGCTTCTTTTTTGGGAAGAATGCGATTACGGCGCGGCGTTCATCGCATTTACAAGGCGGGCGTCATCCAAGAGGGCGAGGGATGGAGGTTTCCGGGAGGGAAGACAAATGGTCAAACTTGAACACAGAACCAGAAGTTTATTGACGGAGCACTGACAGAGGAGCAAGAAAAAAAGTTACGCGCGCTCAATAAAAAGTATCTTCAAATTGCGCCTCGCAGTTGGGCTTCGGCCGTAGGCTGCTAGCGGGTGTTCAGGTCAGCGTAGTGGGCGAAGCTGGAGAGGGCTACCTGGTCGCTGCCGGGTATGTAGAAGCCAAACTTGCCCACGCTGAGATTGGTGCCGGGGCGCGTCCAGCGATCCAGGACAGTCCAGCGGTCACCGTGCTTGATCTGGTGGAGGAGTTCGGTGGAGCTCACGCGGATTTGGAGGGTGCGGAAGCTTTTCTTGTCGGCTTTATCGGGAACGATGATCTGGTCCGATTTCTCGCCGTTGCGAATGACCGTGCGATAGAAGTTGTTGTCGTCCATTTGGAAGAGGACGTAGTTTTTGGGGTCGCTGTAGTTGAGCACCCACTGCAAGAGGTGGCCCTTGGCAATCGTCGCGGAAAAAACAAATGTGCCCGAGGCAGGAGCGACGCCGTAGAGGACGAAGTCCCCTCCTTTGCGAATGAACGAATCTGCCTCCTGTTTCCAGGCGCCTGGGTCATCCCACTTCGACATGCCGCTCGGGGCGAGAGACAAATCCAGCGTCTTGGATTGACCGGCGATGACTTCGAGGGTGGAGGAGCGCGTGAACCTTTCGGCGGTTCGCGCAGTAAGAGTGTAGGTGCCGGCCGCAAGATTGAGCGGGACCCCACTGCTCACCATTTTGAGCAGGTCACCTTTCACGATGGCAACAGTGGCGTCGGCGGGCGCGAAGGTAATTCTCAATTCGCCGGGAGCGGCTTCCAGCGCGGCATCCGCGGCAGCGAGAGATGTGGTTCCGCCCGCAACAAAACTTTTCTTGAACTGCCGCGGCTTGAAGCGATCTTTGCGGAGTTCGACGGTATGGTCTCCGGGATTGACGGAGGAGACGGAGAGCGTGCCATCGGGCTGAATGATGCCGACGGGATTTTGATCGACCAGAACCGTAGTCCCGGGAGCGCCGCCCTGGATGGTCAGCGAGGCCAGGCGAGGCTGGGGTTGGTTCTGCGGTTGGAGGTTGAAAATGAGTCTGGCCGGCTCGCCCTTGCGAATGCGGATGGTTTGCTGGGGAGGATCCTGAAAGCCGCTCTTAGAGACTTGTACAACGTAGTCCTTGAGCTCGAGGTTCGGCAGGCGCAACTGGCCGGCTTGAGTAAGTTGCCGCTGAAGTCTTCCGTTGAGAAAAACTCTTGCGCCGTCTTGACCGGCAACGACCAGGAGCGTGCCCAGGTTGCGATCGGACTCGGCGGGCGGCTGGGCGATGGGAGACGGGGCGTTGGGTGGCACTTGTCCGGCGGCGGTCTCGGGAGGCACGGCCGGAGCAGGCACGGATGGTTCGGGAGCCGATGGTTCAGGAGTCGAAGTTGCAGGAGTCGACGCTACGGGCGCGGGGACGGATGCGTCAGGGACGGCGGGTGCTGAGACTGCGGGCGCGGCTGCTGGGGTCGTCGCCACGGACGGAGCCGGATGATTTCGCGTGAAGAAGAAGGTCGCTGCGGCAGCGACGAGGATTATCGCGGCGGCGGAGACGAGGATCAGCGTCGTGGAGTTCGACGGGGCGGGCTGTTTTGGCCGGGCTGATCGGGCTGTGATTTTGGCCACCGGTGCGGAAGGCTCGGCGGCGGGAACGGTGGCGGCTGGTGGCGGGGGGAGAGGGGGCGCTGGCGGAGCGGTCGCGACTGTGCCCGTCGGCGCGACGCTGGGTGGCACCCTCCTTCTGCGAAATGTGCTCAGCGAAACTTTATTCGCTGGAACTGTGCTCGCTGGAACTGGGACGGTCGGAATGTTCTGTGTTGCGATTGGGCTCGGCGGGACCGCGCTCGGCGGAATCGCGGGGGTCGGAACGGTCGCAGTCGGAACGTTCTGGGGTGGAACTGGGAATGGTGGAACGGGGCTTGGCGGAGCCGGGATTGCCGGAGCTGGAACTGCCGGAACCGAGCTTAGCGTTGTCTCGCTCGGCGGCGGAATCTGGCGAGCGGCGGCGAGTGAAGGCTCCGGAGCGGTGGGGCGCGGGACGTGAAGAATTACGGTCGCGCCTTTGCCGCGCGGAGAGGCGCTGGAACTTTCCTGGGACACTAATCCCAGGCGGAGGAGCAGGGCATTGGCGATGGACAAGATTTCGCCATCGGTCCAATGCTTGGCGGCCAACGCTTGTATGCGCGCGGCTAAGGCTTGTTTTGCCGCAAGGTCGGTGGCCCCATCGATTTCGCGTTGCAGGCGCCGAAGGTCGTCCAAGTCGCCGCGGCGGGCCTGGCGCCGCCGCGCATCCTGATCGCGCTGGATTTCATCCTGGATCAGAAGCAACTTGGGGTCGTGGGGATGAACGGCCAATCCCTCTGCCACCCAAGCCAACGCGGCGAATAGATCTCCGGAGGACTGCAGCTTGCGTGCTTGCGCCACCCAGTCCTCCACGGAGCTTGCTTCCTTCTTGGTAACGATCAGGTTGAGGATGGTTTTGGCCGTGGGATGGGCAGGGTTTAAGTTGAGCGCCTGATTGGTCAGCGTCTCGGCTGCCAGCCAGTCGGTGTCCACAACAGATTGCGCGTGCTCGACCAGGGCATTGGCCAGGATGGCGCGGGCGAGAGCGTTGTTCTTATCCAGTTCGTAGGCTTTGCGCAACAACTGAATCGCATCCGCGGATTTCTGCCGCGCGAACAGTTCCTGGCTTTCGGTGATAAGACGGTTGGCTTCGGCATTGCGCTTGACGCCATCATGGGCGAGCTTTTCCAGTTTGGAGAGCTCCGCATCGTCATCATTGGGGAATTCGGCGGCTGCGCCTCGCAGCAAATCAAGGGCGCGAGAGTGGTCGCCCGAACGCAGACAGATTTTGATCTGCTCTATGAGCCATGCCTTGGATACGGTAGGCGTTGGCTGGTCGCGTCTTTTTTCCAAGCGCTCTAACCTCGAAGGTCAAACCTGGATATGGAGTGCAGATGGTGCGCGGATCTGCCATTGGTGCAGCGCATCGTCGTGCAATCCTCGTAACCGCCTGCCAATTCTCTCGGTGAAGAGGCGATTTTCATAGCTCGCCCTGCTGTCCGAGGGCCTCAAAAATCTTACTCGATTGGGGGGAAAAGGCTAGTGTCCTTGTAGTTGCGTCGGGGGGCAATGTCCGCTTTTTCTTTGCTTTATGCCGACGCTGATTGCGCGTTATGAGGACGGCTATTGCGGCTTGTCCGCCTGACGTTCGCGGATGCTCAAGAGGCTCTGGTTGGCCCAGATGCCCTGCAATCCGACGTGACTAGGATCACTGGTTAGCGCGGTGATAATCACAGTGCCAGGCCCGGTCCCACGGTTAGCCTTGATGGGGAGGTTCCCTGAGCGGATCTTGCGGTCCGCGGTCGGCGGCTTGCCAAGTGCTTGGCAGCCACGATGTTAAGGGCCCCAATGCCCCGAAAACTTGGTCCTAAGCTGATTCTGTCGCTCACCATCCTGATTGTGGCCATGAGCAGTGCTAGTGGCTACTTCAATTTCCGAAGTCAGAAAAAACAATTGCTGGACACCATGATCCTGGGTGCGGATCAGCTTTCGCGCAGCATTACCAGCGCGACCTGGCACGCCATGCTGGACGACGACCGCAAGGCGGCGTACCAGATCATGCAGCTGATCGCCGACAAACAAGGAGTGGATCGAATCCGGATGTTCAACCGCGAGGGGCGGCTGGTGTACTCGACCGACGCGCGGGAGCAGCCGAATCCAGGTCTTGCCAATGCAGGAGCGGCGAATGCAGGGGTTGCGAACTCCGGAGTTGCCAGCCTGTCGAACGAAGTCTGCGTCAGCTGTCATGGGCAAGAGCCGATACGGGACAAGCCGCCGCAGGAATCGCGAGTTCGCACGACTACGTCGCCGGACGGTGTAAAGACGCTGAGCATGGTAACGCCGATCTATAACGAACCCTCGTGCAGCAATGCCAGTTGCCATGCGCACCGTGCGTCGACGAAGGTGCTGGGCGTGGTGGATGTGGCGTTGCGGCTGGATCCGGTGGAGAAGCAGACCAGAGCCATCACGTTGCAGACCGTGGTGTGGACGTTGTTTGAGGTGGCGATTGGAGCGGCGTTCGTAATTTTGTTCACCAAACGGTTTGTGGCGACTCCGATCCAGCAGCTGATCGGTGGGACGAAAGCGGTCAGCGAGATGGAACTGGACCGGCCGATCCAGATTGTGCGGCGCAGCCAGGAACTCGACGAACTGGTGGACTCCTTCAACCGGATGCGCGAGCGGCTGAAACTCGCGGTTGCCGAGCTGAACGAAATGCAGCAGACGCTGGAGAGCAAGGTGGACGAGCGCACGCGGCAGTTGCAGGTGGCGCAACGCAAGCTGGTGCAATCCGATCGGCTGGCGACGCTGGGGCAGCTGGCGGCCAGCGTGGCGCATGAAATTAATAATCCAGTTTCTGGCGTTCTGAATCTGTCGATGCTGTTGGAGCGGTTGATGGCGAAGGGAGAATATCCGCCGGGACGGGAAGCCGAGTTCCGCAAATACTTGGGGTTGATTTCGACGGAAACTGCACGCGTGGGACGAATTGTTTCAGACCTGCTGGCGTTTTCGCGGCGATCGAAGCCACAGCGCGCGCCCGCCGACGTGAACAAACTGGTGCGCACTACGCTGGGTCTGGCGGATCACAAATTGAGGTTGATCAGCGCGGAAGTTGATCTGCAGCTACAGGAGAATCTGCCGCTGGTGGAGTGCGACGCGTCACAGATGCAGCAAGTGATTCTGAACCTGATCCTGAACGGGGCGCAGGCCATGCAGCCGCGCGGCGGCGGCAAGCTTACGATTCGAACCAGCGTGGTCGGGGACGGAAGCGAAATCGAGCTGAGCGTGGCGGATACGGGCGAAGGCATCGCGCCGGAAAACATCTCGAAGATATTTGATCCGTTCTTTACGACCAAGGCCGATGGCAAAGGGGTCGGGTTGGGGCTGGCGGTGCTGTACGGGATTGTGAAGGCGCATGAGGGCGAGGTGGAAGTCACGAGCCGGAAGAATGAGGGCGCGACGTTCACGGTGACGCTGCCGATCAAGTCGCAGAAAAATGATGCTGAGATCAGAGAAGTGCAGGTACATGCGGTGTGAATGCGCTTTATCTCGTGGCGATCGGGAACGTACCGGAGAAGACGTGGGAATGGATTGAGAATGCAGCCGCGGAGTGGTATCCGCTGCCGGTCCGGCGTTTGCCGGGGTTGGCGATTCCAGAGGGCGCGTATGACGCGAAGCGGAAGCAGTACCAGTCGGTGGAACTGATGAAGATGCTGGCGCAACAGGCTCCGCACGATGCTGGGCGGATTCTTGGAGTCACGGAAGTGGACCTGGCGATTCCGATGTTGAGCTTTTTGTTTGGGCAGGCGCAGTTGGATGGTCCGGTCGCGGTGGTCTCACTGTGCCGGCTGCATCAGGAATTTTACGGGCTGCCGGCGCAGGAAAACCTGCTGAGGGAACGCACGGTGAAAGAAGTGCTGCACGAGATGGGACACACGTTCGGGCTGGTGCATTGCGCGGAGCCGACGTGTGCGATGAGCCTGGCCACGCATATCGAATTTGTCGATGCCAAGGCAGAACAATACTGTTCGCGCTGCGGACTGCAACTGGTGCAGCGATTTACGGCGGTGGATGGAGGAGTATGAAGAAGAACTGGCCGATCCTGGTGGTAGACGATGAAGATGTGATGTGCGAGTCGATGGCAGCGTGGCTGCGGGAAGACGGCTACAGCGTGGACACGGCGCCCGACGGGAAGAAAGCGGTTGAGCTGGCGAAGTCGTCGGACTACGCGATTTGCTTTGTCGACTTGAAAATGCCGGGCGGCATGGATGGCATTGAGACCATGATGGAGATTCACCGCGTCAGGCGGGAAGCGTCGGTCATTATTATCACGGCCTATGCCACGGTCGACACGGCGATCCAAGCCATGAAGGAGGGCGCGCAGGAGTACATCGTGAAGCCGTGCAATCCGCAGGAAATTTCGATGCTGGTGTCGCGCATTCTGAAGCTGAAGAAGCTGCAGAGCGAGAATGCGATTCTGCGCAAGAAGCTGACGCGGCAATACCGGCATCACGACATCATCACCAAGAATCCGCGGATGGAAGAGATTCTGGCGTTGACGCAGGATATTGCCAGCCTGCGCAGTACGGTGCTGATTCGCGGCGAGAGCGGGACGGGGAAAGAACTGGTAGCCCGGGCCGTGCATTTTTCCGGGAATCGGGCGGAGAAGCCGTTCATTGTCGTAAGTTGTGCGGCGCTGACTGAGACCCTGCTGGAGAGCGAGCTGTTTGGCTACGAGAAGGGCGCGTTCACGGGCGCTGCGGCACAGGTCAAGGGAAAGTTTGAGCTGGCGGATGGAGGCACAATATTTCTCGACGAAATTGGCGACATCTCGCCCAAGCTGCAGGCTGATCTTCTGCGAGTGTTGCAGGAGCGGCGCTTTTACAGGGTTGGGGGAAATCAGGAAGTCGAGGTCGAGGTGCGGATCATCGCCGCGACCAATAAGAATCTGGCGGAGGAAGTGCAGCAGGGAAGGTTCCGCGAGGATTTGTATTACCGGCTCAACGTGATTGAGATTCGGCTGCCGGCGTTGCGCGAACGGCGCGAAGATATCCCGCTGCTGGCGGAACATTTTGTGCAGCGCATCGCTTCGGAGTTAGGCAGAGAAATCAGCGGCATTTCCGCGGCGGCGCTGAAGGTGTTGATTGCTTACGATTGGCCGGGGAATGTGCGCGAGCTGGAAAATGTGATCGAGCGCGCGATTGTGACTTGCCGGAACGGCACGCTCGAGGAGCAGGATTTCTCGTGGCTTCGACAGAATTCCGGGCCGCAGCAGGATTGGGAAGTCCCGGATGTGTCTCTCGACGAACTGGAACGCCGCGCGATTATTACGGCTCTGGAACGGAAGCACGGCAACGTGAAAGAGGCGTCGGCGTCTCTGGGGATTGACCGGTCGACGCTTTACGACAAGCTGAAGCGTTACGAGATCGTGCACTGAAGCCTTCGGCTCGAAGACGCTCGGCCGGAGGGTTGGCGGCAAAGCGCAACGACGCTAAGTCTCGAGGAAGGTGTCGGCGAGCACGGCGTCCCAGTTGGCGTCGGGCAGAGCGTCCATCAGGTCAGGGAGAAGGGCTCCTCCATCGGCCAGGCTGGGCGCGGCATGGAGCGGCCTGAGTTGTAACTGCAGGCGCTCGAGTTCGCGGGACAACCAGCCGTGAACTTCCGGACCACGAAGAAGGTGACGCAGGGTCGCGGGGTCTCGGGGTCGAGGCGCGGACGAAGCTTGAGATACCAGCCGTCTTTGGGCCCTCCGATGGCGACGACGGTTCCTTCCAGCGGGGCACGCACTTGAATGTGATTTCCGTTCTTGGTCATGCGCCACGCGGTCTGATTGAGTTCGATTTCAGATCCCGGTTCCGGCAGGTTGACGGAATCAGGATTGCCGATCAGATGATGCGCCAATTCATCGAGCCCGATAGTAACCGTGCCGTCTTCTTCTGCGTGAACCCAGGTGTGGCCGCGATGGTAGAGGCGGTCTTGCGGGTAGTGGAGTCCGAGGTCGTGCATCATGGCGCGCGCGGGCAGCACGGCGAATTGAGAGTACTGGTTGCAGTGGCGGCAATCGAAGGCGTTGTCGCAGGTTCTGGAAATCACGCGGCCGGCAAGTTCGTGGCGGCAGCGCCGGTCGGACTGCGGTAAATCGGCGAAGTCGGAGTTCCAGCATAATTCGGTGGCGCGGTGAGTACGGAAATCGCGGGCGGTTCGCCAGGCCGCCGAGATGACGGTTGCTGCGATGGTCAGAGCCACGGCGAAGAACAGCGACAGAAACAGAATGTGAGCCACCGTCCAATGGAATCCATCAATCCCCGGAAACATGAGTGTCTTCTCCTTTGAGCGGCGCAAACATCGGCAGGTAGCGATAGGAGAGCGAGTAGACGATTACTCCCCATGCGAGCACACCGCCGAAGCTTGCGACCTCCTGCCAACTGGGCGTGTAATGCAGAAACTCGTCGAAGGCCAATGTTGGCAGGGCCAGAGTCTGCACGGTCAGAACGAAGCGGTTGAGCAGCACGCCGCAGCAGGCCAGTGCGGCCGCGCTCAGAAGCCATCCGCGATGCGCCGCGGTTCGGTGGTAGGTGAGCAGGAATGCGGGAAGCAAGCCAAAGAGGACAATCTCGACAAACAGGATCGGCGTGCCAAAGGGCTTGTAGATGTAGTACTGCCACGCGGCAAAACCGGCGGACGGCGAAGTGATGTTGAGCCAGATGAGAGTGTCGATTGACTTGGCTGCAACGTAGACGCCAAGCAGTACGCCGGAAATAAATCCCAGGCGGCGGAAAAGATCGCGCGGAACGAGTTGCTTGTTAGTGACTCGTTCGACGGCGGCCGTGACCAACATCAGAAAGCTGGGGCCAGTTGCTATCGCGGACAAGATAAACAGGAAGAACGTGGAAGGCCAGATGAAGATTCCCTGGCGGAAGGCGAACGGACGGCCGCGCAACACGCCGTAAAGGCCGCCCAACGATCCCTGATGAAAGAACGAGAGCAAGGTTCCGACACCTGCTAGCACGGGAACAAGTTTGTGCAGTTGATGTTCAAAGACCAGGAACGACGGCAGTTTGCGCAGTTGGCGATTGCGCAAAAGAATTGGGATGTACTCCAGGCAGAGCACCACCAGATAGCACGAAATGCAGAACGTGACCTCGGTGAGCATGGAGTGGGTGTTGGGATGCCAGAAGGTGAACCAAAAGCGCAGGGGTTGCCCAACGTCGATGCCAAGGATGCCGACCGCGCCGCTGTAGCAGATGAAACCGACGACCACCGCGGTGTTGAGGATGGGCCTGAGTTCAGCCCGCTTGAGAATGTAAACCAGAAATCCAGTGAAGAATGCGCCGGCGCCGAGGGCGATGACGCCGAGGTCGAGAAATATCCAGAGGCCGAAGGCGAAGCGGTTGTCCATGTTCGTCTGGTTCAGGCCGTAGTACAGGCAGAGGCCGGCGGCATAGATTCCGAGGGCGAGCAGGGCGGCCCAGGGAGCGAGCCAGAGCAGGAAGCGCGGGAGGGAAGTACGGTTGGCGTCGCGCGGGATCCATTTCTTGTCGGGCAAGTTTTTGTCAGACAAGTTCCCGTCGGTCAGGCTGCTGCCGGTGAGAGCGGTGCTAGCCATGTTGGACCTCCGCGAGTTTTTTCTCAGAACTCTTGTTCTCTGGGACAGGACCGGAAGCGGACTCGGCCAGAGCTCGCACCCAGGCTTCACTCGACTTGTAATAGAGTTTCGGTTCCGTTCCCAGGCGAGCCAGGAAGCGGAATGCGTTGGGAGAATGCGCTTCCTGCGAGACGGGATCGTTTTTGTCCGCGAGGTTGCCGAAGCGGATGGCGGCGGTGGGGCAGGCTTCAACGCACGCGGGGACGTAGTCGGCGGGATCGATTTCGCGCTTGCCCAGGGCCGCAGCTTTTTCCTGGGCGGAGTGCAGGCGGGCGTGACACATATTGCATTTCTCGACGACGCCGCGCATGCGTACGGCCACTCCAGGATTCAGACTCTTCTCCATGCCGGCGGGCCACGCCGGATCCCACCAGTTGAAATAGCGTGCGTGATAAGGGCACGCGGTCATGCAATAGCGGCATCCCAGGCAGCGTTGCGGCATCTGCATGACGATTCCCGTGGCCTTGTCGACTTCGACAGCCTGCTGCGGGCACACGGTGACGCAGGGAGTTTCGTGTTCGCAGTGCATGCACATGATAGGGATGAAGGCTTCGCGGCGCGCGGTTCCCTCCAGGGCGTTGGAAACTTTGCGGACCAGCAGCGGCGTCAGGCCGGTGCGAGCCGTGGCCTTGGGAAGGACGGGAACATTGTTGTCGGCGGCGCACGCGATCATGCAAGAGCCGCAACCGGTGCAGCGGTCGAGATCGATCACCATGCCGTAACGGGCGCTCATGAGTTCCTCCGGGCGGGAGGCTCCCGCAGGCTCGAGTCCTGATAGAGCTTTGCTGCCAAAGGAGGCAGGACGGGCGCGGGCCAGGCTGCGAGCCAATTTTCAGAGCGAGAGGAAGCGGCGGCCGTGGGCCATTCTTTCAACTCGCAGCGGAAGTTTGCGGAGCGATGGGGCTCGGCAAGTTCCGATCCAACCCAGACCGCGCCTTTCCAGAGTTGCTCTTCGAGCTTTTGAGCGGAGGCGAGTTTCGCGACTGGGGTTGTTTCCTGTGCGTGGAGCGTGCCGGAATGTTCGCGGAACAGATCGGCGCAGCGAGTGTGAATGATTGTCTCTGTCGTCGGCAGAGCCGGATCGATGCTGTTCACGAATCCGGCGGTGCTGTGCGTCTGGTGCGGCGACTTGACGAGATTCACAGCGACTGCGTAGGTCTCGACCGGCAACGCGGGCGCGGTGGGAACGTCGGTGAGTTCTTCGAGGAAGCCGGGAGCGGGTAGCAGCCAGTCGGCTGGCTTCGAACTCGCGTTGCTCGCAGCGCCATTTCTCGGGCCGCCGTCTGTTGGCCCGCCGTCCCAGGCGGCGAAGCGGAAGATTTCGGCGTCAGTCTGCGGAGTGAAGTCCCAGGGCACGGAGGAATCGATGAGCACGGCGCGCAGGGAGGGCAACGGAGCATCAGCGGAGATGTACGGCTTGGCAGCCTTCGACCTTCTTACGATGCCGCCGCGAGTTCCGACTGCGCCAAGAATTACATTCAAGGCTGCGATGGAGGGATTGTCGTCATTCGCGATTGCGACGGCGGGAGTTCGTGCGGCGATGGTTCGCGCCAGATCACGAATTGAATCCGTGGTCAGGCCGGTCTGAGCGGCGGCTTCGGCGAGCGTCATCGGCGGCATGGGGCCGCGTGCCGGGACAAGGCGCTCCTCAAGAAGTACGCGCGCCACGCCCGCAGCCAGAGCGGCTTCGGAGCCGGCTTTGACAGGAATCCACTGCCAGGCTCGCGCCGCGGTTCGGGAAAGTGTCGGGTCGACTTGAATCAGGCGAAGTTGCGGGTCGGTGGAGCTAGCGGCGCGGTCAGCCCACAAGCGAGTGAAGCGGCCGGGAGCGCCCCAGCCATCGAGCAAGGGCGCGCCAAAGCTAACGATGGTTTGGGGGTGCTCGAGATCGTATCCCAACGCGGAAGCGGGGACGCCGCTCATGGTTTCGTAGGGTGCGAGAGCGCGAGTCTCTGGACCGACGATGACGCGGTATTGGCCACCGTGCTTCTGCGCGAAAGTTTCGAGGACATGCGAGGCCGCGCGACCGGGGTAGCCATCGACGACCATGACCGGACCTTCGCTGCAGGCTTTCGCAAAAGCTGCGCGCGCTGCATCCCAAGTAGAAGTGCTCAATCCATGACGCACGGTGCGCAGGCGCTGCGGATGCCAGTTCAACTGATGGGCGCCGAAGCCGAGCGGGCACAACGCGCCTCGACTGATGGGGTTGGTGGCGACGCCCGAAATTCCTACTGGCCATCCTGCAGCCATTCTGACGCGAACGCTGCAGCCGTTGGGGCAGAGCGTGCAGGAGGACTGCTTGACGTCGACTGGGCCGCGCGCGGGCTGCGGAATCCATGGCCAGTTTTGGCTCCAGATGGAAGTGTCGTCCAGCACTTTCCAGGGCACGGGAGAGACGATGAGACCTGCCGCCGCTCCCGCGCTCCAGAACAGCAGATCTCGTCGTGTGACTTTCATAATCGTTCCTTCACTGGTGGCAGCCGAGGCAGCCGGCGTCGACGTGGTGGCGGCGATGGCAGTCCTCGCAGTCGCTCATCTTCATGCCCTCGTGCGGCGCACGGCGCAGGCGTGAGATGGAATGGCCCCAGATGTCGCGGCTGTAGCCGCTGATGCGGTTGACCTGATACACGCGTAGTTGATCCGACTGGCCATCGGTCGAATGGCATTCGGTGCAGGCCAGGCCGGCGCGCTTGACATGGATGGCGTGCGAAAACCAGACATTGGCAGGCTGCCGCGAATAGACGAGCCAGGGAGTTTCGTGGCCGGGCTTGATGTAGTCGTCGACCAGAGTTGCCTCGGCGGGACTGGTTCCGATTTTGTCGGAGTGGCAGCTGGCGCATTTCTCCATGGCGGGAATTCCGGCGAACGAGCCGTCTTCGCGAATGGCGTGGCATTCAGCGCAGTCGGCGATGCCTGACTTTTCCGCGTGGGTCTGGTGACGGAACTCGACGGGCTGATGTTTTTTCGAATAGAGCACGCGCGGGAATGCAACCCATCCCGCGAGCAGGGCGACGGCCAGCCCGAATGCGAAGATGAGAGTTGGGCGCGACAGCTTCATGGTTCCACCGGCTTCATGGTTCCACCGTCCAGCCCTGCCGGGAAAAGAAGTGCTGGAATAAACAGATCAGATCCTGCCGCGATAACAATTGCGCCACGCCGCGCACGGGGGCGCCGCCATCACAGCCGGGAGCGTGCGTTTCGTGGATTTCTCGTGACAGCCGTTCGCGTTCCTCCGCTTGCCAGGCTACGGCTTGTTGTCCGGAAACCAGGCCGGAGCGGGTCCGGCTGGGCAATTCCCAGCCTTCGAAGAGCCAGCCGGAGCCGTAGGGATCGGCAGTGAGGCGCGCGGGATCGCTCCGCACGCGGCTGTTCACTTTCTCAATCATCAGCGGGTTGGGAAAGCTCATGGGCCATTCGACGCCGTGGATGGTGAGCGCCAGGGCGGGGCAGTGAGTGCCGCGGAGCGTGGCAAAGGTTACGCCGTCGACGCTGCCGGCCACTTCGGCGAGAAATCCGTCAATGCCGATGTGGCAGAGTCCGGATTCATCGATGTCGAGCCAGAAATGATTCGACGCGTAGAGCAGATGCGAACGCGGAGCGCTGTCATGCGGCCGCGCCAGCGACAGGTAGGAGTCGCAATAGAGATAGCTATGACTGGTGCAACTGGAGAGTTCCGAGTCACTGAACGGAACCAGTTTGGTGACGGGTGAGACGCCGCAATACTGCACGCGGATTTCTTCCAGATGCGGGCATCTTTCCGGATGTCGACCGGGAGAGCGATCCAGTGAGGCGGCGTCGGGCTTAACCCACTCGCACTGCCGGTACGCGGGGGAGGCACACTTTCCACCGTCGGCCGCCCCCGGTCCGTCGAGGATTAACTTCTGCACGGGAACCGCGTGGCAGTATCGGGCTCGACCTTCTTTGAGAAAAGGGCAAGACATGATTCACTTCCGCGGCGGTTTCTCTTCTGAGGCCGTGGGCTCAGAAGGCTCGATTTTCTCGCCGCCATCGGCCATGGTCAGTCCGAGGCCGGGTACGGCCAGACTGTGCGGCTCATCGTGCCAGTGTGCCAGTATGTCGGCGGTGATGCTGTTCATGTTGACGTTGCGGATGTTGACACGTTCGTCGCGCGCATGGTGCAGCCAGAGGGCGAATAGATCCCAACCCACTGCGGCGAAAACCACGACCACTGCCAAGAGTGTGATCATGCCCAACGCGAAGTTCGTCATGTTGAACCAGAAAGTCCAATCCTGACCCGCCATTTCCGTGACCTCCTCTGGCCGCTGAGAAACGACGGCCAGCCTCGGAAGTGCACGCGGGATGCCATCAAGTGAATTCAATGACTTACGGCGATTTGCTTCAGGGAAGTGTTGGGAGTCCCGACGGCGTCGTCGATTTTCCCGACAGGCGCGGCGCTAGATGAATTCGTTTGTGAGAAGTGAAGGGCATCCAGATTCGTGCAACCGGGAGCGGTGCAGGATGATCTAAGTCGATAGGCGCGTGGAGTTACCGTGGTTACGCTGGCGTCACTTGTTTGCTGGCGGCGAGTTTTTGTATGGTACAAAGAATGTGGCTGGGCAAGAGCATAAGATGATGCGGCTGACCAATCTCGAGAGCCGGTGGAGCAGGAGTTGCTCCGCGGTCGTGGTTTTGCTCGCCGTATCGTTGCTCGCCGTAAGTGTCGCGACGCGGTATTGTTCTCCGCAGAGTTCGTCGGCTTATTCTGGAGTATCGGTTCACAAGCATTCGGCGCCGGAGCGGAGCCGGCAGCGGCTGACGAAGAGCGCTGCGAACTGGATTCCTCCGGTGGTGCGCACCGCCGTTCTGGAGGCGCCGAGTTCGTATCCGCGCGTCGCACCTGCAGGGCCTCCCATGCCCAGCGTTCTTCTGGAACTGAGCCTGTATAACCGTCCTCCCCCTTTCCCTTCTTGCTAGTTTTTTCCCGGCTGTCCATAGTCAGTCACTAAGAATCGATCCGCACCCATTCCTTAAAGAAGGGGTCCTGTTCTCTGCGTTCGTGGAATTGCGACGGAGCGGCGAAAAGTGACGGCTTCCGAAAAATTCGTTGTTTTTGCTATTGCGACCGAGGGGCGTGGTGGTAGAGAAAGATGGTCGCCAAATCGCGATGAAGGCTGGTGCAAGACACGATGACTCAAAACCATACTCTGTTCATAATGCGAACCTGCATGCGCAAGAGATCGATTTCGTTGGCCGGTTTGGCGATCGTGCTGGGGGCAAGCCTATCGTCCTGCTCAGGAGATCGCAGCCCGGTGCAAGCCGGCGGTCCGACGATCACGGTGGGCGTGACCAAGGTGGTGAAGAAATCGCTGGTCCGGCAAATCAAACTTTCTTCCGAGTTGGTGCCGTTTCAAGAGATCGATGTGTATGCCAAGGAATCGGGTTACGTGAAGAAGTTGATGGTGGACTACGGAACGCACGTGAAAGCGGGCGAGGTGATGGCCATTCTGGAGATTCCGGAGTTAGAGGCGCAACTGCAGGAAGACCAGGCCGAGATCAAGAACGCGGCGAATCAGGCGGCGCGGGCGCAGCACGAACTGGAGCGATATCAGGCGCAGTATAAGGCGCTGCATCTGCAGTACACGCGGTTGAATGGAGTGTTCGAAAGCCAGCCCGGGATTGTGGCGCAGCAGGAAGTGGATGACGCGCAGGGAAAAGATATGGCGGCGTCGTCGCAAGTGGATGCCGGACAGGCGGCGTTGGAAGCCGCGCAGAGCCAGCTCTCCGTCGCCCGAGCGAAACTGGTTCACGATCAGAGTCTGTTTGATTACTCCAGGATCACAGCGCCGTTTTCCGGCGTCGTCACCGAGCGCTACGCGAATCTGGGAACGCTGGTGCAGGCGGGGACGGGATCGAGTACGCAGGCGATGCCGATTGTGAAACTTTCCCAGGATGATCTGTTCCGGCTGGTAATTCCGGTTCCAGAATCTTATGTGCGATACATCCGAGTGGGCGATCCGGTGGATGTTCATGTGCCCTCACTCAACCGGACGTTTCCCGGGAAGGTGGCGCGATTCTCGGTCGACGTGCAGTCGGATACGCGGACCATGCACACGGAAGTGGATGTGCTCAATCTGCAGCGAGTTTTGTTGCCGGGTCTGTATGCGGACGCCGAACTTCACCTCGACCGGAAAGACAATATTCCTTCCGTGCCGGTGCAGGCGTTGAGTCACCGTGGCGATAAGACGAGTGTTTTTGTGGTGGGCGCGGACGGAACTCTGGAGCAACGGGCGGTAGAAATCGGACTGCAGACCAGCAGCGATGCTGAAATTGCTTCCGGATTGAGCGAAGGAGAGCAGGTCGTAGTGAGCGATCGCGGCGGCTTGAAAGCTGGGCAAAAGGTCCACGCGCAGACGGTGGTGACGCCGGAGTACCACGAAGATGCGCAGCAGTAGAGCAGGCAATTTGCGGCGCGTAAACGAGTTCGGAACAAGGACGAGTGGATAGAGTTTATGCCGGGATTCTCAATTCGCAATCCGTACTTCATCATCGTGATCTGCCTGACCCTGCTGGTGATTGGCGTGACCAGCGTGGCGCGCATGCCGGTGGATCTGTTTCCACCGATCAATTTGCCGGAGGTGGTGGTGGCGACGTTTTACACCGGCATGCCGCCCGAGGACATCGAGACGGATATCACCGATCCGCTGGAAAGATTTTTTACGCTGGCCGCGGGCGTCGATCACTTCGAGTCGCGATCGCTGCTGGGCGTGAGCATCATTAAGGTGTACTTCCAGCCGGGGACGAGTCCAGACGCCGATGTGACCGAGCTTTCCAATCTGGCGTTGGCGGACTTGAAGCGTTTGCCGCCGGGGACGCTGCCACCGGTGGTGCTGAAGTTCGATGCGTCGAGCTTGCCGGTGGCGCTGGTTACGGTGAGTGGCGAGGGGCTGAACGAAACGCAGTTGCACGACTACGCGCAGTTTCAGATTCGCAATCAGATCACGACGGTGCCCGGGTCTTCCATTCCCGGCGTGTTCGGCGGAATTTACCGCCAGATCATGGTGTACGTGGATCCTTACAAGTTGTCGTCGCGGCAACTCAGTTTGATGGATGTGGTGGGTGCGGTTAATAACGCGAACCTGATTCTGCCCGCGGGCGACGTCAAGATGGGGCCGTACGACTATTTCGTTTACTCGAACAGCCTGGTCGACGACATGGACCAGCTGGGCAAACTACCGCTGAAAGTGAATGGGCATTCCTGGGTGACGGTGAA
>Ga0209415_10009449_pt1 | contig 16745 bp, 9 predicted proteins | sample PeaSoiSIISIP2007_FD_187696 | JGI IMG/M metagenome (GOLD analysis project Ga0209415, IMG submission 187696) | Peat soil microbial communities from Weissenstadt, Germany - SII-SIP-2007 (SPAdes) (version 2) | ecosystem: Environmental > Terrestrial > Soil > Wetlands > Peat | place: Germany... | reverse complement strand
GCATGCAGCAGGCGGAGCGCGGCATTGCCGAACTCATGGAGTCGGTCGATACCACCATCGTGATCCCCAACGAAAAATTGCTGGCGGTCGCCGAGAACGCCGGGTTCTTCGAGTCTTTCCGCATCGCCGACGATATTCTTCGTCAAGGAGTGCAGGGCATCTCCGACATCATCACCATCCCCGGCATCATCAACCGCGACTTTGCCGACGTGAAGGCCATCATGGCAGGCATGGGCTACGCCGTGATGGGCACGGCAACCGCGGCCGGCGAGCACCGCACGGTGGAAGCCGCGCAGCGCGCCATCGCGTCGCCACTGCTCGAGGCCGGAGCGATTGACGGAGCCCGCGGCATTCTCATTAATATCACCGGCTCAAATTCGCTGAAGCTGGCCGAAGTGCAGCAGGCCTGCACCATCATCCAGGGTGCCGCTCACGAAGATGCCAACATTATTTTTGGAGCGGTGCTCGACGAGAAGATGAAGGACGCGGTCAAGATCACTGTGATAGCGACCGGGTTTCGAGAGTCCGAGATGCGGCGTTCACGACACCACGAGAGCTATGACCCGGTGATCATTTCGCGCGAGGCGTCGCGAGAAGTTTCGCGCCATGTTTCGCGGGAGCGCGATCGTTTCGACGAGCCCGCACCGGTGGCCGAGCCCGAGCCAGCCTTCGTGCCAGAACCGGCCTTCGAGCCCGATCCCGCTCCGGCAGTCTTTCAGGAATCGGCGCCGGGCAACGCGTCGCACGCCGAGGTGTTTTCGCTCGATGCGATGCGGTCCGCCGCTCCCAGCTACCAGGCCGAGGATCTCGACGTTCCGGCCTTTCTGCGGAAACGTAATGAAGTGATGTAGGGGAGCGCCGGCGATTCGTTCCCGTAGAGACGTGGCTTTCCGCGTATTTTCCGCGAAGCGTTTTCGATCGATAACGTTATTGCCCGGTACTCGTCGAAAACCTGAAGGAGACTTCCATGCGTCGCATGATCCCCGTTTCTCTCGCCGTTGTCGCCCTGGCCGCCACAATTCTCCTGGCGGCTTCTCCCGATGCCACGCCCGGACGTCCGCAGTACACCGGCGACAATCAACTTCTGCACCCCACCGATTATCGCGAGTGGATTTTTCTCTCCTCCGGCCTCGGTATGAGTTATAGCGCAACACCCGGCCACGAAATGTTTACCAATGTTTTTGTGCCCCAGTGGGCTTATCAGGAGTTTCTGAAATCCGGCAAGTGGCCAGACAAGACGATGTTTGTTGTCGAAGAGCGCTACGCCACCAGTAAAGGTTCGATCAACAAAGCGGGACACTATCAGACCGATTCCATGGGGATAGGCGTCGAGGTGAAGGACGCAGCGCGCTTTCCCGACAAATGGGCCTATTTCAATTTCGACGAGGATACAAAATCAGCGAGCGCAAATCCCAAAGCCGGGTGCTGGAGTTGTCACGAAGAGCATGCTGCCGTAGAGCACGTTTTTGTACAGTTTTATCCGACCCTGAAATCGGTCGCGAAGAAGTTCGGAACCTACCGCGAATCCGCCGAAAAAGTGGAGTAGAGAAGCGGCTCGCCGCGTCTGCCGCCGCGGAGTGTAGAAACGACCCTACACCAATGGGCGCGCGCTGGGAAACGAACTTTCGTCAACAGCTCAAGAACCTGTATCTTTAAGACCTCGGTCAAAATGTTCTCTCTGGTTCCCGATTGGAGGTCTTCATGGGTCGTTCTTACCTGCGTCTTGTGACGCTCGCCGCGGCCAGCAGCGCCCTAGCGCCGCTGGTCACTCTTTTGGCTAGCCGTTACATGCAGGACCGACGCTTTCCATGGCGCGAATTGCCGATCTATTTGCTGGTGGCACTTGGCATCATTGCAAGCGCACTTCTGTTTCGACGGCTACTGAGGCTACTGGAAGTCGGGGTTGAACGCGCGGCTTCCGACCAGGCAGTATTCCTGACGGAGGTGCTGCCCGAACGTTGGGTCGGACTCGCTATTTTCGTCTCCGCGGCGCTCAGTCTCTTCATGGAACTGGCGATCATTCGCTGGCAAGCCACAGTTTTCCCGTTCTTCTCGTTTTACAAAAACCTGTCTTTGCTCTCGTGTTTCGCTGGGCTCGGGCTAGGCTATTCATTGGGACGCCGCGATCGCATGCCTTTGTTCCTGACGTTGCCCCTTTTGTGCTGGCAGTTCCTGTTTATGATCGGCATGCGGTACGGCATGACCTACGAGCAATTTCAGAGTCTGTACGTTCTGCCCTTCCATGAGCAATTGAACATGGGATTGCCGAAGGCAGCTAAGTTCTATTATGGATTGCAGACCTACTACGTGTTGGCGGTCGTATTTTTGCTGACAGCCATGGCCTTCATCCCACTCGGGCAGCTCTGTGGAGGCCTTCTGGAACGCCGTAATAAGCTCGCCGGATATGGCTTCAATCTCCTAGGAAGTCTGGCGGGTGTACTCCTGATGTTCGTGGCGAGCGCCTTTTGGACGCCGCCCCCGACTTGGTTCCTGATCGCTTTCGCGACGCTACTCTGCTTCTATGTCCGTCAGCAGGGCGTTGTGGCGATTGGAGCAGCATTCGCGGTCGTCGCCCTGGTCATCCTGGGCTGGCCGGTAAGCCCTGAGTTGCAGAGGATCTATTCTCCCTACCAACTCCTGGAGGTCGGCCACCAGGAACGCGGACTGATGGAAGTCCGGGCGGCTGGCCACTATTACCAGAGGGTTTACGATTTTCGAGATGGCGCCAACAGTTTGCCCGCCAACTCTTTTATTCGTAAAGCTAAGGACTATTACGACCTACCCTATCAAGTTGCGCAACGACCTAAGGACGTGGCAATCGTTGGCGCGGGCACCGGCAATGACGTTGCCGCCGCTCTGAGTGGCGGGGCAGAACACGTAGACGCGATCGAAATCGACCCGGCCATTCTCCTGCTAGGGCGCGAGGGCCATCCCGAGCATCCCTATAGCAATCCGCGCGTCCACGCCATCGTGAACGATGCGCGCTCATTCCTACGCACTACTGACCGACATTACGACGTGATCGTCTTCGGCTTGCTCGATTCTCATGCCCTGTTGAGCCAGGCGTCGAGTGTGCGCCTGGATTCGTTCGTCTATACGGTGCAGGCGATGCGTGAGGCCCGAGCGCGCTTGAAACCACACGGAATGATCTCGCTTGCCTTTTCTGTGTTGAATGATCAATTGGGACGCAAAATTTACCTGATGCTTCAGGAAGCGTTTGACCGACACCCACCGCTTTGTATCCAAGTTGGCTACGATGGAGGCGTCGTTTTTCTGGAATCCGAAGACCATCAAGTGTCTCTGTCGCCCGATTTTCTTGCGCAGAGAGGTTTCTGGGACAAGACTGCAACCTACTCCAACCCGGCTCTGCGGGCTGATCTCTCCACCGACGATTGGCCTTTTTTCTACATGCCGGAACGGGTTTATCCATTTTCCTATCTCGTCATGGTCGGGCTCGTGTTAGTCCTAACCCTTTTCATGATTTCCCACTTCCTGCCAGAGCGGCCACAGCCGGGAAATTTCCCTTTTTTTCTGCTGGGAGCCGGTTTCATGCTGGTGGAAACGAAAGGCATTACAGAACTCGGGCTCACTTTCGGCAATTCCTGGCAGGTAATTGGATTGGTGATCGCGGGGATCATGGTCATGGCCTACTTTGCCAACTTGGCCGTGCAGCACCTCAGGATTACAAACGCGTTAGTTTCCTATGGATTTCTTTTGGCCTGTCTGGCGATTGGTTGGTGGGTGGCCCGAAGTGGAGGACTTCCTTCGACCTGGGCTGGGCGCGTGGAGACCATGCTGTTGTTAACTTCGCCCATGTTTTTCTCAGGCATTGTGTTTTCAACCCTTTTGAAATCCCGGGGCGAAATATCAGGGGTGATGTCGGCGAACCTGTTTGGCGCGATGTGCGGTGGATTGCTGGAATACAACTCGATGTACTTCGGATTTCAATTCCTGTACTTGATGGCTGCCGGATTGTATGTCTCGGCGTTTATCTGGGAACTCTTCGGGTCGAGATTTGACCGGAAGGCGACCGCGCCCGCGCGAGTGCTCGCTGCTCGCGGATAATTGCCCCGTCGAGACGGATCGATCTGGGCGTGAGTTATAGCCGTAGGGAATCATTTCTGCGCGGCGATCCAGGCTGTGATCTTTTCTTCCAGCAGATCGAGCGGCAACGGACCCTGATCGAGCACGGCGTCGTGAAAAGCGCGAATGTCGAATTTTGTTCCCAATTCTTTCTGCGCTCGCGCCCGCAGTTCGAGAATCTTCATCTGTCCCATCTTGTAGGAAAGCGCTTGCGCCGGCCAGGCAATGTAGCGATCCACTTCCGTATTGATGTTCTCGTCGTCCATCGCCGTGTGTTCGTGGAAGAAGTCGATCATCTGCTGGCGCGTCCAGTGCTGGGAGTGCACGCCCGTATCCACCACCCAACGTACGGCGCGCCACATCTCGTTCTGCAGGCGGCCGTATTCGCTGTACGGATCCTGATAGAAGCCCACTTCTTTTCCCAGGCGCTCGGAGTAGAACGCCCAGCCTTCGGTGTACGCATTCAGATCGAGGTTGTATTTGCGGAACGGCGGCAGACCGGTGAGTTCCTGCGCGATCGAAAATTGCAGGTGATGTCCGGGCACGCCTTCGTGGTACGCGATCGCTTCCACATTCAGCAGCAGACGCTTCTCGGGCGCGTATTCGTTGACGTTGATGCGGCCCGGGCGCGAGCCATCTCCAGCGCCAATCGAATAATCGGCCGGAGGACTGGACGCATTGCGGAACGACTCCATCTCCACCACGTCGAGCTTGTTCTTCGGCAGCCGTCCGAATAGCTCGGGCAGCTTCGTGTACATCTGGTCGCGATAATGCGTGTAGAGATCGAATAATTGCTGACCTGACTGGGCATGCAGTTTCGGATCCTGACGGATGTGATCGTTGAACGATTTCAAATCGCTGAATCCCTGCGCTTTGGCGAGGGCCAACATTTGGGTTTCAATTTCCGCCACGCTCTTCAGGCCCAGCTGGTGAATTTGGTCGGCGGTGAAATCGGTGGTGGTCTGTTGATGCACGGCGAACCGATAGCGCGCTTCTCCGTCGGGCAAAGCCCACACGCCGGGATCGAGTCGTCCGTGAGGGGCGTAATCGTCGCGCACGAATTTAGCGAATTTCGCATATGCGGGCGCGACCTCGTTCTTTACCGCGCCTTCGATCCCGGCGCGCAGTTGCTTCCGCTCATTTTCGGAAACGGAGTCGGGGAACTTGCGCAGCGGTTCGGTGAATGGACTCTTATCGATCGGTTCGTCAGCGATCTGCTGCGCCTGGCTGGAAACTTTCTCGAGCAGATCCCTCGGCGGCATGCGGTGGTCGCGCAGTCCGTCGCGCATGTGTCCCATGGCCTGATCGAGCACGCGCGGAATCTGGTGCAGCCGCGACAGGTAGTCCTGGTAATCTTTCACGTTGCGAAAGGGCGAATCGGAGGCGAGCGAAGCGTACCCCAGGTGAATGCCACCGAACTGGGTCGCCGGCATCTCCCAGTCTTTGAATTGCGCGGAGTCGAGCGCCTCGCGCAAACTGCGCACCATCAGTGCACGGTTGAGTTTTTCCTGCTCGGGAAATCCAGCGACGTCGACGGACTCGAAGCGCGCCAGCGCCTGGCGTGTGTGTTCGAGATCGTCGGCGATTGCCTGGTCGGAAAAATCACTCAGCCGATCGTTGTAGCGATCGTCTCCAACCTGAGTGGCAAGCTCAGGCTGCGTGCGCAGCGTGTACTCCCATTCATCGGCGAGCAGACGATTGAGTTCGGCTCGCCGCTCTTCAAGCGTTTGTTCGGCAGCGCGGGCGAAGATAGGGGCGAAAAGAGCCACGGCGAAATAAAAAATCACCAACGATATTCGCAAGATGCAGACCTCGGCAGAGTAATTAAAGATACGCCGTCCGAAAATATCAGAAAAATGCGCGCCGTGGGGCTCGCTTGCGATGCCGATGTTTCAGCAATTACTAATCGCGGTTTCCATGAACGCATGGTCCGGCACTCGCCCGGATGTGCAAACCGATGCAAAATCCGCGCACCTTTCCCGGTAACAGGCCAATTAGTTACCAAAGTGCTGGTCCTTCCACCGAAATCTCATTAAATCCAATTTATTCATATAGTTATCGATCAGATTCGGTGCCCACCCAATCTGCACTTTGAGATTGCGCCGAAGCCGATAAATCGCCTACTATCGGACAGTTGCAGGAGAAATGCCTTGATTGTGGGGGATTTGGCGACACTCTTGCATCCAATTAACTAGGCCGATAGGCAGATTATGCAGCAGATTGGCCGAGTACGACCGGGGATGGTGAAGTGAAGTTCAGGGCCAAGTTTCTTCGTCTCGCAATTTTCTTGGGATTGGCAATGTTGCTGGAAGCGAGTGGCACCGCGGCCAGCGTGAACCCTAGCGCGGTCACGCCGCATAAGAAAACTCACGGCGTTACGGAAAGTCAGCGTGCGAAGAGACGCATGCGAACCCTGGCGCGGAGCCGCACCCCGCAGTCACAATTTGTCACCACGGCTTCTACCGGAACCCCTCGCCGCCATCGCTATTCCCAGCGTTTCCACACCAGCTCATTCGCATCCGACATCACCGAAGGTGACGTAACCGCTGGTGAAGATCCCGTGGTTCGTCAGGCGGCGATCGATGCCCTGGGCACCATGAACGGCACTGTGGTCGCAATCGAACCGACCAGCGGGCGCGTTCTTGCAATGGTGAACCAGAAGCTCGCGCTTTCAAGCGGCGCGCAACCGTGCTCGACCATTAAACTTTCCGTGGCGCTGGCGGCACTGAGCGAAGGCGTGATCGACGAGGAAACTGAAGTTCCGCTCGGGCGCCGCAGCCGCATGAATCTTACGTCGGCGCTGGCGCACTCGAACAACGCATATTTCGAAGCCGTCGGCCGCAAGCTCGGCTTCGAAAAAGTGCAGTACTACGCGCACCAGTTCGGACTCGGCGAACTCGCCGGCTACCACATTCCGGACGAGCAGTTGGGCACTTATCCGGAAGTAGAAATCCCCGCCAGACTTGGTGGCGTCAGCAAGATGTGCTCGTTTGGCGAGGGCATTTCGATGACTCCGCTGCAGCTGGGCGCTCTGGTGACGGCGATCTCAAACGGTGGCACGCTGTACTACCTGCAACATCCCACCAGTCCGGATGAAGTCGCCGGTTTTCAGCCTCGCGTAAAACGCCATCTCGATATCGAACCGGTGATTCCAGAACTCTCTGATGGCATGGCCGGAGCGGTCGCCTACGGCACCGCGCGCAGCGTGCGTTTGAACTTCAATGAAGAATCGATTTTAGGCAAGACCGGGACATGCTCGCACGACGGCACCCGCTTCGGATGGTTCGCCTCGTACGCCAACACCGACGTGGGACGCATTGTAACGGTCGTCTTCCTGCAGGGCGGACGTCCCACCTTCGGACCCAAAGCGGCGGAAATCGCGGGCCGCATGTACCGCAACCTGTACGACCACAAATTCTTTGTGGCCGGGGCTGCCGGGACCACTCCCGCTGCGGATCTGGACAAAGTTAGCACTCAAACCACACCGCAATAAGCCGCAAACTGAACCCTGTCGTCAATGGCGTCGTGGAATGACGGACGGCTTGATCCGTCCTCGCAGCCGGACGTCTACTTACCGGCAAGCAGCGCGTCCGCCTGCCTTTGTGCCTCGTCAAGGTTAGAGGAAATCAGGATCGCCTGTTGTCGAGCCACTTGTGCGTCGGTCGGACGGCCGGCCTGCTCAAGCACGTGGGCAAGCAAGAGGTATCCAATGTCAGTCGGAGCTACCGCCATGGCGTTGGAAAATTGCCGGAGTGCCTCGGCCAAATCGCCCTCATGCTGCGCGACAAGTCCCAGCCCCACGACAGCCGCCGGACGCCCGGGCGAAAGCTGCAGCGCCGATTGGTAGCACTGCTTGGCGCCGGGATAGTCGCCCATTCGCCAGTAAGCGGATCCAAGATTGCTGTAAGCGGTAGCGCGCAGTTCTGAATCTGCGGCTTGGAGCGCCACGGTTTTGTAACGCTCGATGGCGGCTGACAGGTTGCCACGCCGGTCTTCGTAAGTGCCGAGGCTGAGGGCCGCGATCAGATCATTGGGTTCGATGGCGAGCGCGGCGCGAAGATGAACGGCAGCCTCTTCCACCTGTCCGTGTTGATCAAGGAAATTGGCTAAATTGGTGTGGGCGACGAAGTTGTTTTGAGTGACCGCCAGCGTGCGCCGCCAAATCGTTGGACTGTCGCGCCAGAACTCTATCTGACGATGAGTTGCGACGCTGAAAGCGATAAGGATCCCAACCGCCGGAACGGCTACCCACGCCGTGGGAATCTGCCGACGGCATCCCCAGTCCGCCACCGCCCACACCGCGATTATGAACAGGCCGATGAACGGGATATAAGTGAAGTGGTCGGCCATAGCCTGCCCGCCCACTTGCACGAGTCCGATCATGGGGAACATGGAAACGAGAAACCAAAGCCATCCGACAACCAGGTAGGGCTGCTGACGCCACCGCGAGATCGCGATCGCGGTAGCAAGAACGAGAGCCAGCGCTGCCGGGACAACTTGCCACAAAGAAAATACCTTCGTGGGATGGGGATAAAACAATGCCAGACCCGACGGCCAGATGGCCAAGCGCACGTAGCGCACATACGAAATTAGGGCAGTTTCGATCCTGTTGAGCGCACTGTATTCGGAGGATGTGCGCAGGGCATGCGCAGCGTGCTGGGCGATCACGGTCACTGCGGCGCTCGCGATGGACAGAAGAAACAGCGGCAATTTTTCCAGCACTAGAAAAGTGAAAGAGAATCGCGGCACTTCCGGATGCTCCGGCGTCGCGGCCGGCCAGGTCTGCGGCTGTATCTGCTCCCGTGTGGCCAGGCGACGGAGTGGCCAGTAATCCCAGAGCAAAAGAAGAAGCGGAAACGAGATGACGTGCGACTTACTCATCAGCGCCAGCAGAAAAAGAAGAAAAACTACTGCGTAGCGACGCGGTTTCGGCTGCCGTGCGTACCATCCGTAGGCGAGCAGGGCGAGCAGAAAGAAGAACATACTGAGCACATTCTTCCGTTCCGCGGCCCATGCGACCGATTCGACGTTAATAGGATGGAGCGCAAACAGCGCAGCCACTATCAGGCTGCGCCATGTGAATCCGGTGGCGCTCTGCAGCAGCCAGAAAAGAAGGGCCCCATCGATGGCGTGCCACAGTGCGCTGAGGAAATGATGTCCGCCGGCATGCAAGCCGAACAACTCACAATCCAGCGCATGTGAGAGCCAGCTCAGCGGGCCCCAGTTCCCTTGCTCGATTGTGGTGAGCGACCATTTCACTGTAGGCCACGTCAGTCCGGCCCGAACAGGAGCATTGTTAATGATGTAAGTATCGTCGTCGTAATTGATGAATGCGTTGCGAGTGACCGGGAGGTAGACCGCCAAAGTTACCGCCATCAACAGCAGACAGAACAGGAGTGTACGTTCGGCGGGGGAGCTGAATAGCTCCGGGACTCGGGCCCGAATTGCCATGGTTGGAGGCGCGGTCAGAGATAATGCTTATTTCTTGCGAGCAAGCTTAGCGCTTCACCTCGTCCTTGGCAACCACGCCGTCCCTGATGGAGACGATGCGGTGGGCGTACTCGGCGATGTCATGCTCATGCGTCACCAGCACAATCGTGTTGCCTTCCGCGTGCAAACGATCGAACAACGCCATGATCTCGTTTCCGGTTTGCGAGTCGAGATTGCCGGTGGGTTCATCGGCAAGGATGATGGCCGGTTTATTGACCAGGGCGCGGGCGATGGCCACGCGCTGGCGCTGCCCGCCTGAGAGTTCGTTGGGCTTATGGCTCATGCGCGATTCCATGCCGACGGAAGTCAGTGCGGCCTTGGCGCGCTCGGCACGCTCATCGGCGGGGACTCCGGCATAAATCAGTGGCAGCTCCACGTTGTGCAGCGACGTAGCACGAGCCAGCAGATTGAAAGTCTGGAAGACGAAGCCGATTTCCTTATTGCGGATGCGCGCCAGTTCGTCGTCATCGAGCTCGCTCACCAGTTGTCCGTTGAGCCAGTACTGGCCTTTGGAAGGTGAGTCGAGACAGCCGATCAGGTTCATCAGCGTTGACTTGCCGGAACCGGACGGGCCCATGATGGCCACGTATTCGTTACGCCGGATGCGAAGGTTAATGCCACGCAACGCATGCACCTGTTCCGAGCCCATATCGTAGGTCTTCCACAGATCCTCGGTTGCGATCATGTGGGAATTGGGGTCGCCCCAATTCGCGGGCTTGTCGATTGGGAATACCTCGGCGGTCGCCATCTTGCTCTCCTTATCCGGATCGGGCTCGGGCACGCACGCTCCTATAGCCGTTCTGTGTTGGACGTTCTAACTCGTTAGAAGTTAGTGTTGAGCCCGGCGTCCTCGCCCGGCCACCTCGGGATCGGACGGGCGAGGCGCCCGTCCCTCCCCTACTAACTCTCTTCTTCTTTTTTCGGGGTCGAGTTATCCACTTTGACGCTCGTTCCCGGCTTCACGGTACGCAAAACTTTGTAGCTTCCGGTGATCACTTCGTCACCCTCTTGCAGGCCCTTGGTGATCTCAATATCCGTGGTGCCACTGATGCCCGTCTCCACCGGCACGAATTCGGTTTTCCTGGCACGGATCACGAACACGCCCTGCACTTCTTCTTTCTGCTTCGCCGCGTCCGCGGGAGCACTGGTAGCGGCTTCCACCCTATTGCCCTTCGCCGCATCCTTGGGCACGAGATCGGCCCCGGTGCGTACGGTCAACGCCTGAATGGGAATACTGAGCACGTTCCCGCGTGTTGCGGTCGTGATTTTGGCGGTCGAGGAGAGGCCTGGGCGCAAGTCCGCAGGCGGGTCGGTGAGCGTCACCACCACTTTGAAGTCCTTCGCCTCTTCACTGGTCGAGGTGGCCTGCGAGGTAGCCACACCGGTGGAGCGCACAATGGCGTTGTCTCCGATTTCGCTGACTACGCCGTGGAAAACCCTGTGCGGGATGGCGTCGATAGTCACGTCCGCGGGCTGGCCGAGATGCACGTTGACGATGTCGGTCTCGTCCACCTTGACCTCGGACGTGATCACGGACATGTCGGCAATCGTCATCAGCGTGCTGCCGGGTGAATTCTGGATTCCGATAACCACGGTCTCGCCTTCGCGAACGGGAAGATTGGTGATTACGCCGTCAAACGGCGCTTCGTACGTGGTCTTTTGCAGCACGTCCGAAACCCGAGTCAGGTTGGCCTGATTCTGCGTGATGTGCTTGTCCATCGAATCTTTCTGCGCCTTGGCTTGGGCGACGCGAGCTTCCGCTTGGGCTAATCCCGCGTCGGCGGATTCCCATGCTGCTTTCTTGACGTCGTAATCCTGCTTGGCGATGAGGGCAGCGGCGTACAGGCCCTGGGCGCGATCCCAGTCAAGCTTGGTGTGGACGGCGTCGGATTTGGCCCGATTCAGGTCCGCGAGCGAGGTGTTCAGGGCGGCATCGGCGGCTGCTGCGTCGGTTACCGCCGCCTGTACAGAAGCGCGTGTGGCATTCACGTCGGCCGAGGACTGCACGTTCTCCAGCTGTGCCAGCAACTGTCCTTTCTTCACGCGATCGCCTTCCTTGACGTGCAGCTTGATGATCTTGCCGAAGGCATTGGCCCCGATGTTCACGTAGGTCTTCGGCTTGATTTCACCCGAAGCGCTGACCACAGAGGCCAGGTTCTGCTTGTGCACTTTACCGGTTTGCACCGTCACCAGGTTTTTCTGGCTCTGGTAAACCGTGACCGCAACAATGATGCCGAGCACCAGGACCGCGCCCGCCCCGATCAATGCTTTCTTCCAGGTCTTCATAGCGAAGTCTTTTATTCCTGTAACGACTGAGTCGCCTGCCTACCGGGTCGTGACGCCCGCAGATAGCTCAGTTTTCATCCCCGTTCTGCATATAGAGCGCCGAAAACGCACAGCAATTACCCATGAACAGTTACGTGCAGGCGAGGGAGAAAGTTCCTCTCTCGCGAGGCAATCTGCTCCCTCTTGTCGCCTTTTACGCTCCTGGAGGGCAGACCCGCGGCAGCAATTCATTATATCGTGCCCGGCGTGCCCTCAGCCGGACTGCTAAGCAATCGCCGCCCAACCGCAAGACGCGGATTCTTAAGGGATTTAGAAGAGGGTTTCCGCCCAGGAAATCTTTATCTTGCCAGGCCACTTCTTCTTGCCTTGTTGTATCCAATGAACATAGAATTAGGCAACTGACGTTTCTTGTGAGGTAGGCCCTTCTATGTTCTCCGCAGGTTTTCGAAGTGGTTGCTCGGTGGGTGTCCTGGCGGGAATGATGGCGCTAGGTTTTACGGCAGTTTCCCAAGCCCAGGACAAGGACACGAAGGGCTCCGATGCCAACGCGGCGGCTGCCCAGGGAAGCCAGGTAGATCCTCTCAAGCGCCCGATCCCGGAAAAACAGAGGAAGGCCAACGCCAAGGCGCTCAAGATTGAGTTGAGCAAGACTTATCGAAAGTGGCTGGACGAGGACGTGCGCTGGATCATCACCGACGAAGAGAAATCCGCCTTCATGCAGCTCTCGAACGATGAAGAGCGCGACCAGTTCATCGAGGCCTTCTGGCAACGCCGCGATCCCACGCCCGACACCGAAGAGAACGAGTTTAAAGAAGAGCACTACCGGCGCATCGCCTATGCCAACGAGCATTACGCAGCCGGCATCCCTGGTTGGAAAACCGACCGCGGCCGGATCTACATCGTGTTCGGGCCGGCGGATGAGATTGAGTCCCATCCCTCCGGCGGCAGCTACGAACGTCCGATGGAAGAAGGCGGCGGAGAGACTTCCACTTTCCCGTTCGAACAATGGCGATATCGCTACATTGAGGGGATTGGGCAGGAAGTGATCATCGAGTTCGTCGACACCTGCATGTGCGGCGACTATCACATGACGCTGGACCGCTCGGAAAAAGACGCCTTGAAGTACACCCCGAATGCCGGCCTGACGTTGTACGAGCAAATGGGCATGGCGAACAAAGCAGATCGTTTCACCAACGGTGGCATCGAGCAACTGGGCAGATCACCCATGAATAATGATTTGCAGTCCAAGGAATTCGATCGCCTGGGACAGTTTGCCAAACTGCAGGCGGCGCCGGCTGTCAAATTCAAGGATCTGGAAGAAGTGGTCAGCCACCATATCAGCGTTAACCTGATGCCCTTTGATGTGCGCGCGGATTTCGTGAAGGTGACCAGCGACACGGTGCTGGTTCCGATCACCATTCAGATCAAGAACCGCGACGTGACTTTCCAGAACAAGGATGGCGTGGAGCGCGGCACGGTCAATATCTTCGGGCGCGTCACCACGCTCACAGGCAAGGTCGTGCAGACCTTTGAAGATACCGTGCAGGTCGATGTGCCGGTGGAACTGCTGCCCAAGACCGCCGAGAATTCTTCGGTGTACTGGAAGGCGCTGCCGCTGCGCATCAGCCAAAATCGGTATCGTCTGGACATCGTAGTGAAGGACGTGAACGGAGATCGCAGCGGAAGTTGGGAACATGCGATCATGATCCCCGACTTCAGCGAGGACAAGTTAAGCAGCTCAACGCTCATCATCGCCGACCAGATGGAACCGGTGGCGACCAAGAACGTAGGCACGGGCAGTTTCGTGATCGGGACCACAAAAGTGCGGCCGCGCGTGGCCCCTTCCGATGGCAAGCCCATCTCGTTCAAGCGCAATCAGAAGCTGAATTTCTGGATGCAGGTTTACAATCTCAGCGTGGACGAAAAAACCCACAAGCCTTCGGCCACCTTCGAATACAATGTGACCGACGCCAACAACAAGGCTGTCATCCATACCGTCGAGTCGACGGATACGATGGGTAATGTAGGCGACCAGGTCACGCTGCAGAAGACGCTTTCCGCCGCCAACCTGCAGCCGGGCCTGTACAAGATCGAGATCAAAGTGAACGACAACCTTTCCAAGCAGACGGTGGATCCAACGGCGACCTTCGCCGTTGAGTAAGCTGGTGCCTGGTTCCCCAGAGGTGGTGGGCGAGATGTTTCGAAAGCTCGGGTTCCTCGTAGTTGTCGTCATAGTGGTTACGAGTGTGTCTGTTCCGGCATGGTCCGGAACTGCCTCCGGCGCGCTCTCTGGTGCAATCTCCGGATACGTTCGCGACGGCAACGGCGCACCGCAAATGGGTGCGATGGTGGAAGTACTCGGTTCGGCTGCTCAGGCGTTGAAGGTCTTCACCGACGATCGTGGTTTCTACTCGGTCGCAAAACTGCTGCCCGGAACCTACAGCGTGAAAGTGAGCGCGCCTTCGTTCCTTCCTACACTGCGCGAAAAAATCGGCGTGCGCGCCGGCGCCAGACTGATGGTGAATGTCACGTTGACCACGCTGTTCGAGGCCATTCAACTGGTTCCGCTGCGCGGTGCGGTGGACGATGACGACTGGAAGTGGACACTGCGCTCGGTCTCCAACCGGCCCATTCTGCGCTTGCTTGAGGATGGCACTACCGTGGTCGCGCAGAGCGGGGAGTCGGCCGCTGATCACGGCTTGAAAGGTACCGTGAGCTTCCTGGCCGGATCGCCCGGGCAGGGTTTCGGCAGCCCTTCCGATATGACTGCTGGCTTTGCCGTGGAGCGTTCGTTGTTATCGAGCGGTACCCTTCGCCTGAACGGCAACGTCGGTTATGGATCCGACGGCGAAGGCATCCCAGCCGCCGTGCTCCGAACCACCTACACCAACCGTTTCAACGGTATGTTTGAGCCTTCCGTGGCCATTACCGCCCTCAGGCTCAATTCGCCTGATCTGAACGCGATGCCGGGCGCCTCGCTGCAAGCGCTGTCGGTGACCAGTTCCGATCGGATCGTCCTCGGCGACACGCTGGAGATCAAGCTCGGCAGCGAACTGCAAACCATCCAGTTTATGGGCCGGGTGAATGCCTTCAAACCCTTCGCGTCAGCCGATCTGCACATCACGCCGAACACCGTGCTGGAGTATCAATACACGAGTTCGGTCCCCAACATGGGATTGCAGGATCGTCTGGCTGCGGGCGGCGCTGGCTTGGATTCGGTTTCGTCGGACCTGAGCGAAACCGCGCCGCGTATGAGCATCACTGGATTTTCTCCGGCGGTTGAGCAAGCCCATCACCAGGAAGTATCGCTTTCGCAGCGCATCGGCAAGAATGGTATGCAGGTCGCATTTTATTCCGACAGCATCGTTGATCCGGTGCTTACCGGAGTTGGGGAGATGACGGCCGAATCTGGTGAGGTGCTGCCCGATGTGTACTCGGGTACGTTCAGCTATCAGGGAAACGATTTCGCGACGCGCGGCATGCGCGTGGTGCTGCAGCGCAAGCTGTACTCCGATCTGACCGCAACCCTCGATTATGCCTACGGAGGTGTGCTCGACCTGTCGCGCCCCGACGTCCAACTGCAGGACGCGCGCGAGTGGATTCACGCCGAGCGGCGACAGGCGATGGCAGCGAAGTTCAGCGGAACTCTACCCAAGGCGAGGACGCGTTGGATCGCCTCCTATCGTTACACGGGCGGCCGCACCTTGACGCCAGTCGACCTCTTCAATACTTCGGCGGGCCAGTCGGATCCGTACCTGAATCTCTACATCCGGCAACCGATTCCAGGAAGTTTCCTCGCCGGACGCATGGAAGTTCTCATGGACCTGCGAAATCTTCTAGCGCAGGGCTATGTGCCCGTGATGGGACAGGACGGACACACGGTTTATCTGGTCCAATCGGCGCGCTCCGCGCGCGGCGGCGTGGCCTTCAGCTTCTAGAATCTGTAGATACTCGATCTGCTATTCCGTAGACTTCGGTGATATTCCCTTCCACTAACTTCGTTCTGTGAAGTTGCGCACTGTTCTTTCGCGCACAAACGTATATAATGCCGCGCATTCAAGTGGAACTGTGTTTGCTATGCGCGGAGCGTGGGTCTGTTCCAATGCCCGCGACGACTAAGGAGGACCAGGAATGAAACGGCATTTATTATTAATGGCGTTTGTTGTTCTCTCCCCGGCCATGCTCTTCGGCCAGACCTTTCGTGGGACAATCCTCGGCTCCGTCACCGATTCCTCCGGAGCATACGTTGCCGGAGCAACGGTCAAAGTGCGCAACCTGGGCACTGGCCTGGAGCGCACGACGACCACAAGCACGGATGGAAGTTACTCCGTGCCCGAATTGCCCATCGGCACCTACTCCGTCACCGTGACCCAGACCGGATTCCAAACCGCAATCACCAACAACGTCGAGGTGAACGTAGCCACTGAGCGGCGCGTCGATGCGCAGTTGAAGACCGGCCAAATCACGCAGACGGTTGAGGTCTCAGGCGGGGACCTGCCTCAAATCGAAACTCAGTCCAATGAGCTGGGAGGTGTGCTGACGAGCAAGTCGGTCGAGGACATGCCCATCAACGGCCGCGACTACACCAAGTTGATCTTCTTGAATCCCGGTGTCGCCGGTTCGCCCGACCAGATCACCGATTCCCCCGGATCGTTTGGTGAGTTCTCCATGAACGGCGCCCGTGGACGCTCCAACAATTACCTGCTCGACGGCACGGACATGAACGATGGATACCGTAACGACCCCGCCATCAATCAGGGCGGTGTGTTCGCCGTTCCGTCGGCCATTCTGCCGATTGGCGCCGTCGCCGAGATGAAGGTGCTTTCCAACTTCCAGCCCGAGTATGGACGCAACGCCGGCGCCGTGGTCAACATCGTGACCAAGAG
>Ga0209415_10009447_pt1 | contig 16749 bp, 15 predicted proteins | sample PeaSoiSIISIP2007_FD_187696 | JGI IMG/M metagenome (GOLD analysis project Ga0209415, IMG submission 187696) | Peat soil microbial communities from Weissenstadt, Germany - SII-SIP-2007 (SPAdes) (version 2) | ecosystem: Environmental > Terrestrial > Soil > Wetlands > Peat | place: Germany... | reverse complement strand
AGCGGCCCTCCAATCGCTAATCCGTCCTCCGATCGATCTGGTAGGGCACTCTATTCGAGGGGGGTCCACGTTCGCATCCGCCCCGCCGGGGTCCGAGCGTCAGATTGTCACTAGAACTACTGACTGAGGGGCGACGTTGAACCCGCTGACGAGGTTGCAGAGGGACCGCGTGACCTCCCCGGTGGACGTCCAGGTATACCCCATGCCACATCCCGAATGAGGGAACCCAGATCCGCGGAGGACGAGGTGGAACGTCTGCGTGATGTTGGTGCTGACGACGAGCAGCGACCACGCGGATCCGGTCTGCGTCGCTTCGGCGTAGATCCCCTGCTGCCCTTCGAGCTGGGACGCGTGCCAAGTGGTTCCCAGCTTTGTGAACAACTGGGTGTAGATCGAGTAGAATGTCGTGGTCCCACCGTTGTAGAGGGCATCCTTGGAGCCGAGGGCCCAAGCCCACCAGCCCATGTCGGGGAGCCGGTTCTGCATCGATTGGACGACCAGCGCCGATTCGAAGACGTCCATGGCCCATGTCCCCATGAACACGGGGTTGAACACCGAGTGGCGAGTGAACACCCCAACCTCGGTCATGTAGAGGGGTTTGCCCTCCGTGGCATTGCTGGCGTTCTGGTACCCAGCCGTCATCCCTTCGGGGCCCGTGAGCGTGGCGTAGAAGTTGGCGAGCGTCGGGGTCACGGTCTGTGAATGCGCGGGATGAGCATGCATCGCGTACGCGGCGCACGCGGCCTGGTCATAGACGTTGGCCTCGAGGGCTTGGATCCACTTGATCTCCGGGCCCGCCCCTTGCTGACCGCTTCCTCCGAGGCACATGGCCGGCGGTACGTGATGTCCCCCGAGTGCGGCGGTGACCGCTTGGATCGCGGCCTCGGTCTCGTTGGCGAACGCCGTGACCGTCGTGTTGCCGGTATTGCACGGATGGCCGGCCGCCAGCTGGGCCCAGGAGATCCCAAAACAGTACCAGTGGGCCGGCTCGTTACCATAGAGGAAGTACTCGGGCGAGAAATGGAGCGTGTTCACGATGTAACTGGCTTCGTAGGCGTCGGTGGAGGAGCTGTTGATCTCCATCGGGAGTCCGATGATCGCGTGGCACGCGATCGCCTGACAGTCCGTGATGAACTGCCGAATCGGGATGTTGGCTTTCGACGTGGAGCCCACGCCATAGAGCACGCCGGACGTCAGGTTCAGGCGCTCGGTAACGTTGGCCTCCGGGTAGACGAGTACCTTCGTAGGGGTCTCGCCGATGAAGTGGGCCGGATCTGGTCCAGGGTTCTTGTCCGCGAGGAGGTCCAGGCCCCAGAAGTCGGTGGGTTGCGCTACGGCCGGGCCCAGCCGCAGGTGCAAGGTCGGGGTGGCCGATGAAGCGGAGACGGCCCCCGTCGAGGCGGCCAAGAGTACCGCGATGACGAGAACGGCCGCGGCCGCCCCAAGGGCCCCCCCCCACGAGTTCGCTCTCGCGTACGAGCGAGGGTGTCGACGCCGTGAGAATGGCCCGGTCCGAACACCGGAGGGACTGGTTGGAGGGGCGACCGGTCCTCTCAGAGCCCCGCCTCCATCCGTCCGGTCGCCCCGCCATACGGATCCTCCTGGCAAATCTCGGACCCCCCATCTGTCGTTCCCTGCATCGCGGGCGAGCCTGTCCGACCAAGGTGTCGAAAGCCTCACCTCACCAGTAAAGGCTCCCCCGCACCTCGTGGAGTCGAGAACCACGGGGGCGCGTCCGAAGAGTGTTCCCCCCGATGCCCCCCACGTGCGGCGAAATCGGACTTGAGGACATCCCCAGTCGCGCATGTCCTTCCCGGCCCCCTTCTCGGGTCATCCCTCGCCGGCGTAAGATAGCTTGTCCCCCACGGCAGCGGCTGGCTGTGCCACTCCGTGTGGATGGTCGGAGCGATCTTCGGATTGATCGGGGGACTGAGTCAACGATTCGTATCCCTCCCGCCAGAGAAATACCGACGATGGTCTGTGTGGAATCGCTCCATCTGGAGGGCCCGCGGCTTCGGGGCACGTCGGGACGCCTCGGGACATCGAGCACGGAGGTCTCGTCCGGCCCGTCTCGGAGGCCATTCGGATCGGGCATCCCCACCTCTAACGGAGTCGGTCCGACCCTCCTACCCGATCGTCCGCCGGTCCGGAGAGCCCGGCCTCAGATCCACTCCTGGGCTCCTACGGATCCAAGGCCGGCTTGACCGATCCCCCGCCGACGGGCCGCAGAGGACGAGGGGAACACTTATTTCCCGCGATCGTTCCATTTCGCCATGCGGTACCTCATTCGTGGAATCGTTCCCGCGGACGTCGGCAACAAACTAGATGCATCGGGTGGCCCGGGCAAGCTCCTCGCTCACATGATGGCCCGATTCAAGCCCGAATGCGCGTACACCAACTACGAAAGGCGCGAGGTCATCCTCGTGGTCGACTTTGAAACCCCGGCCAAGCAGGCCGAATTCATGATCCTCTGGTCCCGGTGGTTCGGGAACTACACCGAGATGACGTCCATCCACCCCATGTCGGAGACCCCCAAGGTCGCCGAAGAGGCGATCGGACACGTCGCCAAGGCCCCCCAGTGGCCCTAGCACCCCTCTCGGTCTGAGGGTCTCGCCTCGGGCGTCAGGGTGGCCCCCTTCGGGGCCCCGCCCGGGGGACCCGGGCCGTCCCCGCCGTCGGCGGCGGCTCCCACAGTATAAGAGGGCCATCGACCTGAATGGTTTCCGTTGACTTCCCCGGATGGGGCCGCTCCGCCATTCGAACCGTACCGCACCAAGGTGGTCGAACGGATCCCGAACCCTTCGCCGGCTGATCGGGAGGTTGCCCTGGAACGAGCTCACTACAACCTGTTTCAGGTGAGGTCGGATGAGATCCGGATCGACCTGCTGACCGATTCTGGAACGGGGGCCATGAGCGACCGCCAGTGGGCGGCGCTCATGCTGGGCGACGAGTCGTACGCGGGCAGCCGGAATTTCGCGCACTTCGAGTCTGTGGTCCGGGAGCTGACCGGCTTCCCTCACATCCTCCCGACGCACCAGGGGCGGGCCGCCGAGAACCTCCTGTTTTCGACCTTGTGCCGGCCCGGGTGTGTGGTCCCGAACAACATGCATTTTGACACGACGCAAGCCCACGTCCTCCACAACGGAGGTCGACCAGTGAATGTGGCGATCGCCGAGGCGTACGACCCGGAAAGCGAGATGCCGTTCAAGGGCAACGTCGACCTCCCCGCATTGAAGGGGGTACTGGACCGGGAGGGAGCGGACCACGTTCCGCTCGTGATGGTCACCATCACCAACAACACGGGAGGCGGCCAACCGGTTTCCCTCGCGAACCTTCAGGAGGTCTCCCAGCTCGCACGGGCCCGAGGCATTCCGCTCTACCTCGACATGTGCCGTTGGGCGGAGAACGCCTATCTGGTTCGCGAGCGGGAACCGGGCATGGAGACTCGGACGATCCGCGAGATCGGGCGCGCGTTCTTTGACCTCGCCGACGGCGCAACGATGAGCGCCAAGAAGGACGGGCTCGTCAACATCGGCGGGTTTGTCGCGACGCGCGATCCGGACGTCGCCACCCGCCTGAACGAGGCTCAAATCCTCTTCGAAGGGTTCACGACGTACGGGGGCCTCGCCCGGCGCGACCTGGAGGCGATGGCGGTCGGGCTGCAGGAAGCGACGGAACTGGACTATCTGGAACACCGCATCGCACAGGTACGCTATCTCGCAGCCCGCTTGGCCGCCCACGGGGTTCCGCTGCTCCGGCCGATCGGGGGGCATGCCGTATATCTCGATGTCCGGCGGTTCCTCCCCCACCTCTCCCTGGACGACCTTCCCGGCCAGGCGCTCGTCGTCGAGATCTACCGAGAGGGGGCGATCCGCTCGGTGGAGGTGGGTTCGCTCATGTTCGGGACCTCAGAAGGAGAGCAGCGTTCCCTCGAGTTGGTGCGGTTGGCGGTGCCTCGACGGGTCTACTCCGCCGCCCAGTTGGCCTATGTCGCGGACGCGGTGGGACGGGTCTACGCTCGCCGCCGGGCGGTCGGGGGGATGCGGTATATCCACCGTCCCGAGCGACTGCCCCACTTCACCGCAAGGTTCGCCCCCGCCCTAGCCCCCCCCGCTCGGGTCGGATAGGGCGAAAGGCCCTTCCCCACCTCGGTGGGGCCCGGCCTGTATCAAGGCGCCCGCCGAAGCGCGATTTTCCGAATTGCCTATAAGGGGGGGGCCTTAGGTGGATTCCTCCGCGGGTTATACGGCAATGAGCTTCGAGACCCCAACCTCTCTCGGTACGCGCCCCACGAACCAACCGATGCCGAACCTGGAACTGCGGCCGGATATGAACCCGAGAGGCCCCGCGCCCCCCCACACCATCGATGCGGCCGACCTGGAGCGATTCCGTGGTGCGTTTGCCACGGTCATCCTTCCCACTCTTAACGAGGAAAAGGGGCTCGCCCGAACCCTCTCCGAACTGCCGCTCGACCGATTTGACGAGCCGGGCCAGCGGGTCGTTCCCGTCGTCATCGACGGGGGCTCGACCGACGGAACTCTCGAGGTCGCCCGCGAGTGGGGCATTCCCGTGCTCCGGCAGACGAGCCGGGGCAAGGGCGGGGCGATGATCGAGGCCATGGCGTGGGTCTATCGGCAGGGGATCCCCTTCGCGGTCGTTCTGGACGCGGACGCGACCTATCCCTCGGATCGGATCCTCCCGACCCTCGACCTGCTCCGAGGCGGAACGGACCTCGTCATCGGAGTCCGTCGCAGGGTATGGGGCCCTCCCCGGGACCTCCAAGACCTGGTCCACCGGGTCGGCAACCTCGTCATGAGCTATACGTCGAGCCTTCTCTCGCGGCGAACCATCCTCGACCTGTGCAGCGGGTTCTGGGGGGTTTCGACCCAGCAGTTCATGGAGCTGGGGCTCGATGGCCATACGTTCGCGATCGAGGCCGAGCTCGTCCTCAAATCGCTCCGGCGGGGCCTCAACGTTCAGCAGATCCCCATCCGATACCGCGAGCGGATCGGAATCGCCAAGCTGCACGCCGTCCGCGACGGAGGGCAGATCCTGCTCGCGATCCTCCAGCATGCCCGCGCTAGCCCCGTTCCCGGCTCGTCCGATACGAACCCGGCCCCGTGGGGTCGTGACCTGCTCTCCATCGGCCTCTCCCTCGGCATCTCCGGCGCCATCGTCGAATGCCAGCCGACCGACGCCGTCGAAGCGGCGGACATCGCCCGGTTCCTCCAGCGCAACCTCCCCGAGACCCGGGTGCGCGTGGGGTCGTCCGGCCCGGGGACCTCGCGCTTTCCCGAGCTCCCGACGCACGCCTCGCCGGGCCCCAACGGCCACCCGCCGAGTCCCGAATCGCCGTTGGTCGTCTCCCTTCCTTCCGCCGTTCCGTATCCTTCGGATCCCCGTTCGGTGACCGTCTCGATCCGGAATCGCAGCCGTCAACTGACGATCGAGCTCCCCTCCGGGGAGGACAATCACACTCCGGAAGTTGTCTCGGCGGGCGGGTGGGCACGGGCCGGTGGCTGGATGGGCCCGGCGCGACCCCATCGGGAGAGGTTCCCTTCGCTCCGCGTGGTGACCTCGCGTCTCAACTTCCAGGTCGAGCATCAGCAGGAGACCCTGTTGTCGGCGAACGGGTTCCGTCCCGTCGAACGCCCGACGGTCACGAACCCCGAGATCCCCCGGCGACCGTTCGATGTCCTGGGCGAATCGGCGTCCGGCTCACGCTAGATTTCCGTTCCGCCGACAGGGCTCAACCTGGCGATCGGATCGGCTGAGCCCGTCACGGTTCGGGTTCGCAAGGGAACGTAGTTCGCCGCTCCTCTTGTTCGCGGGCGAGGGCCCGGCGGAAGCAGCGGGCAGAGCCATTCCCCTCCCCGAGCCGCGTCGGCACGCTCCAGGTTCGACCTCGTCCCCGCTTCCACCGAGCGAGACGTGGGTCGCCCCGGCCACTCCCGGCCGGAGGGATCGGGACAACTCGCCCGAGTTACGGCGGCGATGCCGAAGGAGGCCGCCGAGCGGCCCCCCGGCCCTTCGACGGCGGGCGATGACGCGGAGCGGCGGGCGCGACCGCCGGTGAGTGGGACTCCTGACGGTGGGCTTCGAGTGCCTCCTCCGAGCGGAACGTACGTCCGCACTCGGAACACATCGCCTCCACCTCGTCGTATTCGACGTAAGGCATGCGGAGGGAATGGACCCCCTCCTCAATTCGGTTTCGTCGCCGCCCCACGGACCCGTTGGTCGCGGCGGGGCGCTATCGGGGGATGCTGAGAGGCTTCGCCACGACGCTCGGGCCGCGGCCCACGACCACGTGCGCGTCGACGTAGGCGACGAGCAGCAGATAGTACGAAATGAAGAGGTAGGAGACGAGGAACTCGACCGGGGCGACGAACGCCGGGACGGAGAAGTTTCGGGCGCCGATGATCGAGACGATGGTCGGTAGCGCCCCGGCGATAGCGATCGCCACAGCGACCGAGACCGCAAGCGCCCAGACCAGTGCGATCGCCACGGCCGCGCGACCCGGGTTCGAGACCAGGTGGAAGACGAGGGTGGCGTAGGTGACGAAGGTACCGAAGACCAGGCTCCCCACGGCCGCTCCAAAGAGAACGGTCGCCCACACCGGGGTTCCGAGCGAGGGGATCCACACGAGGAGGGCCAACACGACGGCGGCGACCACCCCGCCGAGGAGGCTGGAGGCGAAGATGCGGTTTGCGGATCGGACCCTCGCCAGATGGAGCTCATTCCACTCGTGCCGGCCGATCCACACGAACAGGAGGCCCACGGCGGTCAGAGCGAGAGGGAGGAGGTAGAGCACGTTGGCTCCGGGGGCGCTCGGCCCCGAGACGTACCGGGTGTAGACCTCGCCGGTTCCCTCGATCGCGAAGCCGATCGAGAGGATGGTGAGGCTGATCCGGATGTTTCGGGTCACGGGGGGCCTCTCGGGGCCGGGCTACGCATCGAGAGAGATACCCGTTGCCGGTCGAATCTCCCCCCGAGGCCCAATGCGGCGTCCACCGGAGCACCTCGATCGCTTTCGAGCTGCGGGAAGGGATCGAGGCGCCACGTTCAGTGAGCGCTCGTGCGGGCAGGGGGCCCGCCCGTCCCTGTGGGGTGCAGCACGGCGGCGCTCACGAGCTTTGCGGCCACTGCGACGGCGCTGATCGCCTCGTTGGCGCCCGCTCTCCGGAGCTTGGCCAGGCTGCTGGGGGAGGTGGCGACGGCCACGATGCGCAACCCGCTCTGGATCCCGCGCGCCGTGATGACGGTCAGGAGGTTCTCGGCATCGGAGTCGTCGGCGGCGACCAGCGCCCGCGCTCGCTCGATCCCGACCGCTCGGAGGTCGTCCTCGTTCGAGGGTTCCCCGAGGTGGGCGGCCTCCCCTTCCCCGCGGAGGAGGTCGACCGCCTCGCTGTTCGGGGAGAGGATGATCGATCGCACGCCGTCCTCACGAAGACTCGCCGCTGTCGCCCGTGCGGCGGCCGACGCGCCGCAAATGACCACGTGGTCGCTCAGGTCTTCCATCTGCGCCCGTTCCAAGCGCTGGGCGATGCGTTCAAGCCGGCGCTCGAGGAACGGCAGGAAAAGGACGACCACGGCGGATAAGAACGTTCCCACGCCGAGGAGGATCAATACGACGACGAAGGCCGACGCGGTATCGGACTGGGGGATGTAGTCCGACCCGTTCGTCGAGATCGTGGTGACGGTGAAGTAGAGCGCCTCGGTCCACCCGTGGATGGCGGGCTTGAACTGACCCCCGAGCCACCGCGCCCCCGTCATGCCGAACAGGAGGGAGAGGAGGGCCGCGACCACCACGAGGAGCTGGGTCGATTCCGGACCGGACGACGACCCTCGGAAGAATCCCACGGAGTAGGGGAAGATCAGCGCGGCGAGAGCGCAGGCAGCCACCGCCGACGAGAGGGAGAATGGGTTCGGGCTCACGATCGCTGCGAAGAGCGTCAGCGCCGGCGCGAGAAGCGAGAAGAGCCACGCCACGACGCTCCGGTCGGCGATACGGAACGAGATCGCAACCAGGAGCGCGCCTGCGATGGCATCGAAGGGCGGATCGTAACCGGCGAAAGCGTCGTTGTAGAAGTTCGGAAGTGCCAGGAGCGAGGAGAGGAACCCCATCGCGAGGAGGAAGACCCCGGTTCCCGCGGTGGCGAACACCAGTTCCCTGGTTCGAGGAGGGAGGGCGCGGCGCGGACGGGAGGGCCCGGCCGTTCCGGGAGGTCGGCCGAGGAGGGTAGCCCCGCCGCCCGTCATCGAAGAACGCAGACCGACCGTCTAGAAAAACGCACGTTTCGTGCGACGGGGCATGTCCGGGGCCGGCGACCGGTATACCCCCGACCCGCGGAGGGGTAGGGCAGGGTCAGCCGGCACTCAATTCCTGGAGGAGCCCCGGCACACGACCGAACGGAATGACCTGCCCGGTCGCGACCGAGAGTCCCGGGGGCGCCCGTTCACAGACGAGGCTCCCACCCCTCCGATCGTGAGTCGGATCGGCGCGCACCTCGAAGACGAAATCGAACGCCCAGCGGCCTGCCCCCGGCGGTCCGGTGGCGGCGAAGATCGGGGTCACCCCCGCCCGCACCATTGCGTCGACGATCGGCCGCACGTCCGCCGCGGTCGTGGGATAGTACGGGCGGACCCGGTCGGTGTTGGCAAAGACGAACACGGGACGACGACCCTCGCTCCCCGACCGGCTGACCGCTTCTTGCACCGTCCGGGGGAGTCGGAGGAAGTCCGTGAACTCCGCGACCTCCGGGGCCGGCTCGTCGGAGCGGACGACGGTCCACAGCGTACCGTTGGCCTGGGCGTTCTCGGGCCGCGCCTCCGCCTCCGAAACGATGTAGAGATGATCCCCCGGGATCCGTCCGAGGGCGACCGGGCCGCTCGGCTCCCCCGCACGGTCGGCATTGCGAATATCGACCCAGTACGGATTCGGGTCACTGAGCTTGCCCAGTGCTAGCGCGACGTGAAGGAGGAGGGAGCGATCCGTACCGTACATGTATGTGCCTAAGCCCTCCCCCCCCAGCGCCCGCAGATCGGGAGCGGCATCGCCCCGTTTCGAGGAGTGCATGCCGACAACAACGGTCGACCCTGCGATAAATACGTTAGCTTGCGCACCGGACGCGTCGCCCCGTTTCGCCTGGACCCGGGCCGAAGCCGCTCCCGCGCGTCGGAGGTTCCCAGCGACATAAGCCGGTTCGAGAGCCGGAGCGTGATCAATTCCATCCCGCGGTCAGCCTCCGGTACTCGGGCGTACTGCTCGTTCCAAACGCCTTGGAGTGGGCGGAAGTCACGGGCCTGTCCGTAGACGGACGGCTCGAAAGGGAGGTCGGGCCGAGATCCGATATGGATCCGTAGAATCAGAACCACCATCCATGGGGGGATCCACGGACGTCCCCCGGCCGTACGACCGAGGCGAGAGGCCCGTGCACGCAATCCCCCCGGTTCGCCGGGGCAATAGCGGAGGCGTTACCGCTTCTTCTTCGCCTTCGCCTTGCTGGTCTTCTTCGCCATAGCAATTCTAGTGAAGACTTCATCCTACATGAACGAGCCCACTGGGGCGCCCGCGGGCTCGCCTCCCTGATTTCGGAGCGATTCCAGCTCAAATCCTGACCCGAAACCCCTGATTCACCTCGATGGATCGCGCTCCACGGGTGAGGAAACGTGTTCAATACTCGGCCACATCGCGACGTAACCCGAGTCTAACGCACGTCGCTCGACGCGCGGGGCGATCACGGTTGCGGGTCCGATCTGACCGCGAGGCGTCTCTCTTTTCCGGAGATCCGCGGCCGCGTGGCCGACGCGAACCGAGGAGGTTCCGACTTCGTACTAAATGACACGGAACGGGCGTGCCTTTGCGTGAATGGCCGCGATAACGGGTCGGCCGGTGTAGAGACACCCCGGCCCGGACAGTTTCGTAGATCGTCGACCCGTGCAGCTTGTCCACGAGCCGGCCACATTGAGTCGATGTCCCCCACCTTTCCGGCGAATCCGGACCGGCCGAGGAAGATCTTCGGGCGGGACCGGTCGGGGCCCGGCGCTGATTCGGAACTCTGGCGGGCGACCTGCTCAACCCAGGGTTCGGGCCGGTACCCGACGAATCGGAATCGGCCCTCGTAACTGGGGGAAGAAAGTCCATCGTGGCTGCACGGGAACTGGTCTGGACCCCAGGTCGTTTGCCCTCGAGGGGAGCTCCGTAATCAGGAGATCAGTTACCAGCGGTTGGAGCGGGGTCGCGAATGGCCGCTCCGGCCGCCGGAATCGGACGAGCGTCCCTCGCCCCGCCGGTCGCGGCGTCCCGTCGGAGGACCCCGTGAACGACGGTCCTGGTAACGGTCACGCCCTTGGGAACCGCGTCCCCGCCCCTGCGGCGGGGCGGAAGGGGGTGGGGCCGCCGAGTAGTCCCAGCCGGGAAGCGTGGCCCGAGGGATCGTCTCGCCGAGCAACCGCTCGATGCGGGAGAAGTCGGTAGCGTCCTCCGGGGCGATGAGCGAGATCGCCACGCCTCGTCGCTGGACCCGCGCGGTACGCCCGACCCGGTGGACGTAGGTCTCCGGCTCGTGCGGTACGTCAAAGTTGACGACGTGCGAAATGCCTTCGACGTCGACGCCTCGGGCGGCGATGTCCGTCGCGACCAACACGCGGTGATTTCCGCTCCGGAAACTCTCGAGGGCATGGATGCGCTGGCTCTGGCTCCGGTTTCCGTGGATCACGCCGGCCGATACCTGGGAGTGCTGGAGGTCCCGGACGAGCCGGTCGGCGCGGCGCTTCGTTCGTACGAAGACGAGCACGCTCGACATGGTGACATCCTGGAGCAGTTGGACGAGGATCCCGGTCTTCTGTGCGGAGGGGGCGGCGACCGCGAGGTGGGTGACTCCCACCGCTGCGACCGTCTTGGCGGCGACGTGCACCATCCGCGGGTCGCGGAGGAAATCGCGCGACAGGCGGACCACCTCCGGAGGCATCGTCGCGGAGAAGAGCATGGTCTGACGGTTGCGGGGCAACCGGTCGTGGATCCGCCGGACGTCGGGGAGGAAGCCCATATCGAGCATTCGGTCCGCCTCGTCCAGGACGAGGATCTCGAGGGATCGCAGGTCGACGTAGCCGCGGCTCATGTGGTCGAGAAGTCGTCCCGGCGTCGCGATGATGATCTCGGCCCCTCCTCGGAGCGCCAGCTCCTGGGGTCGCATGCCGACCCCACCGTAGACGGCCGCCCCGCGGAGGCTGGTATGACGGCCGAGCTGCTGAAGAAAGCCTTCGGCTTGGATCGCCAGTTCGCGCGTCGGAGTAAGGACCAGAGCGTAGATGCGCCCTTTCGGTCGGGTCAGGAGCCGCTCGAGGATGGGGAGGAGGAACGCCGCGGTCTTTCCGGTCCCGGTCTGCGCGGTTCCTATGAGGTCGCGTCCGTGGACCGCATCGGGGATCGTGCTTTCCTGGATCGGAGTGGGCTCGGAGTAGCCCATCTCCCGGATGCCCTCGCGGAGGCGGGCATTGAGAGGGAGGTCGTCAAAGGTCGGCCGCGGCTTGGCGCTCATGCCTGCAGGGCTCTTGGGGTCGCTCATATTCGCTTCGGGCGCCCCGATCTGGGTAGGTCGATGGCGGGTCCGGCTGGCGCCATCATGTGGGCCTAGGTTTATGAGCCCTCCCCTAGGGGTGACTCGGGGTCGCACGGCCGAGGGGGTAATGCCCCCTGAACGGGCTCGCGCGTGAACTACACGGCCGACCGTAGGTTAGGGCTCGGGCGTCGACCCGGCGGGCCTCCGCGCCCCAATCCCTGGACGCCCAACCAGGCCGCAGCGCGCTGGGCTATTACGGTCCGGGCCGCTCGAAGAGGCCGATGACGTTGCCCTCGGTATCTTTGAAGTAGGCCGAGAAGCCCATGCTGCCGTCGCCGATCGGGGCCCTCTTCTGAACCATCTTTCCCCCGTGTTTCTCGATGACCGTCGCGGTTGCCGAGATGTCGTCGACCATGATCGTGATGGTGGGGGCGTGGAGAGGGGCTTGGCGGCGGGTCATCCCGCCGTTGATGCTGCCTGGTTCCTTCGGCATCCCTTCTCCGTCTGACTCGGTCGTCCGAACCATGGCGTAGTTCATTTCAGGGATCGAGTCAAGATGCCAGCCGAAAGTCTCCTGGTAGAACTTGTGTCCGCGTTCGACGTTGTCCAACGGTATCTCAAAGTGCACGACCTCGCCGCTCATGGGCCTCTCCGACCAGCGTGCGGCCTTGGACTTAAAAAGGATGTCGGGGGGGAGGGCACCGTAACTTTAGCGGGACCTAAAGATTCAGATTCTTCTGTGGCACCGCTGGCGGGCCGGCGGCGAACTTCGATGGCGCGCCACGGCCCGAAGCTGACCGCTACCGGAATCCCCGTCGGACCCCCGCCCCGAAGGCTCATCTCGTTCGCGCGGGTCGCCCGATCGACTGTGGAGGCTCGGTGGCAGAAAGCGCTCGCGCAGGTCCTCCGGCTGACGGACGTTCCGTTACGGAAAGCCGGTGTCCAGTGGGCCTTGGTCGGGTCGGCCGCCACGGCGCTTCAGGGTTGTGCGGTAACTCCCGGGGACCTGGATTGGCTGTTCCTTGAGCCCGGGGGAGTTGACGTATTCGCTCGGCTCATGGCGCCGTTCGCCCCGACCTCCTGCCCTTCCGAGCCCGGAACCGACTCATGGGTATCCACAAAGGCGGCGCCGATCGCCGACGGCCCCGACCCGTCACACTTCGAGTGGCGATGGGGACGATGGTATGTGCAGGGATTCAAGGTAGAGGCGGCGAACATTCGCGCGCCGGACGGGATCCAAGGGGCGGAACCTGGAATATGGGAAAATGGGCCCCGCATGTGGCCGCATTCCCGTCGCGTCGCTTTCGGTCCCTGGAAGGTTCGGGTCCCTCCCCTGGAGGTCCAGCTGGCGACCAGCGCGCGCCGAGGACTGACCGATCGGACCGAGGCGATAGTACAGACCCTCCACCACGTCGGCACGGATGAACGGTTGTTGAACGAGAGTCTCGGCGGGGACGACCTTCGCGGGTTGCTCGCCCGATTCTCAACTGCCTCGGCATGAGGTACTCCTTCCGACGCCAGTCCCCGACCTGTTCCGATAGAACCGTGAGGGGAAAACGGTCCCGACGAGTTACAGTACCCAGGGGGCGGGAGAAACACGGGGTGATGGGGTTCCTATCGTGGGGCGCCCTCCCCTCCCCGGGACGGTTCGCCCGAGGTCGGGGGAAGGGACGCCGGGTTCCCCACCCCTTTTAATCAGGGTCCCGGATGCGGGCCGTGATGGGGATCCCCAAACCGATCGTGGACCAATTGCTCCGGGAGAACGAGCGCCACGAGTGCCCTGATGCTCCCGACGTCTGCGTCCGGATCCGCGCCATCGCGGAGCTGCCGACCCGGTTCGGCGACTACCAGGTGGTCGCATTCCTGAGCAACTCGGATCACAAGGAGCACGCTGCGTTCGTCCACGGGAACATCTTCGAGAAGGAGGCAGTTCCGGTCCGGATCCACTCCGAGTGCCTGACCGGGGACGCGATCGGGTCGCTCCGGTGCGACTGCCGAGACCAGCTCGTCGATTCGCTCGAGAAGATCGGGAAGATGGAAGGGGGGATCGTCCTCTACTTGCGCCAAGAGGGCCGTGGGATCGGGTTCGCGAACAAGATCCGTGCCTACCAGCTCCAAGACGCCGGGGCCGACACCGTCGAGGCTAACGAGATGCTCGGCTTCCGCCCCGACGAACGTGACTACGGCATCGCCGCGCACATGCTCAACTCTCTCCACGTCCAGTCCATCAAGATCATGACCAACAACCCGGACAAGGTACGCGACCTCCGGACGCACGGGGTCACGATCGTGGAGCGGATCCCGGTGGTCATCCCACCCACCGTTCGCAACCTCGGCTACCTCGAAACGAAACGTCGGAAGATGGGCCACCTGCTCGACCTCGAGCAGAACGATGGGGTCGACGCTCCCTCGGAAGCGGCCGACGTCGGTCACCGTGCTTCGGACCCGGGTCCGGCGTAGAGTCCCGGCCCTGGGCGAACTAGAGGTCCCGAAGGGCTTTCTCGATCTCCTCTCGCGCAGCGTCCAGGTCCCGGGCCACCCGTCGTGCGGCTCGGGCCGCCCCCCCCTTCGGGCCGTCGGCGCGGGCCTGCATCTTCGTGGCCAGGCGTTCCGTGAACCGCGCGGCCGCCGCGGTCAGGTCCCGCGCCGCCCGGGCCGCCTCCGCGACGATCCGGTCGACCGCCTCGGGCGACGACCGCTCTCCCTCGGAGGTCATCGAGGTCGGCTTCCCGCACTTCGGGCACGTCCCCGCGCCTTCGGGCAGATGAGTCCCGCACCACCGACAGAACATGGACGCTCCTTCGCCCGGGCTAGAACGTCGGGGCTAGATAGCCGTTCGACCCCCCGGGCCCCGGACGAACCCAATCGCTCATCGTGGTCGGCCCGATGCCGCCGTGTCGTGGCGGCCCCGAGTTCCTCGGGGAGAAGGGCGGTCGGTGACCGAGCCGCGAGAACGGGCTGAGAGGGGATCGCCCGGGCTTGGCCTTCCCGATCGGTCGGTCCCTTATCCCGAATGGAACGGGGCGTTTGGGGTCAGCGACCTCTCTCCCCGCCCCGAGGAAAGATTTCTCTAAGGACATCCGGCACTCCCTCCCGGTAAGTTGGGGATCGGGGCCGCCAGCCGAGCCCCTGGAGCTTCTCGTTCGACGTCGGTCGGTCCGCGGCGAGGTGGTACGCGACCACCTCTCCGAGCTCGGCAATCGCGACCTCGGGAGTGATCGACCGCGCGGGCGCGACCCCGAGCTGGGCGGCAACAAAGTCGACGAACTCCCGCAACGATGCGGGGCTGCCGTCGACGACGTTGTAGATCGCTCCGGCGGCACCGGACCGGAGGACCCGCGCGAACGCCGACCCCGTGTCGCGCAAGGCCACGAACGACCATCGGTTCGTTCCCTCTCCCACGACCGTGTATTCACCGGAGCGGATCGAACCGGCGAGGGCTCGGAACCAGGATCCGTCCCCGTAGACCATCCCGGGACGAACGATCAGCACCTCCAACTCGCCCGGCGCGTTCGCGCGAAGCCCGACTTGCTCGGCATCGAAATTGACCTGCGACTCGCCGCGCGGATCGACCGGCGAACCCTCGTGGATCCAATCGGGCTGGCTCTGGTAGACCCAGTACCCGGACCCGACGATGAGGCGGGCGATCCTCTCTTCTCGGGCCGTTTCGAGGAGCACTCGCGTCCCTTCGACCCGCACGCGGGCCGCGTCCTCGCCTCCCGACGGGTGGGCCGCCAAATGGACCACCGCCCCACACCCTCGGGCCGCGGCGCGAAGGGACGTCGGGTCGAGGATGTCACCGAGGAAAGGGATTCCACCGGACCCCCGAACCAGTTCCCCCTTGGCCATATCCCGAACGAGGCCATGCACCTCATGCCCGTCCTCGGCCAGAGCGCGGACGACCGCGCGGCCGAGGAATCCGCTCGCCCCGACGACGAGGACCCGCGCGGGGCGGGTCGAAACCCCCGAGGGGGAGGCCATCGGACTCGTCATGGAGGGAGGTCGATCCGGCAAAGCCACCGCTCCCGATAACGGCTCTTTCAGGAGGGACGACGCCGGCTCGCCCGACCCTCGCGGGCGGTCTTACGAGGACGAAGAACCCGCCGAGACCGGCGTGGTCGTGCTCGCGGATTGCGGGAGGCTGATCAAGCCCAGGAACAGCAGGACGATCCCGAGGAATTCGGCGTAGTACAAGGCCACGGGGAAGGAGGCGATGTAGAGGGTGCCGCCCGCCCCGAGGATCAGCGCTCCGGCGATCATGAGGAGGGTCTGCCAGCGCCAGGTGCGGCGGAGCGACAAGTACGAGGCCGTGAGGAGCACAACGGTGGCCGGGAAGGTGACCAGCGAGGAGAGCACGAGGAGCAGGAGGGGCGGGTCCCCGGTGATGATCCCAGCGGAAACCATCGACGCCGGTGGCAACGGGGTCAGGAAACTGAATAGTCCGACGATCCCGCACGTCGCGACGATGTAGTACGTGTACGCGCGCTCGACCCGGGGGCGGCGAAGGATTCGGGTGGCGCCCAGCGAGAGGACCCCTACGATCGCCGCGGAAAAGAACACATAGAGCTGAAGCAAGAAGCTCGACACCGATCCCAGGTAGACCACCGATTCTACGATCATCGCTCCCGTCGCGAAGACGAGTCCGGCTCCCCACATCAGCTGGGGTCGGCTCGGGGAATGGCGGTACCTGGCGATGGCGCGTACCGAAAGCGCCAACAGCATGAGGGAGAGGAGAACGAGCGACGCGGCGACCGCGTCCTCCAGGGTGCTCACGTGGCGCCCCCGGCTCGGTTCCGCGGTCTTCGGTACGTCTCGATCCCCATTGGCTGGCTTGTTGCACCCTGTTGCCGGGACCTTAATCCCCCTCCCGTACGAACAAACGAACCTCCCGACGTCTCGCGAGTCCGAACCGCCCCCTGCCACTACCGCCGTAGGGAAGTGGGCGTTGTGCCGTCGCATGGCTGCGCCGTTTTGGATATGTAGGGTCGCCCCATCGACCGGCCGAGATGGCGGCGCAGGTCTGCCCGAGTTGTGGGGGAGGCAATCCGGCGGGAGCGGCGTTCTGTCAGTATTGTGGTGGAGCCTTCCAGGCAAGCGGGTCCCCACCGTTGCCCTCCGACACTCCCCCGGTCGTTCCCCCGTTCCAAGGGCCCCGGGGCGGCACGGCGGGAGACCCGCGCCCCCCGAA
>Ga0209415_10009445_pt1 | contig 16752 bp, 10 predicted proteins | sample PeaSoiSIISIP2007_FD_187696 | JGI IMG/M metagenome (GOLD analysis project Ga0209415, IMG submission 187696) | Peat soil microbial communities from Weissenstadt, Germany - SII-SIP-2007 (SPAdes) (version 2) | ecosystem: Environmental > Terrestrial > Soil > Wetlands > Peat | place: Germany... | reverse complement strand
GAAAAGAAGGCTGCCGCTTAGAAAATAGGGCTTAAACTCAGAGCGGAACCTGTCCGGAAATCATTGACACGTTCCGCCAAACCTTGTGGGCAGATCCGTGGCTCGCGCCATCGTCTTCAAGACTGTCGCCAAGGCAACCAGAGCCTGATCCCCAGCGATGTGTCCATATGTGTCATTGATCGGTTTGAAATGGTCGATGTCGATCATAAAAAGGCTTGCGTCAGTGCCATATCGCTTGCTTCGGAGAAACTCAGCTTCGAAAGCCTCAGTAGCGGTCCGTCGGTTAACCAATCCTGTAAGAGGATCTGTCCGAGCCATGTCTTGGAGCGTCTGCTCCAGGCGCTTACGCTCAGTGATATCGTCGAAAATCGCAAGAACTTGGTCGCCAATCCACACGCCGAGAATGGAAACCGTCTTGATCTCTCCGTTATTGCACGTGACATGGTATTCTTGTGCTTCAATCTCGGATCTTTCAGCGCGGGCCTTATCCAAATAGCTCATCCACGCCGAAACGACTTCGGCACGGTAGGCTTCGTCGGGATAGGCCAGCCGGTACCAATGGTCCACGGTTGGCACGTCTTGGGGATGATAGCCGAACACCTCGACGAACTTTTGGTTGACGTAAACGATTCGCCCGTCCGTCCCGACGAGACCTATCGAAAGCGGACAATTCTCAACCAATCTCTTGAACCGCGCCTCGCTTTCCGCCAGATCAAGATTGGAGCGAACGATCCGGCGCCCGATCAGGCCCGCCACGATAAAGCCGACAAGGGAGGAGACGATCGCGCCGCCAAGTTCCCACCAAAGCCAGCGGTGGAGATCCTCCAATAAGACTGCCTTTGGAACTCCGATCGCCACGCTCCAGCCCGACATTGGTGACCGGCTGAAAGCGCTTTCTACCAGTGTGCCGTCAAGGGTGACGTCTTCCAGCATGCCTTCGGCGGCAAGAGCAATATTTTGGCGGAGGATGGGTCCGCCGGGCTGTCCTACAAATTTTTCCGGGTTCCTGGTGCGAGCCACGATCACACCATTCTGATCAATGATCACGCCAACCCATTCGCCCGGGAAGTGATGCTGGGAAAGCAGCGCTCCGAAGCGTTCGGCTGGGAACGTCATCGAAAGATCGTAAACGACCCGCCCGTCGTTCATGACCGGTACATCAACGCCAATCAGGGCCCGGTGAGTGATTGCCCCCGGAAACAGTCCTGATACGATCGGTTTGCCGTCCTCAAAGATCAGGCGAACGACGTCTGAATTGTTTCGCTTGGGAAGGGGCTCGCCAAGAGCGCGGAAGGAATTCACCAACTGCTGGCCGGCTTTATCGGCAACAATGATGTCGGCACCGGGAAAGGAGGCAAGCAAGGTCTTTATCTGGCGGTGAATGGCGGCAAGATCGGCGGTGGCAAAAGCCGGTGACGTTGCTAAAGCCCGTAATGCGGATTCGGCGGTAGAAAGTTCGCGATCAACTGTCAGCATTAGCCCGCGTGTCGTCGCAAGCGTTTGCGTCAAGGTCTGTTCTTGCCGGGCTTGGTAAGACTGATAAATCTGGACGCTTGTCGCTATCCAAAGAGGCAGGACGCAAGCGAAAACGAGAATAACAATACGTAGATTGATCTTTGATGGCCTGTTGGCTTCCCGCCCAGAGGGTGGAGCAACAAACGCGCCCCAGTTTCCTTTCGCCATTTCCTGTCGAGCAAAGTCATCAGCTTTGTTCATCGCCACCCCAAATTAGATTTCTCATTCGAGGTTTCTAAAAAAGGCCGGCGGTAGCCGTTGAGGCCGAAGCAGGCTTCTTCTTGCTCATTGATCTCGCCTCGTTGCATTGCACATGCCCTTCGCCGATTTTGACGGAGAAGGAAGTCCCCTATTCTATCTAAGAATGGTATGCCCAATCGACGGCGAACGCCAATGCGCCGATACAGCGGGTGAGCAACTGCGCCGCCGACTTTGCCCATAAATTAGCCAGCGATCATTCAGCACGCATCTCTCTTAGGCAGTCACACCGCCCTCCCCCCGTCAAGCTATTGAACAACCTCGCATCCGCGAATGGCATGCCTCCTGCATAGCTGTCATCGAGTTTTTCATCCCTTCGTTCAATGGCGAGCGATCAAGGGACCCGAATCAAAGGCCATCCGGCAAAGACGCCAAAATGGCCTGATGAACAAAGGCGTTCAGCGACCGAACCCGGGTTTTGACCCGAGGATTCGACTCCGCTGGACGCCTTTTTTGTTTTCGCAGCCGAGGAGCGCGGAATGAGCAAAGGGAAACTGGTGGTGGTGGGCAACGGCATGGCCGGCATGCGCACCGTCGAGGAATTGCTGAAGATCGCCCCCGACACCTATGACATCACGGTGTTCGGCGCCGAACCGCAGGTGAATTACAACCGCATCCTGCTGTCCTCGGTACTGGCCGGCGAAAAGGCGATGGACGATATCGTCATCTCGCCCCGATCCTGGTACGACGAACACGGCATCACCCTGTTCACCGGCGATCCGGTGGTCGCCCTCGACGCCCAAGCCCAAACGGTCACCTCGGCCGGCGGACGGGTGGTTGCTTACGACAAGCTGCTGCTGGCCACCGGCTCCAATCCGCTGGTGCCGCCGATCCCCGGACTGGATCTGCCGGGCGTTTGCAGTTTTCGCGATATCAAGGACGTCGAGACGATGATCGGCGCCGCCGAAGAGCATCGGCATGCCGTGGTCATCGGCGGCGGCCTGCTCGGGCTGGAGGCGGCCTGGGGGTTGAAGCGGCGGGGCATGTCGGTGGCGGTGGTGCATCTGATGCCGACCCTGATGGAACGCCAGTTGGACACCGCCGCCGGGCAACTGCTGCAACGCGATCTCGACCGCCGCGGCATCGCCTTTTTCACCGACGGTCAGACGGAAGAAATCACCGGTGACGACCGGGTGCGATCAGTCCGCCTGGCCGACGGTCGCGAAATCCCCGCTGATCTGGTGGTGATGGCCGTCGGCATCCGTCCGAATATCGCGCTCGCCAAAGCGGCCGGATTGGACGCCAACCGCGGCATCGTCGTCGCCGACAATATGCAGACCACCGACCCCTCTATCTTCGCCGTCGGCGAATGCGCCGAACATCGTGGTCTTTGTTTCGGCCTGGTCGCGCCCTTGTGGGACATGGCCAAGGTCTGCGCCCATCATCTGGCCGGCGGCGAGGAGATGCTGTTTGCCGCGCCGGCGCTTTCGACCCGTCTCAAGATCACCGGCATCGACGTCTTTTCGGCCGGCGCTCTGGCCGCCGCCGATGAGGCCGACGACGAAATCACCCTGCAGGACGCCGCGCACGGCACCTACAAGAAGCTGATCCTGCGCGACGGAAAACTGGTCGGCACCGTGCTCTATGGCGACGTCGCCGACGGCGCCTGGTACTTCGATCTGATGCGCCAAGGCGCCGATATCGGCGCGATTCGCCAGACGATGATCTTCGGCCAGGCCCACGCCGAGACCGGCGGCAAGAGCGCCGCCCTCTCCGTCGCGGCGATGTCCGACGATCTGCAGGTCTGCGGTTGCAACGGCGTCTCCAAAGGCTCCATCTGCAAGGCGATCGCCGAGAAGGGGCTGACCTCGCTCGACGAGGTTCGCGCCCACACCAAGGCCTCGGCGTCCTGCGGCTCCTGCAGTGGGATGGTGCAGCAGATCCTCGCCCATGCCCTGGGCGGCGCGGTCGTCGAGGCCGAACCGGCGATGTGCAAATGCACGGATCATACCCATGACGAGGTCCGCCGGTCCATCGTCGCCCAGGGCCTGACAACCCAACAGGCGGTCCGGGAAACGCTGAACTGGAAGACGGAGGACGGTTGCGCCAAATGCCGGCCGGCGCTCAACTACTATCTGCTCTGCGCCTGGCCGACGGACTATGTGGATGACCAACAGTCGCGCTTCATCAACGAACGCGCCCACGCCAATATTCAAAAAGATGGCACTTATTCCGTGGTGCCGCGCATGTGGGGCGGGCTCACCACGCCGGCCGAGCTCCGCGCCATCGCCGACGTGGCGGAAAAATACGCCATCCCGACCGTCAAGGTCACCGGCGGCCAACGCATCGACCTTCTGGGCGTGAAAAAAGAGGATCTCCCTGGCGTCTGGGGCGATCTCAACGACGCCGGCATGGTCTCGGGCCATGCCTACGCCAAGGGATTGCGCACCGTGAAGACCTGCGTCGGATCGGAATGGTGCCGCTTCGGCACCCAGGATTCGACCGGACTGGGCGTCCGCTTGGAAAAGCTGCTGTGGGGAACCTGGACGCCCCACAAGGTCAAACTGGCGGTCTCGGGATGCCCGCGCAATTGCGCCGAAGCCTCGATCAAGGATATCGGCGTGATCTGCACCGAAGCCGGTTACGATATTTCGGTGGGCGGCAACGGCGGCATCGACGTCCGGGTCACCGAGCATCTCTGCCAGGTGAAAACGGAAGACGAGGTGCTGGAATACGCCGCCGCCTTCCTCCAGCTCTATCGCGAGGAGGCGCGCTATCTCGATCGTACAGCGCCCTGGCTGTCGCGCGTGGGCATCGACTATTGCAAGCAACGCGTCGTCGCGGACGCCGATGGCCGCCGGGCCCTTTATGCCCGTTTCCTGTTCTCGCAACGCCACGTCCAGATCGATCCCTGGGCCGAACGGGCCGACAAGGGCATCGAGGCCCACGAGTTCAAACCCTTACTGAAAGTCGGGTGAGTCATGGTGGATTGGATCGACGTCGGACATCTTGACGATATCCCCCGATTGGGCGCCCGCACCGTCGCCACGGCGCAGGGCGAGATCGCCCTCTTCCGCACCGGCGACGACAATGTCTTCGCATTGCACAACCGCTGCCCGCACAAAGCCGGACCGCTGTCCGAGGGGATCGTCCACGGCCACAAGGTCACCTGTCCTCTGCACAACTGGGTCATCGAACTGGAAAGCGGCGCGGCGGTCGCGCCCGATGTCGGCTGCGCTCCCAAGCTGCCGGTCAAGGTCGAGGAGGGCCGCATTTGGTTACAGCTCGGCATCCGCCTGAAGGTGGTTCATGGCTGAGATGGTCCGCACCACCTGCCCCTATTGCGGCGTCGGTTGCGGAGTCTTGGCGCGACGGACGGCGGATGGCTTGACCGTTTCCGGCGACCCCAACCACTCCGCGAACGCCGGCCGGCTGTGCGTCAAGGGCGCGGCGCTCGGCGAAACCGTCGGACTGGACGGCCGTTTGCTGCATCCGATGCGAAATGGACGGCGGATTGATTGGGACAGCGCTCTTGATGGCCTGGCCGAGGCGTTTTCCAAAGCCATCGCCCGGCATGGCCCCGACTCGGTGGCCTTCTATGTCTCCGGACAATTGCTGACCGAGGATTATTACGTCGCCAACAAGCTGATGAAGGGTTTCATCGGCTCGGCCAATATCGACACCAATTCGCGCCTCTGCATGTCGTCATCGGTGGCCGGCCACCAACGCGCCTTTGGCGCCGACGCCGTGCCGGGGTGTTATGAGGATTTGGAGTTGGCCGATCTGGTGGTGCTGGTCGGCTCCAACGCCGCCTGGTGCCACCCGGTCCTGTTCCAACGCATCCAGGCGGCCAAGGCCGCCCGCCCGGACATGAAGGTCGTGGTGATCGACCCCCGCCGCACGGCCACCGCCGAAGGCGCCGATTTGCATCTGGCGGTGCGGCCGGGCAGCGACGTCGCCTTGTTCAACGGCCTGCTTCGGCATCTGGCGACGAACGGACACACGGATCACGCCTTCGTCGCCGCCCATTGCAACGGTATGGCGGAGGCGTTGGCCGCCGCGGCCACCGAACCGGCCGACCCGGCTCTCGCTTGCGATATCGATCCCGATGATCTGGCCCGCTTCTACGACTGGTTCGCCGCCACCGATAAGGTCGTCACGGTGTATTCGCAAGGCGTCAATCAATCGAGCGCCGGCACCGACAAGGTCAATGCCATCATCAATTGTCATCTGCTCACGGGCCGCATCGGACGCCCTGGCATGGGGCCCTTGTCCTTCACCGGGCAGCCCAACGCCATGGGCGGACGGGAAGTCGGAGGTCTGGCCAATCAACTGGCCGCCCATATGGGATTCGATGCTCTCTCCCGCGATCGGCTTGGCCGATTCTGGCAAAGCCCGTCCGTTGCCCAACGCCCCGGCCTGAAGGCGGTGGACCTGTTCCAGGCCGTCGCGCAAGGCCGCATCAAGGCCCTGTGGATCATGGCGACCAATCCGGCGGTCAGCCTGCCCGACGCGAGCATGGTCCGCCACGCCTTGGAACACTGCGACTTCGTTGCCGTCTCCGATTGCATGGAACACACCGACACCACCCAGCGCGCCCATCTGCTGCTGCCGGCGCTGACCTGGGCCGAGAAGGACGGCACGGTGACCAATTCCGAGCGCCGCATCTCCCGGCAACGCCCGCTGTTGCCGCCGCCCGGCGAGGCGAAGCCCGATTGGTGGATGATCTGCCGGCTGGCCGAACGGCTGGGATTCGGCGCCGCCTTCCCCTATGCCGGCCCCGCCGAAATTTTCGCCGAACACGCCCGCCTGTCGGCTTTTGAAAACGCCGGAACGCGGGCCTTCGACATCGGCGGTTTGGCAACGGCCGACTATGACCGGTTGACGCCGATTCAATGGCCGGTCCGGCAAGCGGGCCGTGCGACGCCGCGCTTGTTCGACACCGGCGCCTTTTTTCATGCCGACGGCAAGGCGCGGCTGATCGCCGTTCAGCACCGGCCGCCCGGCAGCATGTTGTCATCCGCATGGCCGTTGGCGCTGAACACCGGCCGGACCCGCGATCAGTGGCATACCATGACCCGCAGCGGGAAATCGGCTCGGCTCGCCGCCCACGCCCCCGAACCCTGGCTGGCGATCCATCCCCTTGACGCCGCCCGCTTCGACCTTGACGACGGCGCCATGACCCGGGTGGAGAGCGCGCATGGCGCCGCCCTGTTGCGTGTCCGCATCGATTCGGCGCAGCGGGAAGGCGAAGTATTCGCTCCCATGCATTGGAACGACCAGTTCGCCGGCCAAGCCGTGATCGGACGGCTACTGGCGCCGATCAGCGATCCCCTGTCCGGACAGCCCGAACTCAAATTTGCCGCGGTCCGCCTCGAACCGGTCCCCTTGGCCTGGGAAGCCGTTCTCCTGACGCGCCGGCCGGTCGCCGCATGGCCGGAGGACGTCATGTGGAGCCGCACCGTCGGCGACGATCATCACGTCCATCGGCTGGCCAGCGGCACCCAAATCGACGATTGGCCCGGATGGACCCGCCAGCACTTGGGCGACGGCGTCTGGCTGGATTATCAGGACCGGCGGATCGGCCGCTATCGGGCCGCTTTGATCCGCAACGATCGTCTCGAAGCCGTCTTGTTCGTCGCAGCCCCAGGTCAGCGGCCGGCCATCGAAGGCCTCGCCCCGCTGTTCAGCGCCCCCGTTCCCGAACCGCATCGTCGCACCGAGTTGCTGGCCGGCAGCCCGCTTGCCGGCCGCGATGGGGGGCCGATCGTCTGCGCCTGTCATCAGATTGGCCGGGAAACGATCCTGAACGCCATCGTCGGGCAAGGGCTGGCCAGCGTCGAAGCGATCGGCCAGGCGTTACGCGCCGGCACCAACTGCGGGTCCTGCATTCCCGAGCTACGCGGTCTGCTGACGGAGAGAAAGCGGTAGAAATCTGACGGATGAGTCCTTAGTCCAAGAGTGGGGCGGGCGTCCCGCCCGTCCTTCGGAGAAGGCGAAAGATCAGCATTTCCGCCGCTTCCGCGTCGGAGGCGGGCAGGATGCCCGCCCCACTCGTGAGAGGACCAAATGTTAGAGTCCAACCACTAGCCCGCAATTCTCATACTCGCGTCCTGAACGCCGTTCAGAGTCCCCCACCCTTGTCGGCGAGAGACGAACTGAACATGTCCAACTGCCAGGTCATTTCGTCTCCGCTGAGGCCGTAGCTATCGTTCGGTCCAGGCTTCAGCACATCGCTGAGCGGAATATTGCCCAAGCGCATCTGCAAATCGACGGCAAAGGTGGCAGAAAGGCCCGCCGCCCACGCCAGAGCGCAGATGGCCCGCGCAGAATGCGCCGAGGCGATCTCCAGCACCGTTCGCACGCTGACATCGGCCAGGATGGACAAGCCGGCCACCAGATCGTTCGTATGATCGGTCAACAAAGACACGGTCAGCGCCATCTCGTCCAACTGCCCCTCGGCCCGCAAGACATGCATCTTGTCGAGCGACGACCGATAGAGGCTTTCCATCGCCGGTTCCGGCATCGGAGAAAGCCCGGCGCCCCCGTTACCGGCCCGCTCCCCGGGGGAGCGGCGAAGGCTATCCTCGATCGCCTTGGCGACGGCCGCCGCCGTGAGCGACGGCAAATTCGGGCGCGCCAAAATGTGATCCATCACATGAGGCACCGTCATTTCGACGACGCGATCCAAGGCGGCTTCGCTCATTTCTCCGCTGGACAGCAGCGGCTCTTGCCAATTCTGATCGACCGCGGCGCCGTCGATCAGGGCATCGATGGTGTCTTCCTGCAAATTGATATTGGCGTTTTTCAGGAGATGCGTAATCGCCGGGGAATTGCTGCTGGCGACAATGGCCGCCGTCACACGCGCATCGACAGAGGGCCGCCGCGCGATGGCGGCCAACACGCCCTCGGTCGGCGTGGCGGCGATCAGCGCCAACAAATCCTCGTCACTCAAAAGGGGCGAATATTGGAGAACCGGGGCCGCCACGGCGAGGTGTTGATCGAAGGCCAGGCGGCGGATGACAGCCGGATCGATATCATCGGCGTCCTTCACCACAGTGGCGATGGTCGCGCGGATGCGCCTCTCGGAATCGTCGGCCAGACGGAGAATGACCTCCGCCATGATCGCCCTGGACCGCGCCTGATCGTCGGAAACACCGGTGGCACGGCCGAAACGACCGATCTTGGCAGCCAGTTCCATCCGCACATCGAGATCATCGTCGTCGGCCAGAAGACGATTTCCCTTGGCCGGAGTCGCCGGATTGAGCGCCACCGCGCGACGCACCGGAACTTTCTCGTCACCGGCCAGGAAGTAGAGAATTTCCGGCGGCGCATCCGGGCGAAAGGCCAGTTCCTGACGCCGCCGCCAATCGGCGGCGGCGGCGATGTCCCGCGCCTGCTCGTAGGGAAGCGGCGGTTCGGCCTTCGCCATCATCGGCGCGCTCCACTCGCCACGGCCGGCGCCGCCACGGCATAACTGCCTTTGCCTGCGCGTTTCACGCTATACATCGCCACATCGGCCCGACTGACGAATTCATTGATCCCCTCGGGACTCTTCGGATCATGGACGGCAATCCCAATCGACAATTTCAGCGGCCGATCAGGCGCCCCCGAATAGGCGATCAAGGCGCCGGCGGCGGCCAGGAACACCTGGGCGCGGTTGATCGCCACCGTTTCATCGGCGTTGTCCAGCCAAACGGCGAATTCATCGCCGCCCAGACGAGACACCAAGTCCGTGCTCCGCGTATTATGGCGCAGAATGTCGGCGAGAAAACAGAGTGTTTCGTCTCCCTTGGCATGCCCATGAAGGTCATTGACCAGTTTGAAATTGTCGAGATCGAGATAAACCAGGGACGCCTTCTTGGTATCTCTTTGCAACCGTTTGAAACGGCGTTTCATCTCGTCGTAAAATCCGCGGCGATTGAGCAGGCCGGTCAGCGGGTCGGTTCGGGACGCGTCAAACAACAGACGATAGTTGGCCCGTTGCTCGATAGCGGCGGCGATTTGACTGCTCAAGGAGGCGAGCAACTGGCGGTCTCCCTCGGTCCAATCGCCGTGGTTGGGGCTTCGCCACAATAAAATGACGCCGACCAGGCGACCGCCATAAACGGTCGGCGACAACAGGACGGAAAAGCCGCCGAGGGAAACCACCTGAGGATGGCCTTTCGGATCGTCAAGAACCCTCTCGAGAGAGGGCTGGACAAGGTCCAGCGCCCCCACATTTCCGAAGCTCACCGTCAACAGCAGTTGAGGACGAGGCGCCAAGACTTCGGAGCGCATCGTCGCCGTAAAAATTTGGCACCCGCTGGCGCCAAACCCATGGGTACAGGTGCTCGCCGCCACTTGCAGCATGTCGTTGGGATCCGCCTCATGGCGAAACACATTGGTGATCCGCGAGAACACGCGTTCGCGGTTGCGTTGCTCAGCCAGAAAACGCCGATGCTTGCGATTTTCGGTAACGTCCCGGCAAATGCCGCGAGCGCCACGCCATTCGCCTTTCTCATCAATGAGCGGAACCGCGGAAACCTCGAAACACAGCAGATCGCCATCGACATGACGCATCCAGATTTCGGCGTTCTCGACCGGCACCGGCGCGGAGAAGGGCGAAATCGCCACCTGGGGCGCGGACGGCTCCAACAGTTCGCCCGGCCTGCTTCCGATCAGATCCCGCGGACTGACGCCGGCGAGCCCTTTCGGCGAGATCATGCTGAAGGTTCCGTCGCTCGCCGTCTCCCAAGCATAATCGCTGGAGACTTCGACCAGTGTCTTGAAGCGCGCCCGTGAATGGACGAGCGCGTTCTGCAGGCCGATATCGACGCTACGATCCAGGACCACCACCAACCGCCAGCCGGGCGAAGACAAAGGCATGACGAAGAGATCGAAAATACGCGATCCGTCTTGCCCGGCGATCTGGAGTCTCCGGGCGGCGCGCCCCGCCTCCGCCGACGACAGAAGATCGGCCAACGGCCGGGTCAGTGTCGCGCCATCCGCCTCGATCAATCCGAGATCCTTGGAAAAGAGCGCATTGGCGAGGATCACCCGTCCGTCTTGATCAAGAACGACGGCAGGATCGTCGAGCGAGAACACCGCTTCAGGGTCGAACCGCAACTCGATATCGCTCGTCACACCCTCTCGCGTTTCATCTCCATCCATCGTTCAATCGCCCGCCATGGCGTTCTGTCGCCGATCGTAAAAGACCCTCATTATCCTCATGTACTGGCGCGCTCGACGATGGAAAAACCGATATCGACCATCATGTCCGGGACGACATGGCCCGAGAGTCGGGCGAGCAAGGCCTCGCCCGCCCGCCGTCCCATCGCGGCGCGATCGACATGCACGGTCGACAAACTGGGGAATGTGTAGGCCGCGAAATCAAGATCGGCAAATCCCATGACGGCCAGATCGGAGGGCACCTTCAGTCCCCGCGACTGGGCTTCGGCCAAGACGCCATGCGCCAGAACGTCGGAACTGCAAAAAATGGCATCGGGGCGATGCCCATCGGACAAAAGACTGGCCAAGCCCTCGCGCCCCATGCGCACCGTCGTCGGCGTCGGCACATGAACGGTGGCCAGACTTTCCAGTCCCAAATCCCTCAGTGCGGTCAAAAAACTGTGCCGCCTGACCTGCGCCCGTTCATCCTCGGCACAAACCAGGGCGAAACGCCGATATCCCTTCCCGTGGAGATATTTCGCCACCTCTTCGCCGACGTGCTCATGAGAAAATCCGACCAGCATATCGATGGGCGTCGGTGTCAGGTCCCACATCTCCATCACGGGGATCTTCGCGGCCAACAACCGCTGCCGGCTCTCCTCCGAATGCTTCACGCCCGTCAGCACGATCGCATCCGGCCTCCGGCTCAAGATCGCCTTCAGCAGATCTTCCTCGCAGGTGGTGGGAAACCCCGAAAGCCCCAGCATCAGTTGATAGCCCGCCGCCGTCAGACAATCGTTCAGGGGCTGGATGGTGTCGATGAACATGGCGTTGCCGAGCGTCGGAATGATCGCGGCGACCAATTTGGTCCGGCTCGACGCCAAGCCCCCGGCCAGAAGATTGGGAACATATCCGGTCTCGGCGATCACCCGCCGAACCGCCTCCAAAGTTTCCGCCGTCACCATCTCGGGCCGGTTGAGGACGCGCGACACGGTGATCGGCGAAACACCGGCACGTTTTGCCACGTCGCTCAAGGTGACGCTGCCGGTTGAACGCCCAGAGGCGCGCGGCGTTTCGTCGAGCGCCCCCTTGTCCACGGAACGCTTGGGGTCGGATGAAAAAGAAGGGGAACGGACCATGTCGATGCCTGAAAATTTGAAACCAACGCCCTGAGGCAACACCCCCAAGGCACGAAAACGCCTCCCCCGCCGCCACACTAGGGGCGCAAGACGTCGGAAACGAAGTTTGGATCTTAGCCCGAAAGTGTTGATTTTGCACCAACACCGGATGGAGACACGCGTTCCGATAAAAGTTCTGGCGATTCCCCAATGACAGCGCTATCATAATGGCAGCGATAGAATCCTTGAGGGGACATCGAGCCATTTTCAAGGAACAAATTAATATAACATCGCCCAACAATGGCTCTGATGCATTGTTTACCTGGGGAGTTCGCCAATATGAGCGTGAATAGCGCTGTCTCGAAGACGCATGTAGGAAAGCTGCGTTATTTTATTCTGTTGATGATATTTGTTATGACTGCGATCAACTATGCAGATCGCGCCACGATTTCCATCGCCGGCCCCGCCGTGGCAAAAGATCTTGGCCTTGATGCCGTGGCCATGGGCTATATCTTTTCCGCTTTCGGCTGGGCTTATGTCATCGGGCAACTCCCGGGCGGCTGGTTGCTCGACCGCTTCGGATCGAAATGCGTCTATGTCGCCAGTCTTTCCATCTGGTCTTTTTTCACCTGCCTGCAAGGCGGCGTCTGGATGATCGGCACGGCGGCGGCGGTCATCGCCTTGTTCGCCCTTCGCTTTTTCGTAGGCCTCGCCGAAGCCCCCTGCTTTCCCGCCAACAGCCGCATCGTCTCGGCCTGGTTCCCGACCAAAGAGCGAGGCACCGCTTCGGCGATCTTCAACTCCGCTCAATATTTCGCCACGGTGCTGTTCGCGCCGCTGATGGGCTGGATCACCCACCAATTCGGCTGGCCCTGGGTTTTCGTGGTCATGGGCGGCCTCGGCATCATTCTCGCCATCGTCTGGGCCAAAGTTCTGTTCAACCCCAAGGAACACCCCTGGATGGGCAAAGCCGAACTCGCTTATCTGGAACAAGGCGGCGCGCTGGTCGATATGGACCAGCCCAAAGAAAAGGGCGCCGATCACGACAAGGGGGTCAATTGGTCCTATGTCAAGCAGTTGCTCGACAATCGCATGCTGCTTGGCGTCTATCTGGGCCAGTATGGCTTGAACGCCGTCACCTATTTCTTCCTGACCTGGTTTCCGGTTTATCTGGTCCAGGCCCGCGGCATGTCCATCCTCAAGGCCGGCTTCGTCGCCTCGATCCCGGCCATCTGCGGATTTACCGGTGGCGTTCTGGGCGGCATCGTCTCGGATCGTCTGCTCAAACGCGGTCACAGTCTGACATTCGCCCGCAAGGCTCCGCTGGTGGTCGGCATGCTGATGTCGACAACCATGGTCGCCTGCAACTATATCGATAGCGAATGGCTGATCGTCGCCGTAATGGCGCTCGCCTTTTTCGGCAAGGGATTCGGCGCTTTGGGCTGGGCCGTGGTCTCCGACACTGCTCCCAAAGAAGCTGTTGGGCTGGCCGGCGGCATGTTTAACTTCATCGGCAGCATTTCGGCCATCACCACCCCGATCTGCATCGGTTACATCGTCCAAGACACCGGCTCCTTCAACGGCGCCCTGGTTTTCGTCGGCGCCAACGCCTTGCTTACCGTCATCAGTTATCTGGTCATCGTCGGAGACATCAAACGCATGGAACTGGTCAAAACATCATGACGAATACAGCTCTTTATATTCGTGTCGCCGATGGCGACAATGTCGCCATCGTCGTCAACCCTGGCGGTTTGCCGGCCGGAACCGTGTTTCCCTGCGGCCTCGTGCTCACCGAGCATGTGCCACAGGGACACAAGGTCGCCTTGGACGCCTTGGCCAAGGATGCGCCGGTCATCCGCTACGGCCAGATCATCGGCTATGCCGAGCGCCCGATCGCGCGCGGCGGATGGATCAACGAGACGATGCTTCACCTGCCCCTGGCGCCGGGCTTCGCCGATCTTTCGCTCGCCACCGCGGCGGCTCCCCAGTTACCGCCCCTGGAAGGCTATCACTTCGACGGATTTCGCAATCCCGATGGGTCGGCAGGCACCAAGAACGTCCTCGGCATCAGCACCTCCGTGCAATGCGTCGCCGGTGTGGTCGATCACGCGGTGAAACGGATCAAAGAGGACCTGCTGCCCCGCTTCCCCAATGTCGACGACGTGATCGCCCTCAACCACGCCTATGGATGCGGTGTCGCCATCAATGCGCCGAACGCGGTCATTCCGATCCGCACATTGCAAAATCTGGCCCTCAACCCCAATCTGGGCGGCGCCGTCATGGTGGTCGCCCTGGGCTGTGAGAAGTTGCAGCCCGAACGGCTGTTGCCGGCCGCCGGAGCGAGCGAACACTTCGACGATTCGAGCATCGTCCGCTTGCAAGACGAGGCCCATCAGGGATTCGGCGATATGATCGCGTCGATCATGGCGATGGCCGAAACGCGTCTGACCGCCTTGAACAAGCGTCAGCGCGTCAGTTGTCCCGCCTCGGACTTGGTGGTTGGTCTGCAATGCGGCGGATCGGACGCATTCTCCGGCGTCACCGCCAATCCGGCGGTCGGCTATGCCGCCGACCTCCTGGTGCGCGCCGGCGCCACGGTGATGTTCTCGGAAGTCACCGAGGTCCGCGACGCCATCCATCTTTTGACCCCGCGCGCCATCAATACCGATGTGGCCCGCGCCTTGATCCGGGAAATGGACTGGTACGACCGTTATCTGGCAACCGGCGATGCCGATCGCAGCGCCAATCCGTCCCCCGGCAACAAAACCGGCGGACTGTCCAATGTCGTCGAAAAGGCCTTGGGGTCGATCGCCAAATCCGGCACCAGTCCGATCGTCGACGTGCTGTCTCCCGGACAGCGGGCGACCCGCAAAGGGCTGATCTATGCCGCCACGCCGGCCAGCGACTTCGTCTGCGGCACGCTTCAACTGGCCTCGGGAATGAACCTCGAAGTCTTCACCACCGGGCGCGGCACGCCTTACGGCCTGGCCATGGCACCGGTAATCAAGGTGGCGACACGCACCAGCTTGGCCGAGCAATGGCATGACCTGATGGATCTCGACGCCGGACGCATCGCCAACGGCACCGCCACCATCGAAGAGGTCGGCTGGGAATTGTTCCATTTGATTCTCGACGTCGCCAGCGGACGGAAAAAGACTTGGTCCGATCAATGGGGGCTCCACAATGCGTTGACACTGTTCAATCCGGCCCCGATAACCTGAGGCGTGGTTTTTAAGACATTCGCCACGCCGACGGAGGCTCCTGGTCATTGGCAGCGGCAATCAAAGGGTGACGGCCCTCACCAAACAACCCTTGCGCGCCCTTTCGGCAGCCCTCGCCGTCATCATCATCGGCGGCGTGGTTGCCTGGGACGTTTTTTCCCTGTCCGCCGGCCGAGATGCCGCTTGCTGGGCGCTGCTGGTGTTCGTGGTGATCGAAGCCCGCTTCCTGGTGCGGGGTGGACGCATCATGTTGGCGGTCTGCCTGGCCTCCGGCCTCGCCGCATGCGCCTGGGATCCAACGTCGCTTCCTTTGCTGTGGAAGGCTCTCGGCGATGCGGCCTTTATCGTCGCTTTGTTCGCCTCCCTCTCGTTCTTACGCGACGCCGCCGAAACGTCGGCCCTCATTCAATCCTGCGGCAATTGGATGGTGCGTCAGCCTCCCGGCCGACGCTATCTGGTTCTCAACACCGGCAGTCATCTGATCTCCCTGGTGTTGAATTTTGGCGTTCTTCCCTTGCTCGGCACCATGGTGTTGAAAGGCAACACGCTGGAGGCCGCCGGCGGCGACGCTCGCATCGCGGCCATCCGCACAAGGCGCATGATGACGGCGATCTTGCGCGGCTATTGCATGATGACGGTGTGGTCGCCTTTGGCGGTTGCTTTCGCCGTCACCCAGGTGGCCATACCTGGCTTGGCCTGGTGGCGCTTGCTGCCCTTGCAGTTCGTCTTGGCCTGCCTGCTGATGGGTTTGGGCTGGCTGATGGACCGCAGAGCCTTTCCCCCAAGCCATCCTCCCCAGCCGGAGAACCGCCCCACCGATGCCAAACCCCTGGTCGCTCTGGCCGCGCTGATCGGCGCCGTCGTGGCGGCCGCCTTGGTCTGGGCTGAACTTCTTTCGGTGCGCCCCGTGGTCGGAGCCATGATGGTGGTCCCGGTGGCCGCTTTGGCATGGCTCACCGTTCAGCATTGGAAAACGGAGGGTATCGCCGCCCCGGTGATCGCCGCACACCGTCTCGCCATTCGGCTGACGCAAAGCATGCCGGGCTTTCGCAACGAGTTCATCATTCTCGGCGGAGCCATGTTTTTTGGCCGACTGGTCTCGACCTTTCTGTCACCCGATCTGACCGCCAAAGTCATCTCCTGGGTTCCCCTGCCGCCGATTCTGCTCTCGGTTCTGTTGGCCTGGGGCATGATGCTGCTGGCCCGCTACGGCATCTCGCAGATCATCACCGTCACCTTATTGGGCAGCGCCATCCACAATCTGACCCAATTGGGGATCCACCCTCTGGTGCTCGCCAGCGGATTGCTGGGAGCATGGTCACTGTCGGCCACCACCACGCCCATCGGCGCCGCCACCCTGACCGTGGCCCGGATGTCCGGGGTTACCTCGTCTACCGTGGCAAGGGAATGGAACGGCGCCTTCCTCCGCGTCGGCGCGCTGTTTCTGGCGGTATGGATGGTGGCTCTGGCTTTCGTGCTTTAACCTGCATTTCTCACACTCCCGTCGTCGTCATCGCGTTTCGGGGAGGCGATCCGACAAGTCACGGCTT
>Ga0209415_10009444_pt1 | contig 16753 bp, 16 predicted proteins | sample PeaSoiSIISIP2007_FD_187696 | JGI IMG/M metagenome (GOLD analysis project Ga0209415, IMG submission 187696) | Peat soil microbial communities from Weissenstadt, Germany - SII-SIP-2007 (SPAdes) (version 2) | ecosystem: Environmental > Terrestrial > Soil > Wetlands > Peat | place: Germany... | reverse complement strand
CACCGGTCAGGGGCGTGATCTTCTTCACGGCCATCGACGCCGCCCCCACCCAGAACCGGGGGTCGTTGGCCGGCACCAGGAAGATGGCGACCACGCTGCCGCTCTGTTCGAGGAGCGTCTGCACACACGGCGGTGTCGGGGGTCCCGACGGACAGGGGCCGAGGAAGCTGTTCGTCGCCGATCCCGTGGCCTCGAAGCACACCTGCACCCCGGTCGTGCTCGGCTCGTTCGTCACCGTATCGGTGACCGTCACGACCGCGTTGGAGGCGAAGCCCGTGGTGGACAGCGTGGAGACCGGGGTCAGGTAGTCGTAGCCGGTCCCGCAGCTCATCGTGGCCGTGTTCACGACCAGGCTCATGGAGGCGGGCGACGTCTCCCCCGACGAGCCGGTGGCTGTCACCGTGGTCGGATCGGGGCTGTTCACCGAGTCCGTGCAGCTGGGATTGCAGCCCACGACGGTGGGGGTCTGGTCCACCGTGTAGGCGAACTCGCCGGCGCTGTTGACGAGGCTCGTCCCCGTCGGTCCCCTCACCGTCACGGCCACCGTGCCGGCGGAACCGAACGGTGTCGACGCCGTGATCGAGCTGTCACTGTGGACCGTGAACCCGGTGGCCGGGCTCCCGCCGAACGACACCGCCGTCGCCCCCGTGAACCCCACTCCGGTGATGGTCACCGACGTGTGCGCGGTGGTGAGGCCGGTCGGGGGGAACACGCCGCTCACCTCGGGGGCGCTGTTCTCGACGGCGCCCATGTCGCAGTCGACGCCCTGGGGCCGGGCCACGGCGCGCTGATCCCGCCCCGGGCACAACGTGACACCGTCGCCCGTCGTCCCCGACGGGATCTGGCCGAGGACGGGGCTGGCGGGCGACGCCTCCTGGGTCTCGGTCGGTCCCCCGTTGTCGGCCAGGACACCGAGGTCCGGGTTCGAGTGGGTCAGGCTGTGGGCGGTGGCCGAGAAGCCACACGTCCCGTCGCCGTTGTCGTTGTAACCGTTGTCGGTCAGCGTCCCGCTCGTCATGGCGCAGTCGCCGCTGGCGTTGTCACCGACGATGCTGCCGGCCAGCGACATCCCGAAGAGAGCACCTTCGATCCCGTCGGTGTTGCCGGCGATCGTGCTCTCGGTGATGGTGGTCCCGCTGCTCGGGTCGACCGCGTCCACCCCCACGGTGTTGCCGGAGATGGTCGAGTCCGTGACCGTCACCGACGCCGTCGGTCCGTTCACCGCCACCGCGTCGTTGCTGTTCGTGATGGTGCTGTCGGTGATGGTGACCGTCGAGCCGTAGTCGGCCCCGACGGCGGTGCCCGAAAGGCCGTCCAGGGTGAGCTGGTCGAGGTTGAAGCCGCTGCGATTGGCCTGGAAGATGGTCCCCGCCGGCGTGGTCGGCTCCACGGTCGTCCCCGACGACGGGTCGAGTGCGCCCGACCCCTCGAAGGTGAGGACGCCCTGCATGCTCAGTGAGACGGCGGCGGTGAAGGTCCCCGGCCCGATGTCGATGGTGTCACCGCCGGAGGCCTTGGACACGGCGTAGGTGATGCTCGCACAGGGCGAGGCGTGGGACTGGCAGCCCCCGGTGTCGCTCCCGCCGGTGGCGACGTAGAGGGTGGCCGGGCTGGCCGACGCGCTCGACATCCAGACCGTGGCCGGGACGGCACCCGCTGCGACAACGACCAGCACCGCAGTGCCGGCCCCGATCCGCGACCGGAGAAGAATCCGCCTCATCGTCACTCCCGCCCGTCGTGACTGCCACCGCCTGTGGCCGCACCCAGCGTAGACGGACTCAGCGCCCCCCCGCCTGGGGGTGGACCCGCTCCTGAGCCAGGTCGTAGAGGCCCTGCAGCTCCACCCGCAGCTCCTCGGTGAGCGCGTGGACCTGATGGCGCGGGACGCGGCCCCGGGCCGAGCGCGCCGGGGCGGCCAGGGGCCGGCCCACCACCAGATGGATCTTCACGGGACGGACCATCTTCGATCCCTTGGGCATGGCCGCGGCCGAGCCACCGATCCCGATGGGCACGATGGGCGCCCCCGTGCGCGCCGCCAGGAAGGCGGCGCCCTCGTGGAGCTCCTCCACCACCGGTCCGCTCCGACGGGTGCCTTCGGGGAAGAGGATGAGTGCTTCGCCGCGCTCGAGGACGCCCTGGGCGCGGTCGAGGGCCAGACGGTCCGCCCCCTCGCGGTGCACGGGGAAGGCGCCGATCGATTCGAGGAAGGTCCCGAAACGCGGCGACCGCCACAGACTGTCCTTGGCCATGTAGAAGAGCTTGCGTCGCGTGACCTCGGACACCACCAGGAAGTCGATGTTGCTCCGGTGGACGGGGGCCAGGATCACCGGACCGGTGGCCGGGACGACCTCGGCCCCGTCGGTCGTGACCCGCCAGTAGCCCCGGTTCACCCCGTGGCACAACGACCGCAGCGCCCGGTAGGCGAAGGGCGGCAGGCCCAGACCCACGTGACGGGCCGGCGCGTCGTCGGTGATGGGCGTCACAGGCATGCGAGAACCTCCCGGAGCACGTCACGGGCGGACTTGCCCGTCGAGTCGATGACGATCGCGTCCTCGGCGACGTCGTCGGGAGCCACCAGGGGTGAGTGGTCCCGGGTGGAGTCGAGGCGGTCACGGCGCTGGAGGTCGTTCTCGATCTCGGTCACGCTCCGTCCGTCGCCGCGCTCCTCGGCCCGCCGGCGGGCCCGCTCCCCCGTCCGGGCCGTCAGGTAGACCTTCAGGTCGGCGTCGGGGAGCACCACGGTGCCGATGTCGCGGCCCTCGACCACACCGGCGCCCCGCTCCGTCACCCATCGACGTTGCCGGGCCACCAGGGTGGCCCGCACCTCGGGGTTGGCCGCCACGGCGGAGACGGCCCGGTCGACGGCGGCCGTCCGGATGTCGGCGGTCACGTCGCGCCCGTCGACCGTCACCCGGTCCCCCACCTCGATGGTGAGGCTGCGCGCCAGCTCGGCCACCGCCGGGCGGTCGTCGGGGTCGAGACCGCGGAGGAGGGCCTCCCACGCCACGGCCCGGTACATGGCCCCGGTGTCGAGACGCTCCAGTCCGAGGTGGGCGGCCACCGCCTGGGCCAGGGTGGACTTGCCGGCGCCGGCCGGGCCGTCGATGGCCACGATCTTGGTCACGACCCGCCCCCCGCCCCCCGTCCGGCCAGCCGCTCCAGATGGTCGGCGAACCGCGGGTAGCTCGTGGTCACGGACTCGAAGCCCGTGATCAGCGACGGCTCGGCCCCCCCGGCCACAGAGGCACCGGCCACGGCGGCGGCCATGGCCATCCGGTGGTCCCCCCCGGCGTCGAACCGGGCCGGTGACAGAGACGGTGCCCCCTGCACCACCAGATCATCGCCGTCGGCCTCGGCCCGCGCGCCGAAGGCCCGCACCAGGGCCACCACCGCCGCCATCCGGTCGGACTCCTTCACCCGCAGCTCGCCCACCCCCGAGAAGACCGTCGTCCCCTCGGCGCAGGCGGCCGCCACGGCCAGGACGGGGACCTCGTCGAGACCGGTGATCTCCCCCCCCTCCACGGTCGTGGCCCGCAGGGGTCCGTACCGGGCGCGCACGGTGGCGGTGGTGGCGAGGTCACCGGGTCCGGTCACCGGGACCTCCTCGATGTCGGCCCCCATCCGCACCAGGACGTCGAGGAATCCGCGCCGCCCGGCCCCGGCGTAGACGCGCTCGAGGGTCACCTCGCTCCCGGGCACGACGCATCCGGCCACGATCCAGAAGGCGGCCTGGGAGGGGTCGCCGGGGACGTCGAAGACGAACGACTCGAGAGCACTCCGGCGCACCCGCACCACGTGGGTGCCATCGTCGTCGTCCTCGGTGACATCGGCTCCACAGAGATGGAGCATCTCCTCGGTGTGGCGCCGGGTGGGAACCCGCTCGCGCACGACGGTCTCCCCCTCGGCCTCGAGCCCGGCCAGCAAGACGCACGACTTCACCTGGGCGCTGGCCATGGGTGGGCTGTAGTCGATCCCCACCAGCCCTCCGCCCCGGATGGTGAGCGGCGGCAGGCACCGTTCTCCCCCGCCCTCCACCGACGCCCCCATCAACCGCAGCGGCCTCGCCACCCGGTCCATCGGTCGTCCCGACAGCGACGCGTCGCCGGTCAGGACCACGGTGACGTCGAAGCCCGCCACCAGCCCGGCCAGCAGTCGCATCGTCGTCCCCGAGTTGCCCAGGTCGAGCGGGCCCCCCGGCGCGTGGATCAGCCGGCGACCGCCGGTGACCCGCGTCCCGCCGACCGGCGTCGTCTCGACCGTCGCCCCCAGGGCGCCGACGGCGGCCGCCGTCCGCCTCACGTCGTCGCCGTCGGACAGACCCCGTATCACCGACGTCCCGTCGGCCACCGCCGCCAGGAGCAGGGCCCGGTGCGAGAGGGACTTGTCGCCGGGCACCTCGACGCCCCCGGTCAACGGCCGGCCTCCGGGCACGACCAGCACCGGGTTCACCGGAGCTCCCTCCTCATGCCCGCGTCTTCCTCATGCCAGTGTCCGGGCCGTCGACCGGTAGGCGCGCCCGGCCAGCGCCGACTGGAGCCGCTCCGAACCGTCGGCGTCGACCACGAGGACGAGGACACCGCGCTCGCCCTCGGCGCTGTGGGCGATCTCCAGGTCCGAGATGTTCACCCCGAGGTCGCCGGCCAGGGTGGTGATCTCCGCCAGCACCCCCGGACGGTCGGGCACCGGGACCCGGATCTCGGTCAGCCGCTCGGGGCGCACGGCCCGCGAGGGGAGGGAACGCCGCGCCCGCGCCGCATGGTCGAGGACCTCGAGCAGCCCGGCACGATCGCCCCCGGCCACGCGGTCGCGCATGGCGGTGAGGTCGGCCAGGAGGGTGTCGAAGGCGTCGACGATGGCGGGGGCGTTGTCGGCGCAGACGTCGGGCCAGATCCCCGGTTGGCCGGCGGCGATACGGGTCATGTCGCGAAATCCCCCGGCGGCCAGCCGCAGAAGCGCGGCGTGCTTCTCGGCCTTGTGGTCGGCCAGGTTCATCAAGGTGGCCGCCGTCAGGTGCGGGACATGGGAGACCACGGCCACCAGGGCGTCGTGTTGTTCCGGGGAGAGCGCCACCACCTCGGCCCCCAGGGAGACCACGACGGCCTGGAGCCGGGAGTACGACGAGGGATCGGTCCCCTCCGTCGGGGTCAGGACCCAGGTGGCCCCGACGAAGAGGTCGGGATCGGCTCCATCGAGGCCCACCTGCTCGGACCCGGCCATCGGATGGCCGCCCACGAAGCGGGGGTCGGCCACCGCCGCCACCACCGGTCCCTTCACCCCGGCCACGTCGGTGACCACGGCGTCGGGTCGCAGTCCGCTCTGGCCGAAGACGGCCGCCACCTCGGACGTCACCGCGTTCAGGGGGGTGGCGATGAAGGTCACCTGGGCGTCGGGATCGACACCGACGGCGTCGATCGCTCCCGCCCCGAGGGCCTGCGCGGCGCGCGCCGGGTCGGCGTCCTGCCCGGTGACGTACCAGCCCCGCGCCCGCAGTCCCAGGCCGATCGATCCGCCGATCAGACCCGTCCCCACCACCGACGCGCGATCGGGCGGCGCGTCGCTCGTCCCCCCGGCCCGGGGACGACCGTCACTCGGGGAGGTCATCGCGCAGTGTCCGGGCCCCGTGGAGGTAGACGTGGTGCAGGTTGCCCCGGGCCCGGGCGGTGGTGACGTGCACGAGGACCCGCAGACAGCGCGGCGTCGACCCCACGATGTCGAGCTCGCGCGCGCACAGCAGGGGCACGTCGCCGAGGCCCATGGCCCGGGCCGCCGCCGCCGGGAACACCGACACCAGGTCCCCCGTGGCGGTGAAGACGATGCTGATCAGGTCGTCGTGGGCCACCTCGTTGCGTTCGAAGAGCTCCCGGAGCAACTCCTGGATCCGCTCGGCGATCTGCTCGGGGGTGTCGGTGTCGGCGGTGGTGGCCCCGCGCAGGGCTCGGACGGTGAGGGCCATGGCCCCCGCATGCTACCGACCGCCGCCACGGCCACGGCCCGCCCGCCGCCGCTGGCCAGGGCCGTCGCGCGGCCCGGCGGCGGTGGCCAGGTTCCGCACCTCGGCCCGGGTGAGCGGCCGCCACCGCCCCGGTCCGAGCCCGCTGTCGGTGAGCGGTCCGATCCGCGTCCGCACCAGCCGGCGCACGGGGTGGCCCACCGCCTCGGTCATCCGGCGGATCTGGCGGTTCCGGCCCTCGTGGATGACGATCCGCAGCACCCCGGGGCCGACCACGCCGACGGTGGCGGGGGCGGTGATCCCGTCGTCGAGGTCGACCCCCTGGCGCAACCGGCGCAACGCCCCGGGACCCGGCGTCCCGTCCACCTCGACGAGGTACTCCTTCTCGACCCCGAACGACGGGTGGGTGAGCCGCTGGGCCAGGTCCCCGTCGTTGGTGAGGATGAGCAGACCCTCGCTGTCGGCGTCGAGACGGCCCACCGGGAACACCCGCGGACTGTCCGGGACGAGCGACACCACCGTGCGCCGTCCCTGGGGATCGTCGGCGGTCGTCACCACCCCGACCGGCTTGTTGAGCACGTAGTGGACGAGTCCGGGGAGCACCGGCAGGGCCACCCCGTCGAGCTCGACCCGGTCCCGGCCCGGGTCGACGCGCTGCCCGAGGACGGCCGGCTCCCCGTTCACCGTCACCCGACCGTCGGCGATCAGCTCCTCACAGGCCCGCCGCGATCCCAGCCCCGCACGGGCCAGCACCTTCTGCAGTCGCTCCGGTCCGCCCCCGTCGGGATCGCCGTCGAGCTCCCCGTGGTCGAGCTCTCCGTCGACCTCGTCAGGCATCGGCGCCGGGGCGCAGGCGCTCCTCGAGTTCCTCCATGGCGTCGGGTCCGGGCAGGAGGTCCTCCACCGCCGGGAGCTGGTCGAGGCTGGCCAGCCCGAGCTTCTCCAGGAACGCCGGGGTGGTCCCGTAGAGGACGGGCTGGCCCGGCCCCGGCGCGTGCCCGACGGCGGCGATGTAGCCGCGCTGCTCGAGGAGCCGGACCACGCCGTCGACGTTCACCCCCCGCAGCGCCGCGATCTGGCCCCGTGACACGGGCTGGCGGTAGGCGATGATGGCCAGCGACTCGAGGGCGGCCGACGACAGGCGCGAGGACACCCCCTCCAGGGCGAAACGCTCCACGAACGGCGCCATGTCCGGGTGGGTCTGGTAGCGGTAGCCACCGGCCACACAGACGAGGACGAACCCCCGCCCCTCGGCCCGGTAGCCCTCGGCCAGCTCGTCGCAGGCGGCCTCCACCCGCTCCACGGGCAGCTCGAGCAGTTCGGCCAGGAGGGTGGCCGGGACAGGCTCCACGGCCGAGAGCACGACCGCCTCGATGGCCCGGTGCTCCTCAGACAGGGTCACGTTCTCCGCCGGGGACACCTCGCTCGCGCTCAGCCGTCGTACTCCTCGACCCCGTCCCCGTCGCCGGCCCCCACCACGGACAGGGCGTGCGCCGGGGCCGTCCAGGTGACGGCCAGGTCCCCGAACGTCTCGCCCTGGTCGAGGCTGATCCACCCCCTCTTGCACAGCTCGAGCAGGGCCAGGAAGCGCACGATCACCTGCATCCGCGTCGTGCAGTGGGCGGTGAGCGCCCGGAAACCGATGGTGCCCGCACCCGGGAGCCGGCGCTCGAGCTCGTCGACGGCCTCCGAGACGGTGACCGCCTCGACGGTGACGTGCGACAGGTCGAGGACCAGCTCCGGACGCGGCGTCGACCCCAGCAGGAAGGCGGCGGCCAGCCGGTCGGGGGTGATCCCGGCCAGCAGATCGGGTGCCATCTCCCGGAAGGGATCGTCCAGACCGGCCGAACGCGGCACCGACCGGGCCGCCTGCTCGATGAGGAGGCAGAAGGCGTCGGCCGCCGCCGCATACGCCTGGAGCTCGAGCAATCTGGCCAGCAGGCGATCGCGCTCTTCGAAGCCCGAGAGCTCCTCGTCGTCGTCCACCTCGTCGGGTCCCGGCAGGAGCTTGCGCGACTTGAGTTCGACGAGCACGGCCGCGATCACCAGGAACTCGGTCGTCACCTGCAGGTCGAGCGACTGCCGGGCGGCCAGGTCGGCCAGGAAGGCGTCGACGATGTCGGCCAGCGGGATGTCGTAGATGTCGAGCTTGTGGTCCGAGATCAACTGCAGGAGCACGTCGCAGGGACCGTCGAAGACAGGCACCGAGACGTGGGCGGCCACGTGCCCGACGATACCGGTTTCCCCGGTCGTCGCTGCGCATGGCCGTTGAGCAGGACGGCCACCACCGTCCCCTACCATGGCCGCCCATGGACAGGGTCCTGTCGGGGATACAGCCGAGCGGTGACTTCACCCTCGGCAACTACCTGGGGGCGCTGCGCCCCTGGGTCGCCCACCAGCACGAGTACGACGCCTTCTACTGCGTGGTCGACCTCCATGCCCTCTCCCAGGAGTACGACCCCGAGCTCCTGGCCACGCGCACCCTGGACGCGGCCGCCGTCCTCCTGGCCACCGGTCTCGACCCCGCTGTCTGCACGATCTTCGTCCAGAGCCATGTCCCCGAGCATCCCCGGCTGGCCTGGATCCTCGAGTGCACGGCCACGATCGGGGAGCTCCGGCGCATGACCCAGTTCAAGGACAAGGGCGGGGAGTCCGAGTCGGTCCGTGCCGGGCTCCTCACCTATCCCGTCCTCATGGCAGCCGACATCCTCCTCTACGACGCCGAGCTCGTCCCCGTGGGTGACGACCAGCGCCAGCATCTCGAACTCACCCGGGACCTGGCCATCCGTTTCAACCACCACCGCGGTGACACCTTCGTCGTGCCCCAGGCGGCCGTCCCGGCCGTGGCGGCGCGCGTCATGGACCTGCAGGAGCCCACCCGCAAGATGTCGAAGTCGGTGTCCTCCCCGCTCGGCACCGTCCTCGTCCTCGACCCTCCCGAGGAGATCGAGCGCAAGGTCCGCAAGGCGGTGACCGACGCCGAGGCGACGGTGCGCTACGACCCCCCCACCCGCCCCGGGGTGTCGAACCTCCTCGAGCTCCTGGCCGCGGCGACCGGCGGCGACCCGGCCGCGTTGGCCGACAACTACACCGGCTACGGCCCCCTCAAGGCCGACGTGGCCGCGGGCCTGGTGGAGCTGCTCCGGCCGGTCCGCGAGCGCCACGCCGAGCTCCGCGCCGCGCCCGACTACGTCACCTCGGTCCTGGCCGACGGGGCGGCCAAGGCCCATTCGGTGGCCGCCGCCACCCTGGACCGGGCCATGCGGGCCGCCGGGCTCCTGGCGCCGGGCTGACCCATCACGGCCCCAGAAGTTTGAACCACTGGTTCAGCACCGGGTTGAAGATGTGCTGGAGAACGCCCGGGAACAGCAAGACGATGGCGAGCGGGATGAACATCGTGAAGGGCCGGATCCGGTAGTAGCCGGGAAGCGCACTGGCGGGGAGGAGACGTTCGATGACCGCAGACCCGTCGAGCGGGGGCAGAGGGATCAGGTTGAACACGGCCAGCAGGACGTTGATGAAGCTGAGGACAAAGATGTACTGCGCCCAGACGGGCCCGGGGATGACCGCAGTCGAGCCGAAGGAGAACAGCTTGTCCTGCAGAGGAATGGCGAAGCGGTAGGCCAGGCCGAAGACGACGGCCAGGGCGATGTTCACCGCCGGTCCGACCAGGGACACGGCCACGCCTTCGTTGCGCGGATGGCGCAGCCGCGACACGTTCACGGGCACCGGCTTGGCCCACCCGATGACACCGGCGCCACTCAGCGCCAGGAGAGCGGGGAGGATGATGGTCCCGAACGGGTCGATGTGCGGGATCGGGTTGAGCGTCAGGCGCCCCGCCCGCTTGGCCGTGTCGTCGCCGAAGGCCAGCGCCACCACCCCGTGGGAGATCTCGTGCAGGATGACCGACGGGATCAGGGCGCAGATCAGGAGGATGCTGTACGTGCTGATGTGATGTGTCCGCACGAGGACCACCACCACGGCGACCCCGGCGATGATCCACGCGGCCGCCCGCGGGTTGACGCCCTGCCCGCGTCGTGGTCCCTGCGGGGCTGGGCCCCAGGGGTTGCTCACAGAGTCAGTGCTTCGCCGCGCAGCTGATGCAGTACCGGGCCGCGGGCTTGGCCTCGAGCCTCAGTGGGTCGATCGGACTCCCGCAGTCCTCGCACACTCCGTAGCTCCCGCCCGTCAGCTTCCCGAGGGCACGTTCCACGCCGACGAGGGTCTCGCGCAGCTGGCCGGCCAGCGCCTCGACCTCACCGCGCTCGGCGGTCACCTGACTCGAATCTGCGAAATTCGAGTCGTAGGTCAGGCTGTCGCCGCCCACCCCGAGCTCCCCGAGCTTGGCCTGGAGGTCCCGTCGTTCCTCCTCGAGGAGGGCGCGGTAGTCGACGGTCGACGCGTCACTGGGCACGACACGAGGATACTGCCTGGGCTACGCGCCGGCGCGCGGATGTGCCTGGTCATATGCGTCTCGGAGATGCCCGAGGGAGACCTTCGTATAGATCTGGGTGGTGGCGATCGACACGTGGCCGAGGAGCTCCTGGACGACGCGGATGTCGGCCCCGTGGGCCAGCATGTGGGTGGCACAGGAGTGCCGCAGGACGTGGGGATGGACACGGTCCTCGAGGCCCGCCACCCGGGCCCGCTTCTTGAGCACCCCCCAGACGCCCTGCCGCGTGAGCCGCCCTCCCCGGGCGTTCAGGAACACGGCCTCGGAGTCTCCCCGCCGGGCCCAGCGGCGGGGCTCGAAGCGGCCCCGGCCCCCCGGGGCCAGCCACGCGTCGAGGGCGGCGGTGGCACAGCGCCCCACGGGGACGAGCCGTTCCTTCGATCCCTTGCCGAGGACGCGGACGAGGCCGGTGTCCGAGCCGAGGTCCGACAACGACAGGCCGGCGAGCTCCGACACCCGCATCCCGGTGCCGTAGAGGACCTCGAGGATGGCCCGGTCCCGGCGGTCGGCCGGATCGTCACCGGCCGCCGCCCCGAGGAGCGCGTCGGTCTCCTCCTCGGTCAGCGCCTTGGGGAGGCGCCGCGCCGGTCCCGGGGTGCGGACGTCGCTCGTGGGATCGGTCGTCGCCCACCCCTCGTCCAGCCGGAACCGGTGCAGGCCGCGCACGGCCGCCTGGCCCCGCGCCACCGACGGTGGACGGAGCCCGGCGGCGCGCCGGGCGGCCACGTAGTCCTCGACGAGGGCAGGGTCGGCGTCGTCGACTGTCCGCCCCCGCGCCGCGAGGAAGGTCTCGTAGACGAGGAGGTCGCGGCGGTACGACACGACGGTGTTGCGGGCCCGGCCCTTGTCGACGGCCAGCCACGTCAGGTACTCCTCGGCGCTCCTGCTCAACTCGGCGCGTCCGGTGTCCTCGTCACCCACAGCAGGCGCGGCGCGTACGGTCCTCGGCACGGTGGTCCCCGCGTCAGTCCCGGGCCAGGACGTCGCGTGCCATCAGCAGTCCCAGGATGGTCTGGCCGTCGACCAGCTCTCCGCGCTCGACGAGCTGATCGACCTCGGTGAGAGGCAGGGTGACGACCTCCATGTGCTGCTCCTCCACCCCGTCGCGATCCGGGGTGCCCGCCTCGAGGCCGGTGGCCAGGAAGAGGTGGGTCTCCTCGTCACAGAACCCGGGACTGTTGAACATGGTCCCGAGGAGGTGGATCTCGCGGGCGTGGACCCCGACCTCCTCGAGCAACTCCCGCCGGGCCGTCTCCTCGGGCGGCTCGCCCTCGACGTCCCGGGTGCCGGCGGGGATCTCGAGCAGCTCACGGTCGACCGCGCCCCGGTACTGGCGGACGAGCAGGACGTCCCCGTTGTCGGTCACGGCCACGACGGCGACGGCCCCCGGGTGGCGGACGATGTCGCGGGTGAACTCCGAACCGTCGGGGGCGGCGAAGCGCGCCTCGGTCAGGTCGATACGCCATCCACGGAAGCGGACGGTCTCCCCGAGGAACCGGAACCCTGGGTCAGGTGACGGCACCGACGTCGGCGTCGATGTCGATGAGCCGGGGCAGGCGGCCCTCGGCCCGGGCCAACGCCGCCGCCACGAGGGCCTGGAACAGAGGATGCGGCCGGTCGGGACGACTCTTGAATTCGGGGTGCGCCTGCGTCCCCACGAAGAAGGGATGGTCGGGCAGCTCGACGAACTCCACGAGCAACCCGTCGGGCGAGACGCCCGAGCAGACCAGTCCCGCCTTTTCGAGGGCGGGCCGGAAGCGGGGGTTCACCTCGTACCGGTGACGGTGGCGCTCGGAGACCACGGTGGCGCCGTACGCCTCGGCCACCTTCGACCCGGGGACGAGCTGGGCCACGTAGGAACCGAGCCGCATGGTCCCGCCCATGTCGACGATGTCGTGCTGCTCGTCCATGAGATCGATCACCGGGGCCGGCGTGACGGTGTCGAACTCGGTGGAGTTGGCGCCGTCGAGCCCGGCGAGATGGCGCGCCGTGTCGATCACCATCACCTGGAGCCCGAGACACAGCCCGAGGCACGGGATCTCGTGCTCGCGCGCGTACTGGGCGGCACGCACCTTCCCCTCGATGCCCCGCTCGCCGAATCCGCCGGGGATGACGATGCCGTCGAGCTGCTGCAGCCGGTCGCCGGCGAGCCAGTCGTCGATCTGCTCGGCGGAGTGGATCCAGGTGATGTCGATCTTGGCCGCGTGGTGGAATCCGGCGTGCCGCAGCGCTTCGACCACCGACAGGTAGGCGTCGGGCAGGCTCACGTACTTGCCCACCACGCCGATCCGCACGGGGCGTTCGGCCGATGCGACGAGGGCGGCCACCCGCTCCCATCCGGAGAGGTCCACGGGGTGGAGATCGTCGTCGATGGCCAGGGTCCGGCACACGACTTCGTCGAGACCCTCGTCGTGGAGGGCGAGCGGGATCTCGTAGATGCTCGGCGCGTCGACGGCGGAGATGACCCCCTCGACGGGGACGTCGCACAGGAGGGAGATCTTGCGCTTGAGCGAGTCGGAGATGGGCTGGTCCGACCGGCACACGATCACGTCGGGCTGGATCCCGTAACCGCGGATCTGGGTGACCGAGTGCTGGGTCGGCTTCGTCTTCTGCTCGCCCGACGGTGCCAGATACGGCACCAGGGTCAGGTGCACATAGCAGACGTTGTCCCGGCCGACGTCGTGGCGGAACTGACGGATGGCCTCGAGGAACGGCAGGATCTCGATGTCGCCGACGGTGCCGCCCACCTCGACGATGACGACGTCCACCGTGTCCGAGGAGACCTTCAGGATGCGTTCCTTGATCTCGTCGGTGACGTGCGGAATGACCTGGACGGTCTTGCCCAGATAGGCGCCACGCCGCTCCTTGGCGATGACGTCGCGGTAGATCGAGCCGGTGGTGGCGTTCGAGCGCCGGGTCAGGTTCTCGTCGATGAAGCGCTCGTAGTGACCGAGGTCGAGGTCCGTCTCACCACCGTCGTCGGTGACGAAGACCTCTCCGTGCTCGAAGGGGTTCATCGTGCCGGGATCGACGTTGATGTACGGGTCGAGCTTGGTCATCGTGACCCGCAGGCCCCGACACTTGAGGAGACGACCGAGGGAGGAGGCGGTGAGACCTTTGCCGAGCGACGAGGACACCCCGCCGGTGACGAAGACGTACTTACTCACGCCTGAATTCCGCGGGGCACCCCACCACGTTAGACGACGGGTGACCGCCGGAGGGGGAACGGCGAAGGACGTTCACCCCCAGGGACCAGCGCCACCCGGATCGGCGCTCAACGACGACCCTGAACGGTGAACCCTGAACGACGCGCCCTGCACGACGAGCCCAGACAGGAAGGACGAGCACAGACAGAATGAGCGCTGAGCGCCGACGGGATCAGCGTCGCCGCGCCGGCGAGGGTGCGGCCTGGGCCAGGAGCTCCTCGGCATGGCGGCGGGCCGTCGGCGAGCCGGGCTGGCCCGAGAGCATCCGGGCCAGTTCGACCACCCGCGCGTCGGCGTCGAGGCGCTGCGCGGCGGCCAGGGTGCGCCGACCGCTCACCTCCTTGGACACGCCGATCTGATGACCGGCGTAGGCGGCCACCTGGGCCAGGTGGGTGACGACCAGAACCTGGTGGCGCGTGGCCACCTCGGCCAGGGCCCGCCCCACGGTGAGCGCCGCCTCCCCGCCGATCCCGGCGTCGACCTCGTCGAACACGATGGTGGGCGGCGCGTCGACGAGAACGAGTCGCAGCGCCAGCATGGCCCGGGCCAGCTCGCCGCCCGACGCCACCTTGGCCAGGGGCAGAACCGCTTCCCCGGGGTTGGCGCCGAGGAGGAAGGCCACGTCGTCGCCGGGATCGCGCTCCCCCACGGTCACGTCGAGGCGGGCCCGGGGCATGGCCAGGGTCCGCAGGCGCTCCATCACCCCGCGCGCCAGGTCGGGCGCACCGCGCCGGCGCGCCGCGCCCACATCGGACTCGACCGACGCCAGGTGCGCTTCGGCCGCGGTGATGTCGGCCTGGAGGGCGGCGGCCCGTTCCTCCACCGACGCGAGGTCGGTGAGACGCTCGCGCATCTCCTCGGCGTAGGCCCGCACGCCGGCGACGCCCTCGCCGTACTTCCGCGACAGCTCGTGGAGCAGGTTCCGGCGTGCCCGCACCTCCGCCAGGCGTTGCGGGTCGGCCTCCCAGGTGTCGACGACGTGACGGAGCTCGGAGGCGACGTCGGCCGCATCGGCCTGCACGGCGGCCAGGCGTCGGGCCAGGGCGTCCAGCGGGGCGCGTCCGGCCAGGGCGCCGGAGGCGGTGCCGATCAGGTCGAGCGCTCCGCCGGTACCGTCGGCATCGAGCGCAGCCAGGGCGGCGGCGGCGGCATCGCGGTGGGCGTCGGCCTCGGCCAGGCGCTCCTCCTCGGCCGCGAGTATCTCATCCTCGTCGGGATCGCCGAGCCCGGCCGCATCGATCTCGGACAGCTGGTGGCGCAGAAGGTCGATCTCGCGCGCCCGGGCCCGTTCGTCACCACCCAGCCCGTCGAGCTCGGCGGCGAGGTCGCGCAGTGCGGCCCGGGCGGCGGCGAGGGGACCGAGATCGATGGAGCAGAAGACGTCGAGGGACCGGCGCTGGACGGCCGGGTCGAGAAGCGACTGATGGGCGTGCTGGCCGTGGAGGTCGACGAGCCGCGCCCCCACCTCGGCCAGGGCCGACACCGGAGCCATCCTCCCGTCGATCCACGCCCGCGACCGTCCCTTCACGGCCACGGCCCGGGCCAGGATCACCTCCTCGTCGTCCACGACGAACCGACCCTCGACGAGAGCCTGATCGGCGCCGGGGCGCACGAGCACCGGATCAGCCCGGCCGCCCACCAACAGCTCGAGTGCTTCCACCAACAACGTCTTGCCGGCACCCGTCTCCCCCGTCAACGCCGTCATGCCCGACTCGAACTCGAGGGTCACCGCCTCGATGACCCCCAGGTCCTGCACCCGCAGTTCGACGAGCATCTCGGGCCCTGCGCCGTTCAGCGGTCGGCCAGGTGGAACCTGGACCGCAGGACGTCGTGGAAGTCGCGGTTGCCGAGGGACACGACGCGGGCGTTCTTGGGGCCTTCCCGGCATGCGACCGCGTCACCCGGTTCGAGCTGGCCCACGATCACGCCGTCGATGACGAGGACACCGGGCCGGGGACCGGCCACCTCCAGGCGGAGCCACTGGTGCGGTTCCAGCACGATGGTCCTGTCGAAGAGCATGTGCGCCGAGATGGGGGTCACGATGATGGCCCGCAGCAACGGGCTCAGGATGGGTCCCCGGGCCGACAGGTTGTAGGCGGTGGATCCGGTGGGCGTGGCCACGAGCAGGCCGTCGGCCAGGTACGTGACGAACGGGCGTCCGGCGATCGACGCGCTCAGACGGACGGTGTGCCCCGGTGCCGTCTTCTCGACGACCGCCTCGTTGAGCACCAGGTAGGGGGATCCGGTGTCGGTCGGCGACGGTGACCCGGCCCGGGTGATCTCGACCTCGAGGGTCATGCGCTCCTCGACCTCGTAGTCACCGGCCACGAAACGCCCGAGGGCGTCTTCGAGCGCGGCGGGCTCCACCTCGGTGAGGTAGCCGAGCTGCCCCAGGTTCACTCCGAGCACCGGGATGCCGCGGCCGGCCGCCATGGCCACCGTCCGGAGCATGGTGCCGTCCCCGCCCAGACTGACGGCCAGGTCGACGCCGTCACCGTCGAGACCGGAAGCGCTGGCCGGATCGACGACTTTCGTCACGGTGTGGCCGCGCTCCGTCAACCACGCGCCGGCACGGGCGGCCAGCTCGACGGCGACGGGACGTTCGGGGTGAACGACGAAGGCGACAGCGACCACCGGCGGCTACCGCTCCCCCGGCACGTCGCGCACCGTCGCGTCGCGCACCGGCGTGTCGCGCACCGACACGTCGCGCACCGTCGTGTCGCGCACCGTACCGTCGGTCCCCGCGGGATCCAGAACCTGAACGGCCGCGTCGGGAGACGAGGCGACGGCGGCGTCGAGGACGGCGGCCACATCGAGTCCCATCGGCGCCTCGAAGGGGCCGATCCGGCCCCACAGGAGGTACTCGGCGTTGCCGGCCGGGCCGAGGACGGGGGACGCCATGGCTCCCATGATGGTCGCTCCGGCCTGCTCGAGTGCGGAGGCGACCCGGCCCAGGGCCGTTCTGCGCAGATCCTGGTCACGCACGACACCACGACCGCGGCTGGCGGCTATGTGTCCGACCTCGAATTGGGGTTTGACGAGGACCACCAGATCGGCGCCGGGCGCGGCCAGGCCGACCAGGACGGGGGCGACCGTGGTGAGGGAGATGAACGACAGATCGGCCACGATCAGTGCGAACCGTTC
>Ga0209415_10009443_pt1 | contig 16754 bp, 14 predicted proteins | sample PeaSoiSIISIP2007_FD_187696 | JGI IMG/M metagenome (GOLD analysis project Ga0209415, IMG submission 187696) | Peat soil microbial communities from Weissenstadt, Germany - SII-SIP-2007 (SPAdes) (version 2) | ecosystem: Environmental > Terrestrial > Soil > Wetlands > Peat | place: Germany... | reverse complement strand
TCGCCCGGTCGGGGAACGTGCTCGCCCCGATGTCGCGCCGGCCGGCCAGGTGGACGGCGGTAGCGGCCAGGACGGCGGTGAAGCTGGCGATGGGCACGAGGGCGAGGGGTTGGGGTGCGGTCAGCGGTCGCAGCTCCTCGACCCATCCGAGCGGGGAGGCCCAGATGAGCGCGTGAAACCCGATCCCGGCGTCGGCGACCATGCGCAGCGCGTAGCTGACGCCGAGGATGGACGCCGCATAGGACGCGGCCTGCCGCCGGGTGGCGGCGAGCTGGCTGGTGACGGCACCGACGGCCAGAAACATGACGGCGCTCGACACCAGGGCGAGCGCGAAGTACAGGGCGGGCCCAGCGGCGATGTGGACCTTCGACGACCGCCCGGTGACGACAGCGATGACCGCCGTGATGGCCCACAAGGTGGTGGCACCGCCCGTCAGGCCGACCAGTGCCTGCACGGCGGCGCTCTTGCGGGTGGCCTGCCCGCTCAGCAGGAGGTCCCAGCGCCCGGCGTCCTCCTCACCGCGCAGCAGCCTGGTGCTCGTGAGCAGTCCCCACACGGCGCCCACGATCATGACCGTCATGAGGGTCTTCAACACCGTGAAGCCGGCGACCGTCTGGAGCTGGGGTGCAGGACCGAAGATGGCGATGCTGGCCTTGTTCGTCCCGAATGCCGTCGCCAGGCGATGGCGCTCGGCCTGCGTCTTGTAGATCGACGTGTAGCTCAGCGCCGACGAGGCGACGAACACGCCGAAGATGTACCCCCACAGGACCCCGGATCGAACCGCCCGGCGAGCGCTGAGGAGTGCGACCACCGCGGACGGGAGCCGTCCCATTCGGACCGGTCCGTGAATTGCCAGCTCCGTTTGCAAGGTCGTGTCCGTCGTCGCCGTTCCCCTCCCAACCGTACCGGGCCATGCCCCGGCACCGGTGACCAGGCGTCGCCCGAGCTGGCCCCGCCGGCAGATCGGCCGAAGGGGGAGATGACCCTTACTATCGCTTGACGATGTATCGCCATACGTAATAGTGTCGCGACCATGACACCCCTCACCGATTCCCCGCCGATAGCCACCAACGACGTCCGTCCCACCTCGGGCGATCCTCACCATGACGCAGACGACAGCCACCTCGAAGCGCTGCCGTGGACGTGGTGGCCGTGGGTCGTGCCCACGGTGATCGCCGTCATCCTTGTGGCCGGCGCCGTGGTCGCGGTCGTGGCCACGGTCGTGTTCGCCTCGCATCCGGGGCCTACGGGCGGCGGCGGTTGACCGTTGCTCGATCAGTCCGTTTCGCAACCGTTGCGCGCCGCTCGTCGTGTCTGGACCTTCGGGATCTTGACGCTGACGTCGCTCCCGTTGGCACTGGCGATGGCGTTGGCCCCGGCGGGCACGCACGCCGGGCCGGTGCTCGAATGGCTGCTGATCATCGGATACACCGGCCACGTCGCCAGTACCGCGTGCCTGGGCACCTATCCCGAGATCCGCGCACTTGCCCGGCAACGACGGGTCCGTCTTCTGGTCGTCCCGGTGCTCCTGATCGTCGGGAGCGCAGTCCTCGTCCCCGTCATCCCGGCCCGCTCGTTCTCGTGGTTCCTCCTCGTCTTTTTCGCGTGGCAGTTCTTCCACTTCCAGAGGCAGAACCTGGGCATGGTCGCCCTGACGGCATCCGCTCAGGGTGTGGGCCCGTTGCGCAGCGCCGAGCGGCGAACCATGGCCCTGGCCGGGATCTGCGGGCTCTTGGGCCTCCTGGCGCACCCCGCGTTGTTGGACCTCACCGTCGATGACCACCTGCAGGGGCTCTTTCCGATCGCCGGGGCCGGGGAGTGCCTCGTGGTGCTGGCCGGCCTGGGAGCGGTCATGCGGCGCTCCGCCCCCGGCGCGCGCACCGTGCCCTTTGTCGTCACCTATGGCACGGGGCTCGTGTTCTTCTTCCCGGTGTTCTTGTTCCGTTCGCCCTTTGCCGCCGTGTCGGGCCTGGTCATCGCCCACGGGTTGCAGTACCTGTGGGTCCAGGGGGCGATGGCCCGGGGCCCCGGCGTCTGCCGACAGAGGACTGCGGGCCGGGCCGAGCCAGGGCGCGCGGCGCGCATCGGCGTCCTGGCGTGCGTCGCCGTTTCGGGAGGGGCGCTGCTCAATGCCCTGTCTGGACTGCACGCCTCGACCGGCACGGGAGTGCGGGTGCTGTACGGCGTGTATCTGGGCCTGGTCATGGCCCACTTCGTGATCGACTCGGCCGTGTGGCGCCTGCGAGACGACCGTTGCCGTCGGTTCGTCACCTCCAGGCTCCCGTTTCTGGTCGTGAGCCAGCCGGCCGCACCCGTACCCCACTAACGTCTGGCAGCACGATGGATCGGGAGACGAGACAGTGCCGAAGCCGCCATCCGAGGGCGAGTCGTTCGATGACCTGGGGCGCTATGCCGGGCCGGCCACGCTGATCCTGTCCAGCTTGGCGGAAGGACCCAAGCACGGATATGCGCTCACCAAGGACATCGAGGCCTTCGCCCAGGTACGCCTGGGACCCGGGACCCTCTACGGGGCATTGGGGCGTCTCGAGGCCCAGGGCCTCATCGAAGCGGTGAAGAGCAAGGACCGGCGCAGGCCCTACCGCCTGACGGCCAGCGGTGCCGCAGCCCTGCGCGCGCAGCTGGCAGCGCAGCGCCGGGTGGCGGAGGTCGGTCTGCGGCGCCTCTCGGGCAGCTGGAACACGCTGTGACGAGTGTCGATCGTCGCGTCGGACGCCTGCTGCGGTGGTATCCGCCCGCGTGGCGTGCCCGGTACGGGGAGGAGTTCGCCGAGCTCCTGGCGGCCCAGATCGCCGACGAGCCCCGTTGCGCTCGCCGTACCCTCGACGTCATCCGGGTGGGGGTGGGACAGCGCTGGGGAGAGGCGCTCGGGGAGGACCCGTGCGATCCCGGCCTCGACCGCTCGCGATCGGCGATGGCGCTCGTGTACCTGTCGCTCACCGTCTTCGTCGGCCTGGCCCTCGGCATGTGGTCGCAGCTGCGTACCGGTGTCCAGGTCGCCACGGTCACGGGCCGCCCCGTGCCTGAGGCGGTGGGCATCTCCGAATCGGTGCTGTCGATCACGGCCCTGGTCGGCCTCCTGCTCTTCCTGGCGGTCGTCGCTCGCGCCGTGGTGACGGCGCTCCGCGGCGGGCGCGCGGGAGCCAGGGGTCACGGGGGGCCGGCGCTCGTCCTGGGCAGCGCTCTCGGCGCACTGTCGGTCATGGGATGGTCGGCCGACCGCAGCTCGTGGTACACGCCCGCGGGCGCGGCACTGCCCGGACGCGGACCGTTGCACGTGGGCACGTTGTGGATCCGCGGGCTGGTCGCCCCCATCACGCCCGCGTGGGTGCACCCGTCGTTGTTCTGGCGGATGCCCGGGGGTGAGCTGGTGGCGGTGCTCGTCGCGCCCATCGCCGCTGTGGCCGCCGCCGCCGCGCTCCTCCGCATGGTGCAGCGATCGCCGCGCCCCTCGTGCGGCCGGGCCTGGGACGCCGTGTTCGCCCACGCCATCGTCACGGCGATGGCCGCGTTCGTGGTCGCCGCCGTGCGCTGGATCGCTGCCCACCCCGCCCGGGAGGGTTCCACCTTCTGGATGCGGCGAGGCGATCCGCTCGCCCCCGGACACACCGCCATGGCCGTGGTGGGCGTCCTCGTGGTCCTGACGGTGACGGCCTTCGTCGGGGCCCGGCGGGCGCTCCGCCTGTCGTAGGACCGGTGGGTCGGCGCGCTTGCCGGGGCGCGCCCCGATGGTGGGCACCGTCTGCGGTCGGACGGTGCCGTGCGCCACGTCCGCCACCGTGACGGCATCTGCTCGCGTCCGAGGAATCACCGGGTCCCACTGGTAGTCTTCGCCGTCGGCTCGCCGGCGCTGTTCGCGAGGCGGGCGAAGGACACGACACAGGACAGGGAGCGTGCGGCGATGCGGAGGATGGCCCGGGGGGCGGCATTCGCACTGGCCACGGTCGCTGCGGGATCGGCGCTCGGCGCATGTGCCGGCGGCTCCTCGAGCTCGTCCTCGTCAACCACCACGCGGGGGTCGACGGCGATCACGACCACGACGACATCGGCACCGACGACGTCGACGCCAAGCACCGGCTCGACGAGCACCACGGCCCTCACCACCACGTGCCAGCCGCCACAGCTCCACATCGCGCTGGCCGGATATCAGGGCGCGGCCGGCACCATCGAGGTGACGTTCTCGCTCACGAATGCCTCGACCAAGCTGTGCACGATGACCGGGTATCCGGGGATGGTGCTGCTCAGCGCCCAGGGCAAAGGGCTGCCGACGGTCGTGACGCGTGGCGGCGGCCTGGCGTTCGAGAACCTGCCGGTCACCGACGTCTCGCTGGCCCCGGGACAGGTGGCCTACTTCAACCTCGGATACAACGACGTCACCACCGGGACGAGCGGCTGCACCACCGCCGCACAGATCGGCATCACGCCCCCGAACGACACGTCGTCGGTGGTGGTGCCGTTGTCCCCCCAGATCGTCGCCTGCGGAGGCGGTGCGCTTCGGGTCTCGCCGGTGTTCGCGTCGACAGACTCGGCCGCCACCCAGACCACTGCCCCGTGATGCAGCATTCGGGCTGAGCTCGCACCTGCCCGCCACGGACGTCGCTGCCCCCGGTGGCACCCACCGGGTCCTCAGCGCAGGTCGACGACCGCTCCCTCCCACGCCGAGAGCCTCAGCGTGCCGAGCACGGGCTCGTCGTCGCGCGCTCGGTCCGTCCCGATCAGGATGCGACCCTGCGTCGCGGGGAGCGTGGCGCCCGCATCGCCCATATTCAGCACGACCAGGATGTGGTCCCCGCGGTGCCATGCCCACACCCCTGCAGGTGTCTCCACGGACCGGTATCCGCCGGTTTGCAGGTCCGGGGTCCGGCCGCGCAGTGAGATGAGGTCGTGGACCAACGAGAGGATCGACGCCGGATCCGACCGCTGGTCCTCGACGTTGCAGCCGGCGGTGGGCCCCAGGGGCAGCCAGGGAGTGGTGCCGGGTTCGGTAAAGCCCCCTCCGGGGACGTCGCGCCAGGGCATGGGCGTGCGCATGGCGTCGCGCCCGGCATACGCAGGCCAGTACCGGACGCCAAGCGGATCGCGCAGGTCCGCCTGGGAGACCGGCGAATCCCCCAGTCCGATCTCGTCCCCCTGGTACAAGACGGGCGTCCCTCGGAGGCACAGCAACATGAGCAGCGCCAGGCGGATCTTGCAGGGATCGCCCTCCGCCCACCGCGAGGCAAGCCGCGACATGTCGTGATTGGACCCCGTCCAGGCGGGCCAGGCACCCGGGGGCAGCCGTGCCTCGGTGTCCCCCACGATGCGGCGCACGACCTCGGCATCGAGCGCGGCGGTGATGAAAGGAAAGTTGAAGGCGAGGTGCAGTTCGTCGCTCCCGTCTCCGTAGTATTCGACGAGCGCGTCGATCCTGACCGGGGTCTCGCCGATCAGGACCCGTGATCCTTCGTACGAATCGGCCAGCCGCCGCCACCGCCGGATGACGTCGTGGACCTCCGGTCGGTTGGCGTTGTACACCGGACGCTGGCCGAACAGCTGTGCGTCGATGTCGTCGGTCTCGTCCGCCGGTGGATTGTCGCGCAGCAGCGCGTCCTTGACGATGACGTTGCACACGTCGATGCGGAATCCGGCCACGCCCCGGTCGAACCAGAATCGGAACACGCCGTCGAACGCTTCTCGGACCTCTTCGTTCCACCAGTTGAGATCCGGTTGCTCGGACAGGTGGTTGTGCAGGTAGTACTGGCCGGTGGTCGGGTCCCAGGTCCACGCCGGTCCGCCGAAGCTGCTCACCCAATTGTTGGGGGGAGCGCCACCAGGCCCGGGGTCCGCCCAGACGTACCAATCGCGCTTGGCGGCGGTCAGCGAGGAGCGCGAGTCGACGAACCAGGGGTGTCGGTCACTGGTGTGGTTGGGGACCACGTCCAGGAGCACCCGGATGCCCCTCGCGGCCGCCTGGGCGACCAGGCGGCCGAAGGTGGCCATCGTTCCCAGACCGGGTTGGACGGCGCAGTAGTCCGCCACGTCGTAGCCCCAGTCCGCGTTGGGCGAGACCGTGATCGGGCTCAGCCAGATCCCGGCGACACCGAGCCACTGGAGGTGGTCCAGGCGGTCGACGACTCCCTGTAGGTCGCCGCTTCCGTCCGCGTCCGAATCGCAGAATGACAGCGGGTAGATCTGGTACAGGACCCCCGATTGCCACCATGGCGGACCCGGCGTCACCGAGGGGCCATGTGTGGTTGGTGCGCGGTCATCCCGACGTCGGCAACGGCTGCCAGCTCTGCACCGTGACCCAGCACACGCCCTGAGGGATGTGATCGAGCGGCATCTTGCATTGGGTCGAAGGGGGCTGGTTGGTGTGCAACCTCACCACCTGGTACAGGGTGGTGCCCGAGTACTTGTTCGGCCCGTAGCTCAAGATGGGTGCATAGCCGCCGGGGAAATCCGTGATCGTGGCCATGGCGGCGTCGAACGTGCGGCGGTCGAGGTGCGGACCGGCGGCCGTCGCCGCCGCCGCGAACAGGCGGATCTCCTGGCACCAACCCTGGACCGGACCCTGCTCCTCGATGTAGAAGTTCTGGTTTCCCGGTGGGATCTCAGGGTACGCCTTGTGCCACGTGACGAAGCAGCTGCGCACACCGGGGTCGTAGCCTCCCTCGGACTGGGGTCGATCGTCGTCGACCCCGCCGAGCGTCTCGGTGGTCACGCCCTCCTGGCCGTCGAGCGCCTTCTCGTAGGGTGCGGGTATCAGCCCCAGCGCGGATTGGATGGACTGCTCGTAGTCCGAGAGCAGGAGCCTGGGGAAGTACTGCTGCTGGGTCTCGGCCGCCAACACGGGGAAGAAGACGTTGAAGGGCATGAGGGGGATGACCGAGGTGACGCCGTCGGAACGGAGTCGCTGGACCACGAGCGGGGCCTGCGATGCGGTGGTGGCGGTATCGGAGGGGTCGGCGTCGATCGTCTCGACGATCGGCGTGACGCCCGCCCGCGCCAGGTCGGGGAGCAGGTACTGGTTGAGTGCCAGCTGATCGCTCGCCCGGTTGCCGGCGATCACCGCCACCGTGTGGCCGTTGCCGAGCAGGTTGCTGCTCACGCCCCAGTCCACGGTGGCCTGCAGGATCTCCGCGTCGTCGGGTCCGGTCCACCACAGATAGGGCGCACCCTCCTGCGTCCAGTTGGTTACCGTCGTCCACTGACCGAGCAGCGGGGTATGGCCCTCCTGGGTGATGCAGAGTTCGTTGTCCCCTGTCCAGGTGCCGACGCCGTCGAGCACGGCGAAGACCGAGGCGTTGCCTTCGGTCCAGTCCTTGCACAGGGCGCGCATCTCGTTCTCATCGGCGGGGTCGAAGTTGACGATGATCGGGTTGATCTTGCGACCGTGGATTCCACCGCTGTCGTTGATCTGCTTGACGAAGAGCTTGATGGCCTTGGACTGCTCGGAGTACTCGACATCGCCGGCGAACCCGAAGTTCGACGCCAGCGCCTCCAGATTGGACACCGGGAACACGACGTTGATGCTGTGGGCCGTGACCCCGGCATTCCCGTTGTCGGTCCGAACCACGGCGTTGGCGGGGACGGTCGTCGCCGCGGTCCTCCCCTTGGAGCCCCCGTGTCCGACGACGAACCCGATGGCGACGACGAGGACGACCACCACCGCCACCGAGACGATCTGCACATGGGCGGGCCGACGGCGAAATCTGCGCCACGATCGTCCCACCTGCCCACCGCCCGGGCTGGCCATCGCCCCTCCTCGTGCTCACCATCCCCGCACCCGCCACGTCGGCGGCCGAGACATCAGACGGCCAAACATACGCGCCGGCACGGAGCACGACACGAATCCGGAGGCGCCCGAGTCCGCCCGCCGCGGCAGATCTTGAGCAGGGGCAGGCAAGGCAGCTCGATGCCGACGTGAGCGACGTCGAGCATGCGCCTTTCGGCGATCACCGTGCCCAGGGCGATGACAGGCCGGGAGCCTGTCGGATGCCCACCTCCTCGACGAGGGCGACTCCCTCGGCGATGCACCAGCAGTCCTGGTCAGGATTCGCCCTCGTGCCCACGGCGTCGCGCCACCACCGCCTCGCCCTGCCTGGCCGGAGCCCTTGCGGGGTAGCATCGGCGTTTCGAGGCCTCTTCGGAGGAAGGTGCGACATCGGCACGGCCGGGACGCAGGGCGGCAGGGGGGACGCAGGGCTCGGCTCGACGGCCGAGGACCTCGCCGCCGCCGCGTTCACCCTCGCCCGGCGTTGCGCCGCGGGGGCCACCGTGTGGTGCTGTGCCCCGGCGTGGCCCTCCCATGCCCACCACGTGGCCGTCGAGTTCGTCCACCCCGTCGTCGTGGGCAAGCGAGCACTCCCGGCGGCCGTCGCCGGCGGCCCCGATCTGCTGGCGGCGCTTCGGCTGTCGTGCCGTGCGGGCGACGTCGTGGTGGCCATTGCCCGCTCGGACGACGACGCCGTGGCTGGCGCCATGCGGCGGGCCCCGGCGTGGGGCGTCACGACGATCTGGATCGGGGTGGGACAGCGGCCCCCGCCCGGGGCGGCGGACCACGTCGTGTGGGTCGACGGCGGCGAGGCGGCAGCCGCCTATGGCGGTGGCTTCGTGCTCGTGTACCACCTGTTGTGGGAGCTCTCCCAGGTGTGTCTCGAGCACCCCGGGCTCATGGCGGAGCCGGCCGAGTGCGAGGGCCCGGTGTGCGTGACCTGCTCCGACGAGGGCCGGCTGGGCGAGGTCGTGGCGCAGGCAGGAGACGGGCTCGCCCGGGTCCGCACGGCCGACGGGCTCGAGGCGGTGGACACCACGCTGGTGGGCGCCATCCGCCCCGGCGACCTGCTGCTCGTGCACGCGGGCACCGCGTTGTCCCTCCTCGACGGCGGTGTCCAGTGACGCCGGAGACGACGGACTTCCTCTATCCCTTCATCGAAGCCGAACCGGGCGACCCCGCCGCGCTCCTCGTCGACCTCGCTTCCTCGGCCACGGCCAAGGCGGCCGAGAGTGCCCGGCTGAGGGACGTGACGTTGGCGGGGGCGGCGCCGGAATTGGACGAGCTGGCGGCCGAGATGGCCGACCGCTTCCTCGCCGGAGGAAGGCTCTTCACCATGGGCAACGGGGGCAGCGCCACCGATGCCGACGCCCTGGCCACGCTGTTCGGCCATCCACCGGCCGGCCCGGCGCTGCCGGCTCGCTCCTTGGCGTCCGACGAGGCGGTCGTCACGGCGCTGGCCAACGACGTCGGTTTCGAGCTGGTGTTCTCCCGCCAGCTCATCGCCTACGGGCACGCCGGCGACATGGTGGTGGGGTTGTCCACGAGCGGCAATTCGCAGAACCTGATCGAGGCGTTCGCCGAGGCCCGGCGCCGCGGCATGCTGAGCGTGGGCATGGCCGGCTACGACGGAGGCCAGATGGCTCGGTGTGGCGACCTCGACCACTGTTTCGTGGTGTGCGCCGAGAGCATCCACCGCATACAGGAGACCCAGGCGGCCCTCGGCCTGTCGTTGTGGGAAGGCGTCCACGCGCGCTGCGCCGGCGGTGGTGCGGCGTGACCGCCGTCGAGCCGCCGTCGGGGCGCGAGTCCGCGGTCCTCGAGCGGATCGAGGCGTTCCGGCGGCGACGGCCGAGGCTGCGCGACGAGGTCGTGACCCTGGCGCACGGGGCGGGGGGGAAGGCATCGGCGGCGCTCATCGACGCGGTGTTCCTCGACGCCTTCTTCGGGGATGCACGCGGCCCTCTCACCGACGCCGCGGTGCTCGAGACGGCGTCGGGGCAGCGGCTGGCCATGACGACCGACTCGTTCGTGGTCAAGCCCCTGCGCTTTGCGGGGGGATCGATCGGTCACCTGGCCGTCCACGGCACGGTGAACGATCTCGTCGCCGTGGGTGCCATTCCCGTCTGGCTGTCCGCCGCGTTCGTCCTCGAAGAGGGGCTGGCCGTCGACGAGTTGCGAGCGGTGGTGGCCGACATGGCCGGCGCCGCCGCCGGAGCCGGGGTGCGTGTGGTGACCGGCGACACCAAGGTCGTGGACAAAGGTGCGGCTGACGGCATGTACGTGACCACCACGGGGATCGGCATCGTGCCGCCGGGGAGACACCTCGGTGCCGAGCGCGTCCAGCCGGGCGACGCGGTGCTCGTGTCGGGCACGATCGGGGACCACGGCATGGCGGTGATGTTGGCCCGCGGGGACCTCGAGCTCGAAGCGGAGCTGGCGTCTGACACCGCCCCCCTCGGTGCCCTCGTCGAGTCCCTCCTGGCGGCGGCGCCCTCGACCCGCTGGCTGCGCGATCCCACGCGCGGTGGGGTGGGAACCGTCTGCAACGAGCTGGCTCGCGACTGCGGCCTCGCCGTGGTCCTCGACGAGGACGCGCTGCCCGTCGCCCCGGCCGTCGCCGGCGCCTGCGACCTGCTCGGCATCGATCCGCTGTACGTGGCCAACGAGGGCAAGATGCTGGCGGTGGTCCCGCCCGAGGAGGCCGACGCCGCCCTGGGCGCGCTGCGCCGGGACCCGCTCGGGGCGCAGGCCGCCGTCATCGGCGAGATCAGGGCCGAGCCCGAGGGCATCGTGGTGCTGCGCACCGGGTTCGGCGGGACCCGAATCGTGGACATGTTGGTGGGGGATCCTCTTCCCCGAATCTGCTGAGGCCCGGTGCTTGGCGCGCCGCTGTCGTCACCGGGTGCCGAGCGCCGACGGTTGCGGGTCACGGGCACGGTCCAGGGCGTGGGGTTCCGGCCCTTCGTGTACCGCCATGCCGTCTCCCTGGGCCTGATCGGCTTCGTGGGCAACGACTCCGCCGGGGTGCTCATCGAGGTGCAGGGGGCCCCGGCCGCCGTGGGTGAGCTGTGCCGGCTCGTGACCGAGGAGCCCCCGCCGTTGGCGCGGGTGGAGTCGGTGCACGCCGAGGTGGTCCCCGCCGTGGCCGGCCGGGGTGACTTCCGCATCGTCGAGAGCACCGAGCACGGTTCGCCCGCGGTGCCGGTGAGCGTGGACAGCGCCACGTGCGCGTCGTGTGTCGCCGAGGTGGACGACCCGGCCGACCGCCGGTACCGGTACCCGTTCACCAATTGCACCGACTGCGGTCCCCGCTACACCATCGTGGTCGCCGTCCCCTACGACCGGCCGTCGACGACGATGGCCGGGTTCACCATGTGCCCAGCGTGCCGGGCGGAGTACGACGACCCGGCAAGCCGCCGTTTCCACGCCCAGCCCAACGCCTGCCCCGACTGCGGGCCGGCGCTGCGCTGGTGCGATCCCGAGGGCCGTCGGCTGGCCGAGGCGGACGCCGCGCTGGCATGCGCCGTCGATGCGCTCGTCGGCGGACGCGTGGTGGCCGTCAAGGGCATCGGCGGCTACCACCTGGCCGCCGATGCCACGAACGACGCGGCGGTGGACCTGCTCCGCCGGCGCAAGGCCCGCGACGACAAGCCGTTCGCCGTGATGGTGCGTGACGTCGACCATGCGCGGGCACTGTGTCTCATGGACGACGCCGCCGAGGAGGCGCTGCGCTCGCGCCGGCGCCCCGTGGTGCTCGCCCCCCGCCGGCCCGACGACCCGCTCGCTCGGGGCGTGGCACCGGGCCTGCCCGATCTCGGCCTGCTGCTCTCCTACAGCCCCCTGCACCACCTGCTCATGGCGGGGGTCCGACGCCCGTTGGTCATGACCAGCGGGAACCTGTCCGACGACCCCATCGCCTTCGAGGAGGACGACGCCGTCGCCCGCCTGGGCCCTCTGGTGGACGGCGTCTTGGGCCACGACCGCCCGATCCACATTCGCTGCGACGACTCGGTGGTCCGGGCCGCGGGGGGCACCGTGCAGATGGTGCGGCGGTCGCGCGGCTATGCCCCCGAGCCCCTCGGCCTCCCGCGCCGGGCACGCCGGCAGGTGTTGGCGGTGGGGGCCGAGCTCAAGAGCACCGTGTCGGTGGCCAAGGGCCCGTGGCTGGTGGCCAGCCACCACATCGGTGACCTCGAGCACCTGGCCACGTACCAGTCCTTCCTCCAGGCCACCGACCACATGTGCGGGCTGTTCGGTGTCCAGCCGGACGTGGTCGCCCACGACCTGCACCCCGAGTACCTGTCGACCAAGTGGGCCCTCGAGTGCGGGCTCGAGCCGTGGCCCGTGCAGCACCATCACGCGCACGTGGCGTCGTGCATGGTCGAACACGGGCGGACCGACCCTGTCCTGGGCCTCGCCTTCGACGGCTCGGGGTTCGGCCCCGACGGGACCCTGTGGGGAGGCGAGGTCCTGGTGGCGGACCTGTCGGGATACCAGCGCGTGGGGCACCTCCGGGCGATCCCCCTGCCGGGCGGGACGGCGGCCATCCGGGAGCCGTGGCGCATGGCCGTCGCCTGGACGGCGGCGGCGGCGGGGCCGGAGGCAGCCGCTCGGGTCGGCGCCGGCCTCGATCCCCGGTGGCCGTCCGTGCTGGCGCTGGCCGAGCGGGGAACGGGGCCGCGCACCACGAGCGCGGGACGGCTGTTCGACGCCGTGGCAGCCCTCCTCGGGGTGCGCCACGCCATCACCTACGAGGGCCAAGCCGCCATAGAGCTCGAGGCGCTGGCGCGCGGCGTGGCGCGCGCCGGCGCCCCTTGCTACCCCCTCGACGTGGCAGACGACGGCACCGTGGCCGTGCTCGACCCCGGGCCGATGCTCGTCGCCATGCTGCGCGACATCGACGCCGGCACGCCGCGCGCCGCACTGGCTGCCGGCTTCCACGAGAGCCTGGGGCGCGCCTGCGCGCAGCTGGCGTCCCGCTTGGCGTCGCGCCATGGCCTCGACACCGTGGCCCTGTCGGGCGGCGTGTTCCAGAACGCGCGGCTGACCGAGGTCGTGGCGACGGAGCTCAGGGGGTTGGGCCTCCAGACGCTCGTGCACCACAGCGTCCCCCCCAACGACGGCGGCATCAGCATCGGGCAGGCGGCCATCGCCGCCCTGGCCCCGGCGGCGGCCCCTGCATCGGGCCCCGTGCCCGGGGTCACGGCCCCGCACCCCCGCTGAGGGCCAACTCCGGGCGAAGGCGGTACAGGACGGTCTTTGCCACGTCGTGGCCCACACGCCCGGCCGCCGTTCACAACGCAGGGACGTCCTGGGCGCGCCGGACGAGGCCCATGTCTGGCAGCATGCGGGTGATGGCTCTCCTGACACTCGATCCCGACCGTCTGTTCCCGGTGGAGGCGTCTGCACGCGCCCTCGCCCGTGACCTGTACGGCGGTGTGAAGGACCTGCCCATCGTGTCGTTCCACGGGCACGTCGACGCCACCGTGCTCGCCGAGGATCGGCCGTTCGTCGATCCCGCGGCGTTGCTCGTGACGCCCGACCACTACGTCACCCGTCGGCTGCACGCCGCCGGAGTGGCGCTCGAAGATCTCGGGGTGCGCCCGGTCGGCGGATCGGCGACCGTTGCCGACCCCCGCGCCGTGTGGGCGACCTTCTGCGCCCACTGGCCCACCCTGGCGGGCACGGCCACGCACCTGTGGCTGGCGCACACGCTCACCGAGCTCTTCGACGTGAGCGACGAGCCGGCCCCCGACACCGCACAGGGGATCTACGACCACCTGGCGTCGCGCCTCGAAGCCCCGGAGTTCCGCCCCCGGGCGCTCGCCCGGCGATTCGGCGTCGAGGTCCTGGCCACGACCGACGGGCCGTTCGACGACCTGGCCGCCCACACGTCCCTGCGCGGCGCGGCGGGGTCCGCCTGCCGCGTCATCCCCACGTTCCGGCCGGACGCCGTCACCGACCCGTCCCGTGTGGACTGGCTGGGCAACCTGGAGAGGCTCGAGACGGTCTCGTCCACGTCGACCTCGACGTACGACGGGTTCCTGGCGGCCCTCGTCGAGCAGCGCCAGCGGTTCCGCGCCCAGGGCGCGGTGGCCACCGACCACGGGCACCGCACCCCGCGGACGGTCGCCCTCGGCCGCGGCGACGCGGTACGGCTCTTCGACCGGCTGCGCAGCGCACAGGCGGGACCCGAGGACGCGGAGCTGTTCCGCGCCCACATGCTCATGGAGATGGCCCGCATGTCCTGCGACGACGGGTTGGTCATGCAGCTCCACGCCGGCGTCGTCCGGGACCACGACAGGCCGGCGGCGCAGCGCTACGGCACCGACATCGGTGCCGACTTCCCGGCCGCCACCTCCTACACCGAGGCACTGCGGCCGCTGCTCGAGGCCTACGGGTCGGACCCGGGCTTCACCTTCGTCGTCTACACGGTCGACGAGGCGGCGTTCGGGCGCGAACTCGCCCCCATGGCCAGCTACTACCCGGCACTGCGCCTCGGGTCACCGTGGTGGTTCCTCGACTCGCCCGACGCCATGCGCCGGTGCCTGTCGGCGGCGGTGGAGTCGGCGGGCTTCTCGCGCTTCGCCGGCTTCGTCGACGACACCCGCGCCTTCTGCTCCATCCCCGCTCGCCACGACATGGCGCGCCGCACGCTGTGCGCCGAGCTGGCGCGGATGGCACTCGAGGGTCGCTTCACACCCGATGCGGCCCACGCCATCGCCCGCGACCACTGCGATGCGCTGCCCCGGCGGGTGTTCCGCTGGGGGCAGGGCACGTGAGCGTGTCGTCCCCCGGGGTCAGGAGGTGGCCCGAATGGGCAGCGAGTCGAAGCGGCGGGTGAACGGTCCCGGGGCGTAGCGCCCCGCCGCCGCGTCGGCGACGAAGTCGGGAATGGCCCGGAGCAGCTCCTCGATGACCACCCGGCCCTCCAGGCGGGCCGCTGCCGCGCCGAGGCAGTGGTGGGGGCCGGAGCCGAACGCCAGGGTGCGGCCGGCCGGGCGCGTGACGTCGAGGGTGTGGGCATCGGGGCCGAACGCCCGCGGGTCCCGGTTGGCCGAGGCGTACAGCAGGTGCACCTTGGCCCCTGCGGGAATGGTGACGCGCCCGTCGGGGGGGCCGACGCTCACCGCTGTCGTCGCCGTGCGCGACAGGCCCTGGACGGGGGAGAGGAAGCGGAGGAGCTCCTCCACCGCGCCTGGCACCAGGCCGGGGTCGCCGGCCAGGAGGCGGCGCTCGGCGCGGTGCTCGGTCAGGAGGGCGGCGGTCCCACCGAGGAGGCCCGAGGCGGTGTCGTTGCCGCCGGCGATCATGACGAAGCAGAAGCCCAGGATTTCCTCGATGCTCACCGGGCGGCCGTCGATCTCGGAGCCGAGGAGCACCGAGATCATGTCCTGTGCAGAGTGGTCCCTCCTCCAGGCGGCGAGCTCGGTGAAGTAGCCGTAGAGCTCCGTGAGGGCGCGCCCGGCGGAGAGCACGTTGCCGACGGAGGCGGCCTGCACGATGGCGCTGCTCCAGGCGCCGAACGCAGAGCGGTCCTGCTCGGGGACGCCCAGGTACGTGGCGACGACGAAGGATGGCACGGGGGAGGCGACCGCGGTGACGAAGTCCGCCTCGCCCATCTCGGCGATCCGCCCGATGCAGGTGCGGGCGAAGCCACGCACCGCCTCCTCGCGCCCGGCGACGGCCCGAGGGGTGAACATGGCACTGACCAGGCGCCGGTAGAGGGTGTGGCGGGGACGGTCCATCATCACCAGCGTGGGCATGAGCCCCAGCTTCGTGATCTCGTCCTCTTCGAAGGTGAGCCCGAAGGCCGACGAGAACGTCGCGGAGTCGCACGTGGCCGCGGCGATGTCCGCGAAGCGCGACAGCACCCAGCATCCCCGCTGGGCCATGTAGTGGACCGGGTCCTCGTCGCGCAGGCGCTCGTACGTCGGGTACGGGTCCCGCCACAGCTCGGGATCGAGCGGGTCGTACGACAACGCCACCGCCGCGGCCATCGTGTCCTCCTCCGTCGGGGCTCGGGGGGAGCCCCGACCGTGCTGGCGAGCTTCGCCCTCGTGCGCCCAATGACCTCGGGCCCAATGTAGGCGCGAGTGGGGTCGGGCCGCGGTGGACGGCGACCACGCGCGGCCCCGGCAGGCCGCGTCGCCCGCGAGGTCCTCGGGGCGCGCCAGGTGCGCCAGGTCCGCTCGCTCACCTTCGGCATCGTCTCCGATGTGCGCCTCGTGGAGGCCGGCGCAAGTGCTGCGACGCTCGAGGCCGCCATCGCGCGTGCTCGGGGCGGTCGTGCCCCGGCCGATCGCGCAGGACTCCTCGGGTGCGGGGGCCGTGCGGGCCGCGCTGCTCATGACCTACCTCCCCGGGGAGGTGCGCATCCGCGACCTCGATCCCAGCCTGGCTGGCGGCACCCCTGGTGGCGCTGCACGCGGCCGCCGTCCCCTGCAGCCTGACGCGCGCACATGCGTGGCTCGATCTCGAGCGAGCGGCGGTTCCCGCATGGTCGCGTGCAGGCGACGCCTGGGCGCGCCTGGTCGCCTTGGTCCACGAAGCGGAGCCCGAGACCGCAGCCGTCTTCTTGCACGGCGACTTCCACCCCGGAAACGTGCTGTGGCGGGGACGAGCTGACCGGCATCGTCGACTGGGCCTTTGGCTCCCGCGGCGCCCGAGGGATCGACGTCGCCCTCACCCGAACCAGCCTCGCCCTCCTGGACGCGGTGGTCTCGGCCGAGCGCTTCCTGGCGCGCTACCGGACCCTCGTCCCCGACTACCGCCACCACCCGACGGGCCGACGCCTACGCGCAGGCGGTGGCCCGCATCCTGTGACGCGCCTGACGGCGCGTGCACCACACCGGGCGCCGCTGCCGCCCGCGACACCCATCGGCGACCCCCCGCTCGGCCACAGCGGGCACGGCCACGCCATGGGCACGGCCACGCCATGGGCGCGGCGGGCAGGGCCACGCCATGGGCACGGCGGGCA
>Ga0209415_10009442_pt1 | contig 16754 bp, 14 predicted proteins | sample PeaSoiSIISIP2007_FD_187696 | JGI IMG/M metagenome (GOLD analysis project Ga0209415, IMG submission 187696) | Peat soil microbial communities from Weissenstadt, Germany - SII-SIP-2007 (SPAdes) (version 2) | ecosystem: Environmental > Terrestrial > Soil > Wetlands > Peat | place: Germany... | reverse complement strand
GACGACCTCCGAGAGCTTGCGCTTGCCGTCATTGAGCGATTCCGCGGTGCGGAACACGGCGGCGTCCCGCTGCATGGTCCGCTGCAGCTCGAGGCGCACGTCCGCGGTGCGCAGCGATCCTTGCGCCTGACGGAGCTTATCCAAACGCGCCACAGCGAAGTCCGCCGCATCCGGCTTGAACGCGCGATGCGGCGTACCGGGCGTAATCGTGCGCGCGCACTGCCGCGCAGCCTCGCGCCCGAACACCACGAGATCGAGCAGCGAATTGGAACCCAGGCGATTGGCACCGTGCACCGACACGCAAGCCGCCTCGCCGGCCGCCATGAGTCCGGCCACGACGCTGTCGACGCTGCCGTTGCGCGAGGTCACGACTTCGCCGTGCACGTTGCAAGGAATGCCTCCCATGTTGTAATGAACGGTCGGAAGCACGGGAATCGGATCCCGATTGACGTCGACGCCGGCGAAAATCCTCGCCGTTTCCGCAATGCCGGGCAGCCGCTCCTTGATCACCGCCGGGCCCAAATGCTCGAGGTGCAAGTGAATGTGATCCTTGAGCTTGCCGACACCGCGTCCTTCGCGAATTTCGATCGTCATCGAGCGGCTCACGACGTCGCGCGATGCCAAGTCTTTGGCATTGGGCGCGTAGCGCTCCATGAAGCGGTCGCCCGCCGAATTCGTCAGATATCCGCCCTCGCCGCGTGAACCCTCGGTGATCAAGCAGCCCGCGCCATAGATACCGGTCGGATGAAACTGCACAAATTCCATGTCCTGCAACGGCAATCCTGCGCGCAGCACCATGCCGCCGCCGTCTCCGGTGCAGGTATGCGCGGACGTACAGGAGAACCACGCCCTGCCGTAACCGCCGGTCGCCAAGATGACTTTGTGCGCGCGAAAGCGGTGCAGCGTGCCGTCGGACATGTTCAGAGCCACGACGCCGCGACAAGCCCCGTCTTCCATGATCAGATCGAGCGCAAAATATTCCACGAAGAAAGTCGCTTCGTGTTTGAGCGACTGCTGATACAAGGTATGCAGCATCGCGTGGCCGGTGCGATCCGCCGCGGCGCATGTTCTCTGCGCGATACCCTTGCCGAAGTGCGTCGTCATGCCGCCGAAGGGCCGTTGATAAATGCGGCCGTCGTCGGTCCTAGAGAACGGCACGCCGTAATGTTCCAGTTCAATGACCGCGGACGGCGCCTCTTTGCACATGAATTCGATCGCGTCCTGATCGCCGAGCCAATCCGATCCCTTGACGGTGTCGTACATGTGCCAACGCCAATCGTCGGCACCCATATTGCCGAGGGCCGCGGAAATGCCGCCCTGCGCGGCCACCGTGTGGCTGCGCGTCGGAAACACTTTCGACAGACATGCGGTGCTCAAGCCCGCCTCCGCCAAACCGAACGTCGCCCGCAGCCCGGCGCCGCCGGCACCGACGACGACGACGTCAAAAGTATGATCGGTGAATTGATGCTCGCTCATCGCCGATTAACTTCCAAACGCGACATGCAATATCGCAAAGATGCCGGCGCCGCCGACCAGTACGTGCAAAAACTGAAGACTCAGCAGACCGAGTATCTTCAATCCCTCGGTGTGAACGTAATCCTCGACGATGACCGTCGCGCCGAGGTATGAGTGATAAGCCAAGACCGCGACGAGCAAGATCGCGAGAAAACCGCTGAGCGGAAATTGCAGCCATGCGCGCACGGTTTCATGCCCGAGGTTGGGCAGCAACAACAAGGAGAACAAGAACCAGAGCGTCAAGGGAATCAAGGCCACGGCACTCACGCGTTGAGCCCACCAATGTTCGGTTCCGGCCTTCGCCGACCCCAATCCCAAGGCGCGACCGAGAGGACTACGTAGACTCATGATGCGCTCCTCAGAGGCGCTTGAATTGCCACAACAGCATCCAAACCGCAGCGGTCGATAGCAGCGCTCCGGCGATCGCCAGCCAGCCGCTCGTGCGCCGTTCGCTGCTCTCGAACCCCAACCCTACGTCCCAGAGCAAATGGCGCACGCCGTTCAATAAATGATAAAAAAACGAAAACGTCCACCCCATCAGCAGTACGAGACCCACGGGACTCAACAACAGGCGCATCGCCCGCGCATAGGTCGGCGCGTCGCTCGCGAGCGCCACCAACCAATAGGTCAGTGCCGGCAATCCGAGCGCGAGGAAAACGCCCGTCGCTCGATGCACGATCGACAGCGTCATGCCAATTCCCCAACGATAAATATCCAGGTGGGGCGACAGCGGCCGGGCGCGTACAGACATGGGCGATCCTTCGAGTGGGTGAGTATTTGAGCTCACGGCGAGCTTAAAAATCGATGCAGCGACCCCGCAGTTCCCAATCACCGTAGCGCGTCGGGTCGGGTCCGTCGCGACCGCCGACCTCAGGCACGGCCGCTTTCGCCCCCGCCGCTTCAGCGGCCGGCGGCGACGCGACGGAAACGCGTGTTGCGTCCGCGATTGCCCCGACTGGGGCCGTATCCTCACCCGGTTTTGGAGAATTCAACGTCACCGGCCAAAGTTTGCCAGAAAATACCAGTATAAACCTATGCACGAGCAGTTGAATTTCCCCGGGACGTCGACGTCTACCCAACGGCATATCCTCACGGACAGGGTTGACTTTGCTCGCTAAGACCCATTTCATGAAGCCATGAACATGCATTCGGGGCGGCTTTTGCATTTGGGCCTACTGCGGTTCTCGGGATCCGACAGCGGCACATTCCTGCAGGGACAAGTTTCCAATGACACGCGCCGCCTGGCGGCCGGCGAGCCGTTATTGGCGGCGTATTCCAATCCGCAAGGGCGCGTGATCTCGATCTTGTACTTGGTCCCGCATTCCACCGGAATCCTCGCGATCGTGCCGCGGGAGCTGGTCGCGCCCACGCTCGCGCGGATGCGCAAGTTCGTGTTGCGCGCCAAAGTTCAAATCGAAGATGCGACCGACTCTGTGGCGCTCGCGGGCCATCACGGATTGGAATCCATGGCTCGCGCCGGCTTGCCGATTTCGGATCTTGCAACCGGATACCGCGAGGTCGAGGGCATCGGCATCGCGCGGCAGTCTGCGGATCCCGGCCGTTTCTGGGTGTTAGGCGCGGCTGCTGAGCTCGAGGCGCGCGGCCTCGCCGGCAATCCGTTGGACTCGCAAGCGATCGAGCACGATTGGCGGCTCGCCGACATTCGCGCAGGCGTGCCCCAGATCTACGCGGCGACCAGCGAACTGTTCGTCGCGCAAATGCTCAATCTCGACTTGATCGATGGGATCAGCTTCAGCAAGGGATGTTATACCGGGCAGGAAATCATCGCGCGTACCCAAAATCTTGGGCGTATCAAGCGTCGCTTGACGAGGCTGCGCTTGCCGGGTAGCGCGTGGAGCATCGGCGACAGCGTGCGCCTGCCCGACGGACGCGCGGGACGCCTGACCGAACTGGCCCGCATCGGCGCGGACTGCGAAGCGCTCGCGGTCGTCAATTCGGACAAAGCCGAGCGCGAGGAGGCCGTCAACGAAAACCTGGCGGGCGCTGAGTTGCCCCTCCCCTACCCGGTCAGCGTCTCCGCCTAGAGATCGACGATTTCGACATCCGCCTCATGCAGCGTTTCGCCGAGAAACGTCGTGCCTACGCGCGCAAATCGTGCCGCACCGTCGGTGGCGAGCCAGGTTACGCGACCGGCGGCGCGGCGGGCACCGGTCTCGGGCGTCATGCCGGTCACGGCCGCCGTGCCGGTCACGGGCTTCGTGCCGGTCAGGGGCGTCGCGGGGCCGGCGGCCTGCAGTTGCCGCAGCACCGCCGCCGCGGTCGTTGCGGCCGAGTCGACGATCTGCACAGTTGGCGGCAGCACCGAGCGGATCGCCGGGGCGAGCACCGGGAAATGCGTGCAGCCGAGCACCAGCGTGTCGGGCGCTCCGGCAACCCCAAAGATCGGATCCAGATAGCGCTGCGCAACCGCTGCGGCGATCGGGCCCGAGGTCCAGCCCTCCTCGGCCATCGCCACGAACAAGGAGCAGGCGCACGGCGTCACGCGCGCGTTGGCATTGAGTCGACGGATCGCATCCTGATAGGCACCGCCACCGATCGTTCCCTCGGTGGCAATGACCGCAATGTGCTGGGTTCGGGATGCGGCCACCGCCGCCGCGGCGCCCGGTTCGATGACGCCGATCACGGGCAGCGAAGGATATTGCAGGCGCAGAGCGGCCAACGCCGACGCGGACGCCGTATTGCAGGCGACGACGAGACAGCGAATATCGCGAACGACGAGCGCCGCCGCACATTGCAAGGAGTAGCGGATGACGGTTGCCGGGCTCTTCGTGCCATAGGGCAAACGTGCAGTATCGCCGAGATAAATGAAATCCTCGGCGGGCAGCGCCAGACGCAGCGCCCGCAAAACCGTCAAGCCGCCGACGCCGGAATCGAACACACCAATGGGCAAGGCCCGGCCGCTCATCGACGCGTTCAAACCTCGGGGCGCATGTGCGGGAACAACAGCACGTCGCGAATCGACGCCGAGTCGGTGAAGAACATGACCAGGCGATCGATGCCGACACCGAGCCCGCCGGCCGGCGGCATCCCATATTCCAAGGCGCGCACGTAGTCTGCGTCGTAATACATGGCCTCTTCGTCGCCCTCGTTCTTGCGCGCGGCCTGTTCCCTGAAGCGCTGCGCCTGATCCTCGGCGTCATTGAGCTCCGAAAAGCCGTTCGCATATTCGCGTCCGCCGATGAAGAATTCGAAGCGATCGGTGATGAACGGATCCAGATCGTTGCGCCGCGACAGCGGCGAAACCTCGGCCGGATAGGCGTATGCAAACGTCGGCTGGATCAACGTGTGTTCGCCGGTTCTTTCGAACAGCTCGATCTGCAGCTTGCCCGCGCCGTCGCCGCTCTTGAACGGGATTCTCATGTGTTCGCAAACCCGCCGCAGATACGAGACGTCGCGCAGCGACATGGGATCGAGGTCCGGATTGTTGCTGAGCAGGATCTCTTCGATGCTGAGCTTGGCGAAGCTACCGCTCAAATCGTATTCCAGACCCTGATAAACGACCTTGCGCGAGCCCAGCAGCGTATCGGCGATGCCTTGGAAAATTTGTTCCACGATGCGCATGACGTCCGTGTAGTCGGCGTAGGCTTGGTACAACTCGAGCATCGTGAATTCAGGATTGTGCTGCGTCGACAAGCCTTCGTTGCGGAAGTTGCGATTGATCTCGTAAACCCGCTCGAAGCCGCCGACCGTGAGCCGCTTCAAGTACAACTCGGGTGCGATGCGCAAGTACATATCCATATCGAGCGCGTTGTGATGCGTGGCGAAGGGCCGCGCCGCCGCGCCGCCCGGTATCGTCTGCAGCATCGGCGTCTCTACCTCGAGAAATCCTTGCGCATCGAGATACTCGCGCAAAAGCCGCACGATCCGCGAGCGCGTCTCGAAGACTCGCCGGCTGGACTCGTTCATGATCAGATCGACGTAGCGGCGTCGATACCGCAATTCCGTATCGGCGATGCCGTGCCATTTGTCCGGCAGCGGGCGCAGCGATTTGGTCAGCAAGCGGATTCGCAGCGCACGCACCGACAATTCGCCGGCATTGGTGCGGAACAGGGTTCCCTCGGCGCCGATGATGTCGCCGACATCCCAGGTCTTGAATTCGTCGTAGGCAACCCCTAGCGCTTGCTGCTGCACGAATAGCTGGATGGCGCCGCTGGAATCCTCGATTTTGACGAAGCTCGCTTTGCCCATGACGCGTTTGACGCGCAACCGGCCCGCGACGCTGACCGCGATCGGCTCGGCCTCGAGCGCCGCCGCGCTTTTTTCTCCATGCGCCCTCAATAAATCACCGGCCAGGGCATTGCGTCGAAAATCGTTCGGAAACGGGTTGCCTTGCTCGCGCAACTTGGCGAGTTTCGCGCGTCGTTGGGCGATCAAATGATTCTCGTCGATCGGAGGTTCTTCGTGGTCCGTCATAGTCCCTGCTTCAGACTGGCTTGCATGAACACATCGAGCCCGCCGTCGAGTACCGCGGTCGTGTTACCGACCTCGACGCCCGTGCGCAGGTCTTTGATCCGTGATTGATCGAGCACATAGCTGCGGATTTGGTTGCCCCAGCTGACGTCCGACTTGGAATCCTCGAGCACTTTCGCCGCCGCATTGCGCTTGTTGTATTCGAGTTCGTAGAGCTTTGCCTTGAGCATCTTCATCGCGGTCGAACGGTTCTTGTGCTGGCTGCGCTCGCCCTGACACGCAACGACGATACCACTGGGGTTGTGGGTGATGCGCACGGCCGATTCGGTCTTGTTCACGTGTTGACCGCCGGCGCCGCTGGAACGGTAGACGTCGACGCGCAAATCGGCCGGATTGATCTCGATGTCGAATTCCTCATCGACCTCGGGCGACACGAAAACCGAGGCGAACGAGGTATGGCGCCGGTTACCGGAATCGAACGGCGATTTTCGCACCAAACGATGCACGCCGGTTTCGGTGCGCAGCCAGCCATAGGCGTACGGGCCGGTCATGCTGATCGTCGCGCCCTTGATGCCCGCGACCTCGCCGTCGCTTTGATCGATGATCTCGGTCTTGATGCCGTGCCCGTCCGCCCACTTCAAGTACATGCGCAGCAGCATCGCGGCCCAATCCTGGGCTTCCGTGCCGCCCGCTCCCGCCTGAATATCGAGAAACGCATTGTGGGAATCCATCTTGCCCGGAAACATGCGCTGGAATTCGAGTTGTTCGACTTCGCGACTGAGCCGGGTCGCGTCGGCCTCGACTTCTCCGGCCGCAGGCAGGTCGCCCTCGGCGGCCGCAAGGTCGAGCAATTCGTCTGCGTCGGTCAGTTCCTTCGTCAAGCGATCCAAACCGCCGACGACCTGTTCGAGCTTGGCGCGCTCTCTGCCGAGATCTTGCGCGCGCTCAGGTTGATCCCAAATTCCGGGTTGTTCTAGCTCGCGCGCGACTTCCTGCAGCCGTTCATGCTTGTTGTCGTACTCAAAGATACCCCCTCAAGGAGTTCGTGCGCTCCTCAAGTTCTTTGATGAAACGTTTGATCTGATTGATTTCCATGGAGCGAAATCCTAGCACAATTGCGGCTGCGATCGGCGCCGTCGGCAGGGTGCGCCCGGCGGCGGCGGCCGCCTTGAAGTAGCGCAACGCATGCCGCCGCCAGCTAATATCCGGCAATGCCGTCATTTCCCAAGTCAGCTCCGGCCGCAATCCTCGCGATATTCATTGCCGCATCGGCCTCATCCGCTGCACAGCCGCCGCAGGCCGCCGGCGAGGCGCCGGCGGTCGGCGAGGCATCCGCGCTCTCGCAAGCATTCGTCGCAGCCATGCGGCGCGTGCATCTGAACCTACCGGAGCCGCCAGACTCCCCGGCACTACAGGCTTATGCGATTTACGACTATCTGGTCGTCGCGCGTCTGCGCCGCGATCTGTCGCAACAGCCCGGCGCGGATCTCGACGCGACGATCGACGCATTCTTGCAGGCCCACGCGGGCGAGCCGGTCGCGCGGGCGCTGCACCGAGAGTGGCTCGTGAGCCTTGCGCAGCGGCGCCGCTGGGATTGGTTCTTGCCGCGCGCCCGCGACTTGAACGACCCCGATTTGCTCTGCGCGCGGCTGCAAGGCCTATTGGCGACGGGTCAAACCGACGGTCTCGCGACGCAGGCCTTGGCGCGTTGGTCTTTGCCGCAACAGCAACCGGCCGCCTGCGACGAGGTGTTCGGTTGGCTGCGGCAGCAGAATCTGCTGACGCCCGCACTCGCCGAAAGCCGCACGCGCGCCGCGCTCGCCGCCGAAAATCCGCGTCTCGCGCGTGCATTCGTCGTCGACGTTCCAGCGGCGCGCGCCGCCGTACTCGTGCAGTGGGCGCAATTATTGGAGGTCCCGCAGCCGACGCTCATCGCGCTCGCCAAATATCCCGAGGTCGCGGTCGAGCCCGATGCGCTTCTGGCCGGGTTCGACCGGCTGGCGCGTGTCAACTCCATCGCAGCAGCCGCTTTGCTGCCAAAGCTGCTTGCGCGGCCCGATACCTCGCCCGCGCTGCAAGAGCGCCTGCGGCGCGCCGTCGCGTTAGGCGCCGCATACGATCACGACCCATCGGCCGTGCGCGCCTTCAGAGGATTGAATGCCGACGCCGGCGATGACTCCGTGCACGAATGGCGCGCGCGCGCGGCGCTATGGGCCGGCGATTATAAACAAGCGCGTGCCTGGATCGATGAGATGCCGCCCGCTCTTGCGGCACAGCCACGTTGGCGCTTTTGGCGCGCCCGCACCGTCGAAGCGACGAGCGGCGCCGGCGCAGCCGCGCCGCTGTACGCGGAAATCGCCGATCTGCGCGACTACTATGGCTATCTCGCCGCCGATCGTGCGCATCGCAGCTACAGCCTCAACGCCAAGGCAACACCCGACGACATGGGCGTGCAAACCGCACTCGCAGCCGAGCCGGGTTTGGTGCGCGCGCATGCGCTGCTCGACTGCGAAATGACCGACGATGCTTCTTCCGAGTGGAATGCGGTCGTCGGCCGCGTCGAGCCCACGATCAAAGTCCAGGCCGCGCGTCTGGCGTCGCGCTGGGGATGGTACGCACAGTCGATCTCCACGCTGGCGCAGACCGGTGAACTCGACGACGTGCGGCTGCGCTATCCGAATCCGTTTCCCGAGGCAATCGCGCAGGCGAGCCGACTGACGCGATTGCCGGAGGATTGGATCCTCGCGGTGATGCGCCAGGAGAGCCTGTTTCGCAAGGACGCGGTCAGCCAGAGGGACGCGCGCGGGCTCATGCAGATGCTGCCGTCGACCGCGAGAGCGGTAGCCAAGCGTTGGCATTTGCCGGCACCGGGCCCGGACGGCTTGTTCGATCCTCAACTAGCGATACCGCTGGGCGCCGCGCGTTTGCGCGAACTACTCGATCGCTACGACGGCCAACTCGCGTTGAGCCTTGCGGCCTATAACGCCGGCGAGGCGCCGGTCGCACGTTGGCTGTCGGACAAGCGCATGGATGCCGCCGTCTGGATGGAAAATATCCCGTTCAATGAAACTCGCGGCTACGTGCAACACATTCTCGAACACGTGGTCGCGTTTGCGTGGGTGCAGAGCGCCGACTTGCCTCGGCTGACGACGATGCTGCCGCCCGTTGCCCCGGCGGCAAGCCGCTAGGCCGACGTCGGCTGCTAGGAGCTAGGCGACGCCGGCGGCGGGGCGTCTCAAGGTGCAGCGTCGTAAACGCGCTTGCCTCCGATCAGCGTCATGAGAACGCGCGTCTTGCCGATGGTCTCGGGCGCGGCGGCGAAGATGTCCTGCGACAACACCGCGAGATCGGCTAATTTCCCGACTTCGAGCGTACCGACTTTGGTATCGGCGAATGCCGCGTACGCCGAACCCCGCGTATACGCATTGACCGCATCCACGACACTGATGCGCTCCTCCGCCAGGTACACGCCGCCCGTAGGGCGCGCGCCTGCTTGCGCCGCTCCGTCGAGCGGATCGCCGGGGATGCCGGCAGTGTCGGCCGAACTCCAGGCCTGCCGTGTCGCCGCCTGCTGAATCGCGACGAACGGGTCCGGCGGCCAAGTGCACGGCCAGTCGCTGCTGAACGCGAGCCTCGCGCCGCTGCCTTCCAGGGACTGCCATCGATCGGAGGGCAAGGCCGCCGCGGCGTCGAAGTCCCCGCCCCCCTCCGCGCAACAGAACGCCGGCTGCATGTCGGCGATCACGCCGAGCGCGGCGAAGCGCGGCAGATCGTCAGCCTCGATGAGGTCCGCGTGCTCGATTCGCAGCCGCCGGTCGCGCGCGCCATTGGCGTTTTCCAGCCGTTCATACGCATCGAGCACCATGCGCACGGAATCGGCACGCAAGGCATGGGTCATGATCTGAAAGCCGCGCTGATCGAGCGCCAAGACCAGCGCTGCGTAGTCGTGCGGTTCGTAGACCAAGGGCGGAACGAGCCCCGCGCCGCCGTCGGCGAAGAATTTGACGAGGTTGGCGCCGACCCAATCATCATGATAGAGCTCACGCGCCTTGCTCAAGTCGGCGAGAAACGCCGGCGTCAGGCGATGCGGCACGGCAACCGCTCCGAACGCCGTGCGGGTTCTGACGCTGAGTTCACCGCGGTCCCGCAGCATCGCATACAGTCGCAGCTCCGCCAGATCGCCCGTCGCATTCACGACGCTGGTGATGCCGAAGCTGTTCAAGTAGTGGGTCGCGGCTCGGATCATCTGCAGCTGCCGATCCACGGGGATCGTTGCGCCAACCGCACGCGCCGCGAGCTGCATGGCGGCCTCGAGCAGCACCCCGGTCGGATGCCCGCTCGCGTCGCGCACAATGCCGCGCTCCTCATCGGCGTCGGCGACCGGCCGATCGTCGAGTCCGGCCCATTTCAGCGCCGCGGAGTTGAGCCACATCGCGTGCTCGGAGGTGTTGTGAATCACGACCGGACGGTCTGCCACGGCGCGATCGAGCAATCGGTAACTCGGTGTCGTCGGCGGCGCCGTGGAGAAATCGGCTCGGCCGAATAGCACGGCGTCCGCGGGATGCGCCGCCGCATAGCTGCGCAAACGGTCGACGAGGACATCGGGCTTGTCGGGCGTGATGCTCTGCTCCGGTGTCGACAGATTCAGGCCGTACAAGGCATACGCGCCGTAGAGCAAATGCATATGTGAATCGACGATACCGGGGATCACGGTGCGCCCGTGCAGGTCGATGACTTGCGTGCCGGTACGGCGTCGCTTGAGGATTTGCGCGTCCGTGCCCACGGCGGCGATGCGCGAGTCCTCGATCGCGAGCGCCTGCACGAAACGCCCCTGCGCATCTGCAGTGTAGATGGAGCCGTGCACCAGCAGCGTCTCGGCGGCGCCTGCGACGCCCGGCCAGCCTAGCGACGCGAGCACGGCGATCGCCGCCAATAAACGCATGGTTTTGATCATGCCGGCATTGTAAGCCGACGGATGGCGTCAATGCAGGGCTGAACCATGCTCTCGAACCACGATCGGCCGCCGCGACGCACGGCCCTGCTGCAAAACGGCGTTCATGATCTCGGGAATTTCAAACACCGCGCGGTTTTCGATACGGCCGATCGCACCCTGAAACTCGGCGAGCCGGCTCATGACTTCCGCGACGCCGCCGCGCACGGAGCGAAACGAATCGAGCACGACGCCGACCTTGTTTTCCCGCACCCATTGTGCGTTGTAACGCTCCTGCGGCATTGTCATCGCATTGCGCACGACAATGACCGGCAGGCCCTGATGCACGGCCTCGCTGATGCTGCCCGGCCCGGGCTTACCGATGAAGAAGTCGCAGAGCTTCATGTAATAGCGGATGTCCGGGGTAAATCCGATCACGAGCCTCGGCGCCGCGGCATTCATCGAGCGCAGCTGCTCGGCGAGCGCCAGATTGTGCCCGCAGATCAGAATCAATTGCGTGTCCTCGAGTCTTTTCTCGATGCCGCGCATGGCCCGCGAACCGTGGCCGCCGAACATGACGATGCCCGTCGGGCGATCCGGATCGAGCTGCAGGCGACGCATCTCGGCACATCGATCGACGATGAGCTCGCGATAGAAGTCCGGCCGTATGATCATGCCGGAGGTCGCATGCACGCGATTTTCGTCGTATCCCATTGCACGCGCCTGTGCAACCGCTCGCGGCGTACCGCAAACGAAATGCTGGCCTTGGCCGGGCTCGATCCAGAAATGCGGCGGGTAATCGGCAAAGTCGGTCATGACAGTCAGGTACGGGACGCTCGGCAGCGCGTGGGCCAAGGCTTCATACATCGCGCGATTGAAATTCGGCACGAGTGAAACCACCATGTCCGGCTTGGACTTGCGCCAATGCTGGCGCAACTGCTTGGTGATGGATTTATGGCTGAGGCGTATGAGCGCCTGCAACAGCTTCAGCTCCTGCGCCAAACCCAAGGTCCAGCCGCGCGCGAGCCGCTTATTGTAATAATCCTCGGGGTTCATGCCGGTGGTCTTGCGAAACACGCCCTGGGGATCGAGCACTTCGAACAGATTGACCAGGCGAACCTGCCAGGGACGAGCCTGGTCGCGAATCACGGTCTCGAGGGCGATCGCCGCGGACCGGTGGCCGCCGCCGGCGTTGCAATAAACCAAATCGATCGTTTTCAAGGACGCCCTACACTCGCAAGTCGTTGTGCTGTATCTGCATTGCGACAAGCTTGCTCAAGTTTTGTGACCAAACGATGAATCTTTGAAAACTCGCGGACGCGCCGGTCCACAAGGGGGCGTCTTTTTGCAACTCGTCGGCCGGCATTTTGTGACGCAGTTGGTGGGGACCGCGCAATGGCGCGCGTAGCATCCCCTGGCGCCGATCGATCCGCATTGATTCGCTAGCCCCCCAGGAGTCCGACGATGAGCAATCCCTACAACACATTGAAAGAACGCACATCGATACTCGGACCCACGATCAAATTCAAGGGTGAACTGTCCTCCGAGGAGGATCTGGTCATCAACGGCAAGATCGAGGGCTCGATCACCCGCACGCAGCGGCTCACGATCGGGCGCGAAGGCACGGTCCACGCCAACGTCGAGGCGACCATGGTCGTCATCGAAGGAACTATCGAAGGCGACGTGCGCGCCGATAAATCGGTTGCAGTGACTGAGACCGCGCTCATGACCGGCAACATCACGGCGCCATCGGTGACCATCCTGCAGGGCGCAAAGTTCAACGGCAGCGTCGACATGAGCGACGGCAAAACCGTGAAGACGCCCGCATCAGGATCAGGACATCGCGCGCCAAACGCCGCCTGATTCCGTCCGGAGTACCCCATGGCCTGGTTCAAGAACACCGCTGGAGACAATGCATCCATGAGCAGCACGAATTTTGACAAGCGCGCGTCGCGCGACAGTTTTCCGGATCCGCGGCTCGCGGAGTTCGACCTGAAGTCGCCCTTGACGAGCACGCCCGCAGCACCCGCGGCACGCGCGGAGGTGAAGCCGGCGGTCGACGTCAAACCCGCCGAGGTCAAAGCTGCCGAGGTCAAACCGGCCGAAATCAAACCGGCGGCGGAGCCGAAGCCGGTCGGCTCGGTGTTCGGGCCGTCCTTGCGTTTCAAGGGCGAATTGCGCGCCGACGAGGATTTCGTCATGCAGGGGCGAATCGAGGGATCGATTCACCATACGCAAAACCTCACGATCGGCACCGATGGCGTCGTCAAGGGCGACTCACGCGCCCGCAATATCATCGTTGACGGCACGATCGAAGGCGATTTGTACGCGCTCGAGTCGATCAGCATACGGCCCACCGCGAAAGTGCAAGGCAATTTAATGGCACCGCGAGTCTCGATCGCCGATGGCGCGAGTTTCAACGGCAAGATCGACATGGCGACCGCCACACGCGCGGCGCGCAGCATAGCCGATCGACAAGCGACGCCGCAGCAGGACACGGCGAGTCTCGACGACGGTACCGCGGAACACGTGTTGCTCTCGGGCGCGGCCGGCGAGTAGACCGCGCCGGGGTCGAACCTTTCGGTTCAGTGCTCTGCCGGCGGCTGCGCGAGACTCCCTTTGAGCGCTTCGGGGCCTACGCAACCGTGCCCTTCGGTGCAGACCTGATTCACCGGACAAACCACCGGGGTGCCCTTGACGCAGCCGCGCGCATCCGCGCCGGCAGCCCGTGGCCGACAGCGCTCGATGCCGTTGCAGGCGCGGTGGTCATCGCAATCCGCGTCCGTGACACAGACCAGCGAGCCTGCGCTGCGCTCTTCGGTGGCGACCTCGCCCTGCTTGGTAATCACCCCGGACACCGTCGCATCGAGCAAGCGCTCCGGAGCATTGCGGCCCGAGCCTATATCCACCTCCGCGGAGGCGATCTCCCATGGCGCGGACTCCGGCGCCGCGGCGCGGTAATAAATGCTGAATCGCATGACCGTGCGCGGATCCAGGGGATCGGACAAGGTCACCGGAATGAGACGCGTCGAGTCGGGCGACCAAGCGTCGCCATGCGCCAACGGAAAGCGTAGAACGCGTCCGCCGACCGCATAGATGCGCAGCTCCACATCGCTGCCCGCAAGCAGCGGCTGCGCACCCGTGACGATGCGCACCGTCAGGTGCGAGAGCGGCGCGGCCGCAATGCGCCCGGCAAATAGGCCGAGCATCAGGAGGATCGGCAAGGCGGCAACGAAAGCTGATTTCGGTTTCACGATTCCCCTCGCAGCAACGTGGCGGATCGCCACCATGATAGCCGATCACCGCGCCATCATAGACATCGCTGCGCCATGATAGCCGATCGCGGCGCAGTCCCGACCGGCGCCAGATTATGGAAAGAACCAGGCTACGCACCGAAATCGGCGGCCCGCAGGCCGAAAGACCGGATTTTGCTGCCCGTGCCCGCGGCTATCGCTCGGCTGCAGCGCCGGAGTCCGAGGCCAGCGGATCGTTCTCCAGTTCCAACAACGGCAGCTCTTGCTGTGAGAGGCCCTGAATCTCGCCGCCGATACCGAGCAGTTGCACGACGCCGGCTTGCAGCTGCTTCTCGCGCCGCGCCCAGCGCTGCATCGTGACGTTTTCTTCGGATTCCAGTTCCTCGCGCATTTTCTTGAAGACCTCGTAGACCGCCTTGAGCTTGTGCGCGAATTGGGGCGAGGTCAGGTAGTCGTAGAGCGCCTCCATCTTCTCGCCCTTGCCGGCCGAAATCGCGCGCTGCCGATGCAAGTCCAAGAGCCCTGAACGCAGTGCTTCGGCAATCCCGATCGCGGTAGAGGCCTGGGTGACCCAGACATCCTCGTACAAGCCGAAATACGCACCGGGAGGCCAGTCTTTGGGTAACGCGGCGGGCATCGTGACCAAAATTCCCACCGCCGCGCCGCAGGCGCGCATATCCTCCTTGAGTTTCGCAATCCATTGTGCACCCCATTCTTTGGCGCGCTTGGTCTCCCAGAGCATCGTGCCGGCCGCCTGGCCGCTGCGCGTGATCACTCGCTGCAGCACATCGCCGCCGCGTTGGCCTTTCTTGACCTCTTCGATCGCATCGAGCGGAAACGCGCGGCGCAATCCCTCTTCAATGACCAGTTCGAGCACTTCACCCTGCAGCTGCTGGGAACCCTGCTCCATCTTGCGCTGCGCTGCCGCCAACTCATCGACGGCGTCGTTCAGCTTCTTCTGCAACTCGGCCTTTTCGAGCTGCGCCCGCTCCTGCTCCTGCGCGCGCACGATCGATTCGCGACGCTGAATCTGCTGGTCGACCTGTTTCTGTACATCGAGAGCGAGCGCCGCTTTTTCGTCCTTGAGTGTTTCCCGCTCTTTGCGCAGCTGCAGTTGCTCGTCGCGCAGCGCCGTCACCTGTCGCGCCTTTTCGGCCAGCGCGCGATCGCGCTCACCGAGCGTCTTCTGCAGCTCCTCGAGTCGCAGCGCCAAGGATTGTTCGGCGAGTCGTTCGACAGCGGCACGCTCGGCATTGCGCATCGCGCTGATCGCAGCCGCGCTGGCCTCGGCCAATTGTTCGAGCGCCTTCTGGCCGAAGCCTCGATCCAACGGGAATTCCTGCGCGCAATGCGGACAGGTGATCGTCGTGTTGTGATGCAGCCATAGTTGGCGAGTGGCAAGACTCATGTGAACTTCCTCGGTGCTCGCGTTGATCGGCATCCGGCAAAGAGTAACACCCAATCTCGAAACGATTCCTGACACGTGCTAACGTGCGGTCCCATCGGCACGCGGGGGCGCACTATGATAAGAATGAAATCGTCGGCGGCTGTCACTTTTGGGCTCATCGGGCTCGCCTTATTGGGCTCAGGGCTGCCGGCGGGCATGGCCGCCACGACGCATCGAAATGCAAAGGTTTACCAAGCGGTCGAGGCCAACCGCGCCGGCGCTCTCGATTTGCTGAAACAGATCGTCGACATCGACTCGGGCACGGGCGATGTCGCGGGAGGCGCGAAGGTCGAGGCCATATTGGCCGAGCGACTCACGGCGCAGGGTGCCGAGGTGCGCACGGTCCCGGCCGAGGCACCCGGGCTCCCCGATAACCTCGTCGCGGTATTTCACGGCACCGGCAAGGGCAAGATTCTGATCGTCGCCCATATCGACACTGTGTTCGGACCCGGGACCGTCGCCGGGCGGCCGTTCACGATCGATGCCGATCGCGCCCACGGCCCGGGTGTGGGCGACGAGAAGGCCGGCGTCGTCAACGCGATCACGGCGCTCAAGATTCTCCGCGATATCGGCTTCAAGGACTACGCGACGATCACACTGCTGCTCGACGACAGCGAGGAGCGCGGATCGCCGGGCTCGACGAGGCTCATCCGGACCGAGGCGAAGCAGCATGACGTCGAGTTCAATATGGAGCCCGGCGATCCGCCCGACGCATTGACCGTTTGGCGCAAGGGCTCTACGGGCGTCACGATCCAGGTCAAGGGGCGCGCCGCGCACGCGGGCATGGCACCTCAGGATGGGCGTAATGCGGCGGTGGAACTCGTGCATCAGCTATCGGCCTTGGAGGGCGCGTTTCCGCATTCGGGCGATGGAACGACTGTCAACCTCACGATTTTGAAATCCGGCGAGCGCGGCAACATCATTCCCGATTACGCCGAGGCGACGCTCAACGTGCGCTACCGCAAACCCGAAGATCTGAACACCGTGCTCGCGAAGGTCCACGAGGCCAGCACCACGACGATCGTTCCGGATACGACCGTAACGGTCGGGCATGAGCCTGGTTTCCCGCCGCTCATGGAGAATGCCGACATCGATGCGCTTGCCGCACGCGCCCAAGCCATTTATGCCGAAATCGGCAAGACCGTGGCGCTTTCCGGCAACGGCGGCGCGTCGGAAT
>Ga0209415_10009441_pt1 | contig 16756 bp, 16 predicted proteins | sample PeaSoiSIISIP2007_FD_187696 | JGI IMG/M metagenome (GOLD analysis project Ga0209415, IMG submission 187696) | Peat soil microbial communities from Weissenstadt, Germany - SII-SIP-2007 (SPAdes) (version 2) | ecosystem: Environmental > Terrestrial > Soil > Wetlands > Peat | place: Germany... | reverse complement strand
AAGATCATCACCATCGAAGACCCGGTGGAATACCAGATGGACGGGATCAACCAGATCCACGTGAACCCGCAGATCGGTCTGACATTCGCCGCGGGTCTGCGGCACATCGTGCGCCAGGACCCGGACGTGATCATGGTGGGCGAAATCCGCGACCGCGAGACGGCCGACATCGCGATCCGCGCGGCGCTCACCGGCCACCTGGTGTTTTCGACCCTGCATACCAATGACGCACCCAGCGCCATCACGCGCCTGACGGATATGGGGGTGGAGAATTACCTGATCACGTCGTCGCTCGTAGCGGTGCTGGCGCAGCGCCTGGTGCGCGTGATCTGCAAGCACTGCATCGAGGCTGCCGGGACGGCGCTCTCACCCGAAGGCGAGGCGGTCGAGACGCACCGCGGCGCGGGCTGTCCGGAGTGCCACGGCCGAGGCTACACCTCGCGCATGGGCATTTTCGAGATGATGGATGTGACCGACGAGATCCGCAAGCTGATCATGGCGAACGAAGATGCGTCCGTGCTGACTCGGGCCGCGCGCCGCAACGGCATGCGCAATCTGCGCGAAGACGGCTGGCGAAAGATCCGCGACGGCGTGACGACCGTGGACGAAGTGATGCGGGTGACACAAGAATTTTAGCCACGGATGAACACAGATGAACACAGATAAAACTAAATTCTTATCCGTGTTCATCCGTGTTCATCCGTGGCCAAATTGGTTTCTCTGATGGCGACCTTTTTTTTCCGCGCAGTGGCTTCCGACGGCAAAGTCCGCAGCGGCAGCCTCACGGGCGATAACGAGAAGCTCATCGCCCGCGAGCTGCGCAAGCAGGGGCTCACGCCGATCTATGTCGGGGTGGCGCCCAAGGGAGCCTCGCTCGAAATCAAGCTGCCGTCGTTCGGAAAGGGCAAGCGGCGCGACGTCCTGTTCTTTACCCAGGAGCTTTCCACCCTGCTCACCGCGGGCGTACCGCTCGATCGCGCCCTTTCCATCACGGGCGAGCTGACCGAGCGGCCGGCCTTCCGCTTCATCGTTCTGGACGTTCTGCGCGTGCTCAAAGGCGGGCGGTCGCTGGCTGACAGCCTGGCCACGCACCCCGACTACTTCTCCGACCTCTACATCAACATGGTGCGCGCGGGCGAGGCCTCGGGCGCGCTGGCCTCGATCTTCGAGCGCCTCGCGGAATTCGAGCGCTCACGCGACGACCTGCGCAACTTCATCGTCTCTTCGATGATCTACCCGGCGCTGCTGGCGACGGTGGGCCTCGCGTCCGTCACCATCCTGCTGATGTTTGTGGTGCCGAAATTCGCTACGATCTTTTCGGACCCGCGGATGAAGATTCCCGTGCCGACCCAGATCATGCTCGTGGCCAGCAACCTGATGCAGTCGTACTGGTGGGTGGCCGTCAGCGTGGTGGCCGCTACCGTGATCATCTGGACCACCTACACGCGGACCGCAGCCGGCCGCATCTGGTGGGACGGCGCGCGGCTCAAGATTCCGATGTTGGGCGATGCGCTGCTGAAGGCGGAGACGGCGCGCTTCGCGCGGGCCATGGCGACCCTGGTGGCCAACACGGTGCCGCTGGTGCAATCCATCGGGATTGCCGCGGCAACCCTGACCAATCGGACGATTTCGGCAGCGCTCGCGGGCGTGGCGCAGGGCGTCAAGCGCGGCGAGGGCATCGCGGTTCCGCTGCGCAAGGCTGCGGTTTTTCCGCCGCTGGCGGCGCACCTGCTCACCGTGGGCGAAGAGACCGGACGGCTGGACCAGATGTTCGCCCGCATGGCCGACATCTACGAGAACGACACGCGAGCCGCTATCAAGCGCTTCACCTCGGTGTTCGAGCCGATCGTTATCCTGGTGATGGGCGTGCTGGTAGGCGCGCTGATTCTGAGTATGCTGCTCGCGATTACAAGTATTAACGACGTGGCGGTGTAAATGAGACAAAGACGGAGAGAAGCTGGCGTCACCCTGATCGAAATGCTGGTGGTGGTGACGATTATCGGACTGTTTGTTGCGCTGGTGGGGCCCAGCCTGTGGAAGAACACCGACAAGGCCCGGGTCACCGCGGCGCGCAGCCAGATCTCGAATTTCATGACGGCGCTGGGCACGTACAAACTGGACACGGGGACGTTTCCCACCACCGACCAGGGCTTGCAGGCGCTGCGCGTCAAGCCCGAGAGTGTGAACCAGTGGAGCGGGCCGTACATGCCGCAGGATATTCCCAAAGACCCTTGGGGACACGACTACGTGTACAGGTACCCGGGCGAGCACGGAGACGAGCCGGACATTATCTGCCTGGGTCAGGACGGGCAGCCGGGCGGCGATGGATTAAATGCGGACATTGTCAGTTGGAAATCGCAGTAACCGCGGCGTCACGTTGATGGAACTCCTGGTGGTGATGGCCATCGTGGGGCTCATCGTGGCCGTGTCGGCGCCGTCGGCCGGCGCCGGGCTCGACGCCGTGCGGCTGACCTCGGCGTCCGATTCTATTTCGAGCTTTCTCAATGCCGCGGTCAATCACTCCGAGCGCCTGCAACAGCCGGTGGAAGTGATCATCTCGCCCAAGGACGGGCGCTTACAGGCCATCTCCAACGAGCCCGGCTTCAAACGGGAGATGACCCTGCCCGAGGGGATCGTCATCGAGGCGGTGCTGCCGCGGACAGCGGAAGATCCCGAGGCCCCGACACGGCTGATCCTGATGCCGGGCGCCACAGTGCCCGGCATCGGCATCCAGTTTGCGAACCGGCGCGGCGGGCGGCGGATCGTGCGGCTGGATCCCATGACCGGCTTTCCGCACACCGAAAGCGTCAATACTCCATGACGTTATTACCGTGGCGCAGACACTTGTGTCTGCCGCGTCGGCACTCGTGCCGACGCTTTCGCGACGCACGCGGATTCACGCTGCTGGAGATGATCGTCGCCACCACCATCATGGGGATCGCGGTGGTCGGGCTGCTTTCCGGCATCTCCGGCGCCACGCGAAATGCCGCCAGGCTGCGCGAATACGACCGCGCGGTGCAACTGGCCCGTCTGCGGATCAACGAGCTGCTGGTCGATCAGCGGCTGCCGCGCAACTCCGTGGTCAACGGCCTCTTCGACCCGGCCGAGACCGGCGGCCTGGAAGCGGGCTGGCAGGCGCGGCTCTCGTCGTTCGAAATGCCTCCGGTGGTGGCGCCGGGGCAAATGGCGCTCGACCGCATCGAGCTGGAAGTGTGGTGGAATAGCGGCCCCCAGAAGCGCACGTTCACGCTGGACGCGTTCCGCCCGCATGTATTGAGGGCCGAAGACCTCGTCCCGCTGGTGCCCCAATGAAACGCCCCGCAATGAAGAGCCAGGCCGGGGTGACCCTCATCGAGGTCCTGATCGCCATCACGCTGCTCAGCCTGCTCACCACGGGCATGCTGTTCGCCATGCGGGTGGGGCTGATGGCGTTCAGCAAGACCGACACCAAGCTGATGGACAACCGTCGCGTGGTGGGTGCGCAGCGTGTGGTGGAGCAGGAACTGGAAGGCCTGATGCCGGTGATCGCTCCGTGCGGCGGGCCGGGCATGAAGGCGGCATTTTTCCAGGGCGAGACGCAGACCATGCGGCTGGTCTCGACGTTCACGCTGCAACAGGCGTGGCGCGGGCAGCCGCAGATCCTGGAGCTGTTCGTGATTCCGGGTGAAGAAGGGCTGGGCGTGCGGCTGGTGGTCAACGAGATTCCGTACACGGGACCGTTGCAGACCGGCGGGCTCTGCCCGGGAGTCATGCAGGATCCGGGAACGGGCCTGCAGGTCCCGCGGTTCGCTCCGGTGGTGGCGGGGCCGAATTCGTTCGTGCTGGCGGACAAGCTGGCGTATTGCCGTTTCGTGTACCTCGCGCCGCCGGTGGCGCCCTTCGGTCCGGAGATCTGGACGGCGCATTGGGCCAAGGCGGGCTGGCCGCTGGCGGTGCGCATCGAGATGGCGCCGCTCGAGCCCGACCCGTCGCGACTGCAGCCCATTACGGTGGTGGCGCCGATCTTCATCCGGCGGTCGTTGGATGTGGTGTATGCAGACAATTGAGAGTCTGGTGGGGCGGACCCCCTGGTCCGCGCGGGACGCCCTCGTCCCGCTGTCATCGAAGAAAGCCGGCCAGGGGGCCGGCTGCGGACCAGGGGGTCCGCCCCACAATTTGTGCAGCAGGAAACCCGCTCGTGGCAGCGCCCTGCTCGCAGTCCTCTGGCTCTCCGCCGCGCTGGCGGCCATCGGATTCTCCCTGGCCAATACCGTCCGCAGCGAGATCGACCGTACTTCAACCGAAGTCGACGGCCTCCGCAGCTACTACCTGGCCACCGGGGCGATCCATCGCGCCTATATCGAGTTGCTGTGGTCCAACATGATGCCCGACCGGCGCCCGATTCCGCAGGGCTCGACCTTCGTCGATTACGTATTCCCCAGCGGCAATGTGCGCGTCGAGATCATCCCCGAGGCCGCCAAGCTGGACGTGAACTTCACCCCGGTGCAGGACCTGTTCCGGCTGGCGACGGCGCTGGGGATCGAGCCCGAGCGGGCGCAGGAGATCGCCGCGGCCATCGACGACTGGCGGCGCCCGGCGCCTGACGGCAGCCCGTTCGATCCGTATTATCTTTCCCTCAGTCCGTCTTTCCGGGCGCCGCACGCGTCCATACAGGAGATTGAGGAATTGGTTCTCGTGAAAGGTGTTACGCCCGATATTTTCTACGGAACGTACGTGCCCGCGGCGGTGGCTGCTGGCCCCGAAGAGCCGCGCCTCGTGCCGCGCGGCGGACTGGCGGACTGCCTCTCGGTCTACGGCTCGAAGGACCGGGTGGATGCCAATACGGCCTCGCCGGCGGTGCTGGCGGCGATCGGGCTGGGCCCGGATGCCATCAACGCGCTTCTGCAGCGGCGGCGCATGGCGCCCTTCACCGAGCCGCAGCTCTTCTCGTTCTTGCAGGCGATGGGGGTAAGCACCGGGCGGCTGCGAGTGGAAGGCAACTCGATCGTGACCATGCGCGCCACGGCGCGGCTGCGGCTGCCCAACGGACAGCTCTCGGACCTGAAGCGCACGGTGGCGGCCCAGGTGAAATACATGCGGGCCGGACAGGATCCGCCCGTCCACATCCTGCGGTGGTATGACACCGCCTGGAGCGGTGCATTCTAATGCCAATGAATGCCACTTTGCGGTTCCGCACACCGCTTGCTAACGGGGTGCCCCATGGCCCCGGCCCTGATCGGAGCCACGACCGTGACTCGCCCTTGGCGAGCGAGGGAGTGGTCGCGGCACAGTCCCGGGTGCTCGGCAAATGACCGATTCCATTTCCAAGGATGTGCGCAAGCTGTTGGCTAACGGCTCGGGCGTGGGCATCGAGATCGGCGCGGCCGACCTGGAAGTGGTGGCGGCGCGCGTGCGGCTCTCGCGCGTTCGCGTGCTGGGGCGGGTCACCATCGCGAATTTCGCCGGCCGGCCGGCGGACGAATGGGGCGCGGAGTACGCGCGGTTCCTCAAGTCCGCGGGCATGAACGGTCTGAGCGCCACGGTGCTGCTGCCGCGCAAGGACGTCATCGTGCGGCAGGTAGCGTTGCCCGGGGTGGCGGCCAAAGATATCGAAAGCGCCATCCGCTTCCAGTTGGATTCGCTGCATCCTTACGGCGACGATGAGATTTCGTGGGGATGGTCGCCGCTGGGATATGGCGCGGTGCTGGTGGGCATCGTGCGGCGGCCCACTGAGCAACACTACCATCAGCTCTTCACCGAGGCGGGCATCGCGGTTTCGAGCTTCACGTTTTCGGCGGCCGCGGTGCATGCGGCCATCCGGCTGAACGGCATGGCCGCGGGTGGGTTCGTGGCGCTGAGCCGCTCGGCCACCGGAGCGGTGGAAGTGTACGGCGAGAGCGCCTCCCGGCCGGTATTTTCGGCCGAGTTCGACCTGCCGCCGCAGCGCGCCACGGTGCTGGCGCTTTCCGAATTGCGGCTGCCGCCGGAAACCGTGCCGCTGAACCTGGACGAAGTTTTGCCGAAGCCGGACGTCAATCCGGTGGAGAACGATTTATCCCGCAACGCACTGCCGTATGCCACGGCGCTGGCTGGGGCCTGTCCCCGGCTCGCGCCGTCGGCCAACGTGCTGCCCGCGGAGCACCGGCGCTTCAGCTCGCGCAAGGCGCTGATCCCCACGCTGGTGTTGGCGGGCGTGGCGCTTCTGGCGGCGGTGGCGATGGTGGCGTACTCGGCGTGGAGCGACCGCCAATACCTGAAGAAGCTAAATGCGGAGATCGCGCGCATCGAGCCGCAGGCCGCGCGTGCCGCGGGGCTCGACCGGCAGATCGACCAGGCGCGCGCGCGTGCGCAGTTGCTCGACCAGTTCCGCCAGCAGACTCGCATCGATCTCGACGCGCTGCACGAATTGACCAAGCTGATGGAGCCCCCGGCGTGGAGCAACTCCATTTCGCTGACGCGCGATGCGGCGCGGGTGTCGGGCGAAGTTCCGGTGGCATCGCCCCTGCTGAAGATCTTCGACTCGTCGCCGTTTTTCGAGAGTTCCACGCCCGATATGATTCAGCGGAGCCCCAGCGGAGTGGGCGAAGTGTTCCAGATTCACATGTCGCGGAGGAATCGCAAATGACCGCCGGAACGCTCGACCGCAAGACGCTGCTGATGGCCCTGGTGGCCGTGGTGCTGCTGATCCTGGTGGTGCGGTATCGCGTGTTGGGCGACGCGCAGGCGCAGGTGGTGGCGCCGGCCGAATCGATCCCCATGGCTGAACAGCGATTGCAGCGGGTTCGCCAACTGGCAGCCATGGTTCCGGGAAAGGAAGCGGTGCTCAAGCAGGCCGCGGCCGAGCTGGCCAGCCGCGAGAAAGGGCTCCTCACCGCGGACACGGCCGAGCAGGCCAAGGCGCAACTGCTGGATGTCATCCACCGGGTGGCCGAGGCCAACGGAATCGACGCCCGCGGCCTCGAACAATCCAGCGTGAAGCAGCTCGCCAACGATTACGGCGAGGTCTCGGTGGGGGTGACGTTCACCTGCGGGATCGAGCAACTGGTCAACTTTCTGGCGGCCATCGCCAACGAGCCGCAAATTCTGGCGACCAACGAGATCAACGTCTCGGGCGGGAACGACAAGAAGAAGAACGTGCTGGTGCGCCTCGGTCTCTCGGGCGTAGTGCCGAAGCGGCTGGTGCCCGCCAGGAAAGGGTTGGGATCGTTTTGAACCGCAGACTGTGGATCCTGAACGTGGTGCTGGCGGCCATCGCGGTCTATGCGGGCTTCCAGGTTCGGAAAGAATTTCGGGCGGCCAAAGCGCGCGAGGCGGCCACCCTCCGGGTTCCCACGAAAGTGTTGGCGGCGCCGCCGTATACGCGGTTGCCGGCCGATGCTCCGGTGGCGGCCACGGGCTACGCGGACGTGGCGCAGAAGTTTCTCTTCGACCGGTCGCGCAATCCCACCGTGGTGGTGGAGGTGCCGCCTCCGCCGCCTCCCAAGCCGGTGCCGGCGCTGCCGGTGTATCACGGCATCCTGAACCTGGGCGGGGGACTGATGGCGATGCTGAGCGTGAGCAAGGACTCTCCCCAACAAGCGGTACATCCCGGGGAAGCCATCGGTCCGTTCAAGCTGGTGGACATCAATACCGAAGAGATGACCCTGGAGTGGGAGGGACTGACCATCCACAAGAGAGTGGAGGAGCTGACGGCTGCGCCCGCGCCGGTAGAGACAGCCGCGGCGCCCATGGAAGCGGCGGCCGGTCCAACGCCGCCTCCGCCGCCGGTGAAGAGCGGGCCGGGAGAGATGACGCCGCAAGGGGGCAGGGTTTGCGCGGTGAATGACGGGAATGCCGAGGGAAGCGTGATTGAAGGTTACAAGAAGACCATGTACGCGACGCCTTTCGGGCAGTCGTGCCTGTGGCAGCCGGTGGGGAAATAATGACGCCGAAAACAACATCAGGAGCTGTTCCGCAACAAGTCAGCCGCCATTTCCCACAAGTGTTTGGATGCGATGACGTGGCGCAGGCACTCGTGCCTGCCGCGTCGGCACTCGTGCCGACGCCTGCCTTCGACACTGGGGCACGACCGCGAACAAGCGTCGAGACGAGTCTCGACGCGGCAGGCACGAGTGCCTGCGCCACAGTACGTTGGTGGAAAACGGAACTGGATGAACTGGAGCAGGCGGTGTGGGAGCGGGAAAAAGCCCGCGCCGCCGCTAGACAGGACTAGCGAAAATGCAATTATTCAGCAGCCTTCGATTGGTCGCCATCGGGTGTGCGGTGGCCGCCGTGCTCTCGGGGCAAGCAGCACCGCCGCGGATTTTTGTTCCTCCGCCGCCGGTGGAAGCGCCCAAGCCGGCTCAGCAGCCGCCGCCTGCGAGTCCCGCGAAGCCCGCAGCTCCGGCGGCGCAGCCCGCGGCTCAGCCTGGCACCCAGCCTGCTGCGCCGGCGCCGCAGGTGGCGGCCAAAGAGGGCCTCCTCAGCATGAACGACGTGTCCCTCACGGAGTTCATCAAGATCGTGGCCCAGATGATGAAGATCAACTACCTGCTGGATCCGCGGGTGAAGGGCACGGTCACGCTGTACACCTACGGCGAAGTGAAGCCCGTGGACCTGATGCCGCTGCTCGAGACCGTGCTGCGCATCAACAATTTCGCCATGGTGAAGGTGGGTGACCTGTATCGCATCGTGCCCACCGCAGCGGTGTCGCAGCTTCCCATCGAGCCCGTGACCAATGCCGACCCCAAGACCATGCCCGACGACGAGCGCATGATCCTGAACCTGGTCTTCCTCAAGTACGCCACGGCGGCGGAGCTGGACAAGGTGATCAAGCCCTTCCTGGGCGAAGGGGCCAAAGACACCGTCTACGAAGCCGGCAACCTGCTGATCATCGAGGACAACAGCCGCAACATGAAGCGGACCATGCAACTGATCGACATGTTCGATTCCGATACGTTCGCCGGCCAGCGGGTGAAGCTGTTCGATGTGAGCAACAGCCGGCCAACCGACCTGGTGAAGGACCTGGACAACGTTTTCAAGGCCTACTCGCTGACGGAAAAGAACTCGGCGGTGCGCTTCATTCCGGTGGACCGCATCAACACGCTGATCGCGGTGGCGCCGAATCCCGGTATCTTCACGGAGGTGGCAAGCTGGATCGAAAAGCTGGACGTGCCGGTGAAGATCCTGGCGGGCGCCACCAACAATTACTACTACCGGATGCAATACGGCCAGGCCGGGACCGTGGCCATGGCCATCATGGCCCTCTATAGCGGGAACCCCATGGCGCTGGCGCAAATGGCGATGATGGCGAATGGCGGCATGATGGGCGGCATGATGGGCGGCGGCATGGGTGGCATGTACGGCGGCCTCGGTGGCGGCATGGGGGGGATGGGGGCCGGCGCATACGGAGCCATGGGCGGCGGCGGATACGGAGGCATGGGCAGCTACGGCATGAGCTACAATGCCGGCGGCAACGCGTACGGCTACAATTACAACAATCCGGGCGGATCGGCGGGTCTTTTGCCGCCTCCCATCAACACGGCGGTGGGCGGCTCCGTTGCGCCGCAAACCACCGCTGGGGGCGTCGGCCTGACGGGCCAGTATCTTGGAACCGGCGCCACGGGGCAGCCGGCCGGAGCGGCCACTCCGCGCATCATCCCCAACCCGTTCGACAATTCGATCCTGGTGCAAGGCACGCCGCAGGAGTGGGAACAGATTCGCGCCCTGCTGCGCCAACTGGATGTCGCGCCGCGCCAGGTGCTGATCGACGCCAAGATCTACGAACTGGATCTGACCGGCGCCTTTTCCGCGGGTGTGCAATCGTATCTCGAAGCCAAGGACACCGGTCCGGTGGGCCGCACGTTGACCACGGCCGCGGGCGCCAGCGGTTTGACCCTCTCGGTGGGAGCGCTGGTGCTGCGCAGCCACGAGCTATTGGGAATTCTGAACACCGCCGAGACCAAGCACCAGTCGCGCGTCATTTCGGCTCCCAGCATCATCGCCACCGACAGCATACCCGCCACCATGAACGTGGGCCAGAGCGTTCCTGTGCTGACCTCGCAGGGGGTGGCGGGAGGCGTGCAATCGAGCGGCAATTCGGTATTCACCAACACGGTGAGCAGCGTCAGTACGGGTGTGACGCTGAACATAATGGCGCGGGTGAATTCGAGCGGCGTGGTGACCATGCAAATCAATCAGGAAGTCAGCGAGCCCCAGGGCAATACCACCAGCAACATCGATTCGCCGTCGTTTTCCACGCGCACTTTCGGCACCCAGGTGACGGTGCAGGACGGCGACACCATCGCCATTGGCGGCTTCATCCAGGAGACCAAGACCGAGGACTCCACGGGCGTGCCGCTGCTGCACCGCATTCCGATCCTGGGGGCCGCGTTCGGGTCGAAGAGCAACAGCAAGTCGCGCACGGAGCTGATCGTCTTCCTGACGCCGCGCGTGATCTACGACACGAACCAGATCCAGGATGCGACCGACGAGATCAAGACCAGTCTGAAGCGCATACAGAAGATGATGCGGGACGAGAAGCAGTAGCGGGGTTCAAACATGCGTGAAATGGCTCGGCTCTTATTCGTCCTGGGCGCGGCAGCCGCGGCGGCATCGGCCGCCGGTCCCGTCCACGTATGGGAGAAGCAGGAAGTAACCTTGACGGCGGCGCGTTCCTTCGCGAACCCGTACACGGAGGTAACGGTCTGGGTGGACCTGGCCGGACCCAACTTCAAAAAGCGGGTTTACGGATTCTGGGACGGCGAGCGGACGTTCCGCGTGCGGGTGGTGACGACCGCGCCCGGCACGTGGACATGGCAGAGCGGCTCCAATCCCCCGGACGATGGTCTCGCCGGGAAGAGCGGCTCGTTTACCGCGGTCGACTGGAGCGAGCAGGAGAAGCAGCAGAACCCGCTGCGGCGGGGCTTCCTGCGCGCGACGGCCAACCATCATGCCGTGGAACTCGCGGACGGCACGCCGTATCTCATCGTGGGGGACACGTGGTGGGCCGCCGGCACCAACCGTTTCAAGTGGTACGACGACAACCAGGAGCGGCCGATCGGCCCCGACGCGGGCTTCAAGGACTACGTGCGTTACCGCAAGGGGCAAGGATTCAACCTGGTCGGAATCATCGCGGCCTTCCCCAACTGGGTCACGGACGGAAAGCCCGCCAGCATCCGCATGGACAATCCGGAGCGGACGGTCATCCGGGAAGCGTGGCTTGAATTCGGCAAGAACACCGCCAAAAACATGGTCAACGAAGGGGGCCTGCCGTTTCTGTATCCGGGCAAGGTGCCGGGCTTTGAACAAGTCTTCGCCGATGTGGACCGCATCAACCCGGCATACTTCCGCTACATCGACCGCAAGATCGACTACCTGAACGAGCAGGGGTTCATTCCGTTCATCGAGGTTTCGCGGCGCGACTCCAGCCAGGCATGGAAGAAATATTACCAGTGGCCCGACTCCTATGCGCGCTTCATCGAATACGTCTTTGCGCGCTACCAGGCGAACAACACGCTGCTGAGCCCCATCCACTTCGACACCTCGAGCGGATCCATCCCCGCCACCGAGTACCAGCCGGCTATTCAGATGGCCTTGAAGAACTACGGGCCGCCGCCGTTCGGCAACCTGCTCACGGGCAATCCTTCGGTTTCGACCCTTCTGAATTGGGGCGAAGATTCCTGGGTGACCCTGCACCAGATCGGCAACGCGCGCGAGCATGATTTTTACTGGTACCTGACCCAGATCTTCCACGCGCCGCATCCGCAGCCGGCCCTCAACGGCGAGCCGTATTATTCCGGATACAACGACGCGCGGGGACGGCCAGGCGGCGGCTACCAGTTCGGGGCTCCCGGCGGCACCGAGAAAGACGATCAGTACGTCCGTTCCGGAATCTACGGGAGTTTTCTTTCCGGCGGTTATGCCGGCCACATCTACGGCTCCGAGGCCCTGTGGGGCGCGGATATCGAGCCGGAGGCCCCGGTCAAGATGTGGGACGCGTTCCAGTGGAACTCCGCGGCCCAGATGCGGCACCTGCGCACCTTCGCGTTCTCCGTTGGCAAGCGCTTCCAGGACCTGATTCCTGATGCCGACCTGATCTCTCCGAGCAAAACCCAGACCACCCGGGGTTATGAAGGGTGGGCCTACGCCTCGTACACGCCCGAGAAGGACATCGTCCTGGCGTATTTCGAAAAGGGTTGTCCGCGCAGCCAGATCCGGGCGATCAGGCCGCTCAGCTATTATGCCGCGCAATGGTTCGACCCGCGCTCCGATACCTGGCTCGATGTGGGGAACGGCTTTGTGATGACCAACGTGCTGGGGGTGATTGTGCTGCCCGATTTCCCCGCGGATCGGGACTGGGGCTTGCGTCTGATCTATGCGGGCGCGGCGCCGCCCGGAGCCATGGCGTTAAAATAAGGCTCCCGCAAAATGACCTCGGAAGCGCGCGATCCAGTGCCCCGTTTGGTTGCAACTTCCTAGGCTAGAAGGCCGTTCTGGAGTCGCGAGCGGATACCAGGATTGTCAAGAGCATGGAATCGTCTTGCAGGCCCTCACGTTCGGCCCAGGCGGCCCTACGGCTTCCTGCCTGGGTGGCCAGCCTCTTTGGTGCCTCATGCACCCGGTTGTTAACGCTCGCCGGTGCAGGGTGCGATGGGCCGCAGCGCTGTGAATTAGGCCCCGGCTGCTGCCCTATCTGGTCTCGCTTTCGCCGATACTGCGGAACCGCGGCACGAAACGTGAAACAGCAGGATCTGGCTCTCCCAGTCTGACTGTGACCGCATCGTCATCTTGATCCGAGTTCCTAACAAGTTGAACTTCGACCGGCAGGGAGCCTTCATCCAACCTCCTCCGGAGGATCTCGAGAGGATGCGGATTGACCAACCTTTCGAACGTCACCCGATCGATTCTTGCTGCTAAGTAATCAAAAAGCGCACGCGAAGAAAACGTGAACTGATGGCCTCCGTAGGAGGTCCCCGCCCGGCCGTCCAGAACCACGTCTGTCGCTGAACGCCGCTGAAGGTAGTACTTTGCGTTTACGGGGGACCGGACTGGGGGTGGGATTCTGGCAAGTCCAGCGCTGAATAGCTGTCGTACAGTGCCCGCGACCCGGCTGTTCGGGCCATCAAAGACTTCGACCGAAAATTCGAGATCCGGGACAGGGCGGGAGCTTGTTTGCACCGAAACGCTAACAACGATATCGAGTGAACGGTGACGGCGAAGATATTGGGTGATAACGTCGCTCGCTGAATAACTAGCCCAGTCATTGCGGCCTGTCAGGGCGTCGCATCCCCCGTCGCAAAGAACAACCCATCGCCACCCGTCGCCTTCCGCGTGACCGGAATCCTTGATCTGATCATGTTTCCGCTTGACCGCGTGATGGACGACATTATTGATAATATCGCGCGGCATCTTGAAATTTCGATAGGTCATTGTCTGTGTCCACTGGCCTGGTGAGAGCTGGATGCTCAACTTTGCCCGCGCATTTTCGATGCTGAGTATGTGCGTTCGGCCAGGATCGGCCAACACCTTCTTGATAAAGCCTTGGAACTCAGCGTTGAAAACGTAGCGCTTGAACTCGTGGGGATCGGGGAGGCATGGCCGCACGGAACGATCCTTCAACGCCTCGCCAACGACCGAAACCAGGGTCTGCCCGCGGATCCCGTATTTTTCCAGAAGCCTGTTCAGTTCGAGCGACAGAAAACCCACCGAGTTCTTCTGGACCTCGTCGTCTGATGGAGCTGTTATGTCACCCACGATCTTGATGCCGGTCGCTGGCTGGCTGAAACCGAAGTCTAATTTTCGTGAACCCGTGCACTTCGGCTCATGCTCGACAACCCCGCAGTATGAAAGAGCCGTCAGGACGATCAACTCCCACTCGGCGCTGAGCGCATCTCCGTCTGCTTGGTTGAGCCGTTCTGTGAGCCGCAGGAGCTGTTCGTCATCCAGAAATCCCACAGACTCCTGAAGGAGGCCATCAAGAGAGCGCGCGGTCAGAATTGCCATACCTCTATCATGGCAGGCCCAACGGAAACGGACCAGCTTGGCGCTGTCCCCAAGTCCGGTTGGGGGAAGCGCGCGGCCGGACACTGCCGGCGGCATAGTGACCTCCTCGAACGCCGTTTGGGGCCAATGTCCGAGTGGACGACCACCCAGAGGAGGTGCGCATCGACGCTTCCCACAACCCCGTTTCTAGACAGTCAGCCCGGATCTCAAAAGCAGCGGATCTGAAGAGAAGATACCTTCCGGCGTGCGCGGTGCGCAAGGCGGTACACTGCCACTTAGGGCTTGAGGTGCCGCTTGTTTTGAACGCGACTCACAACATTTTCATCAGTTGGTCTGGCCGGCGGAGTCAATGGGTTGCCGACGCCTTGCGCGGATGGCTCCCCCTCGTGATCCAGGCTGCCAAGCCCTGGATGTCGGACAAGGACGTACAGAAAAGTAGTCGAGGTCTGCATGAAATCGCACGAGCACTGGAGGGTATCAAGCTCGGAATCTGTTGCCTAACGCCCGAGAATCTTGGCGCGCCTTGGATTCTGTACGAAGCGGGGGCGCTCTCAAAGGCCCCGGACGATGAAACCCGCCTTTGGACCTACCTTCTCGGTGGGCTGGGCTTCCAGGATGTTGAGGTGCCGCTCGGCATGTTCCAGGCCACGAAAGCGGAGAAGGAAGACACGCGAAAGCTGGTTCACTCAATCAATGCTGCGATCGGCGGAACTCCCGTGCCGGAGGCGAACCTGAACGAAATCTTCGACGCCATGTGGCCCAAGCTCAGCGGGAAGCTGAGCACGATGCCGGACGCGGAAGAGCATGTGGACGCGATGCGGAGCGCCGACGATATGATCGCCGAGATTCTTGAGATAGGCCGGGCCGAAGCGAACCGGAGACGCAAGACAGACAGTCTGGATGCGTTCATTCCACTATTCGATGAACTGGTGCCGGTCTTGCCCCAGATCCGGGAAGCGCTGCGGACTGCGAAAAGGCAGATACAGGGCGTAGCATTAAGCGCCCCAACAGGGACGAGTGCCGCGTCGGGAACCCTAGCCAATCCATCCGGAAGCAAAGCGGTGCCCGAGCGGGGCGAGGAAGGATAAAATTCCTTCGCAGCCCTGGAGACTAGCCCCCTGTTCAGGCCCTCGAACCCCGTTTCCGGGGCGCTTCCGGCTGCGGCACTTCTACGACTCGAAAATGCAGCCAAGTGACTAGCCGGAATAGCGCAGTCAACTCGAAGCGGCTTCGTCTGAGCCACGGTCGGCATTTCGGATCGATTTCTACACGCTTCAGGGGCGTCGCGGCTGCGACACCGCGCTGCCGGTCCTCGACATCTGCCTCGTGCCATAGCCGATGCTTTCTTCGAACCACGGCGTTGGGCGTCCCGAGCTACGGGCGGCCGTGACTAGATCTGGCTTGGCTGGCCGCCGACCCGCATTTTCGCGCCAGTGGGCCGGGAGTGCCATCCCCCATCGGCTGGGGAGATCATCAGGGAATCGTCTCATCTTCTTGAGGTCGAGGTATCGAGCGATTGATCGGCCCGGATAAGCCACCTCTAGTTTTGTGAATTCTTCGGCCATTTCGGTCTCGGGCGGAAGTAATACTACGACCTGCGCGTGACGCGATCTGCGCATTACGGCATCTACCGCTGGCAGGAGGTCGACATCTGCGGAGACCAAGTAAGCACGGTCGAACAAGTCGTCCACCGTGTCCCCCACTAGGCGAACAGCTATGTTGACGTCGGTCATTTTCTCGGTGAAACGTTTGTCGCACCCGCACGTGCATTTCAGCCCTGACTTGCATTCCGGACACCGAAGCGGGCGTTCGCGACACGCCCCGTACACAATCTCCGCTCGTGCAACCTTTTCCATCGCAAGCAAATGTAGTTTTTGCCGGCGTATGCGCGCCTGAGACCTTCCCGTGTACAGAGTCGTGAAGTAGCGGACCGATATATCGGCACCAGGGCAGTAGGCCTCTAGCTAGGGTTTGCGTCCAGTTGCACCACCCGGCAGGATACCAGCGTTTGTCCTTGCTGGCTTCGTAGAAGTTCATCCCATCGATGTAGCCGAGCACCCGCATCACGGAGTCCTCCGGCGGATAGATTATCAGATTCTGAGGGCATTGAACGGCATCGGCCCGTTCGCTAGCCCGCGCCGAGGACAGGCGTCGTCACGGACGGAATGGCATAGAGGGACACTGTGAACGCATTGAAGCGAGTCGTATGTTGTATCCTTTCGTTTGGGTCTTATGCTGGAAGAGCACCTTGATAAAACCGCCTTTCTCACAGCTTACGAGAGCATCATTGGCGCCTATCGGAAGCACCTTCCGGTGGGGGCGCGGCTGAATCCTACGCCCTCGCTGCAACCCGAAGACTTCGCTGCCTGCTGGGCAGCTGAGTGTCACAGGCAATTCTGGAAACCGGGACGTGTCCGCTTGACGCTAATAGCTGAGTCGCACGTATACACCGATCACGACGATCTGAAGGCTCGAATCAGGTCGGAGTTGTTGCCGCCCGAGGCCGCCGATGCCCCGTCCCAATACGTACGCCTAATCTACTGCCTTGCCTATGGCGACAGCTCGATCCTAACGCGGGTACCCGAGCAATCGAACGAGCACACCAAGTTCTGGAATCTGTTTGCAGAATGTGCTAGCTAGCATGAGTCCGAGCGCGGCGAATTCACCTATAGGAAAGGTCCAAATCCTTAACAGGCTCAAGGAACGCGGGATTTGGCTGGCGGATGCGTCCCTGCACGCATGCATGAATCCTCGATTTCCTTGGAACAAAACTCAGCGCGACAGGCGACGGAAC
>Ga0209415_10009440_pt1 | contig 16757 bp, 18 predicted proteins | sample PeaSoiSIISIP2007_FD_187696 | JGI IMG/M metagenome (GOLD analysis project Ga0209415, IMG submission 187696) | Peat soil microbial communities from Weissenstadt, Germany - SII-SIP-2007 (SPAdes) (version 2) | ecosystem: Environmental > Terrestrial > Soil > Wetlands > Peat | place: Germany... | reverse complement strand
GGCCCGCCGTGCTGTTCAACCAGGAGGTCGAGGCGGGCCAGCGTGAGCGCCAGGTGCGAGCCGCGCTTATCGTCCGCCACCGCGTGGATCTCGTCGACGATGAGAGTACCGGCGCGCGCCAGCATTTCGCGCGGCCGCGCGGCGGTGAGCAGAATGTAGAGCGACTCGGGCGTGGTCACCAGGATGTGGGGCCGCTCGCGCGTCATGCGCTGCCGCTCCCACTGCGGCGTGTCGCCAGTGCGCAGGGCCGTGCGGATGGGCGCCAGCGAAACGCCTCGTTGCGCGGCCAGCGCGCGGATCTCCGCCAGCGGCACCTCCAGGTTCTTCTGGATGTCGTTGCTCAGCGCCTTGAGCGGAGAGACGTAGACCACCTCGGTCTGATCGGGCAGCGGGCCCAGGCGTGCGCGGCGCACCAGGCTGTCGATCGAGATGAGGAAGGCGGCGAGGGTTTTGCCGGAGCCGGTGGGCGCGGAGATGAGGACATCGTGCTGCTCGCGGATGCGGGGCCAGCCGAGAAGCTGCGGTTCGGTGGCGTTGCCGAAGCGGGCGGCGAACCATTCGGCGACCAGGGGATCGAAGGAGGAGAGCACGCTAGTCTCATTGTAGACAAAGCCTTCGGCGGTCAGTGTTCGGGTTCCATGGCTCAGGTGAGGCATAGGCGATGCTTTGAGAAATCTAAAGTGCAAGTTTAGAAAACTCAAAGATGATGCGCCGGTGTGATACGCTGGCCGAACGATGGCGAGCGACGGACCAATTGTGTTCTCCGGAAAAGGGATCGCTGTCCATCAGGGCGTAACAGTCCTGTTGGGCCTGTTGCTCTCCGTGCTGGCGTTCGTTCTCCTGGTGTTGGTATTCTTCCCCGGGCCCAGCCTCACGGTGTTCGAACGAATCATTTCGACTGGCGTCGTGCTGTTGATGGCTACTCCTTTAGTGATCCAGATCAGGTCTCTCCGCTCGCGGGTGCGTGAGATGCAGGGGAACTTTCTGGCGCTGTACGAAGATGGCGTGAGGGTCCGGCTGTCCGGCGCCTTCCGTGCCGGCAAAGGCCTGCCCGAAATTCCCGACACTCACCTGCGGTGGAGCGAGGTCACCGGCGTCACCAGCCAGAGGCGCAAGTTCGTGTACCGCTCTCTCGTTCCCTTTGTCTATCCGCTGGATGTCTACACCCTGGTTACCGCCGGCCGCCCGATCGCGTTCACCAAGGAGTGTGTCCCCCAAGCCAACGCGGCCGCGCGAGCCATCGCCCGACGCATCGGACAGGAGGTCCGCAGGATCGGCTGAGGGGCGCTCCCGGGGTGCCGCTCCACCCCTGTGGTATTCTAGGCCTTATCACGAACGATGGCGCAGATCAGGTCGCTCCCTCGCATATGCATCGCGTTGGGTCTTCCGGACGTTCCGACGCTTCTGGACCACGCCCGGCGTGAAGCCGAGGCGGGAGAGACCTTTCTCGAATTCCGGCTGGATTTTCTGGACCGGCCCTATAAGGGCGCCGAGGCCATTCGCGGATTTCTGGAGCAATTTCCCGACTCCATCATCGTGGCTACCTGCCGCCGCCACCAGAACCACGGAAAATTCAACGGCAGCATCGAAGAGCAGCTTGCGGTCCTGGACATGGCAGTGCGCAGCGGCGCGCAGGCTATCGACCTCGAAATCGAAACCGCCGAAGTGTCCGAAGAGCGCCTCAGCCAGTTCCGCGGCCGCGTCGACGTCATCGTCTCGTACCACAATTTCGAAGCCACGCCGCCCATGGATACGGTGATCGGCCGCGTCATGCGGGTGACCGCCGACGCCTACAAGGTGGTGACCATGGCGCGCAAGCCCTCCGACAACATGCGCGTTCTGGCTGCGGCCAAGGCTCTGCCCAACCACCGGCTGGTGGTCCTGGCCATGGGCGAGCTGGGCTTTCCCACCCGCGTGCTCTCGCCGGTCTTCGGCGGCGTCTTCACCTACGCGGCTCCCACGTGCGTGGAAGGCACGGCCGCCGGACAGGTGAGCGCCCGCTCGCTGCGCCACCTCTACCGCGTCGAGAAACTGAAGAAGTCGGCCAAGATTTACGGGGTAATCGCGGACCCCATCCGGCACTCGATTTCCCCCGCCGTACACAACCGCGCGTTTCAGTCGCGGCGCGTGGATGCCGTGTACCTGCCGTTCCTGGTCAGTCCCGCCTACCTGCGCGACTTTTTCTCCATGGCCGCGAAGCTGCCGCTGGCGGGTTTCAGCGTGACCATTCCGCACAAGCAGAAAATCATCCGCTACCTGGATGCGGTGGATCCGCTGGCGCGGCGCATCGGGGCGGTCAACACCGTGTGGCGCAAAGCCGGCAAATGGCGCGGAACCAATACCGACGCCGCGGGCGTTACCGGACCCCTGGCGCGCCTCCTGCGCCTGCAGAACGCCTCCGCGTTGATCGTGGGCAACGGCGGTGCGGCCCGCAGCGCCGCTTGCGCGCTGGCCGACGCCGGGTCGAAAATCACGCTGGTGGGCCGCAATGCCGACCGCGTGCGCGCGCTGTCGAAGGTCTGCGGCGCCGAGGCGCTGGGACGCGATCAGCTCGCCGGGCGGCATTTCGACATCGTGGTGCACGCCACTCCGCTGGGCATGTTTCCACACGTGGAAGAGTGTTTCTTCGATGGGGATATTCCCGCGGAAGTGGTGTTCGACATGGTGTACAATCCCATCGAGACCTTGCTGCTGCGGCGCGCGAAGGAGCAGGGCAAGACCATAGTCCCGGGGCTTTCGATGTTTATCGAGCAGGCGGTGCGCCAGTTCGAAATCTGGACCGGCGAATCGGCGCCGCGCGCGGTGATGGAGAAAGCCGCCGCGGAAGCGCTGGAGCACCAGCGGTACCACCTATGAAACTCACACGACGCAAACTGGCCACCGCTGTGCTGATTCCCGCGGCTACCGCCCTGGCGCAGACGGCACAGACTCCGCCCGCGCTGCCCCGCAACCCGGACGAAGAAATGAAGGCCGCCCGCGATCGGGTCAAGGCGATGGGTGACGCGCTGGCGCAACAAGCCGTGCCCATGGCCACCGAGCCGGCCTTCCAGTTCAAGGCCTGAGGCTACCATGGCGGCCATCGGAGCGGAAGTCTTCTTCGCCACCATCCCCGAGCTGAACGCGCGTCTGACCTCCAAGGAAATCCCGGCCGAGGACCTGGCGCGCGCGTTCGCCAACCGGCTCGAGCAGCTCGGGCCGCGCTTCAATTGCCTGGCCCTTCCCCTGCCGCAGCAGGCCATTCGCAGGGCGAAGGACGTCGACAAAGAGATCAAGCGCGGGCGCCTGCGCGGGCCGCTGCAGGGAATCCCGTACGGCGTCAAAGACCTGATCAGCTACGCCGGCCAGCCGACCACCTGGGGCGCCAAGCCCTACGCCGGCCAGGTGTTCGATTACAGCGCCACGGTCATCGAGAAACTGGATGCCGTGGGCGCGGTGCTCACCGGCAAGCTGGCGATGGTGGAACTGGCGGGCGGCGGCGGATACCGGTTTGCATCGGCATCGCTGACGGGGCCGGGGCTGAATCCGTGGGACCGCACGCGCTGGTCGGGCGGCTCTTCCAGCGGTTCCGCCGCGGCGGTGGCGGCGGGGCTGGTGCCGTTCTCCCTCGGATCGGAAACCTCGGGGTCGATCGTGACGCCCGCCTCCTACTGCGGCGTGACCGCGCTGCGCCCCACCTACGGGCTGGTGAGCCGGCGCGGCGCGATGGCGCTGTCGTGGACGCTCGACAAACTCGGGCCGTTCGCGCACACCGCGGAGGATTGCGGCCTGGTGTTGCAGGTGATCGCCGGCAAGGATGGCAAAGATCCGGGCTCGGCGGGCAAGAGCTTCTACTACACTCCCCAATACGCGCGGCCGTTGAAGGAGCTGAAGGTCGGGTTCGCGCCCGTGGATTTCGCGGACCGGGCGGAAGCGCCGGCGCGTGCCGCCTTCGCCGCCGCGTTGGGAGTGTTGAAAGATACCGGAGTGCAACTGGTGGAGACGAAGCTGCCGCCGTTCCCTTACGGTCCGGTGCTGTCGGCGATCCTGGCGGCGGAGCAGGCATCCATCTTCGAGCAGTTCATCACCAGCGGCAAGGTGGACGAGCTGGCCGACCAGGGGCAGATCGCGGGGCTGAAGGCCAGCCTCGAACTGCCGGCCAAGGACTACCTGAAAGCGCAGCGTGTGCGGCGCCTGATTCAGGATGCCTTCTCGCGCCTGTTCGCCGAAGTGGATGTGCTGGTCGCGCCCGGCCGTTCCGGCGCCGCGACGAAGCTCGACCAGCGTCTGGACGTCGGCGGGCCGCCCGCTCCGGCGGGCGCGGCTCCCGGTTTTCAGGGCATCATCCCCGCCGGCAACCTGGCTGGGCTGCCGGCTCTCGTGCTGCCTTGCGGTTTCGCGGAGAATCTGCCGGTGGCGCTGCAGATCGTGGGCGTGCCGTTTGCCGAGAATACGCTGCTGGCCATCGGCAGGGAGTTTCAGGCGCGCACGGACTGGCACAAGCGGCGTCCACCGGGAATGTAGCTATTCCCGGGCGGCGCGGTGGCCGCCGAAGGCGTGGATCGTCCGGGTGCCGGCCAGCACTTCGGCGGCGTGCCAGGTGCCGCGCGGGATGAAGTACTCGTCTCCGGCCTGCATCGCAATCCGCTGCTCGCCGATGATCAGCGTGTACCGGCCTTCCACCACCAGCATGTACTCGTCGAACTCGTGCACCGCGGCCGCGGACGACGCGGTTTCACGGCAGGTCCAAAACGCCATCTGGCTGCCGTCCGCGCCATCGAATACGTAGCCTTCGACGCCCGGCGTCGCCTGGTGGCTGGTCGCGATCCGGTTCGCCGGACGCTTCATGAATTGCGGAAAGTCGCCCATACTCATAGCCCCAACTGCAGCGCTTCGCGCAGTCCCGGATCGTGGCGCACGCGCCAGATGCGGCTGTCGAGGTAGTAGTGCGTCAGCCCAAATCCGCAGAAAAAACCGAACGCCAAGTCGGACACCTGGCCCAGCGCGAACCCCGGCACGCGATAGATCGCGCTGAAGAGCAGCCCGACCGCCACATATGCCAGCAGGCTCCGGCCCACCGCGGCCGGGATGCGGCCATGCTTCGCGGCGCCTTCCGGCCCGGCATAGCGATTGCGATTGTGGAACCACACGATGGCGTGATATTGCAGGTTGTGCACGATGGTCACGGTGGGCACCGCGGCCTGCCAGCTCATGTACGCAAAGGTGGCCCAATGCAGCGGAATCACCGCTCCCAGCAGCAGGTACTTGGGCACATCGGCAGGCTCGCCCGCCCGCAGGCGAACCCACTGGCGTGCCAGGTAGACGCCCGCCACCGCCGCCACCAGCACCCAACCGGGCGTCTCCAGGCGCGGAAACGAAAAGGGAATTCCCAGTTCTTCCGGGTGGTGGATGAAGAACCGGTGGAACGGAGGGAAGACCAGCATGACTCCCAGAAACACGCGGTCCAGCGCGTTGTCCAGCCGCCCCAGATCGCGGTTCTTCACCTTGTACAGCACCATGAATCCGTAGTGCTGCCGGATGACGTGGTAGTACGCCCACACGCCGACCAGCAAGTAGAGCCAGCCCTTCAGCCCCGCCAGAACCATGGCCGGACCCAGCGCGAAGAAAAACAGCAGGCTTCCGAACAGCAGCCTGGGATGGCGCGCACGGGCTTCGTTATCGAAAAACGTCCGCGATGCCGTACCGAAGATGTGGGTGCCGTCGAAACCCACCGACCAGAACCACCACAGCAGCGAAATCGGCACGTGGAACGCGGTGTACAGCAGCAGGTACGCCCAGCCCGCGAAGACGCTGCCGATCACGAGCGTGAGGTCCACACCACGGCCTACGATCCAGCCGGTGGCACAGGCATTTCTTGACCCGTCACCGGGCCTGCCTGTGTTGTTCATCGCGGCTATGGGCCCAAACGGGCGAGCTGCGGCGGCCATGCGGATGCGCTATACGAAGTGGTACTTGTTGGCGGTCTCGTCCCAGACGATCTTCTTCTGGTTCTTGAACGCAAGCGTGGCCATGTGGCCCGTGATGGCCGCCTGCTGCCCGATGGTGGGCGGCGCGATCACCTGCTCCTTGCCCAAAATGGCCTGAATGAAATTGCGGAAGTGGTTGATGGCGCCATCGGATTCCTTGTACTCCTGCGGGCCATTGATGTGGATGGCGGCCCTGGCCTTGATGGCCTCCGGCGCGCGATTGGGCGCGTTGGGCCGGCGCGAATTGTACATTTCCGGCTCGAAATACAGATCCTGGCGGTTCATCACCCGGAGGGTGCCCTCGTTGCCGCAGATCTCCTCGCCGTAGCCGAAGAACTCGTTGCCCAGGTAGCAACTGTAGTTGACTTGGAGCTTGTCGGCATAGTCGTAGATGGCGCTCAGACAATCGGGCACGTCCCGGTCGTCGGTCTTATCGGTCCAGCGGTAGACGCCACCGGAGGCCATGCAGGTCCGCGGCACGGTCTTTTCCAGCATGAAATTCACGATGTCGGTCTGGTGCACCAGGAGGTCGGTCGAGATGCCGCCGGAGTAGTCCCAATAAAGCCGCCACTGAAAATAACGATGTTCGTCCCACGGCCGTTTGGGCGCGGTGCCCAGGAAGCGATTCCAGTCGGTGTTCTGCGGGGTGGCCTCGGGTGGAATCACGTAGCGCCAGGAAGGCTCGTTGGGCAATCCGTTGCGGTACCAGAAGGCGCGCACGAAATGAACGTCGCCCACCATGCCTGCTTTAACGAGCTCTTTGGCCTTCTTGTACAGCGATGAGCTGCGGTTCTGCGTGCCCACCTGCACGATCTTCTTGGACTTCTCCCATTCGCGGACGATGTCGAATCCCTCTTCGATGGTGTGGGCCAGGGGCTTCTCCACGTACACGTTCTTGCCCGCCCGCAGCGCGGCGATCGCCATGTCGTGATGCAGGTGCTCCGGGGTCATGATGAAGACCGCATCGATCGACTTGTCCGCCAGCAGCTCGCGGTAGTCCACGTAGGTCTTGGGAGTGGTTCCCCAGATCGTGGCCATGCGGTCCTTGGCGCGCGCGATGTAGCCCTGGTAGGTATCGCAGATCGCGGTGATCTGCACGTCGTTGGGCGCCGCGGTGTGCATCCAGTCGAGCGAGGCATACCCGCGGGTGCCCACGCCGATCCAGCCGATATTGACTTTGTCGTTGGCTGCGCGCCCGGTAACGAGGGCCGGCCCGGCCGCCAGCGCCGCCGTCTTCAGAAAATTCCGGCGATTGAATTCGTCCGCCATGAGACCTCCACATCCGATGATACCAGTCCCGTGGGGCAACGCCATCGCCGCCGTGAAAAGCTCTCGGCGGCGTGCAGCGATCAGCCCGCCGGTGAGGCGGGGACCGAGCCGGCGCCGACTGGTGGCGTTTCCGGCGTTTCAGGCGCGTGGCATCGGGCCCTGATGGTGGAGCTAGCCCTTGACTCCATTAGTCCTCAACTCTATAATCCAGCTTCGTACGTTGGGGAAGCGTCATGAAGATCACCAGGAGAACTTGGAACGGTTGCGGAGCCTTTGTTGTAGGTCTTCTCAGTCTTGCCTTGATCGCACGGGCCCAGATCGGCACGCCGGTGAACATCGGCTCGACCCAGAGCACTGATTCATTCTCAACCAGCCTGAACGTGAACACGACCCAGGCCGTGCCCGCCGGCGCCAGCGTCATCGTCATCGCCAATTCGGTACCGAATGGCGGCGGCAGTGCCACGCCGACGGCCGCCGCTTGTTCCGACAGCGGCGGCCATACGTACAACACGGACGCAAGCGAGTTCAACAGTAACGCGGCGTTTGGCCTCACCACCATCTGCTCCACTCACGGCCTCGCCTCACAACTCAGCTCGGGCGCCACCGTCACCGTTACCTGGTCCGGCGGAAGCGCGCCCTGGACACAAGACATCGAGGTCTTTTCGGTGACCGGCCTGGCGGGTACTCCCCTCGACGAGACCGCGTCCAACTTAGGGACAAGCGCTTCGCCATCGAGCGGCACGACGGCCGCGACGGCCCAGGCGAACGAGCTCTTGTTCGGCGCGATCCTTAACGGAGGGAGAAGCGCATCCGGAGCCGGTTTCAGCCCGGGCTCGAATGGGACGGCCAACCCTGCGCCTCCACCGGCACGTCTACCTACTCCAGCCTTGGGGGCGTAGGTTCCACTGCTCCCTCGCTGTTCGGTATCTACTGCCAGGTTTCGGCCATGGGAGCATACGCGGCCAGCGGCACTTTCAGCCTGACCAGCTCCTGGGAAGCGGTCCTGGCCACGTACAAGGCCGCCGCACCTCCTGCCACAGGCAATCCGGTGACTCCGGTGCCGGTGATGTCCTTGCCGGCCCTCGCTGGATTCGCCCTGCTTTTAGCGGGGTTGGGATGGGCTCTCGCCAGGAAACCGCGGACGCTCTGATGGCAGACGACGATGAGCCTGCCCGGTTCAACGGGCGATCTCCCGCTGCGGTTGAGGGCGGAGCGCGAGGAATCCCGCCGTGGAAGTAACAACAGCCGGGTGTAGGCTAAAGACGAACATAAAGACGAACGACTAACGCGGCCTTTTTGCCGGCGGGGTGGTATACTGGCTGGCCAGTACCAACGGGAGGACCCATGAGAACTTCTCAGCCGTCTGCTTTCCTCAGCCGATTACGAAAACGACAGGCCATGTCGACGTGGAGTAGCGCGCGGATTCGCGAGCTTTCCAGACACAGCACACCTTCAGCCGGGCTTATGTGGTTCGCGTTGCTGGCTGCCTCGACCGCCGTGGCATTCGCGGCGGCCGACTGGCACGGCGCGAACCTGGAAGGTTCCGCGACGCCGGGTGTGCTTAGGTATGTCGCATCCCCGGCAACCAAGGAGACGCGCGTGACGCTCGTCCGCCAAGCCGAGCGAATTCTCATCATCGACGATTTCACTCACGAGATCGTGGCGGGCGGCCGCGCCGATCGAATCAAGCGTGTGATCGTCCGCGGCGTGGACGGCGACCATAACGACACGCTCACGGTGGATTTCTCGGGGGGGCTCTCGCTTCCTGGCGGCATCGATTTCGACGGTGGTACGGCTGGATTCGATACCCTTCGGATCGTGGGGGGCAACACCAAGGATTCGCGCTATAGCCCAACCAATCGCAGCGACGGCGTGGTCGAGGTTGGCGCGACGGAGATCCGCTACCGGAATCTCGAGCCGGTTATCGACACGGCTCCCGCCTTGAGCTATACCATCAATCTTCCGAGTGGCACGGTGGGCGCCTCTCTTCAGGACAACGGCGGCCAGGCGGAATTGGTCAGCACGAGTGGCACCTCGTTCGAGAACTTAACGTTCGCGAATAAGGGCTCGGTAACCATCAATGCCGGCGGAGGCGCCGACACCATAACCCTCGCGGCCAACGTCTGGGCGGACCTCACGGGGGTGCCTGTCACGGTGAACGGAAGTGGGAGCAGCAATACTCTGATCGTGGATCTCACCGGCGCTACCAGTCCGAGCCTGCCTGTCACGAACACTTCCGGCAATCTGTCCGGCACTTGGACCTTCGGAAACCGGCCAAACCTGACGTTCTCCGACATCCAATCCCTCAATCCCGCCAGCTTGTCGGTGAGCAAAACCGGCCCGGCCTCCGTCGCCTTGGGCTCAAGTCTCACCTACACCATAACGGTCAACAACGCGGGGCCGAACCCGGCCGCCGGCGTGACGGTCACCGATCCCGTTCCGCCGAACACGACGTTGGTTTCCGCGGCGCCGTCGCAGGGCTCCTGTGGCGGAACGGCGACAGTCTCCTGTTCGCTCGGCCTGATCGGTTCGGGCGGCTCGGCAACAATTGCCCTCGTGCTGAGCGTCAACTCCGGCGCGGTTGTCAACACGGCGGCGGTGACGGCCGGGACGACCGACACGAACGCCACCAACAGCTCGACATCGACTGCGGCGGTGAATATAAGCGCGGTCTGTCCTCCCGGAGTAACGCCCGTTCCTGCGCTGCCCACCTGGGGCCTGGTCGTGCTCGCAGTCTTGCTGGCCGGGTACGGCGCGATTTCACGCTGGCGGGCAATGCGTTGCTGAGCGCGCCCCAAACTGCCGCGGCGCCGGCGAAGGCGGGAAGCCGGTTCGTTCTCCTGTTTTTCCTGTTCGCAAGCGCCGGATTTGCCCTCATGTTCGTGCCGCCAATTGAACTGCTCATCCGAGATCTGACGTATGCCATTACCGCCATGTGCGGAGCGATCATTCAATTGGCGGGCGGCCGGGTTGGGGTGGCGGGGAACGTCATGGCAGGCCCCAGAGCCGGCTTTACCATGAAGGTCATGGATGGGTGCAACGGCGTCGAAGTTGTCGTGCTGCTCTGGTCCGCCATGCTCGCCTGGCCGGCCGGCCGCGTCGCGAAAATCAAAGGGATGGTACTCGGGGCACTGATCGTCCAGGCCGCTAACACCTTGCGTATTATCAGCCTGTTCTACCTGGGCCAGTGGAATCAGGATTGGTTCGAGTGGATGCACCTGTACGTCTGGGAAATCCTCATCATGATCCTGGGCCTGGCGGTATTTGCGGTTTGGATTCGCCGAACACCAGCGATCGCAGCCCACGGTCCAGCCAGATGATCAACAGCAACGGGGCGGCGTACGGAATCACGTCCATGGTGCAATTCCCGGCCAACTTCATCCAAAAGGTACCCCACGGCGTAGAGGCGACGACATAGAAATTGTTGATCCAATAAGCCAAAAACAGCACGAGGGACAGTTGGGAGGTAATGGTCAGGAGCAGGGTTCCCATTCCCAGCACGGGCCAAACCCGTCTACCGGGCCACGCAGCCAGGGCCAGCGCCCAAAAGATGGGAAAGCACAAGCTGAAGCATTGGAGCATCTTGCGCGAGGTACGCACACCCACTTCACCCATGCTGGCTTGCCGTGTCGCTTCTCTTGCCGGGAACAGAAGCGACGCACGCACGATCCAGTCGCCATTACTATCCATCGTGATGAGCTCGGCAGAGCCGGCACTGGGAAGCAGGCTGAAAGAGACCTCCACTATGTCCCTCGAGAGAGCGAGCATTGGCTTTAGGAGCACCAGCCGCCAGAGCAGCAGCATGGTGGCCAGAAGTATCACAAACAGGGCCAGCGAGCGCCGCAGATGTATCGGAGTGCGGGACATCCCGGTGCGCGGGGCAGGCGGTGCTCCAGCTTGGTCGTGTCGGCTGCGCTTGTGTCGATTGCGCATGCTCATCCTGGGAGTTTATTATGCGGCTCAGTTGCTGAAAATCCCAATATTTTTGGGAAGGCACGTCCGCGAGGCGCCTTCAGCGGTGGCCTATGCGGTCCGTTAGGAGCAGCCGGTAAAGGGTCGATTCGGACCTATTGCTGAAAGCTCCCCTTGCCAGCGGCATATGGCTCCTTTGCTATACAATATTTGGCGGGGCGGATGTGGGTCCGCTCGAAAGGGAGCTGATACAGCAAGGATTATGTCGGATCGCGGATTCCTGTTCCTATTCAGTATTTTCATGATTATCGCCGGCTTGGGCGCGGCGGCGTGGTTGTTCGCCACCGGCCAGGCCGGCACGGTGGACGGTCTCTTTCTGCTATTGACTGTCCTGCTGACGGCGCTGGTGTTCGCGCTGTACGTGCTGTTCGTGATTCACCGCGCCATGGAAGCAGCGGCTGCGCCCGCGAAACAGCCTGCCAAGGCAGGGCCGGCAGCGGCGCCCGCGAAACAGGCACCCGCACCGGTGGCGCAGCCGTAGGGCTCCGTAGAATCGGTTGGCAGGCGAAAGCGCCGGGCTAACTAAAAGTCCGGCCTGACAGGCCAGGAGGCCGGTCCCACGAAGAAAAAGCGTCGACACGAGTGTCGACGCGGCACGCTGAGAGCGTGCGCCACGGAGTAAAGCAAAAGCCTTCCCCCCAACAACACAGGCCTTGCGAAAGCGCCTGCCCCACTACGCTGCGCCTGCCCACCCTCTCAGCGCGAGGCTACTTCTTTTTCGTGTCCTGCTTGGCGCGGTCTTGGCGGAGTTGCTGGAGTTTCGACCACTGCTCGGCGGTGAGGATGGGCTTGATCTTCTCGTCGGTGGCCTTGCGGATGGCGGCCTTCTTTTCGGCGGCGGCCGGCGAGGTGTCGCCGCGCAGCGCTCTCACCTGCTTGTTGTCGTCGTCCAATATGGGATCGAGTTTGGCCTTCTGTTCCGCGGTGACGTTGAGCTGATCCACCATGCGCTGCACCTGCGAGCGGGGCGTCGATTGCGGCGCCGCGGCGAGCGAACATACTGCAAACGTGGCCAGAGCGAGGGGTAAGAGGGCTCTCCAGATTCTCATGGTTTAACTCGTTCGGCGGCTGGAGTACTTGTTCAGCTCGGCGATGAGCTTGGAAGAGGCGGCCGGCTGCTTGGCGCCGCTGTTCAGGATATCCTTCATTTCCCATCGCTGCCCGTACATGATTTTGTTCTCGTCGATATCGTTGCGCAGGGTGGCGCCATCGAGCGAGATGCCCGCGAACAGGCCCTTGGAGCGCGACCACGAGAGGATCTCCGCGGTCATGAGGGCGTCGGTCTGGGCGGTGGCGTCGCGGCCCACGGGGCCGGCGGCCGCGGTGGCTTCCGCGCCGATCGTGAATTTGCTTTGGACGAGTTTCTTCATGCCGCGGTCATTCATGATCAGCAGGACCACATCAGTCGAGGAGACACCGAGCTGTAATCCGAAGCTGCCGCCTTCGATACGCATGGCGGCGGGCGACCCCCATCCTTCTCCGCCGGCGGCGCGGCACACGGCAAACCCGCGGCCGTACTTTCCGCCAACCAAGATGGCGCCCTTTTTCAGGCCGGGCACGAGCACGATGCAGTAGGACTTGTTGAAGAGGTCTTGCGGAATCGATTTGTCGGGCGCCGACATGATCTCCGTAAGGAGGGATGCGGCATCGTCCAGCCGTTCGGCGTTCTTGGCCTTGTCGTCTTTCGCGGAAGACACAGGCAAGAATGCCTGTGCCAGGGCCAGTGCGAGAGTGAAAGTGATGAGGCGCATGGATCTATGGTAACCTACTCCTCCCGCAGTGCGGTCATGGGGTCGATGCGCGCGGCGCGGCGCGCAGGGCCGATGGAGGCGCACACGGCAATGGCCGCGAGCAGTAGCGGCATTGCGACAAATGTCGCACCATCGAGGGCCGTGACACCGTAGAGCATGGAGTGCAGATAACGGGTGAGCCCCCACGCTCCGGCCAGGCCGGCCACCACGGCCACCAGAGACACCGCGAGACTCTCGCCGACGACTTGCCGCATCACCTGTTCCGGCCTCGCTCCCAAGGCAATGCGGATGCCGACCTCGCGGGTCCGCCGGTTCACCAGGTAGGACATCACGCCGTAGACACCGAGCGCGGCCAGGATCAGGGCGATGGCGGCGAACGTTCCGATGAGCACCAGGTTGAAACGCTGCGGCGCGAGCGATCCGGACAGGCGCTCCTCCATGGTCTTCACGTCGGAGACGGGCTGGCTGCGGTCCACCGAGTAGATCTGCTCTTCGATGGCCCGGATGGCGGCGTGCGGATCTCCGGTGGTGCGGAAGAACAGGCCCATACGCGACAGGTACCGGCTGGTGGATTGGCAGATGCAGCGATAGGCCAGGGGCGGGGTCTCGGCGCCCAATTCCCTTCCGCGGATGTTTCCCACGACTCCAATGATGGTCCACGGCGTGCTGTCATTCTGGCCCGTGAGAATGCTGTGACCCAGGGGATTCTCGCCGGGGAAGACCTTGCGCACAAAAGCCTCATTGACGATGATCACGTCGGGGGACTGGATGGAGTCCCGCGCATCGAAGAGGCGGCCGTCGCGGAGGGGGATGCCGATGGTGCGGAAGAAGTCGCGGCTCACCAGCGTCAGGTCGGACGCATGCCGTTGCGCGATGGGAACCGGAGGCCGGCCGGCGATTTGTAAGGCCACGCCGCTATACGGGCGGTCGGCGCCCAGGGGCATGTCGGTCGAGACCGCGGCGAGGCGGACCATGGGAAGCTGTTTGACGCGCTCGACGACGGCTTCGTGGTAAGCGGTCTGGCTGGCGCCGGTGGTGTAGCGGGAGCCGGTGAGGTTGACCCGCATGGTGAGCAGGGTGTCCGGGTCGAAGCCGAGATCGGTGCGCGCCAGCTTGACGAAGCTGCGGGCCAGCAGGCCGGCGCCGATCAACAGCACCAGCGAAACGCCGAGTTCCACGACCACCAACAACTGGCGCATGCGCGTGGAGCCGCGGCTGCCGCTCTGCGCGAGACCTGCGGCCTTGAGTGATTCCTGGATGCGGACGCGGGCCGAGCCGAGCGCCGGGGCCATACCGAAGACCAGCCCAGTGACGAGCGTCAGGACGAAAGTGAAGGCGAGGGTGCGAAGGTCGATGGTGATGGCGGGGTAGCGATCGAGCACCAGCGGCTTCCAGGTGTTCAAAGCCGCGACGGAGAAGAAGGCGATGGCGATGCCGGACAGGCCGCCAGGCAAGGCCAGCATGAGGCTCTCGGTGAGCACCTGCTGGACCACGCGCCCACGGGCCGCGCCGAGCGCCATGCGCACGGCGATTTCGCGCTGCCGCGATGCGGCGCGCGCCAGCAGCAGGTTGGCCAGGTTGGCACAGGCAATCAGCAGCACCAGGGCGACCGCGCCCGTCAATACCAGGAGCGCGGGCCGCAGATTGCCGGCGAGGCGGCGCTGCAGCGGTGTGGCGACGATCCTCATGCCGTTGAGGAATCCGGCGGACTCGAACTCCTTGGGGTACTCGGCACGGATGGTGCCGGTGAGGCGGACCATTTCCGCGTCCAGTTGCGCAGGCTTGACCCCGGGCTTCACTCTCGCGACCATGCTGACCAGCATCACGGGCCGCGTCACGGCTCGCGGCCTCTGGGAAGATTCGTCCATTCGCAGCGGACGCCAGAGTTGCGTGCCTTGCGGGTAGTCGAAGCCTTGCGGCATGACGCCGAGCACGGTGTGCGGCGAGCCATCGAGCAGGATGGTCTTGCCGACCGCCTGCGGATCGCCGCCGAGGTGGCTGCGCCAGAAGGGGTAGCTCAAGATGGCCACCGCGGGTGCGTTGCGTCCTTCTTCACCGGCCGCCAGGTAGCGGCCCAACATGGGCTGCGTCCCCATGACTCCGAAAAAGGATGGGGTAGTCTGGGCCGCCTGCACCTGCTCGGGTTTTTCCGGGCCGCTCCAGTTGAGCGTGATCCGGTCGAAGAAGGCCGCGACGTCCTCGAACATCTTGTTTTGTTCGCGGAGGCTGTAGTAGTCGGAGCCGAGACCGACTTCCTGCCCCTCGCGGCCCAGGCGCTCGGTGACCCAATAAATGCGATCCGAAGCGGGGTAGGGGAGCGGCCGGATCAGGATGGAATTCACCAGGCTGAAGACGGTGGTGTTGGCGCCGATGCAGATGGCGAGGGTGAGGGTGGCAGCCTGCGCCAGCAGGGGATCGCGGCGCAGGCTGCGGAATGCGTAGAGCAGGTCTTGCTTGAGGTTGTCGAGCATGTTACTCCGTCTTGGCGCCGGCAAGCGATGCAGTGGCCAGCGTGCCGCCCAGTCCCATGGTTTCGACCGCGGAGGATGGCACGATGACCATCGAGCCGCGCTCCTTGATGGCTTCATAGAGCATGTTCATGGCGCGGAGATGGAGCGCCGTGGGGTTTTTGGCGTAGACCAACGAGGCCTTCTCGAACTTGTCGGCGATCTCGGTTTCGGCCTGGCCGAGGATGATGCGGGCCTGGCGTTCGCGCTCGGCCTGGGCCTGGCGCGACATGGCGTCCTGGAGGGCGGGCGGGATCTGCACGTCGCGGATTTCGACCGATTGCACGGTGATGCCCCAGGGGTTGGTCTTCTCGTCGAGGATGCGCTGCAACTCGTGGCCGAGGAGCTCGCGCTCGGCAACCATCTGGTGCAGCTCGTGGCGGCCGATGGATTCGCGGAGCGCGGTTTGGGCGCTGAGGGTGATGGCCTGGGTGAAGTCCTGGACCTCGAGGATGGTCTTCTCGGGATTCCACACGAGCCAGAAGACGATGGCGTCGACGTTCACAGGGACGGTGTCGCGGGTGAGGGTGGATTCGGCCGAGACGTTGGAGACGCGCACGCGCTGATCGACGTAGCGGCTGAGGCGGTCGACGATGGGGACGACGTGGAAGAGTCCGGGGCCGCGCAGGCCGGTGAACTTCCCGAACCTGAGGACGGCCACTTTTTCCCACTGATCGGCGACGCGAATCGCGTAGAGGAAGTAGAGTCCAACGAGCGCGCCGGCTACCAGGGGCCAGGGCCCAGTGTTGCCGATGGCGGCCATCAGGGCGAGGCCGGCCGCGAGCGAAACCACTAAGAGCGTAATTCCCACACTGCTGAACCGCATCTGCATCTGATCGGGTTTCATGGCGTCATCTCCTATTCTTTTGAGTATCGTTTTGACGATCCTGTAATTGCTCCAGCAGATCCTCGAGGGTGAAGCCGGCGGATCCCGCGCGGGAGACGAACTCACTGACTAACTGGTCGAGTTGTCGGCGGCGTTCGACCTCGTCGTGCTTCACCTCTTTGTAACTGATAAACGTGCCGGTTCCTTGCTGGGTCTCCAGGACGCCGCGGATTTCGAGCTCCCGGTAGGCCCGGACAACGGTATTGGGGTTGATGGAAAGGTCCACCGCGACTTGGCGGACGGTGGGGAGTTGATCGCCACCAGCGAGCGCCCCGGCCGCGATGCCGCCCATCACCTGGTCGATGATTTGGCGATAGACTGGAACGCCGCTATGGAGATCCAGCCGAAATGCGAAGGGCTTTTTGCCGGATTGGACCGTTGTGATCATCTAGATAGATAGTGTACTAGT
>Ga0209415_10009439_pt1 | contig 16760 bp, 14 predicted proteins | sample PeaSoiSIISIP2007_FD_187696 | JGI IMG/M metagenome (GOLD analysis project Ga0209415, IMG submission 187696) | Peat soil microbial communities from Weissenstadt, Germany - SII-SIP-2007 (SPAdes) (version 2) | ecosystem: Environmental > Terrestrial > Soil > Wetlands > Peat | place: Germany... | reverse complement strand
CGCTATCTCGGGCCGGTGCGCAAGTTCTTGCTGTGCCTATGCCCCGCCCTGCTCGCCGGCGCGGTGCTGACGTTCGTCCTGTGGCGGGCGGGCATGGACCGCCTCGTGCCGGGGACATGGCTTTTGCTCTACGGCTGCGCGGTTCTGTCGGCGAGCACGGTGACCGTTGCCAGTACCATGCGGCTCATCTGCATCATGGGCGCGCTGTTCGTTTTCTTGGGTTGCTTCGCGTTCGCCATGCCTGCGGATAGCCATTCGCTGATTCTCGGCACGGGATTCGGCGCCCTGCATATCGTTTTCGGCCTACTCATCGGACGCTTGAGCCATGGCCAATAAACCGACAGCCGCAAAACGCAATGAGTCGGCGGGCTCGGACGGGGCGCTGAAAGCGGCGCCGCGACCCGTGGCCGTGGCGAATATCGCCGGCATGAACAAGGTCACGGGCTTCGATCGATTGATCTACGAGAGGGTGCGCCTCGGCATCATGAGCGCTCTTGCCATGAACGATCAGCTCACCTTTAACGAGCTCAAGTCGCTGTTCAATGCAAGCGACGGCAATTTGGGCGCGCATGCGCGCAAGCTCGAAGAGGCGGGCTACGTCGCATGCACCAAATCCTTCGAGGAACGGCGGCCGAAATCTTTGTATCGCATCACGGTTCTCGGGCGCAAGGCCTTGCTACGCTACCTCGAGCACATCGAGGCGGTGATCAAGGCGACGCGGCGGGTTTAGTGCGGGGCCGGATTTAGCGCCGTTTTTTTGTTTATTAACTTTGTAGTGCAAAGCCACCAGTAAACCAATATGCATGTCGCGATCATCATGGACGGCAATGGGCGCTGGGCCACGCAACGGGGTCTGCCGCGCACCGCGGGGCACGTCGAGGGCGCCAAAGCGGTGCGCAACGCGGTCGAAGTGGCGGCCCGGGCGGGAATAGACACCCTGACGCTGTATGCGTTCTCGGCCGCCAATTGGGCTCGTCCGGCCACGGAAATCGCGGCGTTGATGCGCTTGTTTGGCCAATATCTGTTTACCGAGACGCGCCGCTGCGTCGAGCAGTCGATCCGCATCAACGTCATCGGCCGGCGCGATCGGCTCAGCGAGAGTCTGCTGCGCTCGATCGAGCAGAGCGAGAGGTTGAGCGCCGGCGGATCCGGTATGCACTTGCGCATCGCGGTTGACTATTCGTCCCAACACAGCATCATTGCGGCCGCGCGGCGCGCCAAGGACGTCTCCGATCTCGATCGCGAGGCGTTTCGCCGCTTGCTGCACGAAGTCGATCATTCCCTGTACCCCGCTAGCGAGGTCGATCTACTGATTCGCACCGGCAGCGAACAGCGGCTCAGCGATTTTCTGTTGTGGGAATGCGCTTATGCGGAGCTGTACTTCGCCGAATGTCTGTGGCCGGATTTCGACGAGCAGCGATTCCACCGCGCGCTCGAGGACTACGGCGGCCGCCAGCGCCGGTTCGGCGCACTCAGGCGCGATTCGCGCTAACACGGCGGTCTCAATTCTCCGGCGCCCATTCGCGCCAGGCTCGCATGAGCGGGAAATACAGGCCGACCCGTACCGGCTCGGGACCCATTTTCCGGGCCAACAGCGCGTAGCGCTGCAATTGCGGCCGATAGCGCTCGACCTCGCGATCCAAAAACTCCGCGACAGCTCCGCCGCCGTGCTGGCTCGTCTTGTAGTCGATGACCCAGCGAGTGCCGCATTCATCGATGAAGCTGCGGTCGAACACCGCTCGCAGCACCTCGCCGCGCCATTGTCCCGAAACGGCGTACTCGCGAACATCGTCGCGCGCTGTGCGTCTCTGCAATATCCAGCGACCGCGAGGATCGCTTTGAACGGCAATCAATGCCTCCATGACTCGGGCGCTGGCGTTCTGCAGCAGCTCCTCGGGGACGCCATGCAGCGCCAGCCAGCGTTTGAAATGCCCATCCATGGCGCGAATCGCCGCCTCATGCGTGCGTTCGAGATCCATCACCTGAAGTTCGGCGTGCACCAAGCTGCCGACGCGGCGGGCCGTCTCCCCGGCCCAGTCGAATACCGCGGTCTCCTCGCGCAGGCTGACGGGCACCGGAGGATTCGCGCCGATCTGCGCGAAAACGTCGGCCGGAGACCAGTCGCGGGGCACGCGGCGCAGCGGCCCGCTGCGTAATCCGGTTTCGAGCGCCGCGCCGGCCGCCGGGGCGTCCCGCGCCGAAGGGGAGTCCATGACCGATGGCGGCGCGGTGGCGGCGAAATTCGGGCCCACGGTGGGCCAAAGTACCGCAAGCAGGCTACCCACGTGCGGCTTCCATTGCCCCGCGCTGTCCGGCTCATCGGCCGCCTCGCCATCCGCCTTGCCGGATCCTTCATCGGGATCCTCGTCGTGCGAATCGATGGTCGCGGTCAAATGCAACTGCCATTTGGCGCGGGTGCACGCCACGTACAACAACCGCTCGGACTCGAGCGCCGTGGCATCTTGAGCGCGGCGGCGCAGAAACTCGAACAGCCGATCCTTGTCGGCGCCGACCGCGGGGCGCGCGGCCATCACCATGCCGTCGCGGCTGGTACGCGCAAACTGATGCATGAGCAGCAGCTGGTCGCGATTCGATCCCGGGTGCCGGTCGAGCGCCGGCAGCACCACCATGTCGAATTCAAGCCCCTTCGCCTTGTGGATGGTCATGATTTCAACCGGGCTTGAGCCGCCGGTATCGGCAAAGAGATCGGCGAAGCTGTCGGCGAGATCCGCCGCGTCCGGAAGCCCACGCTGCTCGAGTTCCCGCAACCGCGCGAACACCACGCGCACGTGATCCAGCTCCGACGGGTCCGCCACGCATGCCGGGCCGCCGATGCCAAGCCACGCGCGTTCCACCCAACGTGCCATGGTTCCGTGGCTTTGCACGCGGAAGGCTGCCTCGAGGATGGGGCGCAGCCGGCTGCAGCGCGCTCTGCCCTCTTCGCTCAATTGCCCTAGCACCGCATCGTCGCGCACGGCGTCCCAGACGATCGGCCCGGCGCGCGCCACGATCAGCAGATCCGCGAGTGTGAGCCCGACCCACGGGGCACGCAGCACCGCCAACCACGCCGTGCGATCGCCGAGATGCAACAGCGCACGGACCAGCACGACCAAATCCCGAACCGCGTCGCGATCCTGCAGCGGCTCGAGGTCCACGGCCCGAAATGCGACCCCGCGCGTACGCAGGCAGCTCGCCATGGCACGCGCGTATGAACGGGCACGTACCAACACGGCAATCCGCCACTCGGGATGCTGCCGGCGTCGCGCCGCGATCAACTCGGCGATCGCCAGCGCCTCCGCGCCGCGAGTGCGATAGCTTTGGATGGTGACCGCCGGTTCGGCGGCAGCCGATGATCGAACTGCCGAGTCGCTCGGCCGAAAGGCGATGGCGCCCCGCTCGCGGTCGTCAGTTCGCGGCATGATGCGGGCGAAACAGGCGTTGATCCAATCCACCACTACTTGATCGGAACGAAAATTGCTGCTCAGGCGCTGCACATCGAAACGCAGGTCGCCGATACCGTCCTCGGCGAGTTCCAAAAATGCCCTGACTTCGGCTTGCCGGAATCCGTAAATGGACTGCATGGGATCACCGACGCAAAACACGCTGCGTCCGTCGCCGCGTTGCCAGCCGGCCGTAACGAGCCGCACCATCTCGAGTTGAGCGCTCGAGGTGTCCTGAAATTCGTCGAGCAAAATGTGCTGCAGCCGATAGTCGAGCCGCAGGTTAAGATCGGTGGGCGCGGTCGGGGTTCCGAGCGCACGCAATGCCGCCATCGACACGGCGGGAAAATCGACCGCGCCCTGCTCGCGAAACACCCGCTCCAACTCGGCCGCGGCAAGCACCAAAACCTGCGCCACATCACGCACGCGCTCCCAATCCTCGTCGCCGTACTTCGGCGCCGGCAGCGTGCGCACGTCCAGAAATGCGCCGACCGCCTCCGGCATGTTCGCGAGCTCGGCCAGCAGGTCCAGCATCAACGGCTTTTCCGGGCATTGCGGCGGGAACCCCTCGGCCTTGGTGAGCCGTTTGCGCGGCGCCGACCCATTCGTCAAACACAAGGCCGCCATGCCGCGCCAACGGCCGACGTGCTGCGCATCGGGCCGAAGCGGCGCTTGCTCGATCCGCCATTCGGCGATGTCCGAGCGTTCATCATCGAGTCGCTGCGCGGCGGCGCGCAGCAAAGGGGAGAGGGCCGCGATTCGCTCGCCGCCCACCGCCTCGTAGGCGCTGCGCAGCGTGCGCGTGACCAGCAGTTCGAGATCTTCATCGAAGCGCTGGCGCACGCGATGCAGCTGCGCTTCATCGAGCGAGCTCGCGGCCTGTAACCGTCCCGCGAGCAGCGGCAGCCAGTGATCCCGGCTCGGCAGCATCTGCGCGATCAACTCGACCAGTCGACGCCAGCGCTGATCGTCGAGCGCGAGCACCCGCTCCACCGACGTTCCGAACGAGTCCGCCCCCTCGTGCGCCAATGCGCGCCGCGCCGCCTCCGCGTACATCGGCGCGGCGTTCTCCACCGTATTGAGGCGCCCTCCCGCTCCCGCGGTGATCGGCAGCTGGGCGGCCAACCAGGCGTTGAACGCATCGATGGTCTCGATGCGCAGCCTGGACGGCTGCCGTTCGATATCGATTTGCCGCGCCTGCAGATGTTGCCTTGCCGAGACGGCCATCGACCAGGTTTGCCGGTTCATGGAGGGCGGACAGGCGGGGAGCGATGCGGCCCGCAAGGCGTCAATCACGCGTTCGCGCATCTCCTGGGCGGCGCGATTGGTGAACGTCAGCGCCAAAATGCGCTCCGGCGCATCGTTCGATGCGAGCAGGGTCAAATAGCGCTGCACCAGCAGGGTCGTTTTGCCGCTGCCCGCCGGCGCCTGCACCAGCACCGATCCGCTCGCCGCGACCGCCTGCCGGCGCGCAGCGCCGTCTGTGGCAACCTCGAGCGGATCAGTGGACACGACACAGGCCGTGCAAATGACAGGACTCGCATGCCGTCGGGATCGGGTCCACCACGGCCCGCCCCGCGGCAAACTCTGCCGCGAGTTTCTCGATGCGCCGCGACCACACGCGCATGAGGGCCGCAAGACTGTCCATGCCCTCCATCTTGGTTCTTTGTCCGGTCCGCTTGAAAATTCCGCCGCGCTCGGCCTCGGCCACGAACGAACACTCCGATGCATTTATGCGCCCATAGGCCACGGCCACCAATGCCTGAGGAAGCATCAGGGCATAGAGGGGCAATTGCGGGTTATCGGGCCGATCGCCGCGCCAATCGGCGACCGCCGCGCCGCTCTTGTAATCGATCAATACGCGGGCGCCATCCTCGAGCCGATCGACTCGATCGATGCGCACGGTAAACTCCACGCCGCCGAAACTTGCGTGCTGCGCTCCCCCTTCCAGGCGTTCGACTTCGAAGGGCGCGCGCTCAGCCTCGATTTGCAGCCACCGGCCCAAGACGCCATTCAAGCGGATTCGCTCGCGCTCGCGCCAGCGCGCACCCGGATCGCGGCGCCGGCACAGCGCCGCGATCGCCGCACGCACGCTGCGGTTCAGCAGATCCGTGCGCTGTTGCCCGCTGAATGTGGTCAATCGCTTCGAGTCGAGCAGTTCGGACCAAATGCGCTCCAAGGCATCGTGCAATAATTCGCCGCGCTCGCGCTCATTGAAACCTGGAATGGGCCGCTCGAGAGTCTCGGTCATCAAGCGGGTTTCGGCAAAGCCGCGAAATGCGCAGCGCGACTGGGCCCTGAGCGTCGACACTCCCCGCGTGCGCTCGTCCGCGGCGAATTGCGGCGCCCCCTCGTCAATGAGCACCTCGAGTTCGGGTGCATTGTTCGACTGCGCCAGCCAATGCGGTTGCGGCGCGGGCATGAATGGTTCCGCCGGTAACCCGCGCGGCTCCTTCGGCCCCGCCGCAATCGACAGGAGCAGCGGACTCGGCGCCGCATGCCGGCCGTCCCCGGGATCGGCGCAACTGAACACACAGGATCGCGCGCGAGCGCGCCAACGCCGCTGCAGGTTTTCGGCAAATTGCAGCTGCGACTCCGCGCCGGCGGCGAGGACGCCATACTCCCGTTGCAACCGTACAGGCAGCAGGGGAACCGGATCGACCGGCGGCGGCCAGCGCGCCTCGTGGCACCCGGCGACCCATAAGCCGTCGTACGTGAGCCACGGATCGATCAATTGACCACTGACCCAGATCGCGGGAACCCCGGTTTGCGTTTGAAACGCCGTATCGCGCGCGGCCCGCCGCAGAATGCTCTCGGCCGCCCCGCGTGATTGGCCGCCGAACACCGGGTCGCCGGCGGCAAGCGCCGCGAGCAGTTCGCGAAACCGCTCGGCTGATTGATATTCGCCGCTCGACCACCGACGGCGCAAGCTCCACGGAGCGCTCTCGAATGCGGCAATCCATAGAGAAACCCACCGGCTCATCGGATGATTACCGCGCAGCTCGCCGAGGATCCGTGCACTCGCCTGCAGGCGCTGCAATGCGCCAACCGCTCCCAGGGACGCCGCGCGCGCCGTGCCTTGCGCGAGCTCGAGCCAACCCGTGAGTGGAAACTCGCTCGGCGCACGGCTGCGCAATGCCACATCCACAGTCGACGCCTCGCCCGCCTCGGCAGCCGACTCCTGCAGTTCCGGCGAGCGCAGCAGGGCGCTGAATTGCGTGAACGAAACCGGGCCGGCGCTCACCGCCAAAAGATCGAGCGCCGCGCGCACCGGCGCATAGGCGGCGAGCGGCGTGCCGCCTGCCACCGCAAAAGGCGCGCTCTCCGTGGCCTCTGAGCGCTGATTGAGGGAGTAGCGCTGCGGTGCCATCACGGCGTCAAAGGCATCCACCAATTCGGTGCGGCACAGAGTCAAGTCGGGTACGCAGATCCAGGCGCGAAAGCCCGGGCTCGCCAGCAGGCCCCGCCCCGCCCAGTCGGCCATGGCCGCGAATTCCTCGGCGCGCGAGCCGGCCCGGAACAGCCGCGATGCCTCCAGCCGGCCGGCAGATGGCGGCGGCGAAACCGCCGACGGCTCGAGCACGGATCCGGCCTGGGCTTGCAGCCAGCGCCGCGCGACCGGGCGCCAGTGGGGACTTTCGATCCACACAATCGACTCCGCTCCCTCATCCGGCGAACGCGATGTGCGAGCCATGGACATTGGCAACCGGTCGGCATCGATACAGCGAACAGCCCGGCAGCGTTCCTCGAATCGCGCATTCCAATCCAAAAACATCTGCGATTCTTCGCTACCGTCGGCGGCGATCGCGCGCGCCGGTATCGCATATTCATGCATGGTTCGCCGCGCGCGCCGCGCCGCGCGCGCAGCCCCCGACGGGTCCAAATAGGCTTCGCTCGACTCGCGCTCGAGCACCACCGTGCGCCACAATTCGCGCTCTTCGACGTCGGTCAAGCATCGCGGCGTCGATGAGTCGGCGAATTGCCGTTCGGTATGCCGTTCCCTCAACCAGCCACCGAAGTCGCGCACCCGCGGCGTGGGCCATATCTCACGGCCTGAATCGCGGTGTGCGCGTTCGATCGCGTCGAACAGCGCCGCGGCGAGCTCGGTGTTCGGCGCGAGAATGGTGTGCCCGGCGTCGGCGGACTCAAGCAGGGCGCGGTTCACGCACGGCGCTCTGAGTTGGATCGGGCGAGGTCGCGAGCGCACGCCAGCGATGACAGGCAACCGCATGCTGTGCACTCACCGGCTCGAGCCGCGGGATCTCGCGCTCGCAAATTCCCTCCGCGTACCGGCAACGGTTGCGAAATACGCACCCGGAAGGATCTGCGCTACCCACCGGCGGCTCGCCGGCGGCGGCCAAATTATCATCCGCGACCCTCGGGATTCCGGCCGGCGCGCGCGTCGGGTCGGGCACCGCCTCCAGCAACGCCCGGGTGTAAGGGTGAGCGGGTGCGGCAAACAACGCGTCGCGTGCCGCCTCCTCGACGATTCGGCCCAAATACATGACCAGAACGCGATGGCTGATATGCCGGACAACAGCCAGATTGTGGCTGATGAACAGTATCGCGGTGCCAAACTCCTGTTGCAGATCCATCAACAAATTGACGATCTGGCCCTGAATCGACACGTCCAGCGAGCTGACCGGTTCGTCGCATACCAACAGTTTCGGGCGCAACATCATCGCGCGCGCGATGCCGATGCGCTGGCATTGTCCGCCGCTGAATTCGTGCGGGTACCGGCGCGCGGCGTCGCGCACCAGACCGACTCGTTCCAGCATCTCCTCGATCCGCGCCTGGCGATCCCGCGCCGCGAGGCCGGGTTCGAAGATCTCGAGCGGTTCGGCCAACGCCTCGCCCACCGTCATCCGCGGATTGAGGCTCCCCAGCGGATCCTGAAATATCATTTGCAAGTCGCGGCGCTGTCGCCGCAGGGTCGCCGAATCGCACGACAACAGGTCCACGCCGCGCCACATCACGGTACCGCGCGCCGCCGGTATCAGGCGCAAAAGCGCGCGCGCGAGCGTCGATTTGCCGGAACCCGACTCCCCGACCAACCCCAGGGTCTCGCCTGCTCCCAAACTGAAGCTCACGCCCGTAAGCGCCGAGAAAGCGCCGAAGTTCACGCTCAAATCTCGCACCTCGAGCAGAGAATCGTTCACGGCGACAGCGGGTGATGGCATGCCACTTGAACCGACTGATGCACGGCGCGCAAGGGCGGCCGTTCCAAGCGGCATAGTTCGGTCGCCCGCGGGCAGCGCGGCGCGAACGCGCAACCGAGCTCCTGCATGCCCGCGCCCAACGCCTGTCCCGGCAAACACGGCATACGCTCGAGCCGCGCGTCACGCAAGTTCGGCACGCACTCGAGCAGCAATGCCGTATAGGGATGATGTGCGCGCTGCAATACCTCGCTCGCAGGCGCATCCTCGACCACTCGACCGGCATACATCACGATAATTCGATCGGCCAATCCCGCCACCACGCCAAGATCATGACTGATCAAAATCATGGCCATCGCCGCCTCGAACCTCAGTTCGCGCAGCACGTCCATGATCTGGGACTGAACCGTCACATCGAGGGCGCTGGTCGGTTCGTCCGCGATCAGCAGCTTGGGCTCGCACAGCAGGCTCATGCCGATCATGACGCGCTGGCGCATCCCGCCGGACAATTCATATGGGTATTGTTGAAGGCGGCGTTGCGGCTCCGGTACGCGCACGCGCTCCAATATGAGCCCGGCAGCGTGCATCGCATCGCGCCATGAGAAGCCGCGGTGCGTCACCAAGACCTCCGCCAGCTGCACGCCGATCTTCAAGTGCGGCGTCAGCGAGCTCATCGGGTCCTGGAAGATCATGGTGAGCTCGGAGCCGCGTATCCGGTTGAGCGCCTCTGGCGCCAGACCGAGAATTTCCCGTCCATCGAAGCGCACGCTGCCGCTCGCCCGGCCATTCACCGCCAACAGACCCATGGCCGCCATGAATACCTGGGTCTTGCCGGAACCCGACTCACCCACGATGCCGAGACATTCGCGTGGCGCCACCGTCAACGACACGTCGCGCACGGCCGAAACGGGGCCGCCCGCAACCGCATAGGTCACCTGCAAATTCTCTACGCCGAGAGTCGGCACGGAGATGCCATGCTGCATCATCCGCTCTCCTTCGCATCGAGGGCATCGCGCAGACCATCGCCGAGGATGTTCAGGCTGAGCAGCAGCAGAGCGAGAAAGCCGCCCGGCACCAGCAATATCCAAGGCGCGGCCTCCATCTCTCCGGCGCCTTGCGCGATTAGCGTGCCGAGACTGGCGCGCGGTTCCTGGATCCCAAGTCCGAGAAAACTCAGAAAGCTTTCGAACAGTATGATCTGCGGCACGGTGAGCGTGGCGTACACGATCACCGGACCCAAGACGTTGGGCACCACGTGTTTGACGATGATGCGAGCGGTGCTTGCGCCGGAGGCGACCGCCGCCTCGATGAACTCTTGTTGACGTATGCTCAAGGTCCGGCCGCGCACGATTCGCGCCATCGTCAGCCAACCCACGGCGCCGATCGAGACGAACAGCAGCGTCTCGCTGCGGCCGAGGATGACCGTCAAGAATATGACAAAAAAAATCAACGGCAGCCCGCTTAGGATCTCGATAATGCGCATCATGAGCCGATCGGTGCGCCCGCCGAGATATCCGGCGACCGCCCCATAGCTCACACCGACGCTCAAACTCACCGCGCTCGCGACGAGGCCGACGGCGAGCGACACCCGCGCTCCATCGAGGGTGCGCACGAACAGATCTCGGCCCAGACGGTCGGTCCCGAACCAGTGCGCATGCGCCATGCCGGGCCACGCGGCGACATGCGACCAATCGAGCGCTTCGATGTCATACGGGCTCAACCACGGCCCGACGAGCGCCATCGATACGAGGATCACCACGATGCCAAGCGCAATGACCGCGCCGGTATTGGCGCGAAGCCGCCGGCCGGGTTCGCGCCACAGGCCGCTCACCGGGCGAACCTGACGCGCGGATCGAGCCACGCGTACAACAGGTCGGCAACCAGCCCCATGCCGATCAGCACCGCCGAGTAGATGATCACCATTCCCATCACCAGCGTGTAATCGCGATTGAGCGCGCCCTGCACCAGATAGCGGCCAACGCCCGGCAGCCCGGCGATGGATTCCACCACCAAGGAACCCGTCATGATGGACGCGACGGCAGGCGCCAAGTACCCCACGACGGGCACCAATGCCGGGCGCAGCGCGTGCCGCGCAATCACCGTATGCAATGGCAGGCCCTTGGCGATGGCGGTGCGGATGAAGCGGCTGTGCAGCACTTCGAGCATGCCCGCGCGCGTCAGGCGCGCGATGTACGCCAGCGGCGGCAGCGCCAACGCGACGACCGGCAACACGAGATGCCGGATCGAATCCGGTTCCCAACCGGCGACCGGCAGCCAGTGCAAATAAATGCCGAAAACCAGCCCTAGAAACGGCAGTGCCACGAACGAGGGTATTGCAATACCGACGACGGCCAAGGACATCGTGGCGTAGTCGGCAGGGGAGTTGTGCCGCAGGGCAGCGAAAATTCCAATCGAGATTCCGAGCGCCAAGGCGAGGCTCAACGCAACCGTCCCGAGTTCCAGGGTCACAGGAAGACCCTGACCGATCAATTCGGTGACCGTAAAGTCCTTGTATTTGAATGAGGGGCCGAAATCGCCGTGCCCCAAGGCGCGCACGTAGCGGGCGTATTGCACCCAAATCGGTTGGTCCAAGCCATAGGCATTTTGCAGGTTGGCCATGATTTGCGGCGGCAGCGACTGCTCCCGGTCGAAGGGCCCGCCGGGCGCCGCCCGTATGAGAAAAAAAGTCAGTGTGACAATGACAAATAGCGTGGGAATCGCCCCACCCAAACGCATGAGAAAATAGCGGGTCATCGAGACGAGTCTATCGGTTGACCGCGAGGTGGACAAGCGCAGGCGTGATCCCTAAACTATCGCGATCACCTGATCGAGGCTTCATGGAATCAACACGCCCAATCCGCGCGCTCATGCGCGGTCTTGATGCGCTGACGGTACTGAATATGCGCGACGGTGCGACGGTGTCCGAGGTCGCGCACGAAATCCGCTTACCGCGCACGACCGTCTACAGAATCTTGGAAACTCTGTGCAATGCGGGCTTCGTGTTTCGCGACGAGGGCGACGACCGCTATCGCCTTACGCTCAAGGTACGCGCTTTGAGCGGCGGTTTCGACGATGAAGCATGGGTCAAGCAGATCGCCAAACCGCTGATCCACGAGTTGTGCCGGGACATCGTATGGCCGGTCGCGCTCTGCACGCTCTCGGGCGGCGCGATGATCGCACGCGAAACCACCGACCACTCGAGCCCTCTCGCCACCCTGCGCCTTGCCGCGGGCTTTCGCACGCCGATGCTGGGGAGCGCCGCGGGTCTCGCATACCTCGCGTTCTGTCCGGCGCCGGAACGCGGCGCGATCATCGACATCTTGGCGCGCTCGCCCAAGGACGAGGATGCACTTGCGCGGCCGCCGCAGACACAGCTGCAAGCCAAGCTATCCGAGGTCAGGTCACAGGGTTACGCGGTCACATCGAGCGCGCGGCGGTCGGTCGAAGAGTTGAGTCTGAGCGTGCCGATATTGTTGAACGGACGCGTCTTGGCGTGCCTCTGCGTGCGATTCGCCGCTGCCGCCGTGCCGCTCCAGACAGCGCTCGAAGGTCTCTTACCGAAGCTGCGCCAGTGCGCGGCTAGGATCAGTCTTTCATTCTCGGAACAACAAGTCGCGGATCAATCCGCCGGCGCGCCACGCAAGGGCGCGCCTCAAGCGGCTGATTAAGGAGTCATTAGTGCAGAAGATCATGGTTTGCATCAAACGTGTGGTCGACTACAACGTGCGCGTGCGCGTTAAGCCCGACGGCAGCGGCATGATGCTCGACGGCGTCAAAATGAGCGTCAATCCGTTCGATGAGATCGCGCTCGAGGAGGCGCTGCGCATCAAGGAGCGCGGTTCGAATATCGAGGTGGTGGCGGTGAGCATCGGGGTGGCCGATACGCAGCAACAATTGCGCACCGCCTTGGCAATGGGCGCCGACCGCGCGATCTTGGTACAAACGGACCGGCCCGTGGAGCCGCTGACGGCCGCGCAGACCTTTCTCGCGCTGGCTAAAAAGGAAAATCCCGATTTGATTTTTCTGGGCAAACAGGCGATCGACGACGATGCGAACCAAACCGGGCAGATGCTCGCGGCGATTTGGGGGCGGCCGCAGGCGACTTACGCTTCCAAAGTCGAGATCGACGCAACCAAAGCGGCGGTCACCCGCGAGGTGGATAGCGGCCTCGAAACCATCGAAGTGGATTTGCCGGCCGTCATCACCGTGGATCTGCGACTGAACGAACCGCGCTACGTGAAGCTGCCGGACATCATGAAGGCGAAGAAGAAGCCGTTGGACGTCACGTCGCTTGATGCGCTCGGCGTAAGTGCGGGTCAATTGCTCAAGACCTTGAAGACCGAACCGCCCCCGCAACGCCAGAAAGGCATCCTGGTCAAGGATGTGGCTGAACTTGTCGATGTACTCAAGAAAAAGGGTTTGATCTAATGCACAAGGTACTCATCATCGGTGAACACGACGGCAAGACGCTCAATCCCGCGACGTCCAAATGCGTCACTTGCGCCAAGGCCATTCCCGAGGCGGAGATCACCATCGCGCTGTTCGGGGCGGACACCTCGGGCGTTGCGGTACAAGCCGCGGCGGTGTCGGGCGTCAAAACGGTGTTGCGGATCGATCGCGCCGAGAATGCGCATCCGCTTGCGGCCACTTTTGCGCCGCAAATCGCCGCTCTTGCGGCCGACTACACCCACGTCCTCGGGCCCTCGACCAGCTTCGGCAAAGATCTCATGCCGCGTGTCGCGGCATTGCTCGGTGCGCCCCAGGTGAGCGACCTGATGGCCGTCGAGGGCGCCTATCGCTTTCGCCGCCCCATTTACGCCGGCAATGCCATCGTGACCGTGGAAGCGGATCCGGGTCGCAAATTGATTGCCACGGTGCGCGTGGCCTCTTACGAAACCGCCGCCGGCGGCGGCAATGCCTCGATCGAGTCCAAGGCTTTGAGCGTCGCCCTGCCCTCGCATACGCGCTATGTGGGCGCCAAATCCGGATCGACGGACCGGCCGGACTTGCAGACCGCATCGCGGGTGGTGTCGGGCGGCCGCGCACTCGGCAGCGCCGAGAATTTCAAGCTCTTGTTCAGCTTCGCCGACAAAATCGGCGCCGCCGTCGGCGCATCGCGTGCCGCGGTCGACGCCGGTTACGCTCCCAATGAAATGCAGGTCGGTCAGACGGGAAAGATCATCTCTCCCGAAATCTACATCGCCATCGGCATCTCCGGCGCCATTCAACATTTGACCGGCATCAAGGATGCACGCACCATCGTGGCGATCAATAAGGACGGCGAGGCGCCGATCTTCGAAGTGGCCGATGTGGGATTGGTGGGCGATCTGTTTCAAATCGTCCCGGAGCTCGAGCGTTTGGTCGGAGCTTAGGCCTGGCTCGTTTTTATGTCCAAATCGGGCAATCCGCAGGTTACGGAGCCGCCGCGGCATTGATTACGCCGTGCGGGCGGGACATACTGCGCTTCGGACCTGATTCACTCTTCGAGGAATGCCAAACATGAAATGGGAAACGCCTGCGGCGGTCGAATTGCGCTTGGGAATGGAAATCAATTCCTACGTCTCGGTTCGCTGAAGCCTTTGCGGTAGCGCCCCGAATTTCCGGGGCGCTACCGATTCACGGTCTCGCCGCGCATTCATAGCCGCCGGGTCGTGCACATTCGTGTTCTCGGCGCGGCGGCTGGCGGGGGCTTCCCGCAATGGAATTGCAGTTGCCGTAACTGCCGCGGGCTGCGCGATGGGTCCATAAGAGCCGTCCCCCGAACTCAATCCTCGATCGCCATCTCGAGCGACGGCGATCGATGGGTACTTTGCAATGCGTCACCCGATCTGCATCGCCAGATCGCCGCCAATCCGCTGCTTCAGCCGCGCACCGGGGTGCGTGATACGCCGATCGCCGCCGTGCTGCTCGTCGATGGGCAGATCGATCATACGATCGGCCTGCTGCTGCTGCGAGAGCATCGCCAGCGTCTCGAGATCTGGACGACCGAGGCGGTCCGCACGGACTTGACCTCGGGGCTTCCACTGCTGTCGGTCCTGCAACATTACTGCGGAGTTGAGTGGCATCCGATCGGCGTCGACGGCAGGCCGTTTCAGATCCCCGCGCTGCCGGGTATCGACATTACCGCCCTGCCGGTCGAGGGCAAGGCCGGGCCCTATTCGCCCAATCGACAGAACCCTCGGATCGGCGACAATATTGCGCTGTCATTTCGGGATGTGAAGAGCAGCCGCCGGGCCCTCTACGCACCCGGCCTTGCGAGGATCAGCGCATCGGTAAACGAGGCGCTGCTCGCGAGTCAGTGCGTGCTCGTGGACGGTACCTTTTGGCAGGACGATGAGATGATCGCCGCCGGTGTATCCTCCAAGCACGCATCGGAACTCGGGCATTTGCCGCAACGCGGCATCGGCGGCATGATCGAGACATTGGCCAAGCTGCCGCCCACGACACGGCGCATTTTGATTCACATCAACAACACGAATCCGATACTCGACGAGCAAGGCGCCGAGCGAGCGGCGCTCACCGACGCCGGCATCGAGGTCGCATTCGACGGATTGGAGATTCGGCTGTGAGCGGGGCATCCCGTAAGTTGGAACCCTGGGACGCGGCGGACTTTGAGCAAGCCTTGCGAGCCAAAGGCCGGTCCTATCACATTCATCACCCATTCAACGTCGCATTGAATGCGGGCCGGGCGAGCCCCGAACAGATCCGCGGCTGGGTCGCCAATCGCTTCTACTACCAGATCAATATTCCGCTGAAAGATGCCGCGCTGATGGCCAACTGCCCCGATCGGGATGTCAGGCGCCAATGGGTGCGCCGCATACTCGACCACGATGGCACCGATCAGGATCCCGGAGGCATCGAAACATGGGTCAAACTCGGCGAAGCGGTTGGAATTTCGCGCCAGGATTTGTGGTCGCTGCGCGACCTCGTCCCCGGTGTGCGCTTCGCGGTCGACGCCTACGTCGACTTTGCGCGCCGACGCCCCTGGCAAGAGTCGGTATGTGCCTCGTTGACGGAGCTGTTCGCCCCACAGATCCACAAAGACCGGCTCGCGACTTGGCCGATTCACTATCCCTGGATCGACTCGGCGGGGCTCGAGTATTTCCGAAGCCGCATTCCTCTCGCGGCCCGCGACGTCGAACACGGCCTCAAGGTCACTCTGGCATACTTTACCTCCCGGGAGGCGCAGGACCGGGCACTCGAGATTCTACAGTTCAAGCTCGACATCCTGTGGTCGATGCTCGACGCCATTCAACTGCGTTTCGGAATCGCTCGTGACTGATTGTGCGCACACCGCAAATTCCGGACATCCCCGCGTGACCCGTCTGTATCGACTGCAGTGGGAGGAGGCCCAGCAGGCTCATGTGCTGCTGTTTCCGGAGGGCATGGTCAAGCTCAACGCGAGCGCGGGTCAAATTCTGCTTCGCTGCGATGGCACGAAATCCATGGCCGAGATCGTCGCGGACCTCGAGATCGCATTCGCAATCACCGGACTTGGCGCGGATGTCGAGGCGTTCCTGAAGATCGCCACCGACAAGGGTTGGGTCGAGTGGGTCGGCCGATGAGCCCAAACCCCGGCCCGTCCACCGCCGTCACGCCGCCGTTATGGCTCGTTGCCGAACTCACTTATACGTGTCCTCTGCACTGCGTGTTCTGCTCCAATCCCTTGGATTTCGCGGCGCAGAATAACGAACTCTCGACCGCGGACTGGATTCGGGTGCTGAAAGAGGCACGTGCCTTGGGTGCCGTACAACTCGGCTTTTCCGGGGGCGAGCCGCTGTCGCGCAAGGATTTGGAAGTGCTGGTCGCCGAGGCGCACGGTCTCGGCTACTACACGAATCTCATTACCTCGGGCGCCGGTCTCAATGAGGCGCGCATTCGCGCTCTGCAAGAGGCCGGACTCGATCACATTCAGCTTTCGTTCCAGGATTCCACTCGCGAGGTGAACGATTTCCTGTCGAGCACACGCACCTTTGATCTCAAGCGGCGCGTGGCCGAGCTGATCAAGGGCCATGGCTTTCCCATGGTCATGAACTGCGTCATCCATCGTCTCAACATCGATCATGTCGATCGCATCATCGATCTGGCGCTCGACATCGGCGCGGAATATCTGGAGCTCGCCAACACGCAGTATTACGGCTGGGCACTGCTCAACCGCGATCAT
>Ga0209415_10009438_pt1 | contig 16761 bp, 8 predicted proteins | sample PeaSoiSIISIP2007_FD_187696 | JGI IMG/M metagenome (GOLD analysis project Ga0209415, IMG submission 187696) | Peat soil microbial communities from Weissenstadt, Germany - SII-SIP-2007 (SPAdes) (version 2) | ecosystem: Environmental > Terrestrial > Soil > Wetlands > Peat | place: Germany... | reverse complement strand
GCTGCAAGTGGGCCCATGCGGCATCCTCCTCCGGGCGGTTCCAGTCCTCGGCCAGTGCCGCTTCGCTGAAGAGCGCTGCGTCATGCGCACGCGGAGACTCATCGAGGATGGTCACTAGGGCGCGCCTGGGGGAAGGCACATGCACCGGTTCGACCAAGCGCACCTGACCGCCAGGCTCGATGACTGCTTCGACTGTTGTCATCCTGGAGCCCAGTCTAACACGCCTGGCGGCATCCGCAAAGAGGAATCGACGACCATGATTGCACTCGGTTCAGAAGCGCGAGCGAAAATCATACTCCCCGGACGCGACTTCAAACAGGGCGCGCTGGCCTTCCTGGCGAATGAACCTGACGCCGGGGCTGCGCTCGGCGAGGACGCCGCTCTCGGTCACTTCCCGGGGGGATTTGGCAGGGATGGAGACCGTGGCGGTCGTGTTGGGAGGAAGGCTCACCTTAAGCGTGCAACCCGATTCGTTGCGCGTCCAGGAAGAGAGAATGTCGCCTCGGAGGGACTTGAAGGTTGCCTTGGCCCAAGTGACATCCCCGACCATCGCGGGTTTGATGATGACCTTTTTGAAACCGGGGCCCGCAGCGTCGCCACTGATACCGGCCAGGTCGTGGTAAAACCATTCCATGATCTGTCCCAGCATGAAGTGGTTTTGAGAAGACTCGCGCCCGGCGTCCCAGGCCTCGGTCAGGCTCGTGGCGCCCTGGCGGAGCTGGTAGCCATAACCGGGTTTCTCCGATTGGTTGTTCACGTCGAAGATCACGTCGGAGCGGCCGCCCTCGGCGAGGGCGCGCAGCAGGTAGCGATAGCCCACGTCGCCCGCCGTCAGGGCGTTGCCGCGGGCGCGCACATCCTTGACTATGCCCTCGAGGACCGATTGGCGGTGGGTGGCTTCCGCCAGTCCCATCACCAGCGGGATGGCATTCGCGCATTGGGAGCCGGTGGCGTATTGGCCGGTGGCGGGATTGAAGAAACGCTGGTTGAAGGCGGCGCGGATGGCGGCGGCCGATTCGGCGTAATGCCGGGCGTCGCCGGCCTTGCCCAGCAGCCCGGCGGCCTGGGAGAGAATCCAGGTATCGTAGTAATAGAAGGCCGTGGCGGTCAGCGGCAAGGGGGTTAATTGGGCGACCCCCGGAGGGTTGGGGCCGAGGTCGTACCAATCTCCCAGGCCGTGGGAAACGATGTGGCCGGTGGCGCGGCTGCCCAGATAGGCGACATAGCGCCTCATGGCGTCGTAGTGCGCGCGCAGCAGCGCCAGGTCGCCCGCAAATTGGTATTGCTGCCAGGCGACCAGGATAAACGCGCTGCCCCATTCCGGGGAGTCCACGAAGCCGTCGTTGAACACGACATATTCGGGCGCGATGTCGGGGACGAGCCCGTTTTCGCGCTGGGAGTCCGCCATGTCGTTCATCGCCTTGGTGAACAGCCGTGCGAGGTCGAACTCGTAGCGGAGCGACGGGCCGTTGAGGTGGTCCTCTTCGAGCCAGCCCAGTTTCTCGCGGTGGGGACAATCGGTCATGAGGCTCATCATGTTGCTGCGCTGGGCCCAGCGCACGAGCGCGCGGATGCGGTTGAACAGCGGATTCGAGCACTCGAAGTCCCCAACGGCCGGCGAGGAGGAATGCACCACCACCCCTTCCAGGGACTGGACCCTCGGCAGTTTTCCACCCGGCGGCGCGGCGCACTCGACTTGAAGATAACGGCAACCGTGGTAAAAGAACTTCGGGAACCACTTTTCGGCGGCGCCGCCGGCCAGCGTGTATTGCCAATAGCACGCCCCGCCGCCGCACGAACCCCGATCCACCGAACCGTCCGGCTTGACTAATTCGGCGGGAATGATCCTGACTACGGCCCCGGGCGGCCCCTCAACACTCAGCCGAGGCATAAGAGAAACATTCTGGCCGAGATCGTAAACCGCGGCGCCGGGCCGCAACGGTTTGACGCTGATCGGCGTGAGGACCTCGAAAGCGCGGATGGGCGGAGCGGCGCAGGAAAGCCCTTTGAGCCGCCCGCCGGGCCCCGGCACCACCTTCGCCGGGGCCCAACCCGTCCCGGCAAAACCGGGCAGCTCCCAGCCGCGCGGCTCGAGACGGGCATCGTAGTCCTCCCCTCCATAGATGCACGAGAACGTGATGGGACCGGACGCCGTCTGCCACCGTTCATCGGTTTCGAGCGTTTCGCTGGTCCCGTCCTGGTACTCGAGGACCAACCGGGCAATGGCTTTAGGCGGGCCAAAGGAGCCTTTGAACTTGGTGTAGCGGCCGCCCTGGACGTTGTACATTCCGTTGCCCAAAAAGAGGCCGATGGCATTGCCGCCCGCCCGGAGCAGCCCGGTGACGTCGCGCGTTTCGTAAAGGCAAGTCTTGTCGTACTTCGTCCAACCCGGCGACAAAAGGTCAGCGCCGGCCTTTCGCCCGTTGAGGTAGAGTTCGTATTGGCCGAGACCGCATACATGGACCACGGCGCGCGCCAGGCCCGGCCTCACCGCAAATTCCCGGCGCAGCAGCAGCGTCTGCCAGCCGTTGGGCTTGTCCGCCCCAGCCGCGCCCTCCGCGCTGAGCCATTTCCCCTGCCAATCCGCTTCGGCCAGCAAACCCATCGTCCACTTGGCCCTCCGGCTCCAGCCCGACACCCGGCCATCGCGGTCCCAAACCCGGACCTTCCAAAAGACCGCTTGCGAGGAGCGCAGCGGCCGCCCGCCGTAGGAGATGTGAATCGTCTCATCGGAATTGACCTTGCCGCTGTCCCACAAATCCGCCTGGTCCCGGTCCAGGAGTCCGACGGAAGAGGCGGCCAGGATCTGCCAACCGCTCTGGCGCTGGGCTCGGGCCGCGCTTTCGAGCTTCCAGAACAGGCGCGGCTGCGGCACGTCCACCCCGAGCGGGTCCTCGACGAACTCGCATCGAAGCTGGACCGGGAGAAGACCCTCGGAAGTGCCGGCCGCGCCGGCGAGGTTCGGGTTCGAAAAGGCCACAGCCAGGGCGGCCATAGAAGCGAGCAGAGTCTTCATGATGGCTGTTGTTACCACAACCTGAACGGTGTGGAAAGACCGGAGGATTAAAGCGAGACACGGGTGCCGGAACGTGCGAGACTGAGGCCCGCATGAAAAAGCCGTTTCGACCGCGCGCCTTCACGCTGATCGAATTGCTCGTGGTCATCGCGATCATCGCGATCCTGGCCAGCATGCTGTTGCCGGCATTGAGCCGGGCGAAAATAAAGGCCCAGGGCATTCAGTGCATGAGCAACCTCAAGCAACTCACCTTGGCTTGGCTGGTGTACCCCAATGACAACCATGACGTCCTTCCCGGCAACTATAGCGGCGGGTTCGGAAATAACGCCTGGGTCACGGGATGGATGGACTGGACCACCTCCTCCGAGAGCCGGGCAGCATTCACAACGGCGCCTGCGGCGTTTCCTTTGCCGACGGCCATTCCGAAATCCACCAGTGGCGGTCCGCCAACACCATTCACGGGGTAAGATATCTCGACTGGACCTGGCTCGAGCCCTATTTTGCTCCGGGCATCAAGAATCCCGACCTCCGGTGGCTGGTCATCGACCGAACCCCGGGGATTAACCATTAGTTTCTGCCGTCAGCGTCCATGAAGGCCCCTTCACCACCGGTTCCCCGGTTCCTTGCTTTCGGTTCGGCCGGGACGGGCAAGAGCGGGAGCAAGCTCCACGCACTCCAGACGCTTCGCGACTTCGGCCATACACCCCTGAGGCGCGAAGCGTATGGACTGCGTCCAGCTTGCTGGCGCTTTCGGCTTGGCTTGCACGTCCGAGAGCGGGAGCAAGCTGCGCGCACTCCAAACGCTTCGCGACATGCGGAGCTGTCGTTCAAGGCATCACGGCGCGGTAAAACTTCTGGGTTTGGCCGGCCCCGGCTGGGTCATGGAAGAGGAAGAAGCCGATCGAGCCGAACGAGCTTGTGGCGATGGCCGTCCAGTTCACCAGGTCCGGGCTGGCGAGCAACCGGCAGACTTGGTTCGCGCGGCCGCTCACCGAGAGGTCCACCCCGCCATCCGGGGACTGCGCGGCGACGAGGCTCGGCGGGTAGCCGAATTCATAAGCCCCGATGTCGGCAGAGCCGCTGGGCCGCGGGAAGCCGCGCTGATCGGTCGAGGGGGCGGACGCGCTGTCAGCAGCGCCGATGGCCGGGCTGGAGGGGAGCAGAGCCAGCGTCCAGGTGGGGCCGCCATTGTCCGCTAGCGGCCCTAACTTGGGATCCACTCCCAGGAGGCTGCCCGCGCCGGTGAGTTGGACACTCGCATCAGAACTGAGATTGTGCCCCAAGTCATTGAAGAGGCCCTGGAGATTGCCGAAGGCCACGCCGGGGGTCCCAAAACCCGAGCCCCCGGGGCCAGTGGCGCCCGAATTGGAAGCCAGGATGCAGTTGACCAGGAGCACTTGTCCCGTGTTGACCAGGAATACCGTGCCGGTATTGCAGATTCCTCCCACAGCGTCACCATCGCGTCCCGGCAGACCATCATAGCCCATGAAGCCCCAGCCGCCGATGCCACCCTCCCCACCCTTGCCGGCGTTGAATGCCAGGGTGCAGTTGGTCAGGGCCGATATTCCATCGACGTTGGCAACTGCGCCGCCGGCGCTGCCACCGTCGCCGCCCCGTCCGCCAAAAGTCGTTGCAGGAGCGGCGCCCGCCGAACCGCCCTGGCCGCCTTGGCCTCCGTATCCTTGGTTCCAGGCGAAGGTACAGTTGACCAAGGAACCTGTTCCGCAATTGCAGGCGCCGCCGCCCAAGGCAGCGCCGCCGAAGCCACCGTCGCCAGGCCCAAACTGCCTTTCGCCCGAATAACCGATGCTGCCGTTGCCCCCGCTGACCCAATTGCTCGCCAGGAGGCTGCTGGCCAGGACCATGGTTCCGGCATTGCAGATGGCTCCGCCCTGGCCAGTGCCTCCCGGGGTGCCGTAGCCCCAGCCCTGCTGGCTCGGCGCATTGCCACCTTGGGCGTGGTTCCATCCGAAGCCACACTGGGTGGCCTCAAGGCTGCCCGCATTGTAGATGGCACCGCCGCTCCCATCGCCACTCACATAGTTGCTCGTCCCGTTGGCGCCCCAGGCGGCGTTGTCATAAAAAACGCATCGGCTGGCGTTGAACGTTCCACTGTTGTAGATCGCGCCTCCGGTTGCGTTCGCGCCGGCGGTTCCCGAGGCGGAGTTGTTGTAAAAAACGCAGTTGGTGGCATTGAGAGCGCCGCCGTCGTTGCGGACCGCGCCACCCGCCGAGCTGAGGCCGTTGGCAATGGTCAGGGCAGTCAGGCCGAACGTAACGCCGGCGGGCACGGCGAACACCCCCACTTGGTTCCCGCCGCCGATGGTCACCTGGTGGCCGTTGCCATCGAGCAGGGCATTGGACGTAACGGCGACCGTGGAGGCGACGTTGATCGTGCCGTCGAACAGAAAGACGACGCGCCCGCCGGCGGCCAGCGCGGTCCGCAGGGCCTCTTCAGTGCAGTAATCCACCGCGGTGGCACCGGGCGGAACGCCGATGACGGTGAGGAATGCTGGCGGGCTGGTGGCGGCGCCGAAGACGTTGGTGACCACGACGGTGTAGGCCCCGGATTGGGAAACCTGGATATTGGTTAATCCCAGGCCGGAGTTAGTGGCGCCGGGCAGGGGGTTGGTGCCGTTGAAGAACCACTGGTAGCTCAAGGGCTGGCAGCCCGAGGCCAAGACAGAGAAGAGCGTGCCGGCGCCCTGGATCACGGTCTGGTTTGTTGGCGCGAGGCGGATGGTCGCGGGCAGCAGAGGCCATCCATAGACGCAAAAGGCCGCGGAGATTGAGCAGTCGGTCCAGATGCCGTCCCCACGCGGATTCTGTCCCGGTGAAACGAGGTCGATAGCATCGAAGCGCAAGGAGACGTGATCGATGTCGAATCCGTCGAGGTCGCCCCCGTCATTGTCCGCGGGCAGACCCAGGTAGAAAGAGGGCTTCGGGAAGCAAGGAAGAGAGCTGCCGCCCGCCGCGTTCAGGTCACAACAGAAGGAATAGGGCAGGCCGTCGGTCAGCAGCGCCACAAAAGCGGGGAAGGCGGGGTCGTCGCCGGGACCAATGTTGAAGCTGCGCCCGACATCCGCAGCCCGAAAGGTGAGATTGTCAAACAAGGGCGCGAGCAGGGTTCCAAGCCCTGCGGACGGTTCCTCGAAGCCAATCGCCAGATTGAATGAATTCGTGAGGACGGCTCCGCTGATGGACGCTGCGAGGTGAACGGTAGCGAGCAAGCACGGTGTCGAGGCATCCGGCACGGCCCTGAAGTCCAGGGTGCGGAGCCCCACTTGGCCGGCGGCATTGGTCGCCTCCACTTGGAAGACGTACAGGTCCGGGACATCGGGCGTGAAGGTTGGATTGCGAATGTTGGGGGCCGACAGTGACGCTGCGGAAGCGGCCGGCTGGCGGATGAGGCGCCAGCCCCAGGCCACGGCGGTTTGCCCGTCAGACTCCAGTTGGCGCGCTTGCCCAACGACTCCGATCGGAAAGTCAATCGTGGCCACATCCGGGCAGGGCAAAAAACCGACCACAATCGCGCAGTTCGCGGTGTCCACCACATACAGCTTGCCGGCGGTGTCCACCGCCTGACCCTGCGAAAAGGCGAACGGCGCCCCGCCCGCCAGCGTTGTTACTACTCCATCCGGCGTGATCTTCCGAACGGTATTGTTGCCGGTGTCCTCTACGAACAGGTTGCCGGAAGGATCCACCAACAGGGCAGAAGGGTGGTTGAACCGGGCCACGCTCGCCGGGCCGTCGTTTGTGCCTGGCGCCAGCGCCACGCCTGCCACCGTGGTCACCATCCCGCCCGGCGTCACCTTCCGAATCGTGTCATTCAACGTGTCGGCGACAAAGACATTGCCGGCGCTGTCCACGGCCACGGCCTGTGGGTTGTTGAACCGGGCCAGGCTCGCGGGGCCGTCGTTGGCGCCTGGCCACCCCGCCACGCCCGCCGCCGTCGTCACGACCCCGCGCGGCGTCACCTTCCGAATCGTGTCATTCAACGTGTCGGCCACAAAGACATTGCCCGCGCCGTCCACGGCCACGCCCATAGGAGAGTTGAACCGCGCCGCGTTGCCGGCGCCATCGGCGCTGCCCGCTTTCGAGGGCAAGCCCGCGCCCGCCAGGGTCGTCACCGCCCCCTGCGGCGTCACCTTCCGAATGCTGCACGTGTCCAGGACATACAGGTTGCCCGCCCCGTCCGCCGCGATGCCCTGCGGACCCATGAACCGCGCCGCGCTCCCCGTCCCGTCATCGATGCCGAGGGCCCCGGCCCGGCCCGCCAGCGTCGTCACCACCCCAGCCGGTGTCACCTTCCGAATCGTGGCATTCAACATCTCGGCTACATACACCGTGCCGGTGCTGTCCACTGCCACGCCGGTTGGTTGGTTGAACCGCGCCACGCTGCCAGCGCCGTCGTCGCTGCCCGCAATGCCCGCCAGGCCCGCCAGCGTCGTGACCACCCCGTCCGGCCTCACCTTGCGGAGGGTGTCATTGCGGTAATCCGCCACGTACAGGTTGCCCGCCCGGTCCACCGCCAGGCCCTGTGGAAAGCTGAAGCGCGCCGCGCTGCCGGTGCCGTCCGCGCTGCCAAGGCTCCCGGCCAGGCCCGCCAGCGTCGTGACTGCTCCCTGGGGCGTGACCTTCCGAATGGTGCAGTTCCCACAATCCGCGACGTACACGTTGCCCGAGGCATCCACGACCAGGCCGTTTGGCCAACTGAGCGAGCTGAACCGCGCCGCGGTGGCCGTGCCGTCTGCGCTGCCCTGGACACCGGCCAACCCGGCCAGCGTGGTCACCACTCCGCCAGGCGTTATCTTCCGGATCGCGCAGTTGTCCGCCACGTACCAGTTGCCAGAGCGATCCACCGCCACGCCGGAAGGATTCAAGAACCAGGCCTCGGCGCCCGTGCCGTCGAAGCTGGCCCAACTCCCCTCGAGGCCGGCCAGGGTCGTTACGGCCCCGTCCGGCGTTACCTTTCGGATCAGGTTGTTGCCCGTGTCCGCGACGCACAGGTTGCCCGCGCTGTCTGCGGCCACACCCAGGGGCGTGTTGAACCGCGCCGCGCTGCCCGTGCCGTCAGCGGTGCCCGGAGCGGTATTGGCTCCCGCCAGCGTGAAGAAGGTGTATCCCTGGGCCGGTGCGGCCTGCGGCGTCACGGCGATAGCCAGCGCGAGGGCCAGCCCACGGATTGTCGAGTTCATAACCTGATAAATGGCCATGGCGGTGAGCTGTCGTTCACGGCATCACGGCGCGGTAAAACCTTTGCGTTTGGCCGGCCCCGGCCGGGTCATGGAAGAGAAAGAAGCCGCTCGGGCCGAACGAGTTCGTGGCGATGGCCGTCCAGTCCACCAGGTCCGGGCTGGCGAGCAATCGGCAAGTCTGGCCGGGGCTGCCGAAGACCGAGAGGTCGAGCCCGCCGCCGGCAGATTGGGCGGCCTTGAGCATTAGCGGGGTGTTGAATTGGTAAGCCCCGATGTCGGCAGAGCCGCTGGGCCGCGGGAAGCCGCGCTGATCGGTCGAGGGCGCGGATGCGCTGTCGGCGGCGCCGATGGCCGGGCTGCCCGGGAGCAGGGCCAACGTGAGGGTCGGGCCGCCGTTGTCGGCCAAGGGGCCGAGCCGAGGGTCGGTGTTGCTCAAGCTTGTGGGATCGGTAAAGGCACAGGAAGCATCGGAGTTGAGGTTGTGGCCGCCATCGATAATTCCGCTGGAGGCACAGGCCAGGGGAGAGTTGGCGGCGAGCAGCGTGTTGACCATGAGGGCCCCGGTTGCGGAGACGCCGCCAACCAGTGGTGCCCCGTCGGCTTGGGCCGATGCCGTGTTGAAGGCAACGGTGCAATTGGTCAGGCTGAGCCCGCCGTTGGTCGAGCAAAGACAGGCACCGGCCGAACCGCCAGCGCCGTCGGGACCGGCGGGGCCTTCCGCTTGATACCACTCCCCCTGCCCGTCTATCTGATACAACCGAGTCCACGCGGGCCCTCCATGTCCGCCATTGCCGCCGGTGCCGATGTTCGCGTAAAACGTGCAATTGACTGCGCTGGCGGTGCCGCCGTTGAAGAGCCCGCCGCCAAGGCCCGAACTGCCGTTGCCGCCGGCCCCGCTGGGAATGGGTTGATAATTGAATCCCACTCCGCCGCTCGAGCCACTGCCGCCCCCCGCCCCGGCAGCGCTATTACTCATGACCGTGCTGCCGGACAGGGCCATCGCGCCGAGGTTGCAAATAGCGCCGCCAAAGGCGCCGCCGCCGGGGGTCCCCCAGACCCCGGGGCCGAGCCCGTCCGCCGGCACCCACGTGAAACCCCCGCCGCCGCTTGCTGAATTCTGCCGAAACGTGCAGCCAGTGATGCTCAGATTGCCCTCATTGTGGATGGCGCCACCAAGACCGGCGCCCCCGCCGTTGCCAAGCTCGAAGTCTGATCCGCCCTGGGCGCTGTTGCCATGGAAAAGGCAGATTTGCAGGCTGATTGAGCCACCTTCATTGAGAATCGCCCCGCCGTAGGCAGGCGAGGCATAACTTGGCCAAGGGCCGCCGCCGGAGTTCCCCGCGAACGCGCAGTTGGTGGCTTTGACCGTGCCCCCGGCGCGGTTGGCGACGGCGCCGCCACCGTGCAAGGCCGAGTTGTTCAGGAACGAGACTCCGCGCAGGTTCAGGACGCCGTCGTTCAGGATGGCGCCGCCGCGGAGGGCGGAGGAATCGACCGGGTCGAGTGCGTTCGCGCACCCGTTGGAAATGGCCAGATTGACGGCGGTGAAGGTGACGTTCGAGCTGACATAGAAGGCGCGATTAGTGGACCCATAGGGACCAGGATTCATGGGAGCAATAGTGATCTGGTGTCCCGTGGCATCGAGCACTGTATTGTTGGTGATCACGATCTGGCTGGTGAGGGTGATGGTACCGTCGCAGGCGAATGGGATGACGCCGCCAAGCGCCAGGGCCCCCCGCAACGCCGCGTCCGTGTTCTCCCAAACGACCGCGGCGACCACCGTCAGCACGGCCGGGGAACTGGTCACGGCCCCAAAAGCATTGGTGACGATGACCGAGTAAGCTCCCGACTGGGAGAACTGGACATTCATCAGATCCAGCGCGGAATTTGTGGCCCCGGCCAGTGCGTTGGTGGCGTCGAAGAACCATTGGTAAGCCAGGGGCGGCGAACCGCTCGCGCTCACGGAGAAGCCAGGCGTTGAACCGGCGATCGCGGTCTGGCCCAACGGAGGCGCCGAAATAGCCGGCAGAGCGCCGAGCACACTCAGGAACGCAGGCGGGCTGGTGACCGCTCCGAAGGCATTGGCCACGACCACGGAATAAGCGCCGGACTGGGACACCTGAGCGTTGGGAAGGTCCAGGAGGGAGTTGTTGGCGCCGCTCAGCGCATTGGTGCCGTTGAAGAGCCATTGATAATCCAGGGGCGTGCCGGCCTCGGCCACGACGTAAAGGCCCACCGAGGACCCGGCGCTCGCCGCGTGAGCTTGCGGCGGCACTAGAATAACCGGCGCCAGCGGGGCTGGATATACCATAGTCGGGATCAGTGCCAGGCTCCGAGCACTTCCCGCCGCGATAGCCATCACTCCGCCGAGACCGGGGGGCACCGCCTCTGGCGCCGAGGCCAGGTAGGTGTCGCCCCAGGCGACAACGGTGCCGTCTTCCAAGAGCGCCAGGCTGTGACGCTCTCCCGCAGCGATGGCCGTGATCCGGCCTGCGGGCGCTGGTATCCGTCCCGGCGCCTGGCCGAAACTGTCGTCGCCCCAAGTAACGAGCGCGCCGTCTTCCAGGAGCGCCAGGCTGTGTGCGTTACCCGCCGCGATGGCAATCACCCCGGTCAACCCGCTCGGCACGGTTGCCTGGCCGGCCCCGTTGTCGCCCCAGGCGCTAACGGTTCCATCCTGCATCAGCGCCAGCCAGTGGGAGCCTCCGGCCGCAATGGCGGTCACGTTGCTCAAACCGGCGGGCACGTACGGGGCCTCGCCCCAGGCGACAACTTCGCCGGCGGAGGTTAGCGCCATACTGTAAAAGGGTCCCGCCGCGATGGCGACGACGCCGCTGAGACCGGCGGGCACGTCCGACTGGCCCAAATATGTGTACTGACCGGTCCACGTGCTCACGGTTTCGTTCCAGTCGCTTCCCCAGGCAACGACGGTCCCGTCCTGCTTGAGCGCCAGGTCGTGATCGGTGCCGGCGGCCACCGCGGTGAAGCCGCCTGCCGCCACGCTGGACGGCACCGTCACCGGGCCGAAAAAGGTCGATCCCCAGGCAAGCACGGTCCCGTCTTGCTTGAGCGCCAGGGTGTGGAAGGGTCCTGCCGCCACCGCGACTACACCGCTCACCGATGCGTTCGCAGCTATCGAATAAGTGTCAGCGCTATTGCCTCCCCAGCCGACGATGGTGCCGTCCTGCAGCAGCGCCAAGTCGTAAAAGTCCCCGGCGGCGACAGCGACGACGTTGGTCAGACCGCTCGGTATCGTACTGGCGCTCCAGGCCCAGCCAACCACGGTTCCATCCCGGTTTAGGCCAAGGCAGTTTTGCACCCCAACGGACACGGCGACCGCGTCGGTCAAACCGTCGGGCACGTCCAACTGGCCGGACGAGTCGTCTCCCCACCCGGTGACGGTTCCGTCCTGCTTGATCGCCATACTGCAGTTGGCCCCCGCCGCAATCGCGATCACATTGCTCAGCCCGGCGGGCACGGTCGCCTGCCCTTTGAACGCGCCGGCGTTGTCCACGTTGCCACCCCACGCCACGACCGTCCCGTCCTGCTGGAGCGCCAGGCTATGATAGTCTCCCGCCGCAATCGCGATCACATTGGTCAGGCCGTTGGGCACCGTCGCCTGCCCGCAGTTATAGCCGCCGGCATTGGCGTCGCTCCCCCACGCCACGACCGTCCCGTCCTTTTTGAGCGCCAGACCGTGGGCCTCGCCCAACGCGATGGCAGTTACGTTGCTCAAACCGCTCGGCACGCTCAACTGGCCGCTGGGTCCCAACTCGGCGACGGTCCCGTCCTGCTTGAGCGCCAGGCTCGAGTAGTTCTCAGATCCTCCGGTGGCGATGGCGATCACCCCGCTCAGGCCGCCCGGCAAATTCGCCTCGCCATTTTCGTTCCACCCACACGCGACCACCGTGCCGTCCTCGGTTAGAGCCAAACTAAAATCCCCTCCTGCGGCGATCGCTTTGAAGCGCGTCCCCGGCGCCACCTCCGGGATCACGATCTGGCCCCAACTGACAAGCGTCCCCGCAGGCCCCTGGGCCGCCAAGGCTCCCGTAGGCGCCCCCGGCCAGACGAGCAGCAGGGCCACGAGGCCCGGCGCAATGTGTCCGTAGGTCAGGGTGCGCAATCTCCGGCGTGCAATGGCATTTCCGAATCCCAGTAGTTGGTGCAAAGGTCGTGTGTTCATACCTCATGGATTTGGGAACTAACGGATGCAAGCAGCCACAGGGAGCCGATAACCGCGTGTGGAATTCCCTTCAGCTTCGGAGTCGAGTAAAGGCCCCGGGCCTTGGTATCATCTGCGCTCCACGCTGCCGACGTCAGGTCCATCCGGCTCGCAAGGGAGTTGCCCCGGGAAACGACAATGCTAGATCGTCAACTGGCGCTGGCTGATCCCCGGACCACTCGCTTGCAGTAGAATTGCAACAAAAACCGGCCCGCTTGTCAAGAAAATTGATTCGTGCGGTACCGGCAGGCGGCGTAAATCTCCCTGAATTCCAGGTGCTCCGGCGCGGCCCGGATACCGGCCGAGCCAAAGCGGTGTCGCGCTCCGCTTGCCACCGCACTCCAAAGTGGGCCTCGGAATGCCGTTGCGCCGGGGCTGGAAGCTTGTTACGTTGGGGCGGGTTCCTTATGCGGATCATCAATCTCAATCCCGACACCGACATCGGCGCTTCCGCCTGGTTCGTCGAGATGGAAGGCCACCGGCTCCTGATGGACGCCGGCATCCATCCCAAGCGCGAAGGGCGGGACAGCCTGCCGATGTATCACCTCATCAAGCAGGCGGGCCTGGACGCCATCGCGATCTCCCATTGCCATCACGACCACGTCGGTTCTCTGCCCGTCGCGTTGCGTTATGCGCCCCAGGCCCAGGTGCTCATGAGCGAGTTGAGTTACTTCCTGGTGGAACGCGTCCTTCACAACTCCGTCAATGTCATGAAGCGCCAGCGCGAGGAGCTGGGCATCAAGGAATATCCCCTCTTCAGCCATGACGAACTGGACGACATCTCGCCCCGGTTCGAGGGCTTCAAGTACAACCGCCAAATCGACTGGGCCGCCTCTCCGAAGAGCCGCGCCGGCTTCCTCTCACCCACCCTCGAGTTCTACGACGCGGGCCACGCCCTGGGCTCGGCCGGCCTGATGGTGCGCGGCCAGCGCGAGACGCTTTTCTACACCGGGGACGTCTGTTTCCACGACCAGTCCATTCTCAAGAGCGCCCGCTTCGAGGACGTGCAGGCCGACGTGCTGCTCATGGAGACCACGCGGGGTGGCCGCGACCTGCCCTCGGGCTTCTCGCGCCAGACCGAGATCACCCGCCTCCGCCAGGCCATCCGCCGCGTCGTCGATGAAAAACGCTGTCTGCTCATCCCCACCTTCGCCCTGGGCCGCACCCAGGAAATCCTGGCCCTGCTGGCGATGATGCTTGGCGAAGGCGAACTCAAACCGCAGCCCATTTTCATCGGCGGCCTCGGGCGGGTCTTCACCGAGATCTACGACCTCGAATCCCATCGCACCCACCGCCAGTATCCGAACCTCCAGTTGCGCGAGGCCCTCAACCTCGTCGTCCTGGAACAGGGCCAGGCCCAAAAGATGAAGCTCACCGGGCCCCGCATCTTTGTCATCACGGCCGGCATGATGAGCGAGAACACCGCCGCGCACGACCTCGCCATCCGCATGGTCGGCGACAAAAAACACGCCATCTTCTTTGTCGGCTACACCGACCCGGACACGCCCGGCGGGCGGCTGCGCGCCGCCAAACACGGCCAGGCGTTTCACTTCAGCTCCCCCGCCGGCGACCTCACCCGCCTCTGTCACATCGAGGATTTCGATCTCACCGCTCACGCCAATCGCAACGAAATGCTCGACTTCGTCGGCCAGGTCGGCCCCCGCGTCGTCCTGCTCACCCATGGCGATCAGGCTGCCCGCAACTGGTTCCAACAGCAAATCCATGCCCGGCATCCCAGGATCAAAATCCTTCAGCCCAAACCCGGAGAACCGGTCGAGGTGTGAGAGATGAATCCTAAGCCAGAGGCCCATACCCACTCCTCTCCCCCGGCGCCCCGATCTCTGCTGTGGACCGGGCTGGGTCTCGTGCTCGTCCTGCTCACCGGCGTCCTGCTCTTCGCCACCCTGCAACACTCGAGCCTGGGGGGGCCGCTGCCCATCTATGGCGCCGTCGGGAGTTTCACGCTCACCAACCAGGACGGGGTGGCCGTCTCCCGGAGCGATCTCGACGGACATGTCTGGGTCGCCGACCTCATCTTCACGCGTTGCCCCGGACCCTGCCTCGGAATGACCCGGCAAATGAAGCAAATCCAAGACGCCCTCCCGCCCGCCAGCCAGGCCCGCCTCGTCTCGCTCACCACCGACCCCGATTTCGACCAACCCCCAGTCCTCAAGACCTACGCGCAGCGGTTCGGCGCCGACGCGCGCCGCTGGATGTTCCTCACGGGCACGAAAGCACAGATCGCCCGCCTCGCGATCGATTCCCTCAAGCTGACCGCCATCGAAAAGACCCCGGCGGACCGCGAGTCCCCGGCCGACCTCTTCGTCCACAGCACTATTCTGGTGCTCGCGGACCGCCACGCCCGCTTGCGGGGCATCTTCGAGACCTCCGGCGAGGGGATCGTGCCCGGGCAGGTCCAGGCCAAAGTCATCCGCGCCGTGGAGCAATTGGAGCGGGAGCCATGAGCCTGGCCGGCCTGCCCCTCGTCAATGCCTTCCTCAACGGGCTGAGCGCCGTGTTTCTAGCCGCCGGCTACTATTTCATCCGGCGAAAGAACATGCCGGCCCATCGCACCTGCATGGTTACGGCCTTCGCCGCCTCGATCCTTTTCCTGGTCTGTTACATCACTTATCACAGCTACCTCGCCTTCCACTTGCACCGGGGGCCGACCGTCTTCAAGGACCCCGCCTGGTTTCGCCCGATCTACTTGGCTATCCTGCTCACCCACACGGTCCTGGCCATAGCCATCGTGCCCCTGGCCATCATCACGCTCACCCGCGCCCTCCGCTCCCGTTTCGACCGCCACCGGAAAATCGCCCGCTGGACCTGGCCGCTCTGGATGTACGTGTCCGTAACCGGCGTCTTGATCTATCTGCTCCTCTACCGGATTTTTCCGCAGAATTGAACTGTCAAAAAGAAGCAAGGCCTCAGTGACGGCGGGAGTTCCAACCACGGATGGACACGGATGAACACAGATAAGGAGCAAATCCGTGTTTATCGGTGTCCATCCGTGGTTGAAAAAACCCCCAAGCCCCGCCATGACTGACCCGGTACAAAAAGAAATACTTTACTCCGCGGCGGTGTGGCATGATTATATCCGTACCGCCCTGCGGGACGGAACCGCGAATGGATTTGAAGCGACACGAATATCCGGCGAGTGGCAGGCCGATGGCACAGGCAGACAGGCTAAACTCCCCGGAAAAGGTGTCTCCCGCCCTTCATTGTCTGGCGACCAGGGGCGTTTCAAGGCCTTGGCCCGCCGCTTCGTGGTTAAATCAAACAAACATCCAGCTCACCCAACTGAAACAGGAGACTGCACCCAATGGACCTCCATCATCCCATCTTGCGAGAGTTTCCGGAACATCGTGAGACGATCAAGCGTCTCAAGGGGTCGAACGACCATTTCCGGGGTCTTTTCGACGATTATCACCGGTTAGATGACGAAATCTACCGGATTGAGGAGGAAATCGACTTCGCCACCGATCAGGAGATAGAGGAGCTCAAAATGCGCCGCGCCAAGCTCAAGGATTACCTTTATCACCTCATCCGCCACGCGCCGCCGCCCTGCCCCGTCTGCAACGGAACCGGGCTGGCCTAATGGGCGGCGTAGCGCAGACTTCCAGTCTGCCGTATCGCCGACTTCCGGTCGGCAGGCCGTACGACAGGCCTTGGCGCGTGGTGCGGAGGGACGGCTGGCGGATTGGAAATCCGCGATACAGCAGACTGGGAGTCTGCGCTACGGGAGGAGGGCCAGTCGCAGCGATGTTGCACGTGGGGTGCCACACGCGTAGCCTGCCTGCATGTCTGCCGATTCGGAAAACCCAGGACTGGACCGCGTGCATCGTGAGCTGCGGGCCAAGGGTGTCGCGGATGGCTCCGCCAATCCGCTACGCAGTGGCATTCACTCGCGCGGCTATCTTCCCCATGTCAAACGCGAGGGGGTGGAGTATTTCGTCACGTTCCGCCTCGCCGACTCCTTGCCCAAAGACGTTTTGCTGCGCCACGAGGGCGAACGCGCGCAACGCCTGAGGGCTCTTGCGGAAGCCAACCGCTTGGGCCGCGCCACGGCTGAGAGGGAGGAAACCATCAACCGCGATTTTCTCAGGAAGGTGGAGCGTTACCTCGACCTGGGCGCCGGCGCCTGTCACCTGCGCCGGCCGGAGATCGCCTCCCTGGTGGCGGGCGCGTTGCAGTTCTTCCACGAGGAGCGATACGTGCTGCGGGAGTGGATCGTAATGCCCAACCACATTCATGTCCTGTTCCGGCCGATCCAGAATTATCTGGTGGGCGAGGTCGTTAAGAGCTGGAAGCAATTCACGTCCTTG
>Ga0209415_10009437_pt1 | contig 16762 bp, 13 predicted proteins | sample PeaSoiSIISIP2007_FD_187696 | JGI IMG/M metagenome (GOLD analysis project Ga0209415, IMG submission 187696) | Peat soil microbial communities from Weissenstadt, Germany - SII-SIP-2007 (SPAdes) (version 2) | ecosystem: Environmental > Terrestrial > Soil > Wetlands > Peat | place: Germany... | reverse complement strand
AGCACGTCGTAGCCCTTCTCGGTCCGCAGGTTGGCCACGGTCAGGGCGAGGACCTCGCCTTCGCCCAGCCCCAACTCGGCGCGGACCTCGCGTCGCACGGCGTCACGCCGCGCCCGCAGATCAGCGGCGCGTGTCAGATCCATGCCGTGCACCACCACGGTCGCCCGCTGGCGGAGCGATCGCGGAAGCGCGTCACGCGCCGCCCGGGAGACGGCGATGAGACGGACGTCACCGGCGACGGCCAAGCGGTAGAGCAGCCGCACGAACAGGGACATCTTGTCCCACGTGCTGTGCTGGGTCGAGACGAAGACCGGACGCCGACGTTTCGCTATCGAGAGGGCCACCAACCGTCCCAGTGCGGCGGCGTACGGAAGGTGACAATGCACGATGTCGTAGTTCCCGTCGACGAGCAACCGGCGTAACGCCGGCAGCGATGTCGGATCTCCGTTGCCCCGCGCCCCCAGCCCATGGACGATCACACCACTGGCCTCGACCGCCGGCACCAGTCCGTTCTCCCGGGCCATGACATAGGCCACCTCGTAGTCGAAGGTGTCGCGGTCGCGGTCCGCCACCATATCGACGAGGAGTTGTTCCGCACCTCCGTGTCCCAGGCACGAGATCAAGTGCAGGATCCGTGGGCGCTGGCCGGCGACGGTCTCCGAACCGGGTGACCGTCGCCGTCTCACCGTCCTCATTCTACCGGGATGAATTCAGCCCTCACACCTCATTGGGTGAGAGCATCCCCTCGACGTCCCGGAGACCAGTTCACGGACATTCGTCGGTCAAGGAAAGAAGACCCGTTCGGTGACCGATCCGATCAGGCGACCCAGCCGGACACCGGCGGCGCGTACCCACCTCCGTCGTACTCCGGCCTGCACAAGTCGCGGCACCGATACGACCAACCAGGCCCACGACTTCGCCGTGCCAACGAGGTCGCGCCGGGCCCCGCGACCTCTGTACCTCCGGTAGAGCATCGGCCCGCACCGGCCGTAGGCGAACGCCCGCCGGAACAGAGGACCGAGCTCCTCACGTTCACGCCGGGCCACCACGGCACCGGGGGCGACGGCGAAACGGAACCCTTGGAGCTGCATCCGCCAGCACAGATCGATGTCCTCCCCCACCAACAGGTCCTCGTCGAACCCACCCACGACGGTCCAGGCTTCCCGACGCACCGCCAGATTGGCGGCCAGGCCCGCGGGCAGGAAGCCGAGCTGGGACGTGGCGGCGGGAGCCGGCTCGGTAGGGCGGGCACCGTTCAACGAGGTGAGGTCGAAGGTTCCGGCCACGACGTCGGCCTCGCCGAGGGCGATGATGCACGCCTGCAACCAACCAGGCTGGACGACGTCGTCGGCGTCGCAGAAGGCCAACAACTCTCCGCGGGCGGCCCCGGCCCCGGCATTGCGGGCGGCGGCAGGGCCGGGCTTGGCCGACGCATCCAGAACGCGGATGACCCCGCCGCGCTCCTCCCATGCACGCGCCACCGCCATACTGGCATCGATCGACCCGTTGTCGGCCACCACGACCTCCCACGGCTCGTCGCACTGCTGCGCCGCCAACGCACCGAGCTGCGCCTCGAGCCAGGGCAAGCCATCACGGACGGGCAAGACGACGCTGATCATCGGGTAACCTACTCGCGTGATGCGGCGTGACGAGCACGATGCTCGGCGCCCGGACACGCCATCACCGCCTCACCCGTTGGACGGAGTCGCCGCTGTCATCCTCACCTACCGTCGCCGGCGGCTGGCCGGTGACGTCACCCGGTCGCTGCTGACCATCGAAGGCTTCGACCCGCAGCGCATCATCGTGGTTGTGAACGGCGAGGGCGGACTCGACGACCCGGAGCTCGAGGCACAAGTCCGCATGCTCCGTCTTCCCACCAACCTCGGCCCCGCGTCCGGTTTCGCTCACGGTCTCGTGGAGGCTTTCTCCGATCCGTCGATCGAGTGGGCCTACCTCTGTGAAGACGACGTCGGTCTCTTCGATCTGCCCGGCCCACGGGTGGCCGACGTGCTGACCCGCGTCGCGTCGGCCCCCCAGTCCCCGGTCCCGATCGGAGCCGTCGTGTCCTACGGCCGAACATTCACCGGCCGCGGCGGGCACGCGGAGAACACCGTGCCCCGACCCGATGTGCCGCACGGACTCGCCCCGGTCGATGTGGCCTGCTGGGGCGCCACCCTGGTGTCGCGTGGGGTGGTGGAGGCGGGCATCCTGCCCGACGCCGACTGGTTCTTCGGGTACGAGGACTTCGACTTCTTCTGCCGGTTGCGCGCCGGCGGTTTCTCCGTCATGGTCGACGCCGTGGCGGCCGCGGCCGTGGCCGACCAACAGACCTCGCACGGACGCGCTCAAGCGCTCGGTGCCGATCGACCGGTGGACGCCGACGAGGCCTGGCGGGCCTACTACGTGGCCCGCAACTTCTTCACGTTGGCGCGTCGGCACGGCCGACCGAGCTGGCTGGCGTGGCATCTGGTCTACTCGCTCCGGCGCCTGCAGCTCGCCGGGGGGCGGGCCGAGCGTGCCGCGTACCTGCACGGGATGTGGGACGGCGCGCGAGGTCGCCTCGGCCCCCATCCGAAGTACCAGAGCCGACAGGGCGAGCTACCAAAGCCCGAACGGCGGTGACAGCGCCTACCGCCGCGCCCGACGGCCGTCGCCGGAGATGCGGTCGGATCGGTGGGCGCCGGATCCCGGAGCAGGCCGCACCGAAGTCGATGACGGCCGCGCCGCGTCCTCACCCCGAAGCCGTCGGGCGGCGGTATCGACAAGGGTGACCGGGCGCACCGAACGTCGGCGGGCGCCACGGGATCCCCCTTTGTGCGCCGCATTACGCCGGCATGGCGCGGATGACTCCCCTCCCCGTCCCGAGCGGCCGGGGCGGGCGCGGGGCGGACAGGCGGCGGTGCCCACGACGTTCACGGGCAACACCGGGGCGCCACAGAAGTGGGCGGGGTCGCCGCCGTAGTGCGACGCCGCCCAGGGAGACGCCATCACGGCCCGAGCGAAGGCACCACACGTCGCCGTCCCTTCGCTCAAGACCCCGAGAATGCCGGCATACGCACCGTCAGAGAGAAGCGTGGCGGCGGTGGCGTCGATCCCGACCTGGATGTCGGGGAAGATCGGTATCCCCGTGTCCACTCCGAGAGTCGTGAACTGATGGGGGTAGCGCGCCGCATCGAGCGAGGTGTTCAGAGGGTTGTCGGCCCACAATCCGCCCTCATTGCTCATCCACGTCTCGAGCAGAGCGACGTTGTCCGGTGTGACGACGATCGTCTCGCGACCACCCGACCGGGCATCGACGGCGTCGATGAGGTCCGCCGCCACCTGAGCCACGGTCGTGGGCGCGGTGACGGACCCGGTGCCCGGGACCGGTCCGGCGAATGATGCCGGCACAACACCAGGGCCTTCCGGTGACCGGCCGCCGGAGCGCTCAGCGGTGTCGGCGGAGCTTCCCGTTCGCAATGCGGGCGCCGAGCTCGACCCCGTGTGGCGCGACGGAGGATGGGGACGGCCAACGGCGCCGGGCGCCACTACAACCGCAGCCGCTGCGCCGCTCACCAAGACGACGGTGAGAACGGCGGCGATAGCGCGCGCCTGCAACCCCTGTGTTCCCCCCCTGGCCCACATCGGGGCCATGGTACGACACGGATCGACCACACCCCGACCAGTTGGGCATCATTTGACGCAAAGACAGATGGTGCAGCGCCGGCGCCGGGACGGCGTTGGCGACGACCGGCGTCAGTCGTCGTCCAGCATGCGAGCGTCCCGTCCCTGCTTACGTCGCAGACGGGCCGAGCTCGACGCGCGTACCAGCCGGTCATCGTCCTCGTCGTCTTCCGGGACATTCCTGCGTTTGGGGGGCTCGACCACCCGGCGGAGGTCCTTCTTCCCCAGTCGCACCTCGGTGAGCACCGCACCCAGCACCGGGGCCGAGATGCGACGGAGAAAGGCGCCCGAGCGGGTGGCCTGATCGACCCGCGTCCACCAGGACTGCACCACGACGACGACGACGTCAACGGCGGGAACCAGGGCCTCGGCGTCGTGGACGGCGAGAAGAGGGGCGTCGACGATGACGACGTCCGCCACCTCCCGGGCCGACGAGAGGACGGCCGCCGAGCGCGTCGCCAGATGCCCGGGCCCCTCGATGAGGCTGCTCAGGGCCAGGCTCCGGACCCCCGGCACCTCCGTCGGCCGAGCCGACGAGGCCACCGTCGCCCCCGAGGGGTCCCCACCGACAGGGGCCACGACCAGGGTGTCCGGCAACCGGTCCCTCTCGCGCAGGTCGGCCGTGGTGACGATGAGTGCCTGCTCCCCCGCTTCGGCGAAGGCCGCGGCCAGATTGGTCACCACGAGTGCCCGCGTGGGCTCGACGCCGGCCGAGACGACGAGCACCACCTGGCGGGAACGCCGGTCCGGGACGGGCTGCGTCCCCGACGCCACCGACGCGGGACCGTCCGAGCCGGCGGACGTGGCGGTCGGTGTCGACCCCGGCGACGACAGACCGGGCGACCGGGCGGGGGGCGCTCCCGGGGTGATGATCGGCTCCAGGAGAACGGCGGTGCGCAGCATTCGGTACGCCTCGGCCACGGCGGACCCGGGCTCGGTGAACGTGGCGTACACCGCCGGCGGCGCCACCTCCCGTCGGCGGCCACGGGCACCCCGGGCCTGGGAGCCGTCCATGACAGGGATCTCGGCCAGCACCGGGTACTGCAGCGTCTCCTGTGTCCGAGTGGCCGTGCGCAGGCGCTTGTCCAGGGCGTCGAGCAGGAAGGTGAGCCCCACCCCCAGCACGGCCCCACCCACCAGGCCCAGGAGGCCACGCACGGAATGGCTGTTCAGGCTCGATTTCTTGACGGTCGTCTTCGTGGCCTTGTGTGCCGTTGCCGGCTGCAGGACCTGGATCCCCGACGTCGGGGCCGGGGTCTGCTTGAGCGCGTTCACGCTGGAGACCGCGCCCTGGTATGCCGTTGAGGCCACGGCCAGCTGTTCCTGGAGCAGGGCCAGATCGGGATTGCTCTTGGAGGCGACGAGCACGGCGGGCGTCCCACCAACCTGACCACGGAATGCGGCGGCCTTGGTCGTCGTGGTCGTCGGCGTCGTGGTGGTCGTGGTCTTCGGGGCCGTGGTCGTCGTCGTCTTCGGCACCGTGGTCGTGGTGGTGGACGCGGGCGGCGGCTGGAGGGCGGCGATCTGGGTGTCGAGGCTCTGGATCTGATTCGAGTAGTTCGACACCTTCTGCTCGGCAATCCTCAGATCCTTCTGGTGCTGGGCGACCAGCCGGGCGTTCATGAAGGCGATCAGAGAGGACACGAAGGCGTTGGTCAGCTTGGCGGAGCGTTTGGCCGACGGCTGCTTCACCGAGACCCGGATCGTGCCCGGCGGGGTGGAACTCTGCTTCTTCTTCTTCTTCGCCGAGGGGAACGTGACGTCCGCCACCAGGTTGGCCGCCTTCTCCTTCACGTGGGCCGCCTTGGCGGCATCGCCGACGACCTGGAGGTTGGCCGAGAAGAACTTGATCTGACTGATGGTCGCGGTGCCCTTTGTGGCCGATCCCGGCGTGATCCCGATCAGGGACGACGCCTCGTACTCTGCGTGGGGGGGCGGGTACGGTACGTGCACGGGGAGCAGTCCCCCGATCAGGGCCCCCACCACGGCGAGGGCTACAACCACGGGCCAACGGCGGCGAAGAGCGTCCCGATAGTTGATCGGCTCCATGGCCCTGTTCCCGTCTCCTACGGATCTGCCTGAATCGCCCGGTCCGACCCGGCGACGGCGAGCTCAAGCGGCGGGCGCTCGCCTTGGCTCCTCGTCTCCGGGAACGCCATAAACGTACAGCAGGTTCTCGAACAATCGGTGACGGGCAGTGGCCGCCGGACCCGTCCCCCTCCAGGTGGCACGGCGGGCGCCTCCCGGGCCGGGGGTCCCCATGGTCCACCGATCCCGGTTGGCCAGATGTTGAGAGGGCATCGGGCCTGGCTTGAGGGTGGGCCTCACACAATGGGTGGACCCCAGCGACCCGCCGCTGTCGTGCTCAAGAGGCAGGCAAAATGCACCCGGAATCCTCAATCGTGACGATGCCACCGGACCCCAGGGTTCCTAACGTGGAGTCCGAAGCGAATAGGGGGGGGCAAGCCGTAACGATCGTCCGCGGGGGCGCCGGTCGTAGCGACAAGGAGCAGGTCCTCGACCTGGGAGTTGGGCAACCGGGGGTGTCGAAAACGCCCGCTCTCAGCGTGCCGGGACTGGCTCCGTTCGTGGTGGGACGACAGGCACGAACCGGGGCAGAGGAGGTGGGCTGGCACACGGGATCGGCAGGGCCACGCGCTTCGATTGACCGAAGTGCCAGGACTTTCGCATCTCCCGCTCCTGCTGCGGGACCAGCGGTCCGGCGACGGGCGGAGAGTCTGACTGGGGGGCATGCTGCTATGACGGGGTGGGACAAGGTTCCCGGCTCAGCGAGTGCTTCACGAGCGCGCGACGTCGGCTCGGGAAGCGAGAACCGGCCGCGCCAGAACGCGGGTCGGCCGGACGAGGCGGGCCCGGGATCACCGGCGGGAGCGGGGCGCTCCCAGCGGTTGTCGATCGCCGCGTCCCGGGTACGGTCCCGCCTGCTCTTCGTCCTCCTCGACGCCCTCATCCTCGCCGCCAGCTACAGCCTGGCCGAACTGGTCGACGTCCACGACCACACCCCGTCGCGCTTCGCGGAGCAATTCGCCGTCTTCCTCGTCGTGGCCCTCGTCGTCCAGCTCACGGCCAACCAGCTCCTCGGCCTCTACGGACGCATGTGGCGACACGCCGGTATCGAGGAGGCACGCCAGATCCTGCTGTCCTCAGGCTTCAGCCTGGCCGCCCTGATCGCCCTCTACCCGGTCGGCCGGGCCACGGGCACGGTCGCCGTCGTCCCCCTCGGGGTGGTCCTCGTCGGGGGCGTCTTCGGGGCCATGGCCATGGGTGCCCTCCGCTTCCACTCGCGGCTGTTCGCCTGGCAGCGGGGATCGCGTCGGTCGGGGTTGCGGGTGGCCGTGATCGGCAGCCGCGACGCCGGGGCGGCCGTGGTCCGCGACATGCTGCGGAACCCCAAGGCCGGGCTGATGCCGGTGGCGGTCTTCGACGACGACGCCGGTGCTCACGGCCTGTCGCTGATCGGAGTCCCCGTCGTTGGCGGTGTGGACGACATCGTGAGCGCCGCCCCCCGCTACGACATCCAGCAGGTGGTCATGGCCATCCCCTCTCCCCCGGCCGAGCTGATGGAGCGTGCCCTGCGGGCCTCCGAGGCGGCCGGAGTGGCCATGAAGATCGTTCCCGGCGTGCGCGAGATGGCCGGAGCGGCCGGAAAGGCGCCGCCCATGGCCCGGGTGCGCTCACCACGCATCGAGGACCTCCTCGGACGGACGCAGGTGGCCACCGACCTCGAGGCGGTGCGCCGCTCCATCGCCGGACGCCGTGTCCTCATCACGGGCGCCGGGGGGTCCATCGGGACCGAGATCTCACGCCAGGTGGCCGGCTTCGCGCCCGCCACGCTCGTCCTGGTCGACCACGACGAGACCCACCTCTACGACTCCGCCGCCCTCATCAACGGGCCCGTGGAGCAGGTCCTGCTCGACATCGGCGACCGCCGGGCGGTCTTCGAGGTCATGGAGCGGTACCGTCCGGAGGTCGTGTTCCACGCCGCCGCCCACAAGCACGTCCCCCTGCTCGAGACCCATCCCCTGGCCGCCGTGTCCACCAACGTCTTCGGGACCCTCAACGTGGTCGAGGCGGCCGCCGCGGCCGGCACCGAGCGGTTCGTCTGCATCTCCACCGACAAGGCCGTCCGGCCCCGCAGTGTCATGGGCGCCTCGAAGTGGGCCGCCGAGCAGGTCGTGCTCTCCCGGGCCCCCAAGGGCGCCCCGTACTGCGCCGTCCGGTTCGGCAACGTCCTCGGCTCGCGGGGGAGCGTCATCCCCACCTTCGCCCGCCAGATCGCTCTCGGCGGCCCCGTGACCGTCACCGACCCCCGCATGACCCGCTACTTCATGAGCGTCAAGGAGGCCGTCCAGCTGGTGCTGCAGGCCTCTGTCCTGGCGGACGGGGGCGAGGTCTTCATGTTGGAGATGGGCAAGGCCGTCTCCATCCTCCAGCTGGCCGAGCGGATGATCCGCCTCTCGGGCTACGCGGTGGGCACCGACATCGCCATCGAGATCACCGGCGCCCGGCCGGGGGAGAAGATCGACGAGGACCTGACGGCGGCCGGCGAGGAGCTCCTCTCCACCACCCACGGCGCCGTCTACCGGTTGCTGCCGGCCACCCTGGCCCAAGAGGACCTGGACCTGGCGCTGCTGGAGCTCGACGAGTGCGTGGACGCGCGTGACTCCGATGCGGCCCGGCGGTCGCTCTTCTCCATGGCCGAGTCGGCGGGCCTGTCCGAGGCGGTCGTGGACGAGGTGGCGGTGTGACCCATGCGGTCCGGCCGGCCGGCGATCCGCCGGACCGGCCCGATGCGCTCCTCGTCATCGGCCAAGGCTATGTGGGGCTCCCCCTGGCGATGGCTGCGGTGGAAGCCGGCTTCACCGTCGTCGGCTTCGACACCGACGACGGACGGGTGAAGCGCCTGGAGGCCGGGACGTCCTTCGTCGACGACGTCTCCGACGAGACCCTGGGCCGCGCCCTCGCCACCGGCCGCTACCGTCCCACCACCGAGGACGCCCTCTGCGCCGGGTTCGACGTCGCCGTCATCGATGTCCCCACGCCCCTGCACGACGGCCAACCCCATCTGGCCCATGTGGAGGCGGCGGCGGCGATGGTGGCCCGCCACCTGCGACCGGGAGCCACGGTCGTCCTCGAGTCGACGACCTACCCGGGGACCACCGAGGAGCTGGTGCGCCCCATCCTGGAGGAGGGCTCCGGCCTCCTCGCCGGGGAGGACTTCTTCCTGGGTTACAGCCCCGAGCGCATCGACCCCGGCAACGTCACCTGGGACCTCAAGTCCACCCCCAAGGTCGTCTCGGGGATCGATGCCGCCTCGCTGTCGGCGGTGGCCGCCTTCTACGGCCGCCTGGTCGACACCACCGTGCCCGTGTCGGGCACCCGCGAAGCGGAGCTCACGAAGCTGCTCGAGAACACCTTCCGCCACGTGAACGTGGCCCTCGTGAACGAGTTGGCCATGTTCGCCGGGGAGCTGGGCATCGACATCTGGGAGGCCATCGACGCCGCCTCCACCAAGCCCTTCGGATACATGCGCTTCACCCCGGGACCCGGGGTGGGCGGACACTGCCTGCCCGTCGACCCCAGCTACCTGTCGTGGAAGGTCCGCCGGAGCCTGGGCCGGTCCTTCCGGTTCGTGGAACTGGCCAATGACGTGAACGCCCACATGCCCGACTACGTGGTCGGCCGCCTGGTGACCGCGTTCAACCGCCAGGGCCGGGCCGTACGCGGATCGCGCGTCCTCATCCTGGGGCTGGCCTACAAGAAGAACACCGGGGACGCCCGTGAGGCGCCGGGCACGGTGATCGTCGACCACCTGGTCGCCCTGGGCGCCGAGGTGCGGGTGGCCGACCCGCACCTGGCCGACCTCGAGGGCGTCGACGTGGTCGAGTTGAACGAGGCCGAACTGACGACGGCTGACGCGGTGATCGTGGTGACCGACCACGACTGCTTCGACTACGACCTGGTCCGCCGCCACGCCCGGTTGGTCCTCGACACCCGCAACCGGCTGGACGGGCCGAACGTCGAGCGGCTCTAATCCCTGGCGGTGAGCAGCCGCCCGGTCGACAGCACCCCACTCCCCCTCCTCCGGGGCCCCGTGTGGCCCGGGTAGAACCCCCTGACGGCCCGGAGCACCCCCTCAACGTCGTCGTGACCGGCGGGGCCGGCTTCATCGGCGCCAACCTGTGCCGCGCCCTCGGCGCCCGCGACGGGTTCGGGCGGGTCGTGGCCCTCGACGACCTCTCCACCGGCCGTCGGGACAACCTCACCGGACCGGGCGGGTTCACCGGAGACGGCGGGATCGAACTGGTCGAGGGATCCATCCTCGACGCCCGCCTCCTCGACGAGGTGATGGCCGACGCCGATGCCGTGGTCCACCTGGCGGCGCGGCCCTCGGTGGCGCGATCCATCGAGGACCCCATGGCCAGCCACCTGACCAACGCCACGGGAACGCTCGAGGTGCTCGAAGCGGCCCGCCGCGGCCCGAACCCCCACGTCATCGTGGCCTCGTCGTCGTCGGTCTACGGAGCCAATCTCGCCCTCCCCAAGCGCGAGGACATGGCCACCCTGCCGGTCAGCCCCTACGCGGCGAGCAAGCTGGCCACCGAGGCCTACGCCCTGGCCTACGGCTCCTCCTTCGACCTGCCGGTGCTGGCCTTCCGCTTCTTCAACGTCTTCGGTCCCCTCCAGGGTGCCGACCACGCCTACGCGGCGGTCGTCCCCGCCTTCGTGTCCGCCGCCTTGCGGGGCGACCCTCTCAGCATCCACGGCGACGGGAGCCAGACCCGCGACTTCACCTTCGTGGGCACGGTGGTGGAGGTCCTGGCCGAGGCCCTCGTGCGCCGGGTGACCAGCCCCACGCCGGTCAACCTGGCCTTCGGTTCACGTGTGTCGCTGCTCGAGCTGGCCAACGCCCTGGAGGCGGTCCTCGGCCGGCCCCTCCCCCGCCGGCACGGGCCCCGCCGGCCCGGAGACGTCCAGGACTCCCAGGCCGACCAGACCGCCCTGCAGGGGCTCTTCGCCGGGGTGGCACCGGTGGCCCTCCCTGAAGGTCTCCGAGCCACGGTGGACTGGTTCCTGGCCTCGGAGCGGTTCCGCTAGGCCCGCCCGGCGACCAACGGACCGGGACGACACACAGAGGGCTCCGCCAGCTATGCGACGACGTCGACAGGCGTGCCGGCCGGCACCTGGGTGGCCAGGGCGGTGATCTCGGGATTGGTCAGCCGGACACACCCGTGACTGGCGTAGCCACCGATCACCCACGGCTGGTTGGTCCCGTGGATGGCGATCTGACCGGGCCCACCGTCGAAGGAGAAGTACGTGTTCGAAAAGCCCGACAGGCCCAGGGCGTACGGACCGTAGGCGTCGCCGGGGTCGGTGAGCTGGAGGACCTCGGTCACGAAGAAGTGGCCCGTCGGAGTGGGCGCGTCGGGCGCCCCCACGGCGACCGAGGCGTGGAACACCTGGGCACCGGCCCGATAGAGCGTCACCTGGCGGGAGCTCAGGCTGACCACGATGTGCTCGTCATCGGTGGCCAGGCTGACGTTCGACCGGGTCACCCAACCCGTCATCTCGTTCGGTCGCTCCGGCAGGTACACCTGGAGCCATCCGCCCTGGACGGCCTTCACGAGCAACGTGAGGGGGGCGCCTAGGGGGTTGGGGTTGGCCAGCGCCTGTGACGACCCCAGGGCACGAGGAGTGCCGTAGATCGGAAGAGACGGCACCGTGGCTGTTGCCACCAGCACCGACCCCGGGGGGGCCTGGAGCGGGTCCGACGTCTCGGCCACAGTCGACGGGGTCCCGAAGGGGAGCTTGAGGCCGTGGTTGTGCGACGCCCGGGTCGTCGCGCCTCCGCAGCCGCCCAGTCCGAAAACGACAGCGGCGGTGGCCAGGATCGCGATGCCACGAACCTTGCACCGTCCGTGAACCATCTCCTCGATCGTACCGGAGGCCACCGCTACCGAGGCATCACACCCCGTGTGGCGCGACTCGGTGACGAGGTCGTGTGCGTCGCGTCAGACGGGCCGTGTCGGGGAGATCGGTGTCAACCCCTCCGTACCAACGACGCCGTCGGCACGGAGGGGTCACACCGGAACCGCACTAGCCCGATTCGTCGCCCCGGGTCCGCCTGCTGTGATCGACGGCGAAGCGCAGGAACCGGCGGGGACTCTGCACCGCCACCAGCATGAGCCCTCCGAGGACCATCAACAGCACCCCGAGCGATCCCAACCACCACAGGCCCGGGCCCGCTCCGGTGAAGGCCAGCGACGATCCGGAGGCCTTGGTGGAGGCGTTCTTCGCCTTCGAAGTGGTCTTCGACGCATTGGCCGCCTTGGTGGCGTTGTTCGAAGTCGCTCCTTGCGCCAGCTTGTTCTGGTTGAACGAGATTGGCACGGGGAGCTGATCGCTGGCGTTGTTGCCGGCCAGGTACGCCGTTCCCACGGCGATCACGCACGTGTCGCCCTTGGCCACCTGCGCCGCCGTCGGTGGGCACGGATAGGCCTGAGCATCTGTGGCCGCATCGCCGCCCGCACTGTCGGTACCGGTGGCCGGGGGTCCTGTGATCCCCTGCACGACGGTGAACGACTGTGTCGGCAACGAATTGGACGTCAGACTGATCAGGGTGGATGAGGTGATGGCGGTACAGCTAACCGGTACGGGGTGACCGGCGTACGGGATCGTGGGCTGACCGGCGTCACTGTTGCATTCAATGACCGTGGCCACGCCCGGCGGTCCGACCGAGAGCCCGCTGGCCGCCACCTGCACGACCTGCCCACCGAGAACACATGTGGCCGCCTGCGTCACTGTCCCAGGCGCTGGGGCCGCCCCTCCGGGCACATCGACCGTGGCCGTCCCGGTCCCCTTCGACCCAGGTGACGCGGGCGACGAGGCCGTGCCGTTTATCGCGTTGCACGGCGCCGTGGTCGTGGCCGGTGGAATCGTCGGGTTCGGAGTCGAAGCGCTGGTGAAAATGAGAGGGGTCGACGCGCTCTGGCCGTTCGATTCGATGACTTCGAGCTCGCAGGTGTTGCTGCCCGTTTGGCTGACATACGGCGGGCAGGGGTAATTGGCGGCGTCCGTGGCGCCGCTGGCGCCCGAACTGTCATTCCCCGGGGCTGGGGGCCCGACCGTTCCGGCCACGATCAGAAATGTCGCAAAGAAATTCCCTGACTTGTCAACGGGTGTCGCCGTCTCAGCTGGGACCGAGCACCCCACCGGCAGCGTCAGTGTCGTGGTCTTCTTCCCCAGGGGCACGGTCGCGGTCATCGTCGGTTCGGCAGTTCCGCTCGTCACGACGTTGCATTCGACCATCCAGGGCCGCGAATGGGGCACGAATCCGGTGCCTTCCACGATGGGTGCCGTAAAAGGTTTGGTGACCGGGAACCCACCGGCCGGCACCGTGGAGGGATCGAAGGAAATCGATGGTGTCGCTCCCGATTTCGCACTCGCAACGACCGAGGCACCCAACAACGTTCCCCCTGCGACGATCGCCACGATGCTGCACATGACCAGCCGTCGGCCTATCGATGTCGGACCCCTCACAATTCCTCCCCCTTCGGCCCGTCACGCGACGGCCTGTTCAGAAAGCGGTTTGGGGGCGGGGCCGAGCCCCGCCCCCAAACCCTAAGTTCCAGGAACCCTGGTGTTCTACCAGGGACTCCTTCGTGGTGCAATGAGTCTTACAGGTCGGTGACGCTCCCGCTCTTGATCTTGAGTGTCTTGACGCCTGCAGCCTTGGCACATGCGGCGTTGAACTTGGTCAGCGTCTCACTCGTGGATACCGAAATGTCGGTCGTCGTGCTCGGGAACGAACCCGTTGTGGTTGCCCCACTGATCGTGAAGCCGAGCTTCGGCGAGGTGATCAGCGTCTCCGTGCCGCCCGACGTCGAGCTCGGGGAAATCGTGTTCGGTGTGTACGTCCCGAGGATGGTCGGAGGGCTTGCCGTCGCCAGACCGGCGCAGGAGTTCGTGCTACCGGTGATGGTGGCGGTGCTGCTCACCTTCGACGGGTTGGGCGTACCACCACTGCAGTGGCTCGCAGACGCGCTGACGGTGGTGGTCTCAGCCGCCGTACCGCCGTTCACCAGGGGCGGGCTGAACGTGATCGTCCCCTTGATCTTGGTGCACTTGACGAGCCCGGTGCCCGTTGGGTGGGAGCGTGCAGCCGAGGCAGCGCCGCCGAGCGCGACGACGAGGCCGAGCGGCAGCACGAGCGCTCCCGTCGCCAGCATGAGCTTCCTAGAAAAATTCACATGTCCTCCTTGAGGGTCCGGCGGAACCGCGTTGCGCCGGTTCGGATAGCACTATCTCTAACCAAACGCTTGGGCACTGGTTTTCATTACACCGCTGTTCAGTGTTTTCATTACACCGCTGTTCAGTACTGCCTGTTCACCTTGTGCTTTCAGCGACACCGAGGTCGATGTAGGGATCTGCGGGGATTCGGATCCGGTGCGCGCCGCACACTCTCAGAGCGACCACCGATACCACCCCCCTGCTGCCCCCACGCCAGCATCGATGCCTTGACACTCTACCCATCGGCCCCGGTTCGCTAAACCACGGTCGTCGCAGAATGCCTGGGACCATCGTGACGGTCCTCCGCTAACGCCACATCATCACTATTGAGGAAATCGGCCCTGGTCAAGGTGACATCGCTGGTCCCGACCCGTATTTTCACCTCCCACCGACACGTGATTCCACCTGGGATTTCAAGGATTCGGCGGTCTCGGACGCCGGCTGACGGAAAGCCGCCCCATCTAGACTGGAAGGGGTAATGGGGGGGATGTCGGCACTCAGAGCCACCGGCAAAGCGCTGTGCGTCGTCGGGGCGCTGCTGCTGACGTTCGTCGCCTACCAGCTCTGGGGTACCTCCCTCTCCGAGCACTCAGCGCAGGCCCGCCTCCGGGCCGAGCTCAACGTGCAACTCCACCGTCACCGGACGGCCTCGGGTTCCCCGACGACCCCTACCTCGGTCGGGGCGTCCGAAGGCGACACCCTGGGAGCGCCGGCCTCCAGTGACACCGCAGCGATCTCCAGTCCTCCGGTCGGATCTCCCCTCGGCTACCTTTCGATACCTCGGATCGGCATGAACGACGACGTGATCGTCGAGGGTGTCGGAACCGACCAGCTCCGCCAGGGGCCCGGCCACTACCCGGGTACCGCCCTGCCCGGTCAGTCGGGCAACGTGGCCATCGGACCACATACGCGGCGCCCTTCTACAACCTGAACGAGCTCCAGGTGGGAGATCCCATCGTCGTCCAGACGGTCCAGGGCACATTCCACTACGCCGTGAGCACGACCACGATGGTTGATCCGAGCGACTCCGCCGTGCTCGACCCGACGACCCGACCCGAGCTCACCCTGACGACCTGCAATCCGCGCTCCAGCGCCACGCAACGTCTCGTGGTGGTGGCTCTGCTTCAGAGCTCCCGGCTGACGGGGACGGTGGGCGCGGGGTCGTCGACTCCCCCCAAGGCCACCCACGTAGTGCGGCGTGTCCTGGCGACGGCCGACGGCGCGGTCGGTGGAAGCGTCCTCGACGCCGTCCTGTGGGGCTTTCTGACCGGCGGAGCCGGACTGGGTCTCTGGCTGCTCTGGCGCCGGGTACGTGGCTGTCGGCGTTGGGGTGTGCTGACACTCGGGACGCCTCTCGTCCTCATCGTGCTCTTCGTCTTCTTCGGCCACGCCAGTTCCGTCCTCCCGGCCAGTTTCTGACGCCGCTTCGCCACCCCACTCTGATAATGAAGAGACAAATGAGGTCATTGAGACGTCTGCACCGGATGCCACGGGCCATTTCGCCGATCGACACGCGTCACTTCGTCGCTCTGCTCTCCTCGATAGGAGAAGGAGTCATGGTGCTGCTACCCTCGTGATCGCAGTGACGCGACGGGCTTCCCCGTGTGATCACGTCCACGCCCCCGGGAGTCACGAGGGAAGGGACCACGCGCCGGGCGGTTCCGCGGGACCTGCGTAACAAATCTCTGACGGCTGACGTTTCCTCTGCGGCATTCCGACCCCTCAGGTTCTGGTCAGAACGAGACACATCGTATTGACCTTTGGGCGAGGAGGAGGAAGATGAGGCGGTTGCTGTCAGGTTCATTGGCGGTCCTCTTTGGTGTGCTCGGTATCGGGACGTTGGCCTTCGCCAGCGGACGACCGCCCACCGTCAGGGCGACCCAGGCGACCTTCGTGGTGGGCCCGAGCAGCACACCGGGCATCCGGTGGACGTTGAATCTCTGGGCCAGGGGAAAGCTGCTCGGCACGGCCTCGGGTACCTCGGGGAAGCTCACCGTCGTCGTTCCCCCGGAAGGACCCTGCAAGTTCCAGGCTGACGTCCTGCGAGACGGGAAATGGTATTCCGGAAACAACGTGAGCCTGATGAGTTGCGGGCAGCCACCGCCTGCAACGACGACGACGTCCCCGCCGGCGCCCACGACGACGACCACCACGACGTCGCCGGCGACAGCCAGAAAGGGCGGGAGCAAGCCCCGTGGTGGGTACGCTCCGTCGACTGGATCACACGCCACGACGACGTCGTCGAAGGACGGCACAGGCGACGCCGTCCAGACGACCAAGACCACCCGGGTGTCGTCATCGAAGCTGGCCTTCACCGGCGTCGGTCCGGGTTTGTCGATGCTTGCCCTGGCCGGCAGCGGACTCATGGTCTTGGGCGCATCGCTGGTGATGCGACGACCGAAACAAACCTCTTAACGACGGACGGCCAATCGAGAGCGGCCGGTTGGAACCGCGCCCGTGGTGCCAGTCGGTCGTGGGATCCGCCGGCAGCGATGTTCGTCAGCCGCTCGGGCGTTCGATGGGCCCCGAGATGGCTAGATCCGCGATTTGTGTCGTCGCCAACCTTTCTTTGACGTTGCTTCGCTTGACGCAATCCGCCCGACGGCCAACTCACCGCCCGGGTTGTTGTTCAGGACTCAACCGTTCCGTGGTCGAGAAGACGAGATCAGAGGCACCGCCCGAACTGTCTTTCATCGCGCCAAGTCCGATGACGCCCCGGGTCATCACTTTCGAAAGTGACCCATCGCCCCAACACACTGTTTTTGCCGCCGTCACCCCACGCCGCCAC
>Ga0209415_10009436_pt1 | contig 16762 bp, 9 predicted proteins | sample PeaSoiSIISIP2007_FD_187696 | JGI IMG/M metagenome (GOLD analysis project Ga0209415, IMG submission 187696) | Peat soil microbial communities from Weissenstadt, Germany - SII-SIP-2007 (SPAdes) (version 2) | ecosystem: Environmental > Terrestrial > Soil > Wetlands > Peat | place: Germany... | reverse complement strand
GGGCGTTCGCCTGCCGCTCGCGCACCCAGCGCAGGACCTCATCGAAGTCTCCTGCGCGTCGCGCGATTCGCTCCGCCAGGAACGCCGCGATGGGAAGCGACGGCGCAGCCCTGTGGGCGCGCTCGAGAAGAGCCGCGCGCGTCGGATCGGGCAGCGCCGCCTCGCCGCGGCTCACCGCCTCGATGCGCACGATCGCGGCGCCGACGCCGTCCCCGAGCTCGTCCGCGAGGGCGTTGAGCTCGCCGACGAAGTCGGCCGGCTCCAGCGGCTCCAGCACCGAGAGGGCGCGCAGAGCGACCTCGGATCGGGGGTCCGCGGCACGCGCGGCGCGGAACGCCTGGATGGCCCTCGCGTTCTCTCCGGCTCGCTCGGCCACGAGCGCCGCCGCGAGTGCCCCGGTCGACCGGTCCAGCGGAGATTCGCGGCGGACCCCCCAGGCTTCGATGGCGGTGCTCACGCTGGACCAGCGCCCCGCCAGAGCCGCTGTCTCGAGGGAGAGGGCCTGCGCGCTCGGGGGCGCGCCCTCTCCGAGGGCGGCGATCGCGGCGTCCACCTCGCCGGGGGGCGCGCAGGCCGCGAGCAGTCTCCCGATGCGCACGAGCGCGCGTGACTCGGCTGCTCCGGCCGTCCTCTGCGTCCTGGAGCGGACCTCCTCCGCGTCCCCGCCCCCCGCGGTGGCGGCGAGCGAGGTCACGGCGGCCGCCAGGGGCAGCATTCCGGGCATCTGCGCCGCCGCGTCGAGGTCCGAATCCGTGGCCTTCAGCGGCAGACCGAGGAGCGCCGCGAGGGTCACGCGATCGGCCGCCGAGAACTTCTCCGATCCCGTCAGCGCGTGCGCCACCACCGCGCCGTCCTGCATCTCGACGCCTCGCGCGGCGAGCGGGCGTCGCGCGTCCTCTACGCCACGGTCCACCAGCTCGCGCAGCCACCGGAGCGATTCGGCACGGCTGGAGGCCCTGGTCGCTCCGAACGCCGCGGCGAGCCAGGTCGCGGCCGGCGCCAGCTCCGTGACCGTCGCGAGCTGCGCGAGCAACGGCGCCGCGGCGGCGGTGTCGGTCTTGTCGAGGGCCTGCCGGGCCCGGAGAAGCAGCTCGTTCGGGGACGGCGCGATGCCCTCCGCCTGCTTCACCTCGACCCCGCGCAGGCGCAGGCACGCGCCGATGGCCGCGGCGACCGGCGCGAGGGCAGGCGAGTCCGGGAGACGAAGGGCGGCGCTCGCAGTCTCTCCGCGGCCAAGGGCGTGCGTGGCCCTGGCGATGGCGGCGCGAACGTCTCCCGTGGAAACTCGCGCGGCCTGCTCGAGCCGCTTCGAAGCGGCCTCATCGTCTCCCACCGCGCGCAGAGTGCTCGCCGCGAGCAGCGTGGTGTGAATGCGAGCGGGCCCCGCGGGCGTCATCTTCACTTCCGCGTCGAGCGCCGCGAGATAGGTGGCCGGGTCGGTCGGCGACGGCATCAGCGCTCTCGCCTGGCGATGGGCAAGAGCCAGCAGCGGAGCGCCCTCGCGCGCCTCGGCGGCCAGCCCGTGCGCCCGGTTGCTGCCGTCGCCCGCGAGGGCCAGCAGCTCGCTGCACGCCAGGAGCCCGCGCCCGCGGGCGAGCTTGTCTGAGAGCGCGCGCGACTCCTCCTCAAGCCATGCCGCACGGGCCTGCAGCTCCCCGCGTCTTGCTTCGTCGAGCCAGGCGCTGGCGGGCCTCTCGTCCGGCCATTGCCGGGCCGTGGTCTCTCCGGCTGCCTCCTCAGTCCGACGGGGCGAGGGCGGCGCCGGAGAGGGCTCCGACGGCTCGGCCGGCTGATCGGGCGGCGACTCGGGCGCGTGGAGGGCCGGTGTTGGAGGGCCGCCGACGTTCTCGCGGAGCTCGAGGTCGGACTCCGGCCTCCGGGTAGGGGGCCTCACCTCCTCCTCGGCCGGAATGGTTGCCTGCTCGGGACGGGGCTCGGGCAGCGCATCCTCGAGCGTGACGTCGACGGCGATGTCCGCTTCGCCTTCGCGCGAGGCGGGACGCGCCGCGCGGGCCGCACCGCCCGTCAGGCGTAGCTCGCGTGCCGTCGGGGGCCGGTAGAGGGGGCGGGAGACGGGCGCCTTCGACGAGGCGGCGTGGGTATCGGAGGTGTCCTTGACGATCTCCGGCGCGAACGATTTCTCTTCCCACTCGAGCAGGGCCTTGTCCCAGTCGAACGGGTCCGCGTCGTTCGGGAACTTCTTGTCGTCCGTCATGTCGCGCCCTCGAGGCCGAGCGCTCGCCGCAGCTCCAGATAGCTCTCGGAAAGCACGAAGTGGATGAGCTCTTCCGCTCGCGCGTTTCCCTTCACCGCGGCGCCGAGGTTTTCGAGGGGTACGCCCAGCACGTCGCTGAGGACGACGCTCGGGTCGCCGCCCGCGATAGCCGCCACCCGGTCGTGCGACGCCAGGGCGCGCCTGTGCCACGCGCGCGCGTCGGGGCTGCGCGACGCGATGGCTGCGCACACGTCCGGCAAGAGCTTGCGCGTCTTGCGCGAGATGGCCTTCCCCAGCAGCCGCTCGATCTCGGGCAGCACCGCGTAGGCCGGGTGGCCGATCGGCACCTCTGCGAGCTGGCAGGCCGCGACGACGATCGCGGCGATCGACGTGTCGTCGCGAGACCGCGCGACCGTGGTGCCGTGGATGGTCGCAAGAAACTCCCGGGCGACGCGTCCACGCGCCAGCGGCGACAGGGGCGCGTTGACCCCCGCTCCGACGGCGAGGGCCGGCGGGTCGCCCGGAATGCCTTGAACCGCGTACGGGTCCGCACCGCCAACGTACAGATCGAACTCGCGGATCCCGAAGGCGCCCGCCCATGCGGCGACCTCGTTGCGCAGAGCCAGCCCGCTGCGCGGGTCCACCTTGTCGCGCCTCCCGACCCCGCACGCCTGCAGCGTCGGGCCAAGGGCCTCGGCGAGCGTGGGCCCGAGGAGCGCGAAGAGGTCGGCGACGGGGCCGTCGTCGCCGGGTGCCCGCATCGCGCGCACCGTGGCGGCCGACGCGGCCACCTGCGGGACGCGTTCCTTCTTCGAGCAGAGCTGAGCGAAGGCCTGCTCTTCTCCGGGGTCGCTCGCGCCGAGGCCGAGGAGCGCCCCGAGGGCGGCCTGGTGCAGCGCCGCGTTCCCCTGCGCGGCCGCGACCTTGACCAGGCGTCGGACGGCGCCCACGTCGGTCGGGTGCGTGTCGAGGTGCTTCACGAGCGCTCGACGTGCACCCTCCAGCAGGCGCTGGCGTACCTCGCCGGGGTGCTCGGTCGTGAGCAGCATGTCGAGCGCGTCACCGTCGGCGGGCTGTTCCTCGAGGAGCTTCACGACGGCCGCCACCGCGCCCTGACGGTCGCCCAGCCGATCGCGGTGGATGGCCATCGCGAGCCGCGCCGCCTCGACGCGGCCTTCCGCCTCAGGTCGCTCGTTCATCAGCTCCTCCAGGATCGAGGTCGCCTCCTTCCACGAGCCGGTGCGCGCCGCCGCGCGCGCGAGTCGCTCGCGCACGGGGAGGGAGGAGATATTGGCCCGGTGAAGCGCCAGCAGCACTTGCAGCGCGGCCTCGGGCTTGTCGAGCTTCTTCTCGTAGAGGTCGACCGCCGCGACGCCGGCGGTCACGCGGCTCTTGGCAGGCGCCGTCTCGAGCGTCGCCAGGCGCGTCAGCGAAACCGCCGCGTCGGCGAACTGGCCTCGGCGGATGTTGATCTCGCCGAGGAGCGCCAGAGCGCCCACGTGGTCCGGGTCGATCATCGTCACGTGCTCGAGCGCACCGAGGGCGCCGTCCTGATCGCCCATCTCGCGCAGGACTCGTGCTTGCTCCCAGAAGAGCTTCTGGATCTCGCCGGGCTCGTTCGCCACCTCGAGCCGACGTGCGACGAGCGCCAGGAGGCGATCGTTCTCCTTTCTGGCCCGCACGCGGCGGAAGAGCTTGTCGAACGCGACGCTGCGACCCGCGTCGCGCGCGAAGCTCGCCTCGAGAGCCCGATCGGCGTTCGCCTCGTCCTCGAGCTCGAGCCACAGCAGCGCTGCTTCCTCCCAGAACGCACCACCGCGCCGCGCGTCGTGGCACCTCGCCCCCAGCTCTGCAGCCGCGCGCGCGCGCAGCGCCTTGTCGCCGTGGCTCTCCGCGCACGCTCGCAGTCCCTCCCACGCGGCCAGGTCGGTCGGGCGTCTGGCGGTGGCCTTCTCGAAGAGGTCGAGAGCAGCGGCCGTGTCTCCGGCGGCGAACCAAGCCCAGCCGGCCAGAGCGGCGGCGTCGGCCGCGGCGTCTTCCCCGAGCGCCCCGTCGAGCCCAACGAGCGCCGTCGCTCGACGGCGTGGGTCGCAGCCGGGCGGCGCGAGCTCGAGGTTGGCGAGCCTCGCCGCCGTCGAATCTCCCGCGACCAGAGGGACGGCTTCGCCCGGATCGATCCGCGCCTGCAAGAGCGCGGCGCTCGCGAGCATTTCTTCGCGGCCCTCGCCCGAGAGCGCGGCGGCGACGGCGAGGTCCGCTCGCCTCTCTTCGCGGGGATCGTCCAGGAGCGTCGCGACGGCCAGCCACTCGACGGCCGCCGGCAGCCCGCCGCCGGCGTCGACCCACAGGCTGGCCGCGCGGGCGGCCTCCTCGTGGTCGCCCGAGTCGCGCGCGACCCGAGCCTGCTCTCCCGCCGCGATGCGCGCCGCCTCGGGGCCGCACGACGCAACCCGGGCCGTCGCCTGGCGAAGGGCTTCCCCGTCGGACGAGGCTCCGGACCACGCGAGCCGCCCCAGGGCCGCCGCGACGCCGATCGGCCCGTCGGGCGACTGGTCGGCTGCCGCGAGCGCCTCGGCCGCGCGGGAGACATCGCCGGCGGCGACCTCCGCCGCGAATCGCTCCAGCGCCAGCGCTCGAACGTCCCCCCAGCCCTGGGTTGCGCGATCGATGGACCTGCAGCGCGCCGGCAGCGAGTCGCCGTCCGTCCCCCAGGAGGCCCAGCCGAGGGCGGTCATCGCGGCCTCGGGCGCCGCCACGCTCGCGACCTCCATCTCCTCGAGCGCGGCCTTGCGATCGCCGCCCGCCCAGAGCTCGAGCGCGGCTTCGAGGCGAAGCGCGGCGGAGAGCTCGGAGTCGGCCGACGCGGCGGCCGCGTCGGAGGCAAGGCGGGCGGCGGCCGAATGATCACCGGCCCGTCGATCGAGGTCCCCCAGGTAGGCGACCACCATGGGGTCCGCGGGGTCACGGTCGGCCAGGTCGCGCAGCCGCGCGCGAGCGGCATGAACGTCGTCCCCGGCCTGTGCGCGCATCGCGGCGACGATCGCCAGGCCACGCGCGAGGTCGGGGTCGCCCTCGAGCGAGACCAGCCGCTCGACGGCGGCGCGCGCGCGATCGCTGGAGGCCTTGAGCTCGTCGGCCGAACGCGGTTCGCCGGTGGCCTCCGCCGGAGGCAGATAGGCCTCGAGGATGCTGGCCAGCCACGCGGCCTTCGGCGCCGCGGCCATGTCGCGCAGCGCGCTGGCGGCGCCCTCGGCGTCGCCGCGGGCGCGTCGCAGACGAAAGAGCTCCAGGTGGAGCGAGATCGCCTCGTCTTCCGCGCCGGCCGCGCCGATGAGGCGCTTGGTGGCCTCGTCGTACCAGGCGGAGTCGCCGGTGATGCTCGCCAGGGTCCGACCCATTCGCGCCGCGGTGGCGGGCGCCACGCCGAACGTGACCGCTTGACCCAGCGCGGCCTTCGCGCTGGCCACGTCGCTCGCGCGGACCGCCCACACGTACGCCGAAAGCAGGAACGCACGACCGCGAGCCTCGTCGGTCGCCAGGTGGCCCGCGAACGATTCGAGCTGCGCCGCGAACGCGCCCTTCTCCCCACCGTCGGCCAGCATGTCGAGCTCTAGGGCCCGCGCCGGCAGGCAACCAGGATCGCTGCCGATCGCGCGCGAGAGAGCCTCGAGCGCTCTAGGGGCATCGCCCTGCGTCGCGGCCTGCTCCGCCACGCGCATGGCGAGGGCGGCCGCCAGGCCGCCGTCCTTTTCCGTCGCGAGGCGCTTCTCGGCGAGCTGCGCCGCCAGCGCGGTGTCCCCCGTCTGCTCGGCCACGCGGATGCGGGCATTCGCGAGGGCCGCCTCTGCCAGGGGCGCCTCCTCCGCACCGAGGCCGGCGACCAGGGAGAGCGCCCCGTCGAGCGCTGCGGCGGCGCGATCGAACTGACCGGCTCGTTTGTTCGCTTCGGCGGCTCCCATCCAGGCGTCGACCACCCGGGCCGGCTGCCGGACCCATTGCGGAACGCCGAGGGCGTCGCCCCGCGCCCCGTCGACTCCGGCGTCGTGGACGAGCCGTGCCAGCGCTTCGAGCACCGCTGCATGCGTCTCCGAGCGCACGCGGGCCTCCTCGGTGCCTACGACGCCGGGATGATCGCGCAATATCTGCTCGAGAAGGACGGTCGCCGTCCAGGTGGCTTCGGACTCGAGCACGCGGGCCTCTTCGAGACGTGAGAGGGCGACGTCGACCTCTCCGACGGCCTCCGCGAGCCTCGCGCAGTCGACGAGTAGCAGCGCGCGCCAGGCCAGATCGGAGGCGTACTTCGTCCGTTCCCGCAGCGCCTCCTGCCGGGTCGCCGCGTCTCCCGTGCGCCCGGCGAGGACCTCGAGCATGAGCCAGGCGGTCGCTCGCTCGGCCGCCGGGGCGCCATCGATCTCCGTCGCCGCGCGGGCGTTGCTCTTCGCCTCCCCCAGGTGACCGTTCACGTCGGCCTCGAACGCCGCTCGCATGGTCAACGCGCGTGCCTTTTCCGCCGGGCTCGTGGCCGCGCGGGCGAGCGACTCGATCAGCTTTCCCAGGTTCTTGAGGCTTCGCCGCTTCTCGAGCAGACGGACCAGCCCCTCCAGGGGCTCGTGAAAATCGGGATCCGCGTTGTGAGCGGCGAGATATTCCCGCGCGGCCCCCGGCTGATCGCCGACGCTCTCCTCCAGGTCTGCCACGTCCGCCAGGAGGCGCGCCTGCCGCGAAGGGTCCGTCGCCGCGGCGAGCTCCGCGCGCAGGCGTCGCACCGTCTCTTCGACAGCGGCAACGGCGTCGGCTGAACGCGGCTGAAGCATCCTGGAGGACGCGGCGGGGGCCTCCGGCGGCGGGGTGGTCGTGGGCGAATGGGACATGCGCGGGATCAGCGCGGACGACGGCTACTTTATCCCAAGCGTAGCTCCCTGGGGCACGATCCTTTGAGTGAACATTGCGTCAGAGCAGGTGATCGAGCTTCTCTTTCACCCTCGACTCGATCTTGCCCTTCAGCATCCGGAGCACGAACGGCAGGTCGATCTCCACCGAGATCTCGTTCACGGCGACTCCGACCGCGCCTCTCGTGCCCTTGGCCGCGCCGCGGGGCGCCTCGAAGACGAGACGATCGCCCTCCCAGCGCCACTCGAGCCCGAGCTTCCCCTCGAGCGACCGGGCCAGATCCTCGGCGCGCTTGCGAGCCTCTTCTATCGGCAGCGAGTGGCTGCGTCTCAATTCGATGGTGGCCATGGAAAATTCCTCTTACTCGAGTCTCCTGACAATCCAGTAGCCGCGCGGCGTATCGACCGGCGCGCCGACGCCGTGGACCGGAAGCGTGAACAGCACGTATTCGGGAGCGGGCTCCAGGATCCCGAGCTTGACCCGACCGACGTCGTCCGCCGATCCCGGGTCCCCCTGCTGCACGGCGGCGTGAAAGTCTTGCTCGGCGGCAACGCGCAGCTTGTCCGCGAGAGCCTTGGCATCCGCCTTAGAGCGAGCGGCCGGACGCCCTCCGCCGGCGCTGGGCTGCGCCCCCGCATACGACACGAGAACGACGCCGAAGCGCACCTGACGCGGGGTGGATGCGGGGAGGGGCGGCACGGCCGTCCCGTCAGGCATCGTGGCTCCGGCGCCTGCGTCCGCGCGGACATCCGCGGTCGTCAGGCCGGCGGCGACGAGCGCCCCCGACTCCGGCCCTCCGTCTCCGTACGCGAACATCAGCCCCCCGCCGTCGTCATCGCCGACCGGCGACCGGCTCGCCGGATCGTGACCGATGGGTTTGGGCGGATGAAAGCGGCTCGCGACCAGCCAGACGGCCAGGGCGACGACTGCGAGGCCAACGAGCGTCGTGACCCATCGCTGCATGGCGAGGTGTTACTGCGCCCCGGTGGGCTTCGCGGCGGCGCCCGCGGTTTGCGACCCCGTGTCTTGCGGGATCTCCTCGTCGGGAGGCGGGGCCGGCGGCCCGAACTCCTCGTGAGGCCGCTGGGTGGCCGGCGGGGGATCGCCGTAGAGCTCGAGCTGCACCGCGAGCCAGTTCTCGCGCGCCACGAGGACCTCGCGCTGCGCCCGGGCGTCGATCGCCGCCGCGTCCCCGCCCTTGGCCTCGGCGGCCACGATCGGCACGCTCTCGAGCTTCACGAGCTCGCGCTGCACGTCGAGGAGGTCTCTTCGCACGATGACAGGGTCGATCTGGGCTCGTTCGGCGTACTCGTCGGTGAGTATGACGAGCTTGTCGGGGCCGGCCTCCGCGAACCCGGCGCCCACGGCGCAGCGCCTGGCCTCCGAGCCTTGCCGGTAGCTCACGATGCCCGTTCGCAGCGCCGCGAGGAGCGGGAGGTGACCCGGCAGCACGCCGAACTCGCCGTCGACGCTCGGAGCCGTGACCTCGTCGACGCTGGCCGTCAGCGCGCGGCCGCGCGGGGTCACGATGTCGAGCTGGATCCTGTCGGCCATGTCAGCCCTTGCCCACGAGCTTCTGCGCCTTCTCCTTAGCCTCGTCGATGTTGCCGACCATGTAGAAGGCCTGCTCCGGGAGCGCGTCGAGCTTGCCCTGGATTATCTCCTCGAAGCCGTCGACGGTCTCCTTCAGGGGCACGTATTTTCCGGGCGTGCCGGTGAACTGGGAGGCGACGAAGAAGGGCTGCGAGAGGAATCGCTGGAGCTTGCGCGCTCTCGCGACGGTCAGCTTGTCGTCCTCGCTGAGCTCGTCCATGCCGAGGATGGCGATGATGTCCTGCAGGTCCTTGTACTTCTGCAAGATGGCCTGGACCTGCCGGGCGACCGCGTAGTGGCGCTGGCCGATGACGCCGGGGTCGAGCAAGGTCGACGTGGAGTCCAGGGGGTCCACGGCGGGGTAGATCCCGATCTCGGTGAGGGCGCGGTTGAGCACCGTCGTCGCGTCGAGGTGCGCGAACGTCGTGGCCGGCGCCGGGTCCGTCAGGTCGTCCGCCGGGACGTAGATCGCCTGAACGCTCGTGATCGACCCCTTGTTCGTCGACGTGATTCGCTCCTGGAGGGCGCCCATCTCCGTGGAGAGCGTCGGCTGGTAGCCGACCGCGCTCGGAATGCGCCCGAGGAGCGCCGAGACCTCGGAGCCGGCCTGGGTGAAGCGAAAGATGTTGTCGACGAAGAGCAGGACGTCCTGCTTCTCCTCGTCCCGGAAGTACTCCGCGACCGTGAGCGCGCTCAGTGCGACGCGGGCGCGGGCCCCGGGGGGCTCGTTCATCTGGCCGTAGACGAGCGCCGTCTTGCTGATGACCGGCTCGCCGGTCTGCAGCTTCGTCTCGGTCATCTCGATGAACAGATCGTTGCCCTCGCGCGTGCGCTCGCCGACGCCCGCGAAGCAGCTGACGCCGCCGTGCGCCTTGGCGACGTTGTTGATGAGCTCCTGGATGAGCACCGTCTTGCCGACGCCCGCGCCGCCGAAGAGGCCGATCTTGCCGCCCTTGCGGTACGGAGCGAGCAGATCGATGACCTTGATCCCCGTCTCGAAGATCTCGATCTTCGTGGACTGCTCGACGAACAGCGGCGGGGCCCGGTGAATGGGCATGCGCTGCTTGGTCTTGACCGGGGGGCCGTCGTCGACCGGGTCGCCGATGACGTTGAGGATGCGCCCGAGGCACTCCGGCCCCACGGGCATCGCGATGGGCCCGCCGGTGTCGCGCACGGGCATCCCTCGCACCAGCCCGTCGGTCGTGTCCATGGCCACGGCGCGAACGGTGTTCTCGCCGAGGTGCTGCGCGACCTCGAGCGTCAGGTTCTCCTTCGCCGTGGAAATGCCCGGGTTGGTGAGCTTCAGGGCGCTCAGGATCTTCGGCAGCTTGCCGTCGGAGAACTCGACGTCGACGACGGGGCCGATGACCTGGAGGACCTTGCCGTTGCCGGCAGCGGTGACGTTCGAGCCGACGGTCAGCACGGACTGGGACGCGGACTGGGTCATGGGTGCGCGGCGTCTACCACGGGCTGAACGCTGGTTCAACGGGTCCTGGCCGCGCGGGGCCGCCCGTGCGATGGTGACGCACCGCGATGCCTCGCGCGCGCGACGTCCTCGACCGCGGATCGCCGCTCGCGCACGCCCTCGCCGGCTGGGAGCAGCGCCACGGGCAGATCGAGATGGCCGAGGCCGTCGAGGACGCCCTCGCGCGCGAGCGCCACCTCTTCGTCGAGGCGGGCACCGGAACGGGCAAGACGCTAGCGTACCTTGTCCCCGCGATCCTCAGCGGACGCAAGGTCGTCGTCTCCACGGCCACGCGGGCGCTGCAGGAACAGATCTTCATCAAGGACCTGCCGCTCGTCACCGAGGCGCTCGCCGCCCACGGCGTTCGATTCCGCGCCGCGCTCATGAAGGGGCTCGGAAATTACCTGTGCCTCCGGCGGATGCACGAGTCGCGCGCGTCGGGGCACCGCGGGATGGACGCGGCGCTGGGCCGCATCGTCGAGTGGTCGCGCGAGACGGAGACCGGGGACCGCTCGGAGCTCGCGGACCTCCCGGAGGACGCCGACGCGTGGCGGGACGTCGCGTCGTCGAGCGAGACGCGCATCGGTGGGGGGTGCGAGCACTACGAGGCGTGCTTCGTGACGCGCATGCGACGGGAGGCCGAGGAGGCGCAGATCATCGTCGTGAATCATCACCTCCTGTTCGCCGACCTCGCGCTCCGGTCGGGGCCGCGCGGCGGCCACGCGAGCGTCCTGCCGGCCTACGACGCGCTCGTGTTCGACGAGGCGCACCAGATCGAGGACATCGCGACGGATTTCTTCGGCGTGCGCGTGTCGACCGCGCGCGTGGAGGCGCTGGCGCGCGACGCAGAGCGCTCGCTCGGATCCGTCGACGCCCTGGCCGCGATGAAGAGCGGCCCCGTCCGGAGCACGCTCGAGGGCGTGCGCGAGACGGCGCGGCTCCTCTTCGGTCAGCTCGCCCTCCGCGCGTCCCCCGGCGAGGCGAGGCGCATGGTGGTCGGCGACGACATCACCCCGGACGTCCGCGCGGCGCACGGGGCGCTCGATCTGCGCCTCGAGGCCCTCGAGGCCATCGCCCGCGCGCGCGCCGAGGAAGCCCTCGCGCTGATCGCCCGGCGCACGGCGGACCTCCGGAACGACCTTCGCGGGATCATCGTCGCGGCCTGGTCGCGTCCGGACGGCGAGGGCGAGGTTTCCGACCTGGTCAGATGGATCGACGTGCGGTCGCGCAGCGTGTCCCTGGGCGCGAGCCCCGTCGACGTCGCCCCGACGCTTCGGTCGCGCCTCTTCGATCGGGTTGCGACGGTCGTATGCACCAGCGCGACGCTGGCCACCGCGGGCAGCTTTCACTTCGCGAAGGCGAGGCTGGGCGCCCCTCCCGAGGCCGGAGAGCTCGTCCTGGCGTCGCCCTTCGACTTCGCCTCGCGCGCGGCGCTCTACTTGCCAGACGACCTCCCCGAGCCGGCCGATCCCGCATTCGAGAGCGCCGCGGCCGACCGCATCGCGGAGCTCGTTCGAATGACCGGGGGCGGGGCCTTCGTTCTCTGCACGTCGACGCGAGCGATGAGGGCGCTCCACGGCCAGCTGCGCTCACGCGTCGACGGTCCCCTCATGGTGCAGGGCGAGCGGCCGAAGCACCTGCTCCTGTCTCGCTTCCGGTCGAGCGGACGCGCGGTGCTCGTCGCGACGATGAGCTTCTGGGAGGGCGTGGACGTTCCGGGCTGGGCGCTTCGCCTCGTGGTCATGGACAAGATCCCGTTCGCCCCCCCGAACGACCCGGTGGTCGCGGCGCGGTGCGCCAGGCTCGACAGGGAAGGAGGCAACGGGTTCACGCAGTACTCCGTCCCGAGCGCCGCCATGACGCTGAAGCAGGGATTCGGGCGCCTCATCCGCTCGCAGCAAGACGCCGGCGTGGTGGCGATCCTGGACAGGCGCGTCGTGCGCAAGGGCTACGGGCGAGCGCTCATCGCCAGCCTGCCCCCGGCGCGGCAGGTCCGCAGCATGGACGATCTGCGCGCGTTCTGGGCGGCGATCGAGGGGAGCAAAAAGGCCCAGCTCATGCTAGACGCGTCGTCGGAATGAGCGAAATCACGGCCGTCCTCGCCCGCACCATCCTCGATTCGAGAGGCAACCCCACCGTCGAGGTCGAGGTGCAGACCGACTCGGGCCGCGGCCGCGCCGCCGTCCCGAGCGGCGCTTCGACGGGCGAGCACGAGGCGCTCGAGCTGCGCGACGGCGACGCCAGCCGCTGGCAGGGCAGGGGCGTCGACAAGGCCGTCGCGAACGTCAACCAGACGCTCGGGCCCTCCGTCATCGGGATGGACGCGCTCGACCAGTCCGCCGTCGACGCCGTCCTTCTCGCCGCGGACGGCACCCCCAACAAGAGCAAGATGGGCGCGAACTCGATCCTCGGCGTCTCGCTCGCCGTCGCCCGCGCCGGAGCCGACGCCGTCGGCCTGCCGCTCTGGCGCTACCTCGGCGGGGTGCAGGCGCGCGTCCTCCCGACGCCGCTGATGAACATCCTGAACGGTGGGGTGCACGCCGACAACGGCCTCGAGATCCAGGAGTTCATGATCGTCCCGGCCGGCATCGCGTCGTTCGGCGAGGCGCTCCGCGCGGCGGCGGAGATATTCCACACGCTGAAGAAGCTCCTCAAGGACAAGGGGCTGACGGTCGCCGTGGGAGACGAGGGCGGGTTCGCGCCGAAGCTCGGGTCGAACGAAGAGGCGATCGTGTTCATCGTCCGGGCGATCGAGAAGGCCGGCTACGCGGTCGGCAAGGACGTGTCCATCGCGCTCGACTGCGCCGCGAGCGAGTTCTACGACAAGAAGAGCGGGCGCTACACGTTCGACAGGAAGAGCGTGACCGGCGACGAGCTCGTCAGCATCTACGAAGAGCTGTCTCGCAAGTACCCCATCGTCTCCATCGAAGACGGCTGTGCGGAGGACGACTGGGACGGCTGGAAGCGCGTGACCGATCGCCTCGGGGCGAGGGTGCAGCTCGTCGGAGACGATATCTTCGTGACGAACGTCGAGCGGCTCAGGCGCGGCATCGACGCCGGGACGGCCAACGCGATCCTCATCAAGCTCAACCAGATCGGCTCGCTCACCGAGACGCTCGAGTGCATCCGCGTGGCCGCCGAGAGCGGCTACCGCTCGATCATCAGCCACCGCTCGGGCGAGACGGAGGACGCGTTCATCGCCGACCTGGCCGTGGCGACGAACGCCGGCCAGATCAAGACCGGCAGCGTCTCGCGGTCCGATCGGGTGGCGAAGTACAACCAGCTCTCGCGGATCGCCTTCGAGCTCGGCGACGGCGCCGTCTACGCCGGCGCAAGGCCGTTTGCACGGAGGTGAGGTTCGCGGCAGGATGCGGTCTTCGGGACTACTCGGCCCGTTCGAAGCGTTGACCAGGTGGGCGCCATGGCGAAATCGAAAGTCGCGGTCATCAAGTGCAAGCCCGAGACGATTCTCGCGGACATCGAGCGTCTCTGCGAGCTCGGGGGAATGAAGCAGGCCCTCGCGTCCGGGCGTACGACGATCCTGAAGGACAACATCTCCTGGCACTACCCCTTCCCGGGCGCGAACACGACGCCCTGGCAGATGGAGGGGACGATCCTCGCCCTGAGGAACGCGGGATATGCGGACGTCACGTGCGTGCAGAACAAGACGGTGGTCACCAACGCCTTCAAGGGCGAGGACCTGAACCACTACGTGCCGCTCTTTCGCCGGTACGACATCCCCGTTCTCTACAACTTCAAAGAGACGGACATGAAGTGGGTGGCGTACCGGCCGAAGGCGCGGATGCACGTCTTGCACCGCATCTTCCCGGAGGGCATCCAGATCCCCGACTACTTCTTCGGCAAGAACATCGTTCACCTGCCGACGGTCAAGTGTCACATCTACACGACGACGACCGGGGCCATGAAGAACGCGTTCGGGGGCCTGCTCGCGACCAAGCGGCACTACACGCACACGTGGATCCACCGCACGCTGGTGGACCTTCTCGCGATCCAGAAGGAGATCCACTCGGGCCTCTTCGCCGTGATGGACGGGACGACGGCCGGCAACGGGCCGGGGCCTCGCACGATGATCCCGGTCGTCAAAGACTACATGCTGGCGAGCGCGGACCAGGTGGCCATCGACGCGGTTTCGGCCAAAATGATGGGCTTCGATCCGATGAAGCTCGAGTATATCAAGGTCGCCCACGACGACGGGCTGGGCGTCGGCGACCCCAGGGACATCGAGATCGTGGGGGACGACATCGCGCGCGAGAGCTGGGGCTTCCACGTGGGGGACAACCTCGCCAGCCACGCGGGCGACATGCTCTGGTTCGGGCCGCTGAAGAGCATGCAGAAGCTCCTATTTCACACGCCCCTCGTGAACGCGTTCATCTTCGCGAGCGAGGCGTACCACGATTTCTACCGGTGGCCGATGAAGGACCGGAGCACCTTCGAGACCTGGAAGGCCGAGACCCCCTGGGGGCGGCTCTTCGACGCCTACGAGCGAGGCGACGGGGGTGAGCCGCGGCCGCGCGGAGCCGGGGTGAACGGCGCCGCACACGGCGACCACGCCGGCGAGGCAGACGAGGCAGACGAGGCAGACGAGAGCAGGGCGAGCGCGGAGTAGAGATTTCGGTGTAGTCTGTACGCTGGAGATGAAGACCCTCCAGCAGATGCTGCGCGAGCTCGCGCGCCCCGAAGTCTCCGAGTTCGCCGTCGCCAGTGACCGCTTGCCTTGCGTCAAGGTGGGGGACAAGTACGAGCCCGTCGACGACGTTCCGCGACCGACCACCGCGATCCTGGAGATGCTCGTGGTGGCGGGCGGCGGTCGCCACGTCGAGGATCTCGCGACCAAGCCCGCGCAGTGGACCCTGCTCATCGAGGGCATCGGGGCGCTCAGCGTGCAGGCCGTCATGCGCGGCGGCCGGGCCCAGGTCCGCATCACCGTGACGCAGCGGGCAAACCTGGCCGGTCCCGCCGCCGGCCCCTCTCGCCTCGAGCCCGCACGCCAGGCCGGGGCGCTCGGCGCGATGGCCGAGGGCGATATCACGGTGGACCGATGCCTGGAGGAGGCCCGCGACGTACGCGCCAGCGACGTGCACATCATCGCCGGGCGCCCGCTGCTGCTCCGCGTCGCGGGCGAGCTCACGCCCCACGGGCCGCCCATCGGCGAGGGGGTCGTCGGCGCGATGCTGGGCAAGCTGGTGCCGGAGCGGCTCCGCGCCACGCTCGAGGCGGAGGGCTCGTGCGACTTCGCGCTCGAGCGGACGGGCATCGGGCGCTATCGCGTCAACGTGTCGCGCCAGCGGACGGGCCTCAAGGGCTGCTTTCGCTGCATCCCGGCCGAGGTCCCGACGCTCGCGTCCCTCGGCCTCCCGCCCGAGATCGAGCGCGCGACGCACCACCACCAGGGGTTGGTCCTCGTCACGGGGCCGACGGGCCACGGCAAGACGACCACTCTCGCGGCGATCGTCGACATCATCAACCGCGACTCGACCCACCACGTGATCACGGTGGAGGACCCGGTCGAGTACCTCCACCCGCGCAAGAAGGCCCTGATGAGCCAGCGCGAGGTCGGCACGGCGACCCGCACCTTCGCGGCGGCGCTCAAGGCGTCGCTCCGCGAGGACCCGGACGTCATCGTCGTCGGCGAGCTGCGCGACACCGAGACCGTCCGGATGGCGCTCGCCGCGAGCGAGACGGGCCACCTCGTGCTCGGGACGATGAACACGCCCAGCGCCGCCAAGACGATCGATCGCCTCGTCGACCTTTTTCCCCCCGCCGACCAGCAGCAAGTGCGGATGACGCTGGCGGGAGGCCTGCACCTCATCGTCAGCCAGAAGCTCGTCCCGACGACGGACGGGCACGCGATGGTCCCGGCGGTGGAGCTGCTCCCCGGGTCCATCGCCCTGTGGAGCCTGATCCGCGACGCCAAGACCTACCAGATTCCCAGCCTCCAGCAGCGCGGCAAGGGATTCGGCATCCTGCGCCTCGACGAGTCCCTCGCGGATCTCGTGCGCGCAGGCCGCATCAGCCTGGCGGCGGCGCAGGCGGTCGCGGAGGCCCCCGAGGAGCTCGAGGCCGTCCTCAGCGGCAAGCGCGCCCCCCCGGTCGTCCCCGACGCCGTCAAGAAGCCGGAGGCGGGGGGCCTCCTCGGCAAGGCGGGGCAGATCTTCGGAAAGCGAGGTCCGTGATGCCGCGCATCGACGCCATGTTCGACGTCCTGCTCTCGGGTGGGGGGAGTGATCTTCACCTCGCCGTCGGCTACCCGCCGCTCATGCGCCAGCGCGGCGATCTGACGCCGCTGCGGGAGGCCTCGATGGATCAGGGCGAGATGGAGTCGCTCCTCTTCGAGATCGTGAACCCCGTCCAGAAGAAGACGATCGTCGAGACGCTCGACCTGGATTTCGCCTACGCGTACGAGGACAAGGCGCGCTTCCGAGCGAACTACTTCTACAAGACGACGGGGCTCGGCGCCGTCTTTCGCACCATCCCGACCAAGGTGCTCACGCTCGACGAGCTCAAGTGCCCCCCGTCGATCCGCAAGCTCTCGGACCGGAGATCGGGGCTCGTGCTCGTGACGGGCCCGACGGGGTCCG
>Ga0209415_10009435_pt1 | contig 16763 bp, 14 predicted proteins | sample PeaSoiSIISIP2007_FD_187696 | JGI IMG/M metagenome (GOLD analysis project Ga0209415, IMG submission 187696) | Peat soil microbial communities from Weissenstadt, Germany - SII-SIP-2007 (SPAdes) (version 2) | ecosystem: Environmental > Terrestrial > Soil > Wetlands > Peat | place: Germany... | reverse complement strand
CTACATCGCGGATCGCGATCTGGCGACCGCGCTGTGGCTGATGGACTTCCTCAAGCGGCCGCTGCTGCTCGAGGGCGAGGCCGGCGTCGGCAAGACCGAGGTCGCCAAGGCGCTCGCCGCGGTGCACGGCTGCGAGCTGATCCGCCTGCAGTGCTACGAGGGCCTCGACCAGAACGCCGCGCTCTACGAGTGGAACTACCAGCGCCAGCTGCTGGCGATCAAGGCGCGCGAAGGCGCCGGCGAGGACGCCGACCGCATCGAGGAGCACATCTTCTCGGAGAAATACCTGCTCGAGCGCCCGCTGCTCGCCGCCATCCGCCGCGAGGTCGCGCCGGTCCTGCTGGTCGACGAGGTCGACCGCGCCGACGAGGAGTTCGAGGCCTTCCTGCTCGAGCTGCTGTCCGACTTCCAGGTCAGCATCCCGGAGCTCGGGACCATTCATGCGCGCTCGATTCCCCGCGTCGTGCTCACCTCCAACGCCACCCGCGAGCTCTCCGACGCGCTGCGCCGGCGCTGCCTCTATCACTATGTCGACTTCCCCGACGTCGATCGCGAGGCGCGCATCATCGTCACCCGGCTGCCCGACATCGACACCGCGCTGGCGCTGCAGGTCGCCCACATGGTGGCGGCGATCCGCAAGGAGGATTTGCGGAAAATCCCCGGCGTCGCCGAGACGCTGGACTGGGCCGCGACGCTCGCCGGCCTCGCGGTCCACGACCTGCGCCAGGAGCCGGAGATCCTGCACGAGACGCTGATCTGCCTGATCAAGACCCATGAGGATCGCTCGCGCCTCTCCCGCGAGGTGACCGACCGGCTCCTCGGGAAGGTCGCGTGAGCGCGGCCGCGCCGGAGCCGCTCGGCGCCGCCGCCCGCCGGCGGCTCGCCGGCTTCGCGCACACGCTGCGGCAGAACGGCTTTGCGGTCGGGCTCGCCGAGACCCGCGACGCGCTCGCCGTCCTGGCCTCGCCGGCGGCGGCGCGGCCGGCGCTGCTCAAACCGGCGCTGCGCGCGCTGTTCTGCGCCACCCGCTCGGACTGGCAGCGCTTCGACGAGATCTTCGATGCCTGGTGGCGCGGCCGCGGCATCCGCAGCGTGCAGACGATCTCCGGAGCCCCGAGCGAGAGCCGCGCCTCGCTGCGCCGCCTCGCCGAGGCCGGCGCGCCGGCCGGCTCCCCCGGCGCGCCCGATCACGTCGAGCGCCGCGACGGCCCCGACCACGACAACCCGGCGGACGGCCGCGGCCGCCGCCAGGGCGCGTCACGCGCCGAGACGCTGTCGGCGCTCGATGTCCGCCACATGGTCGATCCGCGCGACGTCGCCGAGGCCCATGCGCTGGCCGGGCGGCTGGCGCGGCGGATGCGGGCGCGGCTGGTGCGGCGCCGGCGGGCGCATCGCCGCGGGCGCCAGCTCGATCTGCGGCGCACCATCCACCGCAGCGTCTCCCACGGCGGCACGCCGGTCGATCTGGTGTGGCGGCGGCGCAAGATCAAGCCGCTGCGCCTCGTCATGCTGCTCGACGCGTCCGGCTCGATGAGCCTGTACACGGCGTTCTTCGTGCGCTTCCTGCACGGCATCGTCGACGCCTTCCGCGAGGCCGAGGCCTTCGTGTTCCACACCCAGCTCGCCCACGTGTCGGACTCGCTGCGCGACCGCGACGTCGCCCGCGCGGTCGACCGCCTGTCGCTGATGGCGCAGGGGATCGGCGGCGGCACCCGCATCGGCGAGAGCCTGGCGACGTTCAATCGCTGGCACGCCAAGCGCGTGATCAACTCGCGCACCGCCGTGATGATCGTGTCCGACGGCTACGACACCGGCGCGCCGGAAAAGCTCGGCGCCGAGATGCGGCGCCTGCGCCGGCGCTGCAAGCGCATCGTCTGGCTCAATCCGCTGATCGGCTGGGACGGCTACACGCCGGACGCGCGGGGCATGCAGGCCGCGCTGCCGTTCATCGACCTGTTCGCGCCCGCGCACAATCTCGACAGCCTGGCGGCGCTCGAACCCTACCTGGCGAAGATCTGATCGGCCGCGATCCTGATTGGTGGAGATCTGATGTGGTGAGGATCCGATGACGCGCGCAACCGACATTCTCGATCTCATCTCCGACATGAAGCAGAAGGGCGAGCCGTTCGCGCTGGCGACCGTCGTGCGCACCGTCGCGGCGACCGCCGCCAAGGCCGGCGCCAAGGCGGTAATCCGGCCCGACGGCAGCGTCTCCGAGGGCTGGATCGGCGGCGGCTGCGCCCGCGCCGCGGTGCTCAAGGCGGCGCGCGAGTCGCTCCTCGACGGACAGCCGCGGCTGGTCTCGGTGCAGCCGCCCGACGTGCTGCAGGAGCAGGGCCTGCACGGCGGGCAGGAGCGCGCCGGCGTGCGCTTCGCCGACAACATGTGCCCGAGCCGCGGTACCATGGACGTGTTCGTCGAGCCGGTGCTGCCGCGCCCGCAGATCGTGGTGTGCGGATCGAGCCCGGTCGCAGTGGCGATCGCCGACCTCGGCCGGCGGGTGGGATTCGCCGTGACGGTGTGCGCCCCGGAGGCCGAGCAGGGCGCGTTCGCGGAGGCCGACCGCCGCATCCAGGGCTTCGCCATGCCGGTCGACGAGGAGGGCGCCCGCTTCGTCGTGGTCTCGACCCAGGGGCGCGGCGACGAGGCGGCGCTGCAGGCAGCGCTCGCGGTCGAGGCCGACTACGTCGCCTTCGTCGGCAGCCGGCAGAAGGCCGAGACCCTGAAGGCCAGGCTGGCGAGCCGCGGTGTCGCGCCCGAGCGCCTGGCCCGGCTCAAGGCGCCGGCCGGCCTCGACCTCGGCGCCATCACGCCGGACGAGATCGCGGTGTCGATCCTGGCCGAGATCGTGGCGGCACGCCGCGGCGGCCATCCGCGCGGCGCGGCGACGAGGTGACAAGGGCTGCGCGGGCGCCTATCGATAGGGCGGGATAATTTTGCAGCAGGTGAATTGCCATGGATATGACCGGAACCCAGCACATCGGGGCGCCTCGCGACAAGGTGTGGGCCGCGCTCAACGACGTCGAGGTGCTCAAGCAAGCGATCCCCGGATGCCAGTCGATCGAGAAGGTGTCCGACACCGAGATGAACGCCAAGGTCACCCTGAAGGTCGGCCCCGTGAAGGCGTCGTTCACCGGCAAGGTGGTGCTGTCGGACCTCGACCCGCCCAACAGCTACACGATCACCGGCGAGGGCTCGGGAGGAGCCGCCGGCTTCGCCAAGGGCAGCGCCAAGGTGCGCCTGCAGCAGGACGGCGCCGCCGCCACCAATCTCACCTATGAGGTGAAGGCGCAGATCGGCGGCAAGCTCGCCCAGCTCGGCTCGCGTCTGATCGACGCGACGTCGAAGAAGCTCGCCGGCGAATTCTTCGATAAGTTCAGCGAGACCGTGGCTCCGACGCCCAAGCCGGTCGAGGCGGCGCCCGCAGCGGCGGTACCGGCCGCGGCAGCCGGGCCGGCCGCGGAGGCGGGCTGGTTCCGCAGGCTGATTAACTGGTTCCGCAATCTGATGAAGGCGTGAGACGGGGGCGGCCGTCGCGGATGTCGCATCCTCGCGATCCGGGCCGCCCGTCTTGAGAGTTCGCGGTCGACGGCCTATGTGCAACTCATGGCCGAACCGACGACGACGGAACGATTCCTCAAGGGCGCCCGACGCCTCCTGCCTCAGCGTTTCCGCGGAGACATCCCAGTGGTGCCGGTGGTGCGCCTCTCCGGCGTCATCGGCCTGTCGACCCCGCTGCGGCCGGGTCTGACGATCTCCTCGGTGGCGCGGCCGCTGCAGCGCGCCTTCACGTGGCGCAACGCCAAGGCGGTCGCCCTGGTGATCAACTCGCCCGGCGGCTCGGCGGTGCAGTCGCATCTGATCTTCCGCCGCATCCGCCAGCTCGCCGAGGAGAACGCGCGGCCGGTGCTGTGCTTCGTCGAGGACGTGGCCGCCTCGGGCGGCTACATGATCGCCTGCGCCACCGACGAGATCATCTGCGACCCCTCCTCGATCATCGGCTCGATCGGCGTGGTCGGCGGCTCGTTCGGATTCACCGGCCTGATCGAGAAGCTCGGCATCGAGCGCAGGCTCTACACCTCGGGCGAGCGCAAGGCGACGCTCGATCCGTTCCTGCCGGAGAATTCCGACGACGTCGCGCGCCTCAAGGCGCTGCAGAAGGAGATCCACGCGGGCTTCATTGCGCTGGTCAAGGAGCGGCGCGGTCCCGCGCTCACCGGCCCCGAGCCCGATCTGTTCTCCGGCGAATACTGGGCCGGCAGCCGCGCAGTCGCGCTCGGGCTCGCCGACCGCACCGGCGATCTCCGCTCGACCTTGCGCGAGCGCTACGGCGAGGACGTCGTCACCCCGCTGGTCACCGGCGAGCGCGGCTGGCTCGGCCGCGCCAAGCCCGGCATCGGCTTCTCGTTCGACGCGTTCGCCCGCCCCGGCTTCGCCGACGAGATGCTCTCGGCGTTCGAGGCCCGCGCCCTGTGGGCGCGCTACGGGCTGTGAGACAGCATCACGAGTTCGTCGGGCCGACCGCCGGCACGAAGCGGAGCGCCACGCCGTTCATGCAGTAGCGTTTGCCCGTCGGCTGCGGACCGTCGTTGAAGACGTGGCCGAGGTGGCCGCCGCAGCGCCGGCAATGCACCTCCTCGCGGCGCATCAACAGGCTGAAATCCGATCTCTGCCGCACCGCATCCTCGATCGGCGCATAGAAGCTCGGCCAGCCGGTGTGGCTGTCGAACTTGGTGTCGGAGCTGAACAGCGGCAGGTCGCATCCGGCGCAGTGGAACGCACCGCGGCGGTGCTCGTCGTTGAGCGGGCTGGAGAACGGTCGCTCGGTCGCCTCCTGGCGCAGCACGCGGAACTGCTCGGGGTCGAGCGCCTTCTTCCACTCGGCCTCGCTCTTCGCCACCTCGAACGTCTCGCTGCCCGCCTTGCTGACGGACGGCAGAAACTCGGCAAGGGCCGCGATGCCGATCAGCCCCGCCCCTCCCAGCAACACATCGCGTCGTCGCATGGTCCACCTCTCGGAATGTTCTAATGTCCGGCTTCGGATGATGTGTACTCGGGACCCCACAGCTGCTCGAGACGCTGGTCGCGTCCGCAGTTGTAGCGGTAGAACTTGTAGCGTACCGGATTCTTCACATAGTAGTGCTGGTGATAGTCCTCGGCCGGCCAGAACGCCGTCGCCTGCGTGATCTCGGTGACGATCGGCTTGTGCAGCCTGCCGGACCCGGCGATCGCGTCGCGCGACGCCTCGGCGGCATGCTTCTGCGTGTCGTCGTGATAGAAGATCGCGGTGCGATACTGGGTGCCGTGGTCGCAGAACTGCGCGTTCGCGGTCACCGGATCGACGTTGTGCCAGAACACGTCGAGCAGCTTGTCGTAACCGATCCTGGCCGGGTCGTAGGTCACCTGGACGGCTTCGGCGTGGCCGGTGGTGCCGGCCGACACCGCCTGATAGGTCGGCTTGTCTTTGGTGCCGCCGGTATAGCCGACCGTCACCTCGGTCACGCCGGGCAGCTTGTCGAACGGCGCCTCCATGCACCAGAAGCAGCCGCCCGCGAAGATCGCGGTCTTGAGCTGCGCGCCGGTCTGCGCCGCCGCTCCGACGGCGAGCAGCGCGAATGCCGCCGCGGCACTCCCCAGTCGAAACCACATGTCGACCCCTCCTGGTTTTTCTGATCTCCCGTATGGTCGCTTCGTCATTCACGGGAAAGTCACGACTGCGTCAGCACGCGGAAAATCGGTTCGCCGACAAGAACATGCGCCGCTCAAGAAGCCATGCCGGGGAGCGACACTTGATCGCTGCCGGCACCATTGCCCGATGCAGCCGGACGGCGGTATATTGTCTGCGGCGCGGCTTGCGCTTCGGCTTGGCCGACCCTCACGATGGAGCCCGAACATGCCGCCGGCGATCATCTGGGCCTTGGGTGCATTCGGAGCCCTGGTCGCAGCGAGATGGCTCGCCCGCGAGGCCCAGCGGATCAATGCCCTGCTGCATCCCGAGGATGCCGCACCCGCCGAGGCCGAGGTCCGCACCCTCGAGCAGGATCCGGTGACCGGCATCTACCGGCCCAGGTGACCCACCGACGACGAGGGCCGGTCTTGCCGCGTCCTTGACCCCCCGTCGGCCAGCCGATAGCGTCCGCGCCGCACGAACGCCCCGTTGGCTGCCGTTCGATCGACGCGCAACGCCGTCGATCCGGCGATTCCCGTGAACCTCGAGATGACGACGTCGCACCAGGCCTCCGCCGCGCGCCCGGATCACATGGATCCGCGGCGCTCGTTCCAGGCGCTGATCCTGACGCTGCAGCGGTTCTGGGCCGACTGGGGCTGCGTCATCCTGCAGCCCTACGACATGGAGGTCGGCGCCGGCACCTTCCATCCGGCGACGACGCTGCGGGCGCTCGGGCCGAAGCCGTGGAATGCCGCCTTCGTGCAGCCGTCGCGGCGGCCCAAGGACGGGCGCTACGGCGAGAACCCCAACCGGCTGCAGCACTACTACCAGTTCCAGGTGATCCTCAAGCCGTCGCCGATCGACCTTCAGGACCTCTATCTGCAGTCGCTTTCTGCGATCGGCATCGACGGAAAGGTCCACGACGTCCGGTTCGTCGAGGACGACTGGGAGAGCCCGACGCTCGGTGCCTGGGGGCTCGGCTGGGAGTGCTGGTGCGACGGCATGGAGGTCTCGCAGTTCACCTACTTCCAGCAGGTGGCGGGCTTCGAATGCCGGCCGGTCGCCGGCGAACTGACCTACGGTCTCGAGCGCCTCGCCATGTACCTGCAGGGCGTCGACAGCATCTTCGAACTCAACTTCAACGGCCGCGTGGACGCCCGCAAGGTGACCTACCGCGACGTCTTCCTGCAGGCCGAGCAGGAATACTCGCGGCACAACTTCGAGATCGCCGACACCGACATGCTGTTCGAGCAGTTCCGCATGGCGGAGGCCGCGTGCCGAAAGTATCTGGCGGCCGGCGATGCCGGCGAGCGGCACCTGATGGCGTTGCCGTCCTACGACCAGTGCATCAAGGCCAGTCACGTGTTCAATCTGCTCGACGCGCGTGGCGTCATCTCGGTGACCGAGCGCCAGAGCTACATCCTGCGGGTCCGCGAGCTCGCCAAGGCCTGTGGCGCCGCCTGGTTGAAGACCGAAGGGGGAAGCACATGACGAACACTCCGGAGATCGGCGGCCGCCAGCCGGTCGCGCTCGAGGCCAAGGCCGGCGAGACCTACTGGTGGTGCGCCTGCGGGCGCTCCAAGAGCCAGCCGTTCTGCGACGGCTCGCATGCCGGCACCGCGTTCACGCCGCTCGAATGGACCGCCGACCGCGACCGCCGCGTCATGCTGTGCGCCTGCAAGCGCACCGCCAACAAGCCGCTGTGCGACGGCACCCACGCCCGGCTCTAACGATGTTGAGAAGCCGTGCCACACGCGCACTTCACCTCCCCCTGGAGGGGGGAGGTCGACCGCGCCTTTGCACGGTCGGGTGGGGGTGGCAGCCGATCAGCAGACTCGGTGCCGGTGGCTTTCACCCCATCCCGACCGCCTTCGCAAGGCGAAGGCGGTCGACCCTCCCCCTCCAGGGGGGCCCCCTCCAGGGGAGGGTGAAGCGGAGCGCGCTTCAAAGTCATGTGCGATTGCCCTGCCCCTGCAGGGGAGGGTCAAGCCGCCGCGTGGTGAAGTTGTGCCATGATCTCGCGGTCGATCAACGAGTTTCGCCGCGAGACCGCGCGTCGGTTGACGGCGCGAGGACTCTCTGGCTGGAGTCGCAGGGCTATCGTGTCATCCGATTCTGGAACAGCGACATCACGGACAACATGACGGGCGTGTTGGAGACGATCTACGCGGCAATCCATGGGCATGTTGATGCCGAACCGAAAGAGTTGAAGCACGTACGCCGTCGGCGATCCCGGGCGAGTGATGCCCCTCGAAGGGAAGTTGAAAGCTGATGCCCGACCTGCTGATCGAGCTTCTGTGCGAAGAGATCCCGGCGCGGATGCAGGCGCGGGCGGCGGAGGATTTGAAGAAGCTCGTCACCGAGCGTCTGGTCGATGCCGGGCTCGTCTACGAGGGCGCCAAGGCGTTCGTCACGCCGCGGCGCTTGGCGCTCGCGGTCGACGGCGTGCCCGGCCGCCAGCCCGACGTGACCGAGGAGAAAAAGGGTCCGCGGGTCGGGGCGCCCGAGGGTGCGATCAAGGGCTTTCTCAAGAGCGCGGGGCTTGCGTCGATCGGCGACGCCAAGGTCGAGAAGGACCCGAAGAAGGGCGATTTCTACGTCGCGCTGATCGAGAAGCCGGGGCGACCGGCGATCGACGTCATCGCCGAGATCATCCCCGAGGTGGTGCGCGGCTTCCCGTGGCCGAAATCGATGCGCTGGGGTGCCGGCGACCTGCGCTGGGTGCGCCCGCTGCACGCCATCGTCGCCACCTTCGGTCCGCAGACCGAGGAGCCGCAGGTGGTTCCGTTCAAGATCGACGGCATTGCGGCCGGCCAGGAGACGCGCGGCCATCGCTTCATGGCGCCGAAGCCGTTCGCGGTGCGCCGGCTCGACGACTACATGGCCAAGCTGGAAAAGGCCAAGGTGGTGCTCGATGCGGCGCGCCGCCGGGACATCATCCTGACCGACGCCAGGACGCTGGCATTCGCGCAAGGCTTCGAGCTCGTCGAGGACGAGACCCTGCTCGCCGAGGTCGCCGGCCTGGTCGAATGGCCGGTCGTCCTGATGGGCGCGTTCGAGCAGAGCTATCTGGCGATCCCGCCCGAGGTGATCCGCGCCACCATCCGCAACAACCAGAAATGCTTCGTGCTGCGCGATCCGGCGACCGCGCGGCTGGTGAACCGCTTTATTCTGGTGGCGAACCTGGAGGCGACCGACGGCGGCGCCGCCATCATCGGCGGCAATGAGCGTGTGATCCGGGCGCGGCTGTCGGACGCCAAGTTCTTCTGGGACACGGACCTCAAGGTGCGGCTCGAGGACCGCCTGCCCCGGCTCGACGACATCGTGTTTCACGAGAAGCTCGGCACCCAGGGCGAGCGGGTCAGGCGCATCACCGCGCTCGCCGCTGCGCTCGCGCCGGCGGTCGGCGCCGACCCAGCCAAGTCCGAACGCGCCGCGCGGCTGAGCAAGGCCGATCTGGTGACCGAAATGGTCGGCGAGTTCCCCGAGCTGCAAGGGCTGATGGGGAAGTACTACGCCGAGGAGCAAGGCGAGGACGAGGCCGTCGCCCATGCGATCGAGGATCACTACCGGCCGCTCGGGCCCACCGATCTGGTTCCCGCCGAGCCGGTGGGAATCGCGGTGGCGCTCGCCGACAAGCTCGACCTCATCGTCGGCTTCTGGGCGATCGGCGAGAAGCCGACCGGATCCAAGGACCCCTACGGCCTGCGCCGGGCCGCGCTCGGCATCATCCGGCTGATCCTGACCAACGATCTCAGGGTGTCGTTGCGCTCGAGCGTGCGCCGGGCGCTGACCGGCCATCGCTCGCTTGCCGTGGAGGCCGATGCGATGACCTCCGACCTGCTCGCCTTCCTGGCCGACCGCCTGAAGGTCCAGCTGCGCGAGCAGGGCGCCCGCCACGATCTGGTCGACGCGGTGTTCGGGCTTCCCGATCAGGACGACCTCGTGCTGATCGTCCGCCGCGTCGAGGCGCTCGGCAGCTTCCTCGACACCTTCGACGGCAGGAACCTGCAGGCCGGCTGCAAGCGCGCCACCAACATCCTGCGCATCGAGGAGAGAAAGGATGGGCGCAGCTATGCGGGCGCGCCCGATCCGGCGCTCTACGCGCAGCCCGAGGAGCGCGAGCTCGCGGCGACCATCGCGGTTGCCGAGGCGGAGGCGGCGAACGCGGTGGCGCACGAGGATTTCGCCGCCGCCATGCGGGCGATCGCGCAGCTGCGGCCGCACGTCGACGCGTTCTTCGACCAGGTCACCGTCAATGCCGACGAGCCCACGCTCAGGGAAAATCGCCTGAAGCTCCTCAACCGGATCCGCGAGGCCACCACGGCGGTCGCCGATTTCTCCCGGATCGAGGGGTAGCGGTCGCCGTCGTGACATCTTCATTGCCACGCTGTACCAAGGGCCGCGCGGGCGGCAGCGACTCCCGCGTTGCACTCAATCCTGGGGAGACGGATCGATGACCATCACGCTCGCGCACCTGCCGGCGATCGTCGCACTGCTCGCCGGCATTCTCATCCTGATCATGCCGCGGCTGCTCAACTTCATCGTCGCCATCTACCTCATCTTCATCGGCATCACCGGGCTGTTCCCGCACCTGTTGAGCCGCTGAGCGCAGCGATCGTAGCCCGGATGGAATCCGGGAGCGACGACGCGCGCCGTCCGTCCGATCCCGCATTGCGCTTTCCCTTCATGCGGGCTACCGCACTGCAACGGAACGCCGGCCCACCCATCGGAGTTGATTGAGGTCATTGCGGTTCCGGCGCCGACGCCATGTCGTGGCGGCGAGCGCTCGTCTGGGCGTCGAAGCCATGGAGGTCCGAGATGGCCGAGGTTGAATTGGTGGGCAAAACCCGTAAAGGCAGGTCGCGTGCCGGGCGGAGCGCACAGGCCGCAACGAGGGCCGCGGTGGCGAAATGGGTCTACACCTTCGGTGACGGCGCGGCCGAAGGCGCGGCGGCCCTGCGCGACCTGCTCGGCGGCAAGGGCGCCAATCTCGCCGAGATGGCCAATCTCGGCCTGCCGGTGCCGCCGGGTTTTACCATCAGCACCGAGGTCTGCGCCTATTTCTATGCAAACGGAAAGACTTACCCGCCCGAGCTGAAGCCCCAGGTGGAGGCCGCGCTCGATCACGTCGGGAAGATCACCGGCAAGCGCTTCGGCGATGCCGCAAACCCGCTCCTCATCTCGGTGCGCTCCGGGGCGCGCGCCTCGATGCCGGGCATGATGGATACGGTGCTCAACCTCGGTCTGAACGACGTCACGGTCGAGGCCGTGGCGAAGAAATCCGGCGATCGGCGCTTCACTTACGACAGCTATCGGCGGTTCATCACGATGTATTCCGACGTCGTGCTCGGGGTCGGCCACCACCACTTCGAGGATCTTCTGGAGGCGCTCAAGGACCGCAAGGGCCACGCGCTCGACACCGACCTCGACGCCGAGGACTGGATCGACCTGGTCGAGCGCTACAAGGCGTGCGTGGTCAAGGAGACAGCAAAACCGTTCCCACAGGATCCGCACGAGCAGCTGTGGGGAGCGATCGGCGCCGTGTTCGGATCGTGGATGAATGCGCGCGCCATCACCTATCGGCGGCTGCATGCGATCCCGGCGAGCTGGGGCACCGCCGTCAACATCCAGGCCATGGTGTTCGGCAACATGGGCGAGACGTCGGCTACCGGGGTGGCGTTCACGCGCAATCCCTCGACCGGCGACAAGTCGCTGTACGGCGAGTTCCTCATCAACGCGCAGGGCGAGGACGTGGTCGCCGGCATCCGCACGCCGCAGGAGATCACGGAAGCCTCGCGCATCGCCGCGTCCTCCGACAAGCCCTCGCTCGAGGCCGCCATGCCGCAGGCGTTCGCCGAGCTCGAGCGCATCTACCATCTGCTGGAGCGCCACTATCGCGACATGCAGGATCTGGAATTCACCATCGAGCAGGGCAAGCTGTGGATGCTGCAGACCCGCTCGGGCAAGCGCACCGCTCCGGCGGCGCTGAAGATCGCGGTGGATCTGGCGGACGAAGGCCTGATCAGCCGCGACGAGGCGGTGCTGCGAGTCGATCCAGCGGCGCTCGATCAGCTGCTGCATCCGACCATCGATCCCAAGGCCGAGCGCAAGATCATCGCCGTCGGCCTGCCGGCCTCCCCCGGCGCCGCCTCCGGCGAGGTCGTGTTCTCGTCCGAAGACGCCGAGACCCTGAAGAACCAGGGGCGCAAGGTCATCCTGGTGCGGGTCGAGACCTCGCCGGAAGACATTCACGGCATGAATGCTGCGGAAGGCATTCTCACCACCCGCGGCGGGATGACGTCGCATGCCGCCGTGGTGGCGCGCGGCATGGGCAAGCCGTGCGTATCCGGCGCCGGCACCGTCCGGGTCGACTACCAGGCGCAGACCATGACGGCGACCGGCGTCACCCTGCGCCGGGGTGACATCGTCACCATCGACGGCTCGACCGGCCAGGTGCTCGCCGGGCGGGTGACGATGATCGAGCCGGAGCTGTCCGGCGAGTTCGCCACCCTGATGGGCTGGGCCGACAAGATCCGCCGTCTCAAGGTGCGTGCCAACGCCGACACGCCGAACGACGCCCGTGTCTCCGTCAAGTTCGGCACCGAGGGCATCGGGCTGTGCCGCACCGAGCACATGTTCTTCGAGGAGAACCGCATCCTCGCGGTGCGCGAGATGATTCTCGCCGACGACGAGGCCGGCCGCCGTGCGGCGCTCGCCAAGCTGCTGCCGATGCAGCGCGGCGATTTCGTCGAGCTGTTCGAGACCATGCGCGGCCTGCCGGTGACGATCCGGCTGCTCGACCCGCCGCTGCACGAGTTCCTGCCGCGCAGCGAGGCGGAGATCGCCGAGGTGGCGGCCGCCATGGGGACCGATCCGCGGAAGCTCGCCGACCGGGCGCGTGAGCTGCACGAGTTCAATCCGATGCTCGGGTTCCGCGGCTGCCGGCTCGCGATTGCGTATCCGGAGATCGCCGAGATGCAGGCGCGCGCCATCTTCGAGGCTGCCGTCATCGCGGGAAAGCGCACCGGCGAGCCGGTGGTGCCGGAGGTCATGGTGCCGCTGATCGCCACCAAGGCGGAGTTCGACCTGGTCAAGGCGCGCATCGACGCCATCGCGAAAGCGGTCGAGCAGGAGACCGGCACCGTGATCGCCTATCAGGTCGGCACCATGATCGAGCTGCCGCGCGCCGCGCTGCGCGCCGGCGAGATCGCCGAGACCGCGGAGTTCTTCTCCTTCGGCACCAATGATCTGACCCAGACCACCTGGGGGATCAGCCGCGACGACGCCGCGAGCTTCCTCGGCCCTTACGCCGAGAAGGGCATCATCAAGGTCGACCCCTTCGTCTCGCTCGACCGCGAGGGCGTCGGCGAGCTGGTGCAGATCGCGGTCGAGCGCGGGCGAAAGGTCCGCCCCGACATCAAGCTCGGCATCTGCGGCGAGCACGGCGGCGATCCCGCATCGATCGCATTCTGCCACGAGGTCGGCCTCGACTACGTCTCGTGCTCGCCGTTCCGCGTGCCGATCGCGCGGCTGGCCGCCGCGCAGGCGGCGTTGGGCAAGGTCGCGGCGAGCCAGGCGTGAGGAATGCTTGGACGGGTTGCCCGCCGTCAGCGGGGGCGCGTCAAATCCTTCGCCTGCGTGATCCAGCGCTCCCGGTCGATGCGGCCGGGAAACGCCAGGTAGGCGCCGACCCATTTCACGTTGTCCGGGGTCCAGGCGGCGATCTGGGCGAAGCGCCAGATCCCGAGCGCGTGCAGTCGTTCTTCATTCTTCGGGCCGATCCCCTTGATGCGCTTGAGGTCGTCGGGCTGCCCGCCGAGGGGAGCGGCGAGGCCGTAGGGGCGGCGTCCGGGATGCTTGGCTTCGCCCTCGACCGGCGGCGCCTGTCGGGGCAGGCTGTCGCCGAGCGCGGCGGCAGCGGCCGCATCGAGCGGAGCGTCGGCCGTCTCGTCGACCGTGATGGTTCCGGCCCGCACGCCGGCGGAATGCTCGGTCTCACCGCCCGCGGCGAGCAGTCTCGCCTGGGCGATCCAGTGCTCCCGCTCGATACGGCCCGGGAACGCGATGTGATGACCGACCCAGGTCGCCTCGTCTGATGTCCAGTCGGCGATCTGGGAGAAGTGGAACACGCCGAGAGCGTTGCAGACCTTCTCGTTTTTCGGACCGATCCCCTTGATGCGCTTGAGGTCGTCGGCCTGTCCGTCGCGCGGCGCGGCAAGCCCCGGAGGCTTCGTGCCCGGATGCGCCGACGCAGCGGCGGGTGCGTCGGTGCGCTTCGCCTCAGTGGCGGTTTCGGTATCGGCGGCGCGCTTCGCCTCCTCGGCGGCCTTGGCTTCGGCGGCGCGTTTCGCCTCCGCGGCGGCCTTGGCGTCGGTGGCGCGCTTTGCCTCCACGGAGGCTTTGGCATCGGCGGCGCGCTTTGCCTCCACGGAGGCTTTGGCATCGGCGGCGCGCTTTGCCTCCGCGGCGGCCTTGGCGTCGGCGGCGCGCTTTGCCTCCTCGGCGGCCTTGGCTTCGGCGGCGCGCTTTGTCTCCTCGGCGGCCTTGGCTTCGGCAGCGCGCTTTGCCTCCGCGGCGGCCTTGGCTTCGGCGGCCCGCTTTGCCTCCGCGGCGGCCTTGGCGTCGGCGGCGCGCTTTGCCTCCTCGGCGGCCTTGGCGTCGGCGGCGCGCTTTGCCTCCTCGGCGGCCTTGGCGTCGGCGGCCCGCTTTGCCTCCGCGGCGGCCTTGGCTTCGGCGGCGCGCTTTGCCTCCGCGGCGGCCTTGGCTTCGGCGGCCCGCTTTGCCTCCTCGGCGGCCTTGGCGTCGGCGGCCCGCTTTGCCTCCTCGGCGGCCTTGGCGTCGGCAGCCCGCTTCGCCTCTTCGGCGGCCCTTGCGTCGGCTGCTGCCGACGCCGGGGTCGGCCGGACTCGATCGGGCGGTGCGGAGGCGACGGCCAGCCCCGCCTGCTCGGCCGCGATCCTCGTCACCGCCCGGTCGTCGGTCGCCGCGCCACGCAGGAGGCGGACAAGCAGGTAGCCGACCATGTAGGGGAACGACAGGAGCAGAAGCGTTTCCAGGTAAAGGCCGGGACGTCCGGGAAGCCAGCGAAGGATCGCGACGATCAGTCCGACAAGAAAGGCCGCCGCGGCCCACCACAGCCAGCGATCCGCACGGTCTCGGCGCCGGCGCGCCGGCGAGATCGACCAGCCCACCGCCCCGCCCAGGACGAGGGCGACGACCATCCAGGCCCAGTAGTTCGCGACAAGATAGAGCATGGCGTGTTCCCGTTTGCTGCCCGCTGACCCTTCACTTGACCTCGAACTCGATCCGGCGATTCCGGGCGCGCCCGTCCTCGGTGTCGTTCGACGCGATCGGCCGTTCGCTGCCGGAACCCGTGGCCCTGAGTCTCCCCGACTCGAGACCCGCCGCCACCAGATAGTCGACGACGGCCTGGGCGCGCCGCCTGGACAGCTCCTGGTTCGCCTCGTCGGAGCCGGTCGCATCGGTGTGGCCGGAAACCTCGATGGTCGACTGCGGGCAGCGCAGGGCAACCGCCACGAGATTGTCGAGCATGGCGGTCGAATCCTTGTCGATGATCGCCTTTCCGGTGTCGAACAGGATCTTTCCCCTGGACAGCAGGTCGACGAAGAGCTGCTGGCAGGCGGGCGCATCGACCTCGCCGGCGGGCGATTTCACCGCGACCTGCGACTTCGCCTGGAACCCGGCCGGCATGCCATCCGCGATCGCCGTCGCGATCTGCTCGCCCGCGCGTCGATAGAGCGCGTCGCCGGTGATGTCGGCAACGCTGTCCGAGACCGTGACGACGCCGCCGTCGAGGCGGGCCAGCTGGGCGAGCAGCACCGTGGCGGCGGCGCCGAAACTCCCCGGCGCCCCGCCGGCGACCTTCAGGTTGTCGACGACGCGCGCGCCGACGAAGGTGCGTCGCACGGCCTCGAGGATGGCCTGATGCGTCCCGTCGTCGGGTACGGCGCCGCTCAGGGTCAGCGAGCCGGCGCCGGCGTCCTTGATCGCCCTGAACACATAGGGCGGGGCATGCACCGCATTCTCGGCGAGCACGAAGCCTGCCGGGAGATGCCGCAGGGCCGCCGCGACGGCATCGCGGTCCGCCGCGCTCCGGGCGAGCCCCTTGATCGCCACGCGAGTGCCGGTGATCGAGACGTCGCCGTCGGTGAGCTTGGCGAGTTGCGCGAGCGCGAGCACCGCCATGGTGTCGAAGTCGGACGCGGCGCCTCGGCCGTAGCTCATGTGGTCCACGACCTTGCGGCCCGCCGCCGCCGTCCCGGCGGCATCGACCAGCCTCGACCGGGTATCCGGCAGCGGGACGGCGCCCGCGAGCGTCAGCTCGCCTGCGGTGCCGGCCGCCGACCAGGCATACGGCGCGACCTCGGGGACGAGCCTGGTCGCGTCATTGACCAGCCGAACGCCATCGACCGCGTCTGCCGCCTTGACGGCGCTCCGACGTCCCTCCTCCGAGAAAGCGGTTGCCTGCAACGTGACATCGCGCCCCCCGGCCGTCACCACGGGCTCGTCGAGACCAGCCTTCGCGATGGCGCCGGTCGCTCGGGCGGCGAGGCTCTGCTCGACAACGGGAATCGTGATCCAGGTCCCAACCAGCCACAGCAGCGCCAACAACAGCAGGCCGAGCAACAGCTTCCCTGGTTGTGCCATCGCCACCTCCTGGCCGCAATCCGCAAGACATCGGCGCCGGCAGACCGGCGGACGATGACTGTCCGCCGGAGAGGCACCCCGCTGCATCTGTAGGGGACCGGCGAACTGTAATGCGTCCAGCATCGGATTGACAGGCCGGATCGCCGGCACTCAAGTGAACGTGGCCATGACGATCCAATGCGTTTTTTCGACGGCGGGGGGACCGTTTCGCATGACCGGGTCTGCTCCCGACTGCCAATGCGCCGGGACCGTGCGGCTCGACCCGAGGGCGCCCGGCGGCTTCGGCTCCGCATGACCCAGCTTCCGACCCTCGACGAGTTGCGCGCCGGGAACAAGCGGGCGCTCGCACGGGCGCTTGCGGCGATCGAGACACAGGCGGACTCGGAGCCGCTGGCGCAGCTGCTCGATGCGGCGGCGGCGGCGC
>Ga0209415_10009434_pt1 | contig 16764 bp, 12 predicted proteins | sample PeaSoiSIISIP2007_FD_187696 | JGI IMG/M metagenome (GOLD analysis project Ga0209415, IMG submission 187696) | Peat soil microbial communities from Weissenstadt, Germany - SII-SIP-2007 (SPAdes) (version 2) | ecosystem: Environmental > Terrestrial > Soil > Wetlands > Peat | place: Germany... | reverse complement strand
TGTGCCGGCGGCAACAACGTCACCCGGGCCCAGGACCGGGTGCCCGGCGTCGACCGGCTCGGGCAAAGGTCCGCCCAACCAGGTCCGGGCACGCCGCTGCCGGGTGGCAGCTCCCCGACCGGCCGACACCACGTCCACCTCACGGCCCCACAAGTAGCCCGACCCGTCCTCGATGCCTCGCCAGCGACCAGCGACGATACCGAGGCGCACGTCGGCCGTACCCGGCCAGCCGTCGCACATACCGTCGCTCATCACGGCGAGCACCGACCCTCGCTCGCGCGCCCGGGCCTCGAGCTTGCGTGCGTCCGAGCTGCTCACGTGGCCACCCGGCCGCAGGAGCACCATGTCGAAGCCCTCCAGCAACGCCGCGGTCACTACTGCCCACTTCGGTCCCGGCCAAGGGACTACCGCCAATCGTTCCAGGTCTAGGCCCAACTGGGCAGCCGCCACGAGCCCGAGGTCGGGCGCTCCCACTACTGCGCACCAGGCCCCACCGGCGGACGGCCCGCTCAGCAAGGCCAGTGCGAGCGACGTCGTACCGGGGAAGGCTCCCCGCCCTACCACCACCGTGCTCCCCCGGCGGAGGGCTCCCTCGGGGAAAAGACCAGCTAGAGGTACACAAAGCGGGAGCGTGCGTTCCCGAGCGAGGATCGCGCCGAAGCCGGTCTCCACGGGCGCCAGCAACTCTCGGGCCATTTTCGCAGCATAGCCCTAGATGGGAACACCTGTTCGATCAGGTCCCGACCGGATAGGGAGGGAAGGCCTACCTCGTGCTGCCCGAGCCCTCGGGCGCACTCGCTGCGCGTCTGGTCGACTTTCTATTCGAAAAACGCATAAAAGTCGACCAGACGACATGTCAGCGCATAAAAGTCGGCCAGACGGCGCCCCGTAACCACCCGTTTGGACGGAGTTTCGCGCGGTAGGGGCTGCAAGTGCGCTAGTGACGGCCGGTCGAGCCGTCGAGCCGTCGAGCTAGCTACAGTGCTATTCGCCGTTCTCCGGGAGCTCGGGCAGGATCATCACGCCTTCCAGTTTGGCTCCCGTATCTGGGTGGGTGAGCCCGTTGCCGGTTAGGGGTGCGTTCACCAGCTCGGGTGCCCAGTCGTACGGCTTGGGCAGCGGCACCGTCACTTTGCTGTGACCGACGTGGGCGGCGACATGATGGTCGTGGTACGCGCCGAACACCTCGTCGAACCGCTCCGCCTTGTAGACGCGACCGTCTATGGAACGGCCTTGGCGTCCTTCGATTACCGCCACGACGTCTTCACCATCGATTGTCTTGTAGTACTCCAGAGCGTGGGCAACAGCCAATATCTCCAGGCGGTTCTGCTCGATCACACCCTGGGTCCGCTCGTACAGCTCGGCCAGCTTCGCCTCGATGCGACCACCCAGGGTGCCGCGCAACATGTCCGGGCCCTCGCTTGGGCCAGGCCCCCCACCGGTGCCCAGCCGCCGCGCCACCGAATGTGAAGCGATGGAAGAACCCATGCCCCAAAAGCCCTCCATCAGGCTCGCAAACGTCGTTGCCGACTCCAGGTCGCCAGAGACACCAGACGTCGAGTCCCCGGCAAAGAAAAAACGCTCGCCCGCGAGCGAGGCCAACGACGTCATGATGTCCGTTTCGTGCTCACTCCGCCATTCGCTGAAACGGTCCTCCGGCCTGATGTACGAGACCATCCCGAGGTAATTACCGCCTTTTTCGATCGTCGCGAGGTCGATCTCGAGGTGGACCTTGCACCGGTAGGCCACGACTGCATGGCACGCTTCATGAACTGCGGTGGCGTGCCGTTCCGGGTCGATGTACTCGACGTCCTCGGGTGGGCCAAGCTCCTTCAGCCTCTTGGCCTCCAGCACGTCAGGCCAGGTGATCGCCTCACGGCCGCGGCGCAAGGCAACGATAAGCGACTCGTTCACGAGGTCCTTCATAGAGGCACCGGTGGCATAAGGCGTTATCATCGCAAGCTTTTCGATGTCCGCCGGGGACAGCTCGTTGCCGATCTTGGAGAAATAACCTTGATAAGTGCGGACGCGCCCGGCTTTGGACGGGTAACCGACTTTATAGATGCGGTCGATGCGGCCTGGCCGGAGCAATGCCTCGTCCAACGAGTCGGGCCTGTTGGTCGCCATCATTATCAGGAACCGGTACTTCGGTGGCGGTTTCGGCTTCATCCCGAGGACCTTGCGCCCGTAGCGGTTGAACAACCCGCGAGGCTTCTTGAGGCCAGACATCTCGGAAAGCAGAGATTGCAGGGTCCCCATCCCCCCACCACCACCGCCGCCCATCATCATCATCCGGTCCCTCAATCGCCGCGGCTGCTCAGGCCCCGGTGCAAGATCGCCGGCCGCGTACTGCAGCTGCTCGAGGAGCAGGCTCACCGAACGCTCAGACAGGTAAGAAGCCCCGTGGCAATCACCCGCAGTCCACGGCCATGCCGTCATGCCCCGCACGCCGCCCGGGCCGAATATCCCCCCTCCGCTCAAGCCGCCCCGGTTGCCCAGCGAGTCGGCTTCGTCGAAAAAGACGATCACTCCGCCGTAACGGACAGCCAGCTGGCGGAGCTTGCGGAAAAGCCGCTTCACCTTCAGGATCCCGACCCCCAAGAACATGTTGACAAACGCCCCCGGGTCGACGAAAACAAATGGCTTGCCGGTCTCTCCGGCAACGGCCTCGGCGAGAAGTGTCTTGCCGGTGCCTGGTGGGCCCCATAGCAAGATGCCGCCCGGCACGTAGCCGCCCCTTGCTTCGATCGATTCGGGGTCCTCCAGGAAGACCAGGCACTCCTTCACGCGTTCGAGCACGGCGTCCTGGCCCCATACATCGGTGAACCGTGTCTTGATGTCGTCCGGGTAGTAAACGTCGACACCGCCGCGTGACATGTACCAGAAGATCAGGACAAATTGAGCTACGCCGAACATCAGGTAGAACAGGACCTGCACGATCCCAGGGAGCGCTGAGAAGAGCTTGCCGGGCACTTCGAAAAGACCCTCGACTGGGTTCACCTGATAGGCAGCCCCTGCGATAATGGCAGCGACAACGAGCAGGAGGACAATTGTGAAAATCCTCCTGGCGCGGTAACGGGTCCAATTGCTGAGCCTCCCCGTCCGCCGGGCCAGGCCCCCGAAGAACACCTCGCCCCAGAAGTGGTCCCACGCGCCCCAGTGCTCGCTAATGATGTAGTGGGCCTGGCGGACAAGTTCAGCGCCAAAAAGAACTGCCAGCCACCACTTTGCGTTCCAGGTCAGTATGAGCCCGTCCCGGGCACTGATCAGGGGGTCCGAAGAAAGGTTGTACCAGAAAAGGATCCCCCATACAGCTGCCATGAGGATGAGCAGGCGCGACCGCATCCACAGCGACCGGGGCTTCCTTCTCTCCCATCCAGAGACAACTTCCAGCGCAGGCCCGTCGGGCTCCGTCGGCTTGGGTTTGGATGTCATTGATTTCCCCTGTCTGGGACGTAGAAACTGCTCACGATCTGGGTGATGGCCGAATGTTGGGCTTGGAAACATCTCGGGGAACAGCCGACCATCAAGAGCCATACCTTGTTGGTGGCGCTGTTCGCCCAGGTTTCCTGGTCGTAATCGACCTCACCGATCGGGGAGGGCAACCCGATCTCAATCGAGTAAAGGGTGCCTCTCATGGCACCGTTGACCAATAGCTCTGGCTGCGTCAGGGTCTGTACCGGGATTCCCTCGCTGGACAACTGGTCGACGGGGACCAAGATGTCGTTCAAGCCCAGCAGCGACATCGAAGACCGCTGGTCGGCAGAGAGAGGCTCGGCCAAGACAACGGCCCATGGGTACGACGACTGGGTGAAGACGTCGGCGGCGTGAGGCCTGGGGCTGCCAGAGGCGCCCGCCAAGAACGGCGGCGGGGCGCTGACTCCGAGCGATTGGAAGGCCTGGGTCTGCGCTAGTTGGCTCTCGTTGTAGACCTTCCAACTGGCCGGCAGGCTGACGTAGAGATGCTGTGAAGCGCTGACGACCGCCTGGGTACCCGCGCAGGCCGTGAACAGCCCGGCGAACAACACGGCAAGCGCCATGAGGGCTGCGACCTTTGGCCCAGCAGACGTCACGGGTAGCCCCCCAGCAGACGTCACGGGTAGCCGCCCCACAGACGCCACGGGCCGGTGTCGCCCGGCGTGCGCCCGGTGCACGCCGTCAACGCCCCTGGCCGGTCACGATAAAACTGTTCACGATGCTGTCCAACACGGCCCGGTGATCCCGGAAGCACGCCGGTGAGCAGCCGACGTCGAGTAGCCAAACCTTGTCTGTGGCGCTGTTCAAGAAAGCGACCTGCTCAAATGAGATGGCGCCAGTCTGCTGGCTGACGATCTGGTAGGCGACCCGGCTGCCCCGCAACGCACCGTCCACGAGCAACCTGGTCGGGGACAGCTGCTGTACGCGGTCACCGTCTTGGTTGAGCTGGTCAATAGGGTAATTCTCGTCAGCAAGAGCTGCGAGGGACGTGTTGGCCTGGTCTTGTCCGTCGAGCGCCACCACCTGGGCCATCGCCCAGGGGTAAGGGCCGGACTGGGTGTCGACCGACCGGGCGACCTTCGGGTTAGCACCTGCAACCGTTTCGTACACCGGGTGGCTCTGGCCCGCGAGGGCTGCTTGACTGCTCGCCGCCGGGTCGATCCAACCGTTCTCCTGCAGGGTCGATTGGTTGAAGACTTCCCAGGTGTTGGGGATTTTGAAGTACATGTCCTGGGTAGAACTGCCGACGTAGGTCACCGAGGTCGTACACCCGCTTAGCCCGGTGACCAGCACGCCGAACGCCACCATGGCTGCGGCGATGCGGCCGCGGCCGTGGCCCACCGGGTTGTCCCCGGCTAGAGAGGCAGGCGACGGGCTCAAGTTAACCAAGGGTACGACGCTGCCCTGCCCATGGATGCTGCAGGCAGCGACTTTTTTTATGGCGGCTAACTAATTAAGTGCCGGCACGGGAACGGCGGCCCGAAAACCGCGCTGGCGCCCTCAACCAGACGCCGAGGTCCCGATGACGTGCCAGAGACACCCCCAGGACCACAGCCGCAACGAGTGCGGGTGCGCCGCCCACGGCCAGTCCCCACCGAGCACCCAGTTCCTGGTCTACCAACCCGACGAGCATGGCCCCCACGGGCGTCGAGCCCACGAAGATCATGGCGTAGACGCCCATGACCCGGCCTCGCATCTCGGGGGCGCTTGCCAGCTGGCAGGTCGCATTGCTTGTCGCCAGGTAGAGCATCGAAGCGAACCCGAGCAGGACCAGCAGTACGACTTCGATTGCCAGGTCCCGCTCTACCGCGGCCGCCAGCATCGCAACACCCATTGCCCCGGCCGACCCGACAACGACCAGCAGGCGCGTGCGCTGGCGGTATGCGGCGGTGAGCGCGCCGATCACGGACCCGAAGCCGATAGCCACCAGCATGAGGGCGTAGGTGCCGGCGCCCCCTCGGAAGTCGACTTTCGCGAGCACGGGCAGCACGGTGTTGAAATTGAAACCGAGCGTGCCTAGTACGGCCAGCAGGGCAAGGGTCTGGCGCAGCCTCGGTGTGCCCATTATGTACCTGAACCCCTCGCGGACCTGGCCCTTGGCGTGCTGGGCACGCCGCCCGGCGAACAGCTCACCCGGTCGCATGGCGATCAACGCCCCGATGACAGCTAGGTACGAGAGCGCGTTCAGCGCGAAGCAGTCGCCGACGCCCGCCACCGCGATCACCAGAGCGCCGAGTGCTGGGCCCCCTACCCGGGTCAGGTTGAACATGGCGCTGTTCAGGCCGACCGCGTTCGGCAGGTCCTCGAGGCCCACCATCTCCGAGACGAAAGCCTGCCGGGCCGGCATGTCGAGGGCCCCGAACATCCCCGATGCGAAGGTGACGATGTACAGCGCCCAAAGCGGCCTGAACCCCGTGAGGTCGAGGGCGGCCAGCGTCGCTGCGGCGACGGCCAACCCGCTCTGGGTGATGAGGAGCAGGTTGCGTTTGGGGAAACGGTCTGCCACGACGCCGCCGTAGGCACTGAACGCGAGCGATGGGACGAACTGGACCGCGCTCACGACCCCGACATCGAGCGGGCTGTGCGAGATCTGCAGCACGAGCCACGCCAGGGCGACGTTCTGCATCCAAGTGCCGAGGTTGGAAACGAGCTGGCCCGCAAGGAACAGGCGGAAGTTACGGCGGCGGAGCGACCTGAACATCCCAGGCGAGCTCATCGAGGGTCACAGGCCAGACGGTTGAGAAGTTCAGCCGCTTGACCCAGGACCTCCACCTCCTCCGCACCAAGTTCGCCCAAGCGCTCGCTCAGGTAGAGAGCACGCAGGGTGCGAGCCTCGGCTAAGAGCTCGGCACCGTTCTCCGAGACGGCCACGCGGGCGACGCGGCGGTCGAGCGGGTCCGGCCGGCGCTCCAACAGACCGGCCTGCTCGAGGTTGGCCGCGATCCGGGTCATCGAAGGTGGGGCAACCCCTTCAGCAGCTGCCAGCTCACCGAGCGTCAGCTCTCCCTTCTTGGAAATGGTGACCAGCGCGGCGTACTGCGACGCCGTGATACCTCCTGCGGAACGTTGCCGGAGCTTGCGTTCCAACCTCATCACGCTCATCCCGAGGCGGCTCGCGACGCTCGCCCCTGCACTCGCTGCCGGGCTGGGCTCGGCAGCTTCCTGGGCAATCGACATGGCCCCAGAATATCGGTTAGCAACGCTAACTATCTGGGCGCTTTTTAGGATGGCAGAGCTCGGGCCGTGCCAAACTGGGCTTATGGCTATGCGCGAAGAGTGCAGGCACTTTCAGAGCAGGACGTACACCACGGGCGAGGTGGCGCGCTTCTGCGTGCTCAACCTCGCGCCCGAAGCGCCTTGGCGCTGCCCGGCCGATTGCTCGCGCTACCAACACGACATCATCGACGGGTCGTTCGTGGTCGGTTCGCTCGTCCGCCCCAAGGTCGAGGACGAGCCCGACATGCCGGAGGGCGATGTGGCCAGCGTGCTGGACGCGGCAGATCTCATCGTGACTGCCGCGGGGCCCGAGATCGTCGCAGAGATCGAGAGCGAGCGGCAGACCAGGCCGTGGTGGAAGGTTTGGAAGAAGAAGGAAGGCGGCGGCTTCGACTTGAGCGCCCGCTGAGCTACCGAAGCGTCCCAGCAGGCCGCCGCCGCAAACCAGCCACGCGCGTCCTAAGCGCTGTTTCCGCCCTTGCTCTTCTGGGCGGTGCCCTTGTGGGCTGCGCGAGTAGCAGCTCCCAGCCACCGCCGTCGACCACCACGACCGCCGCGGAAGAGACAACCGCCACGACAGCGCCGCCGGCCTCGCTCCAGCCGTACACGTGGCAGCGGGAACGCAGCCTCGCGCTCGACCTCGGCGGCGGCGCTACCAGCACCTTGTCGGCGATAGTCGCACCGGGTGCCAGCGGCGACTGGCTCATAGCAGGGACGCAGTTCAAGGATGGGAGCCCAGCAGTCGCGACCGTGTGGACCTCGCCCAACGCGACCCGGTGGTCCAAGACGGCGCTGCCGACCCCAACCGGAGAAGGCTCCGCTACCGCCAACGCGGCAACCGACTGGGGAAGCCGTGAAGTGGTGGTCGGCTCGGCTGGCACCGGGCCAAGCATGACGGCCGCTGTATGGGTGTCGGAAAGCCCGGGCCAACCTTTCCTCCCGATACCGGACAACCCCGTTTTCGACGCCCCTACCTCCGGCTCCGACCAGGGAGGCGCCGTGATGGACACGGCGGCGGCGGGCGCCCTCGGGCTGTTCGCGGGGGGTACCGTCGACGGCCGTGCGACCGTGTGGTACTCGACCGACGGCGAGCATTGGCAGGAGCTGACCGGCGCCGACAGCGTCATCAACCGCGACCCGGGAGCAGTGGTAAACGACATCCTGTCCACGCCGAACGGCGTCTTCGCCGCGGGGTCGTCGGTCAACGGCAACAGGCTGTCCGCGGCGTTGTGGTACTCCTCTGATGGCATCCACTGGTCGACCGTCCGCAGCGCGGTGGGCACCTTTTTCGGCAACGGCGACCACGTCATAACGTCGGTCCTCGACATCGGGGGGACCGGCAACGCTGAGCTGGGCGCCCCTAGCCCGACGGGCCTGCTGGCGGTCGGCGGCGTGCGGGTCGGGCCCAGCTGGCAGCCGGCCTCCTGGATCTCCCCGAACGGCTTTTCCTGGAGCCAGACCTCGGAGAGCTTTCCGCTCGACGCGGAGCCCCCCGAGAGCCCTGGGGCCATCGCGTACGCCGCATCGGGCGCTGATGGGGCCCTGTACGCGGTCGGCGGAAGCCCGGGCCGCCAGCGCCTCTGGCAGTCGCCCGACGGTCTTTCCTGGAGCGAGGTGCGGCTTCCGGCGGCCGCCGCTAACGACACCGGGTGGCACCTCGGTCTCGTGGCGGCGAACGGGCACACGACCGTCCTCGCCGACAACATCCCCGGCCAGCCCTACGTCCTGGTGGACCAGGACGGCCGCTGGCGCCAGCCGAGCGCCAAAGGGACCTTCGGCAGCCCAGTGGCGGACGCCGTGCCGACCAGCCTGATCGGGGACAACGGCACTCTGGTCATGAGCGTCGAGCTCTCCAAACCGGGCCTGAGCCTGGGGAGCGCGGCCACCTCAGTTGCCGTGCTCACCTCCGACGACGGAAGCTCGTGGCACACCAAAAACCTGCACGCCTTCGACGGCGTAACCGTCAACCAGCTCCTGGCTGTCCCGGACGGTTTGCTTGCCGTCGGTTCGGCCCCCCTGGGGGGCACGCAAGTCGGCGGGGCGGGAACACTAGGAGGCGCGGCGGGCGACGGGACCGCCACAGCCGCTGTCGCCCGCTTGTCTGGCGACGATGGGTCCACCTGGCCCAGCCAGGTGATCAGCCCGGCGACGCTGGCGGGCCCTATGGCCGCCACCGCGGCGGGGAGGTTGGGCAACAGCCAGTACATCGTGGGCCAGGCGGGGCCTGACGCAGTCGCCTGGTACAGCCCCGATGGGAACACCTGGGAAGCCCCCCAGCCGCTCGACTCCAGCCCTGAGCTCGGGACCGAGCGAGCCGTTGCGACCTGCGTCAGCGGGAGCAGCGCCGTGGTCGTGGGTTCTGTGACCTCGACCGGACGTGGCAGCCGCCCGGTCGCATGGGTCAGCACCGACGGTTCGTCCTGGGCCCCCGCCATCTTCACACCCACCCCACCGATCGGCTCATCGACAAGGGTCGACGGGTGCCTGTGGACCGGCGGCGGGTTCCTCGCTTACGGGGAGTCGACAGGGGGCGGCCAGGTCGAGCGACCGCAGTTGTGGGCGTCGGGCGACGGCACGGTTTGGCAGCAACAATCGACGGCGTTCACCGGGCCCGGCGGGGGCGGGCCGAGCGGACCAGAATCGGCTCCCCTTGACGGCATCGCCTACGGGACGACCACTTGGCTCGGCCTGAGCGGGGACCGGGACGCTCCGTCAGAAGTGTGGCCGGCCCCCGTCGGCGGAGCAGCTGGGGCGCAGTTCACGCCCGCTGGCCTGTGGACCTCCGACGATGCAGGCAACACATGGCAACAGCTCGGCACCCTTACGCCGGCGTTCGCCGGGACCGTCTACGCCCAGACCGACGTCGCTACCTACGTGAACCAGGAACCCGTGGTGGCCGGAACGGTCGACGGCCAACTCGCGGTCTGGGTGGGGACACCCACGACAACTAGTCCTGTGACCGGGGGGACGGGGACCGGCGCGACCGGCGTCACGAGCGGCACGAGCGGCGTTTCCAGCGTCACCGGCGTTTCCAGCGAGACCGGCGTTTCCAGCGAGACCGGCGTTTCGGGCACCGCCACCAGCGCGAGCTGAGCCGGCGGGCGGCTCCACCCACGTTCACTGGTTCCGACCGCCCCGCCACCGCCAGCTCGGTTTCCGCTGTCGCGTCCTATCGCATAAAACTCCCACCAGACGGGCGGTTTCAAGGCGTTGTCTGTTGCACTTTTATACTTTGGCTCCGCGTCTGGCGCAGTTTTATTCTTTTTTCGAATAGGAGTCCACCAGACGCGGAGCGAGCGGGCACTAGGAGCGAGCGGACCGCAGCGATCATCTCTTGCGGCGACATGACGGCCGTCAAATGGGCGACTTTCCAGCCAAAAGCGGTGAGCTCGTTGAGCTTTCGTCTTTCGCGGTCAAACGCGGAACGCGAAGCGACCCTGTGCGCCCGCCCTACAACCTCGGCCGCCACCTTGTCCTCCGGCCACGCAACGTCGATCACATAGACGCGACCACCGAGCACCGTGCTGAAGTGCAATTCGAACGGCAAGAGGGGTTGGAGCGCCCGGAACACACGGGTTTCCAGCGCGCTGTCTGCGTTCGGCTCTTCGGCTCGTAACGCCAATAGCTCCCGGAGCTTGTCCCTGCCAGGAACATTCTGTCGGGCACGGTTCAGGCAATCCTGCAGCTGCTCCACGGTCCAGCGGCGCTCTATGAGCCCCTCGTCGAGAAGCTTCTCTGTGAGGGCGGGCCCGAGCCGGCCAGCGAGGTCGACAAGCGTCCGCGGAGCAGAGGTAACGAGCACGCCGTTCCTTTCGACGATGTCCTCCGCCGCCAGATCGGTGCTCCTGTGCACCGTGACACCAGGAGGTCGGGAGTAGCCCTGGCGGGGCAGCGTCAACTCGAGGGTTCCGAGGGACCCGTACTCGAACCGGTGCACGGCGGCGGCGCTGGCGTGAGAAACGACCGCGTCCGGCCCAGCTGCCAAGGCCGCGGCGACGATCTGCTCCCAGGGCGACAGCGCAGTCCCGGCCATCGCATAGACGCCCCGCCGCACTCGGCGAAGAGCACCGGAAGACTCTGCTCGTAACAGTTGGAGGTTGCTGATGCCGATAGCGCTCGCCTGGGCAACCGAAAAAAGCCCGCGTTGGCTGGCGGCGAGATGCCCGAGCGCGAGACGTGCTGTCTTGTCCACGAAGCCCAGAAAACACCCGGGCTGTGACGACCAACCCGTTACGGTCTCAACACAGCCTCAGGAGGCTGTTGCGGATTGAACACCGGGCCCGTGTGAGCCTTTTGTAAGACAGACAAGATGCGGCCTGCAGGTTCCCGCTGGGTGGTGGCCGGAGCGAAGTTATGGCGTGTTGGTGCTGTGGGACTTCTCAGGGCACCGGTAGCGCTGCTAGGCGGCGGTTGGCCTTGAACAGCTTCAGGAGGTTGTGCGCCGTGTTCATCAGCTCCCACTCGGCCTGCACGGCCGATAGCCGCGGCGACTGAAGCGCCGATAGCCCCGCAGCGCCTTGTGCTGGCCGAACACAGGCTCGACGGTGACTGCTCTTTTGAATAGAGCGCCGAGCCCTCTTGGCTGCAGAGCGGGTGCCCCATAGTTTGTGCAGGGCTTGCCCCCAGCGGGACAGGCCCGGTGGCCTAACCCTCGGAGCGAGCCTTGTTGCGCAGTTCCCAGGACTTGGTGGTGGCGATCAGGCGGCCCGGGCCCTCAGCTGTGGCGTTGCGCTCGCTCCAATACCCGGCATCGAACAGTGCTATGCCGACCTGTTCGTCGACGCCAGCGGTGTCGGTTGGCCCGCAGGCTAGACAGCATTGGCACTAGCTGACGCAAGTCGTTGGCATCTTGGGCCACTTCTGCCACCACGCCCTGTTCGTTGACACCAGCCTGGGGGTTGTAGCGCTGGATGTAACCCTGCCTGGTCATCATCAGCCGGCTGTCGATGTCGGTCACGTTGGCCCCTCGCTGGCGGGCCGAGGTGGTGGCCTTGTTGGCCTGTGCGGCCTGCAAGTTGGCCAAGCGACGGCGGGCGATCTTCACGTACCTGTCTTTTCCCACATCGGGCATCACGCCTCCCAGCTTCTTGCCCGAAGCGGCCCAGCGTTGCTCCACGCCTTGGCGGTTGCTTAATAGCCCGCTCATGGGCAGCCGACAGGGCGAGCTCAGCACGCTCCAGCTCACGGCCCCTCGGAGGCCGGCCCTGGGGGAGGCGCTCAGCCGCAGCGGCGGAGCGCTCGGCTTGGTCGGCAGCCTCGGCAGCCTTGGCGTCCCGGTCGTGTTTTTCAGCTTGTTGAGCCGTCAGCTCGGCCAAGGCAGCGTCTATGCGTGCGGCCCGAGATCTCGGCTCGGCCAAAGCTCCCGGCAGCTCGTCGCCTCTTTTTGTCGCCGAAAAGGTGGCCTTCCCCGGCATCTGTGCGCTCGGCTTCGGCGAAACATCTGGCCGACGAGGACCTGGAGCTGGCTGAGCGTGCAGTTGGCCCCCATGGAAGCGTCGCCGCCCATCTTGGTCCCGTCGATCGCGATTACACCCGCCTTGGCCAGCCCTGCGTTGGCACAAAGAGCCAGGACTTGCACGAAAAGGCTTTGCGCGAGCTTGTCATGGGCCTGGCGGGAGCGGGCGAAGGTGCTGTGGTCGGGGGCACGGTTGGCACAAATAACCCGGTAGGCGACATCTACTTCGCAATGGCGCTCTATCTGGCGGCTCGAGCGCGACCCGGTGCAGTAGGCGTACACGAGCAAGCCGAGCAGCACGTCGGGGTCATAAGCAGCCCTGCCTGGCCCGTCATTTCGGTGCCGGGCATGGAGCGCCGAGGTATCCAAGCGGGCCACTACGTCGACTACGAACCAAGCGAGGTGGCCTTCCGGCAGCCACTCGCGTACGTCAACCGGGAGCAGGAACAGCTGGTCCCTGTCAGCTTTGAGATAACCAAAAGCCATGGTAAATAATAGCTAATTACCTCCATGGGGTAGCTACTACCCCTCTCGCCCGGCCACCCCCCAGCTGGCGCACGCCCCCCTGGGAGGGGGGCGCTTGCCGTCGGAGGGGCGTCGGCCGCGGTGCGAACTGGCATACGGGCAAACTTCGCCGCGGCGCTCAACGTCTTGCCACACCACGACGGCCCACCGGCTTCACCTGGCGACAACGCCCCCCTCTGGGGGGCGGCGTCAGTGGGGGGCTGTCCGGCAGACAGGACGCCCATTTTGCAACAGCCTCACGGCGCCTTAACTGGTTGCCATCACCTGGGCGTAGGGAACGAGGGGAATGGGTTTGCCGGCCTTGCCGGTAGCGACGTCGATTGGCAGGACGCTCCCCGCGCTCTTCGGGCCGGAACTGCCGAGGGGTGTGCCGTCGTCGAGGACGTAGACCCATGCCCCGTTGGGCGAGGCGACGATCGCCGAAGGGTCGAAGCTGAGGTGAACGGGGGCACCAGCCGCACCGGTCCCCGTGTTGACCGGGACGACTACCCAGAGGGAAGACGTCTTCCCGTAGCCAAGGGCGTAGGCGATCTGGCCGTTTGGCGTGAGGGTCATGGCCCAGCCGTTCGCCTCGGAATAAGGACCAAGGTTCACCGTTTTGTGGAGGGCACCCGTGGCGGTGTTGAAGATCAGCAGAGCCGCGTCGTGGAGGCCCTCCCCGAGCGCCGCGTCCGGGCTGCCAACGACGTAGAGATCCTGGCCGTTCGGTGAGACCGCGAGGGCATTTGGTACGAAGGGGCCGGTCCCAATCGGTTTCCCGCGGACGTTGCTGGCGGTGGTCAGCGGGACCACTTCCAGGTTGCTCGGGTCGGTGAAGTACGCCGTATTGCTATTTGGCGAGACGGCAATCCCGGTGGCCGCGAGCTTGATCGGCGCCGCGGCAGCAAAAGTGGCGGTGACAACGGGTGTGACCTCGCTGGCACCGAGCACGTAGAGATCGCGGCCATTCGGCGTGACTACGACCTCCGATGGGTTGCTTGCGACCTTGATGACCTTGCCGATAGCACCCGTCGCCGTATCGACGGGATAGAGGTCGGACGGGGTACCAACAGGCTGGGAAGCCGCGTCGAAGCCGCCGAGGACGTAAACCGTCTTGCCGCTCGCAGGGACCGCAACCCCTATCGGGTTGGGAACCTTCACGGTTTTGCCGACCGTATGCGTCAATGTGCTGACCTGGATGAGGGCCCCGGGGGCCCCGGTGTCGTCGTTGTACGCGCCCACGACATACGCCGTGGCACCGTTCGAAGACACTCCGAGGGCAACCGGGTCGGCGTCGACCTTTATGGGCGTGCTGGCTACATTTGTGGCGGTATTGATAATGGTCAGCGCCCCCGTACCGGTCGGGTTGCCGGCGCTCGCAATGGTTGCGCTGGCGACGACCAGGGGCGCGGCTGGCGTGCTGCCAGCGGGCTTGCTCGCAGCAGGCATGATGGCTGCGGTGGCGTTCGGAGCCGGCCCGGCCACGAGCGTTGGGCCGGCCACGAGCGTTGCGCCGGCGAGGACAGAAATGGCAGCCGATGTGGCACCAAACTTTCTCCGCCCGCGCGCGGGCGCCGCTAACACGGCGACTGAGTCATCTTTTCGGACTTCGTCCATAGAGTCACTGCTACTAAGGGGACTTTGAAAATCCAGAGCTGGACTTCGGCCCCGCCTTTGATCGTAAAGTCCGCATAGAAGTTCTGACAGAACTGGCCCGCCACCTCCGACCCGGTCACCTGCCCGATTGCTGCAATAAGCGCGATGTAGAACATCGCGTTCAACCATTTGACGCCGAGGCCGAGCGACACCTTGTCTTGAAGTGCCACCTCCACAGCCGATGCACCGAGAGTGACCGAGGTCCCCGGGTCGAACATCCCGCTCAGGTGGAACGATGAAGAAGAGCCGGCGAGCACCTTGAACCCGGACTGGTCCACGACGGAGCCCGGCCCCGAGACGAGCATCGTGAAACCGCCCCGTATAACAGCGTCCTTCGAGGAGATCCCAAGCGTGAGCAGCAGGCTCAGCTCGTTCTTGGTGTAAAGCGGCACGCCCCCACAGAAGGCCGGCGGCGGGCAGACCGGCATCTCGAAGGAGAAAGGCAAGTTGAACGGCGGCAGTTTGGCGCCGATCTGGGTACCGGTCTTGCGAAGCGCAGTGTACGTGACATGCAGCTTGAAGGTCAGCCCTGATAGGGAGAAGTTCCCCTTGGGGGGCTGGCCCTTGGTCACGTCGATAACCGAGACCGCGTTCGCCCAGCTGACCGTGCCATTGATCTGTCCACTGAGAGATAGCGGCCCGCCGCAGGTCCCCGAGACATTCCCGGATCCGTCGCTCGAATAGCAGAAACCACCGTATGCCTGGAGCCCCTCGGCCGAAGCGACGAGGGAGATCGAGTACGTGAACTTGCCTGTCGGGTCGTGGCCGGTGTACTGCCAACCGTGACCGGTGAAGCCGTCGGGCACCGCTTCGATGCGCCCGGCAGCTTCGATACGCCCGGCAGCTTCGATGCGCCCTGCAGCGCCAGGGCGAGGAGCGTCGGGCGCTGCCCGGGCGACCTGAACTGGTCCCCCGCCGGCAGTGGGCGACCAAGCTGCCGTGGAGTCCGACGTGCCAGCCGAAGCGTCGTTAGTCGCGGTCCCGAAGGCGTCGCTGTAATCGGGCGGGGCATCGACGTGAATGCTCCCCGACTGGACAATGTCGGATAGTTCGGCAGGGGCCGTGGAAACGACAAGCGAGCTCCCGGCACGTTGCACGCCTGTCACAACGGCGGCATCGAAGCCCTCGAGCAACATGACCTTGCCTTTCGCGAGCGCGCCCAGCTTCCCTGCACTATTAGAGAAGGTGTATGTCGACCCGTCGGCCGAAACCGAGCGAAGGCTGCTGCTGACCTGACTGGGACTGATGACGACCGTGTTCGGCGTGAAGGTCACGCTCGCGCTCGACGTAGCATGTGGGTCGCCCACCCCCACCGGCACAGGGCCACCACCGGATGCCTTGGGCGGGAGAGTGCTCGTGGTCGACTTGGCAGCCGTATCTAACTGTGCGCTAACCACTGGTTTCGCGCTCACAGCAGGTTTCGTGCTTGCGCTCGCGGCCGCCGTGGGGCCGCCGATCCCCGCAAGCATTGAGGCCGAGCAGACGATGGCAATGCTCGGAATTGCCAAGCGTCTAGCGGCATTTCTGGGACCGGTCATTGAGCCCACCTTTCGTCGAGCAAAGCGACGATGCTAAGCACGCCGCCAGTGCCCAGAGTTATAAGCACGAAGGAATTTGCAGGAGCGCCCGTTTCAGGCACCAAGCCGTTTTTCGGCGCAGAACTGACGTGGTTAGAAGCCTACGTCACGGCTGACGATCGATCGGTGATCCCGGAAACCGGAGAAAACCCAGATCTCAGAAGCTCGCGGCACCCGGGCGCAACGAAGCGAGGAAGGCCTCCACCTCAGCCCTTGACCGGGTCCTTCGCATGGGTGGCAGAGCGTGGACCAGGTGCCAACGGTAGGGCGCCTTCCCAAGCCTTCTGTCCAAGACGGCGACGACTCCGCGGTCCTCCCTTGACCGCACGAGGCGACCCACGCCCTGAGCCAGCAGCGTGGCCGCGCGTGGCACATCTATCAGCTCGAACGCGCGCGCTCCGAGGGCAGCCCGACGCGCCCGCAACAGGGGGTCATCGGGGCGCGGGAACGGGATCCGGTCGATGGTCACCAAGGACAAGGAAGACCCGGGGACGTCGACGCCCTGCCAAAAACCCATCGTCGCGAAAAGGCACGAATGCTCGTCCGACGTGAACTCCGCTACCAGCTTGGGCTTTGGTAGGTCGGACTGCGTGAAAATTTTCCAGGGGGTACGACCGCGCACCACTTCGGCGGCGGCTTGCATGGCCCGCCAACTGGTGAACAGCGCGAGTGCCCGGCCCTGGGACGCCTCGATAAGCGCGACCAGTTCTTCGTGCATCGCAGCTTCGAAATTGGCCGCCCTCGGGTCGGGCAGGTGCACAGGGCAATAAAGTAACGCCTGGTCCTTGTAGGAAAAAGGGCTGCCCACGTCGATCTCGTCGTAGGAACCGGGCGAAAGCCCGAGCCTCTCGCCGAGATGCGGCGGGATGGGGGCGCTGG
>Ga0209415_10009433_pt1 | contig 16765 bp, 13 predicted proteins | sample PeaSoiSIISIP2007_FD_187696 | JGI IMG/M metagenome (GOLD analysis project Ga0209415, IMG submission 187696) | Peat soil microbial communities from Weissenstadt, Germany - SII-SIP-2007 (SPAdes) (version 2) | ecosystem: Environmental > Terrestrial > Soil > Wetlands > Peat | place: Germany... | reverse complement strand
CTCCGTGTGGGGTTTGCCCTGCCCGCGACATTACTGCCGCGGCGGTGCGCTCTTACCGCACCTTTTCACCCTTACCCCGCGTCGTGAAACGCGAGGCGGTATGTTTTCTGTGGCACTAGCCGTCCATCAGGCTTGAACCTGACGTCCCGGACGTTATCCGGCACACTGCTCTGCGGAGTTCGGACTTTCCTCTCCCCGCGCGCGAAAGCGCGAAAAGCGACCGTCCGGTCCGGCTGCCTACTTGATCATTATAGGCGATGTTCAGCGAACAGAGGATGGCTCTCGGCGTCCGGCTTTCGGCTTTAGGCTTTAGGCTTTCGGACCAGCCCTTGGCGCACCTTTCGCCCCGGAATCTTCTGAGTTTTTCTTTCTCGCGCCTTATGTGGGGGTCGGACTGATAAACTTGAGGCCGGAAGCCCGAAGCCGGAAGCCTAACCAATGAACATCGCCGAAGCCATCCGCATCGCGCTACGCTCACTGTGGGCGAACAAACTGCGCTCCGTGCTCACGCTGCTGGGGGTGGTGATTGGCATCGCTTCTGTGATTGCGGTGGTCACGTTCGTTTCTGGCATCAACGACTACGTCGCCAAGAAGATCTTCAACCTCGGCGCCGACGTCTTCATCGTTCAGAAGACCTCCGCTATCGAAACCAATCCCGAACGCTTTCTAGAGCAGGAAAAACGGAAGAATCTCGAACTGGAAGACTACATAGCGGTGCGGGATGCCTGCCGCCACTGCGACGCCGTGGGCGCGGAGCAGGATACCAGCGGCAAGGTGAAGCGCAACGAGCAGTCGATTGAGAACACAGAAATCCAGGGCATCACCCCTTCGATGGCGATTGTGCACGACACCGACCTGACCGCCGGACGCATGCTGAACGATACCGACCTGGACAACCACCTACAGGTCGCCGTGGTCGGCACCGACATCGTGGAACAGCTGCTCCCCGGTATCGATCCGCTGGGGCAGGAAATCCGCGTGGCCGGTTGGCCGTACCAGGTGATCGGCGTAGGCAAGAAAAAAGGCAAGACGCTGGGCCAGAGCGCTGACAACTACGTGATGATTCCCATCACGGTGTACATGAAGGAGTATGGGGCGCATAAGAACAGCATCGAAATCTGGGGCAAGGCCTCGGCGAGCGGCGTGCCTTTGAACCAGGCGATTGACGAGGCGCGGGTGGTGCTGCGCGCCCACAGGCACGACCCACCGGACAAGACCGACAGCTTTGAAATCGAGACTAACGCCAGCCTGCTGAGCATCTGGGGAGACATCAGCAATACATTCTTCATGGCCACCATCGGGATCGCGGGCGTGTCGCTGGTGGTAGGCGGCATCGTCATCATGAATATCATGCTGGTGTCGGTGACCGAGCGCACCCGCGAGATCGGCATCCGCAAGGCACTGGGTGCGCGGCGGGACGACGTGTTGCTGCAGTTCCTGATCGAGTCGGTGATTCTCGCTCTGATTGGCGGCATCCTGGGTGTGGTGAGTGGTGTCCTGGTGGCCGAGGTGGTGACGTTCTTCATCGGCATGCCGTCGTCCATCAAATTGTGGGCGGTGCTGGCGGGGCTGATCGTGGCGGCCAGCGTGGGAGTATTCTTTGGCGTCTACCCGGCGCGGAAGGCGGCCCGGCTGGACCCGATCGTAGCATTGCGGTTCGAAATGTAGGTGGGCGTGGTTCGCAAAGGCCAATTCGGCGAAATCGTGCAGATGGCGGTGGACACGATCCGCGGCAACAAGCTGCGCTCGGCCCTGACCGTGCTGGGCATCGTGATCGGTGTCGCCGTCGTGATCGGCGTGTCTTCCATCGGGCGTGGCCTCGATGACAACGTCCGCGCCATCGTCAGCAGCATCGGCTCTGACGTGATTTTCGCCTTTCACCTCGAGCCCTTCACCTTCGGCGAGATGACCGAAGAAATGCGGACTCGCAAGGAACTTACTTACGAAGATTCGCTGGCCATTGCCGGCCTGCCACACGTCAAGGCGGTCAATGCCGGGGTCCGCTTTTTCCGGCCGGAGATCGGCGTTGGCAGTTTTGCCGTGAAATACCGGGACAAGAAAGTAAAGAACACGATTCTCGAGGGCGATCAGGCCTCGGCCAAGGAAGTGTTCGATCTGCAGATTGCCACCGGGCGCTGGTTCGGCGAAGTGGACGAAGAGCATCGCTCCAACGTCGCGATCACTTGTGCCGACGTGACCGACGAACTCTTCGGCAGCCAAGATCCCATGGGCAAGGAAATCACCATTGAAGGCCAGTTGTTCACCGTAATCGGCACCGCCCAGCGCATCAAGTCGGTGTTTGGGGGCGGCAAGAATCCGGATGACAACAAGGTCATCCTCCCGCTGAGCACGATGCACAAACTGCACCCCGAACTCAAGCAGCACTGGCTCAGCATCAAGGCCACTTCCCACGAAGATGTTCCCAAGACGATCGACGAAATCCGCGAACTGCTGCGGCGGCGGCGCAAGGTGCCCTACGACAAGCCGGACAATTTCGCCGTCTTCACGTCGGATTTCATCTCCACCGCGTGGAATCAGATTACCGGTGCGCTGTTTGTCGGCATGTTCGCCATTTCCAGCGTGGGGCTGGTCGTTGGCGGTGTCGGCGTGATGAATATCATGCTGGTGAGCGTAACCGAGCGAACCCGCGAAATCGGCGTACGCAAGGCGATCGGCGCCCGCAAGAAGGATATCCTTTTGCAGTTCACGCTGGAGGCAATCTTCCTGACGGCGATCGGAGGCGTGGTCGGAGTGACGGTGGGCGGCTTGCTGGTGTGGGCGATTCCCGCCGTGTGGCCATCCTTGCCGGCACGCATGTCGATGTTCTGGGTTACATTCGGATTTAGTTCGGCGGCCGCTGTTGGGCTCGTATTCGGCATCTATCCGGCTTGGAAGGCCGCGAACCTGGATCCCATTGAGTCGTTGCGGTACGAATAGACGGGTTTCCGCTTCGTAGTTCGCGAACCAGGCGAGTTTTCCTTTAATGCGCAAAAGCGAGTTCGGCGAAATCGTCCAAATGGCGACGGACACGATCCGCACCAATAAGCTGCGTTCGGCCCTGACCGTGCTGGGCATTGTGATTGGCGTCGCGGTGGTGATTGGCGTGTCCTCGATCGGCCGCGGGCTCGACGACAACATTCGCGATCGTTTTGCCACCGTCGGCGCAAATGTCATTTTCGCGTTTCATATTGATCCCCTTACTTTTGGGCGACTGACAGATGAGATGCGAACTCGCAAAGAGCTGACCATGGAGGACGCAGAAGCTCTGCAGGACCTGCCTCACGTTAAGGCGGTTTCAGCTGTCCTTCGTTTGCTCCGCCCGGGTATCGGCGGCACTTATACGATCAAATATGAGGGCCGAAAGGCGGCGAACACTATCCTCGAGGGCAACACGGCTTCGATGTTGGAGGTGGAAGATCTGCCGCTGGCCGACGGAAGATGGTTCAGCGCGTTCGACGACGAGCATCGCTCGCCGGTGGTTGTTCTCTGCAGTGATACCAGTCAGGAGTTGTTCGGGAACCAAAACCCGTTGGGAAAAGAGGTCACGATTGAAGGCCGGCTGTTTGAAGTCATCGGCACACTGGGTCCGATCCAGTCGGTGTTCAGCGGGGGCAAGGATCCCATCAACAATCGCGTTCTTTTCCCGCTCCGCACATTTAAGGCACTGCATCCGGAGATGAAGCAGCACTGGATCGTCGTCAAAGCCACCTCGCACGATGCCATGCCCAAAGCCATGGACGAGATCCGGGAAGTGTTGCGGCGCAGGCGAAAAGTTTCGTTCGACAAGCCGGATAACTTTGCGATCTTCACGATCGACTCGATCACCGAGGTGTGGAACCAACTTACCGGGGCGCTCTTTGTGGGTATGTTTGCGATTTCCAGCGTCGGACTGGTGGTGGGCGGCGTGGGCGTGATGAATATCATGTTGGTCAGCGTGACCGAGAGAACGCGCGAGATCGGAGTACGGAAGGCCATCGGGGCGCGCAAGCGCGACATCCTGCTGCAGTTCACGCTCGAAGCGATGATTCTGACCGCAATCGGCGGCATCGTCGGCGTGACGCTTGGCGCGATCGTGGTGTCGATCATTCCTGCGCTCTGGCCTTCCATGCCCGCGCACATGTCCATGTTCTGGACTTCGTTCGGCTTTAGTTCGGCCGCTGCGATCGGCCTCGTCTTCGGCATCTATCCTGCATGGAAGGCCGCGAACCTGGATCCGATAGAATCGCTGCGGTACGAGTAGGTCGGCCCTCGCGGACGCATGATTCATTTCATTGCCAGGCTCGTTCAAAGCATTCAGATCTTTGCGGCTTTCGGCGCGGTGTCCAGTTCGGCGTACTACCTTCTTTGCCTGTGGAGTGCGTCGGCTTTTCTGCGGCAGAGGCTGGGCGAGATGTCTGCGCCCGCACAAACCTTGCCGCCGGTGTCGATCCTGAAGCCGCTCAAGGGTGTCGATCCGGAGATTTACCAGAGCTTTCGCAGCCACTGTCTGCAGGAATACCCCGACTACGAAATCATTTTCGGGGTCAGCGATCCCAACGATCCGGCAGTAGCGAGCGTGCGGCAACTGCAAAACGAATTTCCCGCGCGGAGCATCCGCCTGATGGTGTGCCCGAATATTCTGGGAGCGAATGTGAAAGTCAGCAATCTGGCCCAGATGGTGGCGGAAGCGCGCCACCAGCATCTGTTGGTCAATGACAGCGACATTCGCGTCGAGACAGATTACCTGCGCAGAGTGATGGCGCCGCTGGCGAATCCCAAAGTCGGGATGGTGACGTGCCTGTATCGCGGAGTGGCCGCAGATACGCTCGGCTCGCGGATCGAGTCGCTGGGCATCAGTACAGATTTCTGCGCGGGTGTGCTCGCCGCACGCCAACTGGAACACGGACTCAAGTTTGGATTGGGTTCAACCATGGCTTTCCGGCGCGCCGATCTGGAAACCATTGGCGGGTTCGAATCGTTTGCGGATTATCTGGCCGATGACTACGAGTTGGGCAACCGCATTGCCGGTCTCGGACTTGAGGTGAATCTTTCTCGAGTCGTAGTAGAAACAAATCTTCCTGCTTACAGCTTGCCGCAATTTCTCCGGCACCAGTTGCGCTGGGCACGGGGAGTCCGCGACGCGCGCTCCGGTGGCTACTTCGGGTTGATCCTTACTCATGGTCTGTTCTGGTCGTGCATGGTGGTAGTTGCCTCAGGCGGAGCGATTTGGGCCTGGACTTTGGCCGGAGCTACTTTGTGTTTGCGTTTGGCGGTAGCACTACTGGTAGGCAAGGCCGTACTGCGTGACCGCCAACTGTTCGGTGATCTGTGGTTGCTTCCGATTCGGGATCTGATCGGGGTGGGGATATGGGCTGCCAGCCTGCTCGGCCACACCGTAAGCTGGCGCGGAGACCGGTTCAAACTACAGGATGGCAAGCTTATCCGGGTTGATGCCTAGGGTTCAGGTTCTGCAATGATAGCCATGTCGTCACTGAGGCGGGCTCAACATCGCGCGGACCTTGCCGCAGAGCTGTCGTAGAGAAAACGGCTTTTGCAGAAGATTCATGCCCGGTTCCGCGACGTTGTGGTCGATCAGGGTTTTTCCGGCATAGCCGGAGACAAACAGAACTTTGCTCTCCGGACGCCGGGACCGCAGCTCCTTGGCCAGCTGCCCTCCGCTCATGTTCGGCATGACTACGTCGCTCACCACCAGATGAATTGTGGAGCCGTAATCCTTGGCGATGGCCAGCGCGTCCAAACCATCCTTCGCTTCTAGAACGGTGTAGCCATGAAGGCTGAGGAATTCGGAGACCGCGCGGCGCACGGCATTCTCATCTTCCACGAGCAAGATCGTCTCCGACCCATCGATCGGAGTTTCCACCAGTGTGGCGGGAGCTTCTACCAGCGCTCCCTTGGCAGCCATGGCGGGCAAGTAGATCTTAAAGACAGAGCCCGGCGTCCCCGCCTCGCTGTAAGCCCAGATGAAGCCGCGGTTTTGCTTCACGATGCCATACACGGTGGCGAGCCCAAGTCCAGTACCTTCGCCCGAGGGTTTGGTCGTGTAGAAGGGCTCGAAGATATGCGGGAGGTGGTCTGGAGATATTCCAGTTCCGGTGTCGGTCACGGAAATCAGCGCGTAATTGCCGGTGGGCACGACCGCATGCTTGCAGTGGATGTAGTTGTCGTCGAGGTGCACATTGGAAGTTTCGATGGTGAGGCGTCCACCTTGCGGCATGGCATCGCGGCCGTTGGCGCCCAGATTCAGAAGTATCTGTTCGATCTGCATGGGATCGATGCGAACCCGCTTCAGATCCGACTGAGGTGAGAAAGTCAGTTCGACGTCTTCTCCGATTAAGCGGCGCAAAGGGGGTGCAATCTCCGCTATGACGGAGTTGAGATCGACAACTCGTAACGCCTGCGGCTGTTTGCGGCTAAAAGCCAATAACTGGCGTGTCAGTTGGGCGGCGCGGCGGGCGGCAGAAAGGATTTCCTGGAGCTTACTTTCGACCGGCGTGCCAGGAGTAACGGCGTCGAGGGCAAGTTCTGAATAGCTGGTGATGATGGTCAGCAAGTTGTTGAAGTCATGCGCGACCCCGCCGGCAAGACGGCCAATGGAATCCATTTTTTGCGCCTGCAGGAGATGAGCTTCCAGGCGAAGGCGTTCGGTCAGGTCCCGCCCGTTAGAGATAAAGTGAGTGACGACTCCGGCTGGGTCCAGGACCGGGCTGATGCTCTGCTCCACACAAAATAATTCCCCGTTCTTCTTCCGGTTCACCAGAATGCCTCGATACACGTTGCCGGAAAGCACTGTTTTCCAAAGCTCCTGGTAGACTTCGGGTCCGTGCTCGCCAGATTTAAGAACGCGAGGCGTTTTGCCCAACACGTCGAGGCTGGCATGCCCGGTGAGAGCTTCAAATGCGGGATTGACGTACTGGATGATGCCGTCCCGAGTTGTAATCATGACCGTGTCCGCGGATTTTTCTACCGCCAGCGAAAGCCTGCGGAGCGTATCCTGTGCCGACTGTTTCTCGCGCCGCATCGCGTCCAGAGACAGCGCGCATTGAATGGTTCGGAGCAGGTTGGCGCCGTTGAGCTCCGACTTCCCGATGCAATTCCACTGTCCCGCTCCAATAATGTCGGCGACCGACTTCTCATCGGCATCCTCGGTCAAGAGAATGAAGGGCACAGTCGAACCCCCGTTTAGAAACCCGGAGAGAAGGTCGACCGCCGCAGTATCTTTGGTCCCGTATTCGAACAGCACCAGACCGTAAGGTTTACGTTGCAACATGACCTTGGCTTCGTCCAGGGAAGTGGCGTGGTCCAGTTCCGCCGAAAACCCGGCCTTCGTGCGGCTGAGAATCTCGCGGATAAGAAAGTAGTCTTCCTCCTGGTCTCCAACCAGGAGGACGGTCAGCGGCGACGAGGGGAGCGCAGAACTGGCTGGCGTCAGGACAGGTGCTGCCATATGTTTGTCATCGGACCACCAGGGCGGAAGGTTGACCCCCGGGCGAGCAAGTTCGGACGGGAGCGGCGGTGCGCGTCCAATCTGGGAAGACGCCCGATTTGGGTACGGACGACCATTTGAGTTGGCCTCTAGTGTGGCCGATAGGAATCCCGCTTTGGCCTCAATTTTCGCCTGAATCGTAATTCCTTCGGCAAACCAAACTCTGCCTCGGTCGTCTAACCACGTGAATCCCGCATGTTGGCCGAGGTATTTGTTGATCTGGCGAAGGCCAGGGGAACCTCGAGGCCAAATGTTGCGTACTGATAATTAAGGGCAGGCCTGCCTGCTTGGAGCACCACCACGTCAAGGTTCGTCATGGGGGCTGTAATGTTGAACGAGCACAACGGAAGCGGCGTGACAAGGCCGGTTGGGACTTACGAGGATGGTCACGTGCAGGAAGTGGTGCGCCAGGCGCACGAAGAACTGCGCCACTTACTGCAGCAGCGCGCCGATGTGATGCGGCGAATTGGCACGATCAAGCAGACCATTACGGGATTGGCAAATCTCTTCGGCGACGGCGTATTGGGAGATGAATTGCTTGAGTTGGTGGATCGCAAGAGCCACGGGCGGCAACCCGGCTTCACCAAGGCGTGCCGAATGATTCTGCTGGAAGCGGGGCGGGCGCTCAGCGCGCGCGATGTATGTGATGAGATCCGCAAGCGAATGCCGCCTGTGTTGGATCGGCATAAAGATCCAGTAGCATCGGTGACCACGGTGCTCAACCGGTTGGTCGATTATGGCGAAGCGCAGGCGGTTCTCCTGAGCAACGGACGGAGAGCGTGGCGCTGGATCGCGGATACAGTCCCAGAGTTGCCAGTCGAGACCACTGAATCCAGAAGCGTTGCGCGGCGCTGAAACGCGGCTGTGCGACAACTGCTGTTCTTGAGCGCTGCATGCCTTCGCGAATTTTCCGCGGCTTCCCAGTGGCATGGCTCCCCGTGCCCCGCCCAGTGCCGCCTTTACGCTGGAGCCAGCTTTCCAACCTGCCACGTCCTGCGTGCCCTCGCCATTCGGTCTAGCCCCAGCTTCGGGTACTTCGGTAACTCGAACCTGACTCTCCTCGGAGCTATCCTATGAGCCTGACTTACCTCTGGAGCGCATCGGGATATGCGCGTTCCACGCCTGACGAATGGGCGCACTCGGGGCGAGGTTGGAAAAGCCAATGTCTACAAAGATCGGTCAGTTCGAAATCCAGAGTGAACTCGCGAAGTCCGCTACCGGAACGGTCTACAAGGCCAGCGATTCCGAGAGCGGTCAGACGATTGCGTTGAAGGCGATCCAGTTGAGCGCGTTCGGAGAAAGCGCAGCGGACCTGGGACGCTGCCTGCTGGAAGAATCTGAGAGCCTCAAGAACGTCAAGAGTCCGAACATCGCACCGATCTACAGTGCCCACGAAATCGACGGCCAGTTCTGCGTCGCGATGGAATATGTGCAAGGAAACAGCATCGCCACGATGCTGGTACGGAAAGAAGGCTTCTCGATCTGGGACCTGCTCGACATCGGACGGCAGGTTTGCGCCGGTCTGGATCAGGCACATACCAGCCATGTCTACCACTACAGTCTCGAACCCTCCAAGATCATGTGCGGTTGGGATGGCGGGGTCAGGATCTTAAGCTGGGGAGCCTCGTGCGTGGGGATTTTTGCCTCGAAGATGCCTGGGGAGACGCCCTCGATTTTGCATTACATGTCGCCGGAGCAGATTCGTGGCGAAGCCATTGACAGCAGATCCAACATTTTCAGTCTTGGCGCAATGTTCTATGAGATGACGACCGATCGCAAAGCATTCGACGGTGCGGATGCTGACACGATTCGCCAGAGCATTCTCGAGGGCATTCCCGCCGCACCTCTGCAGTTGAATCCAAAAATCCATCCCTTGCTCAGCGAACTCATCATGAAGGCGCTGGCAAAAAATCCTGCCGAGCGCTACCAGAGCGGCCGGGAACTGCTGGACAGCCTGGAAAAATGCAAAGAATCGAAACCCCAGGCAGCGAACAAGCTGGCGCCCAAGCCTCTCGCTCCGGCGGCCAAGGCGGTCGCGGCGCCGAAGGCTGTTGTGACTCCAAAGCCTGTCGTGAAGCCGAAGCCCGTGGTCGCACCGCCTGCTCCGCCGCCATCGGCACGTCCGGCCACGGCCGCTGCGCCTGCGGTTGCGCGTGTAGCACAGCCGGTCGAGAAGCCCGTTGAGAAGTTTGCCGCTCCACTCGCTCCCGCAACTGCCCCCAGCGCTGGGGTCAGCCAGCGAGAGGCGGTTTCGATTCCAGCAGAACCCAAGACAGAAGCCACGTCCGCGCCCGAAGTAGCGGCGGCTGCCGCTGCTGGATGGGGCGTGAACTCCGCGGGAACTTCCACCGTTCCGGGATTCGAAACTCAGAATGAATCGGTGAACCTGGATCCCGCAGTGAGCCTTGAGGCCGCGGAGCATGAGTCGGCGTACATGTCTTCGGCAGTTGCCGAGCCACCCGCGTTTGAGGCGCAAGAAGTGAGCGCTCCGAAGCTTGCCGTGGATCCTTTAATGGCGGAAGACGCCCCGGTTCAGGCTGCTTCTACCAGCTTCTCCGAGATCTCCGAATTGCCTCCGCTGAAAGAAGTCATTATTATGCCGGAGGCTCCGCCACCTCCGCCCGAGCCTGCGGCAGTCCCCACCAAGACCCAGTTCAACGGTCACGTGGAAGTGGACGAGAAGCCGAAAGTAAATCCGCGCGAGGTAGCGCAAAAGGCGATCAAGGAAGTCAAGAACGTTCCGCCGCAATTGATGCTTTACGCAATTGCGGGCGCGGTGGTGCTGATTCTTGTGGTCACCATCGGAATTTGGCTTCACCTCCGCGACGTCACCAGCGATGACGATTCTGACGCGTCTCGGTCCACGACTACGCCAGCAGCCGAAACCCAGCCCACGCCCGAGCCGCCGCAACCCGCGCGGCGTAGCGCGCCGGCACCTCAACCGGCTGCGGTAGCGCCGCCGGCGGAAACCTCGGCGCCCGAGCCTGAGCCTGAAGCGCCCCGCGCTGGCAAAGCTCGAAATGCCAAAAAGAAGGCTGCAGCAGCTCCCGCGATTGTACCGGGGCAGATGACGTTGGACTCCACGCCACAAGGAGCTCAGGTGCAACTCGATGGCGCGACCGACCCAACCTGGGTAACGCCGTTGGCGGTGTCGAGCCTGGATCCGGGGCAGCATTCGATCACGTTAACCAAGAGCGGATATGTCACCGATTCACGCACCGTAAAGATAGCTTCCGGCAGCAAGTCGGCAGTGATGATCCATCTCGTGCAGCTGATGGCAACGCTTTCCGCGAGCAGCAGCCCCGCCGGCGCCAACATTTACGTTGACGGCAGGGACGTGGGCAAGGTCACACCGGCGCAAGTGAACGTCGATAAGGGCCAGCATGTCGTGCTGATTCGCAAGGCAGGATATCTGGACGAAACTGCGTCGGTTCAGTTTGCCTTGGGACAAACCGTGTCCTTGTCGCCTACTCTGCGATCCATGGGAAACGTGGACAACATCCGCACCGTGGGGAAGATGAAGAAGCTCTTCGGCGGCAATGGGGCGCAGCCGGGCCAGGGTACTGTAAGCATCCGGACGCAACCCAAGGGAGCCCAAGTCGCCATCAACCAGCACATGCTGGATAAAGGATCTCCAGTTGACGTGATGCTCGACCCCGGCAATTACGTGGTTGATATTACCCTCACTGGATACGCTCCCGTGAGCAGAGTCATCACGGTGGATAAGGGCGGAAAAGTTGTAGTGGACGAGACCCTGCGCACGCAATAATCGCTCTGTCCAGTTACCTACCTGCGTGCAGGCGCTCAAAGCCTTGGGCGGCTTTCATTTACGATTTCTCCCGGTGCGAAAGTGGTTTGCGCCTCAAGCCGGTATCCTGCCGGAGTAGACTGCCATTCCCACGACCGCGTCGATGCTCATCGCGTCGAGAGTGTCGATTTCCTGTTGCGTAGTAATTCCGCCGGCGACGACCAGGTGGCGGGCCGTTGCGGCTCTCAGAGCCTGAACGGGCTCTAAAGGCATTCCTCCCATCAGGCCTTCGGTTTCAATGTGAGTGTAGAGGAAAGTCTCGCAGAAGGGCTCCAGGGCTCGAGCCATGTCACACGGCGTGAAAGCAGTTTGTTTACGCCAACCGTCGACTGAAACTCGCCCATTTCTGGAATCGATTGCAAACACCAACTGCGCGATGCCCAAAGCGTCCGCCAGTTCCTGCGCGTGGCGCATGTCAATCTCTCCCTGTTTGAGCAACGCGGAGCCGACGATCACCTTGCCTGCCCCGGCCTGGAGAAGACTCCGTGCGGAGTCGAGGCTCCGAATACCGCCTCCAACCTGGCAATGCAGTCGCTGAAGGATCGGTTGCATCAAACTGCGGTTGTCGCCAGTGCCGCGTGCGGCGTCCAGATCGATAAGTTGTACGAGTGGATATTTGGAAAAGCGGTCGATCCAATACTCGAAATCCGAGAATTCCAGTTTTTTCTCTTCGCCTTGTACGAGCTGCACGATTTTTCCGCCCATGAGGTCGATCGAGGGAATCAGCATGGCCACCTCACCGGAACGTTGGCGGCGTGAAGTTCACGTTTCAGTTGCTCGATGCTCTCGATTCGGAAATGGAAAATGGAAGCAGCCAGAGCGGCGTCTGCCTGGCCCTCGCGGAAAACGTCGACGAAGTGGCTCACCGAACCTGCTCCACCGGATGCAATGACTGGGATGGAAACTGCCTGCGCCACAGCGCGAACCAACTCACAATCGAAACCGGCGCGGGTACCGTCCTGGTCCATCGAGGTCAGCAAGATTTCGCCGGCACCGCGCGCCGCGGCTTCGCGAGCCCACTCGATGGCATCACGGCCAGTCGACCGGCGTCCGCCGGCTACGAATACTGCGAAGCCTGCCTCTGTGCGTTTGGCATCGATCGCTACGATCACGGCCTGCGACCCGAAGCGGCTCGCAATCTCAGTGATCAGTTCCGGTTTTTGCACAGCGGCGGAGTTGACTCCGATTTTGTCTGCGCCGGCATCGAAAACAGCAGCGGCATCGGCGACCGTGCGGATACCACCACCGACCGCGAGCGGCACAAACAGAGTGCGCGCCGTGCGGGACACTGCATCGAGCATAGTTTTGCGATGGTCGCTGGTGGCGGTGATATCGAGCAACACGATTTCGTCGGCACCATCGCGGGCGTGAGCGTCGGCGCACTCCGCGGGGTCGCCGGCGTCGCGGAGATTCTTGAACTTCACTCCCTTCACCACGCGGCCTCCGGTAACGTCGAGACAGGCGATGATGCGCTTGGTCAGCAATCAAACCTCACAGAAGTTCTTGAGAATAAGCAGTCCGGCGGTTCCAGACTTCTCGGGGTGGAACTGGACGCCGAAGATGTTTCCCCGTTCAACTGCGGCAGAAAATGGGAATCCGTACTCGCAGGTCGCCGAGGTTGATTCGGTCACGGGCGCGTGAAAAGAATGCGTGAAGTAGACGAACGGGTCGGGAGCCAGATTTCGAAGTAGCCGCGATGGGCTCGACCGTGAGAATCCCGGCAGCGACGCGTCACAGAGAGACAGGTTGTTCCAGCCGACATGCGGGGATTTCACCTGCGCCGGGAATTGCCGGCATGTTCCGCGAAGCAATCCGGCCCCGGCATAATCAGGAGCTTCTTCACTCCCGTCGAACAGCCATTGCAATCCCAGGCAGATTCCGAGGAACGGTTTGCCAGCGCGAATGCCTTCCAGCAAAGCATCGCGCAAACCCGCGGTACCAAGCCTGGACAATGCCGAAAAGTGACCGACGCCCGGCAATACAATCTTGTCGGCAGCTGCGACCGATTCGCACTGGCGCGTCACCGTCACATTCGCGCCGAGATAATCAAATGCCTTCTTGACCGAATTAAGGTTGCCGGCGCCGTAATCGACGATCGCGATCATAGGAGTCCCTTGGTGCTGGGCAACATGCGGCCCAATTGCTTGTCGCGGGAACAGGCTACGCGCAGCGCCCGCGCGAAGGCCTTGAAGATGGCTTCGATCTTGTGATGACTGGAGCGGCCGTAGAGCACGCGGACGTGAACATTCGCTCGGGCGCCGCGCGCAAATCCTTCGAAGAAATCGTGCACGAGTTCTGTCTGCAAATCTCCCACGCGGGCAGCGCGCACTTTTGTGTCCACCACCGAAGCCGCACGGCCGCCAAAATCCACGGCGGCAAGCCCGAGAGTTTCGTCCATGGGCATCAGGAAATATCCTGCCCGCAGAATGCCGCGCCGGTCGCCCAGGGCGTGGTCGAAAACCTCGCCGAGCGCGATCCCAACATCTTCCACAGTGTGGTGCTGGTCGACATCCAGGTCTCCGTGGGCCGTGAGTTGCAGATCGAAGCCGCCATGTCTTGTGAAAAGCTCCAGCATGTGATCGAGGAATCGGATTCCAGTTGAGACTTCGTACCTTCCGCGGCCTTCGATGGTGAGATCCAGGTGAATCTCGGTCTCCGCAGTTTTGCGGTGAATCTTCGCGCGCCTCATGCTCGCACCTCCCGCCCCAGGGAAAGGTCGCCGACCACGGCGCGCAGCGCTGTGATCAGAGTGCGCGTGTGCTCGTCGGATCCAACGGTGAGCCGCACAGCGCCTTCGCATCCAGGGTCGGAATTGCGATCGCGCACCAGGATTCCTCGTTCCCGAAGGGAGCGGACGAACTCCACATACAATGATCCGATGCGCACCAGAACAAAATTGCCGCGGCTCGGCCAATAATGCAACCCAAGCGCGCGAAGTTCCTGTTCCAGCAGGTTTCGGTTTCGGCGCACCTCGGCGGCGTAGCGCTCCACATAAGCCCTGTCCTGAAGGGCTTCCGGCAAAACGGCCAGGGCCACCGCGTTGACGTTATAAGGCGAGGCGACGCGGCGGACCATTGCCATCTGCTGCGAATCCCCAACCAGCACTCCGACCCTCAAGCCGGCCAAACCATAGGCCTTCGAGAAAGTGCGTGCAACAAAAAGATTGGCCGGACGCGCAGGACGGGCAAGCAATGTTTCCCCGTGAAACTCGAAGTAGGCTTCGTCGACGAGGAATGCGGCTTGCGGGGCGGCGTCCGCGATCTGCAGCAGGAGGTCTTCTGAAACCGCCGCACCCGTGGGGTTGTTTGGATTAGCAACCGCAATAAACCGCGTGCGCGGATTGATCTTCGCCAGCAACGCCTCCGTGGGAAACGAAAAGTCGCTGCCACTGCGAACCTCGACGAAGGCTGCGCCCTCGGCCTGCGCGAAGATCGAATACATGGCAAACGTTGGCGCCACAATGACTGCCTCATCTTCCGGTTCCAGATAAGTTGAGCAGAGAAGATGTATCCCTTCATCCACGCCGTTCGTAAGCAGGAGTTGCGAAGCGTCCAATCCCAGGAAGCGCGCCACTTCGCGTTCCACCAATTCGCGATCCGGGTAGCGGGCAAGAGCCTCCGCATCGAGGGCGCGCATGCGAGCCAGCACCCGTGGCGAACACCCAACGGTGTTCTCGTTGAAATCGAGGCGCAGGCCCTGCCGCCCGGCCAGCGGCGGATGATAGGCCTGCAGTCTCTGGACGGCCATGCGCGCCTCAAGCATGAGAGCACCTCACCCTTAACGATTCGGCGTGTCCGCGCAGTCCTTCAGCTTCCGCAAGAGCAATCGCCGCAGGTGCGATGTGCTGAATTCCGTCTTTGCTGACGCACTGGCAAGCAATGATTTGCACGAAATCGAGCACGCTCAGCCCGCCCCGGACGCGGGCCATGGCTCCGGTCGGCAGCACGTGGTTCGGCCCCGAGATGTAGTCGCCCGCAGCCTGGGGCGAGAATTCATCCAGAAAGACGGAACCTGCGTTGCGCACGGCCGGAGCCAGCGCCGATGGAACGGTGAGATGCTCGGGAGCGATGCGGCTTGCAGTTTCGATAGCTTCGTCGAGAGAGGCCACGAGCAGGATGGCGCCGCGGCGGGTCAGCGACTGCCGGGCAATCGAGTTGTTGCGAGTGCGAATCTGCACTTCCGACTGCACACGCTTCGCCAGACTGCGCGCAGGCGTGATGAACACGCAGAGCGCATCAGGATCATGCTCGGCCTGCGCCACCAGGTCAGAGGCGATGCAGCACGGGTCTCCGCCCTCGCTGATCACGACTGCTTCCGTGGGCCCCGCCAGAAACTCAATCGCACAATCAAAAGCAACGCGTTTTTTTGCTGCGGTCACGTAGCGATTTCCGGGGCCCACGATTTTTGTTACGGACGCGACGCTTTCTGTTCCGTAGGCCAGCGCGGCGATCGCCTGCGCACCGCCAACCCGATAAAACTCGGACACATTCAGGAAGCCTGCCGCGGCCAGTGTAACCGGAGCAGGCTTCGGAGAAACCACGCGAATCTGCCGCACGCCCGCAACCTGGGCTGGGATTACCGTCATGAGCAAAGTGGAAGGCAATGGATAGCGGCCACCGGGGACGTAGCAACCCACCGATTCCAGCGGACGCACCAGTTGGCCGACACAGACCCCGGGCTGGATTTCGCGTTGCCATTCCTGGGGTTTCTGCCACTCGCAATAGCGCCGGACGTTGTCTGCCGCCTGGCGGATTGCAGTTTGCAGTTCCGGCGGCGTCTGTTGCCACGCCTGCTGCAACTCCTCTGCGGGAACTCGCAGCGATTCTCTCTTGCCCAAGCCGTCCCAGCGCGTGGCGTAGCGGCGCAAGCAGCGGTCACCGTCGTTACGAACGTCTTCGACAATGCGCCGCACCGTGGATTCCACGTCCGCGAAGGCGGTCGTAGCCCGCTGCTCCAGCGTGCGCACGAAATTGTTTCGACGTGGTCCGTCGAGAATGCGCATCACATCACCACCTTGTTCAGAGGGTACTCAACGATCCCCTGCGCGTTGGCTTGCTTCAGCTTGGGAATCAAATTCCAGGCGGTCTGCTCGTCAATAATCGTGTTGACGGCGACCCAGTCGCCATCGGCTAACGGCGCCACCGTCGGGTTCTTCAGAGCAGGCAGCAGACTCAAGACAACTGCCAGATCGGGTTTCCGCACGTTGAGCATCAGGCCCACGCGTCCGTGGGCGGCCATAGCGCCACAAAGCATGACTGCCAGGTTTTCGATTTTCTGCCGCCGGGCGGGGTCGGCCCACGCAGCGTTGTTGGCAATGAGCTGAGTGTTGGACTCGAGCACGGTCTCAATGATCCGGAGATGATTGGCGCGCAACGAGCTGCCGGTCTCGGTAACTTCGACAATTGCATCCGCCAGCAACGGGGGCTTGACCTCGGTGGCGCCCCAGGAAAACTCTACTCGCACATTCACGTTCC